>Ga0172379_10000866_pt1 | contig 68537 bp, 56 predicted proteins | sample GrowelOW334metaG_FD_119756 | JGI IMG/M metagenome (GOLD analysis project Ga0172379, IMG submission 119756) | Groundwater microbial communities from an aquifer near a municipal landfill in Southern Ontario, Canada - Groundwater well OW334 metaG | ecosystem: Environmental > Aquatic > Deep... | reverse complement strand
CGGAACTAGTTACACCACTCCTACCTCCCCAACTTTACCGGAGGGTGATTATACTTTGTCGTTCACAGCTACTTGTGCTGATCCATGTGCTACACCTGATTCAATTACCAAATCTACTACCTTTACAATTGACCCAACCTACGAAACACCAAATTCAACTGTAAGTGGTCCAACTGAGTCTTGTTATGGTTCTGATGTGACTCTGGCAACTAATCCGACTTTCTCTACTACTAATGATCCATGTCCTGTAGCTAGTCGACATTATGCCTGGTATGTCGATGGTAGTTTGAATACTGCTAAGAGTGGTACTGGATCAAGCTTTGCTAATTTTGATTCTAGCAGTCTTAGTACTACTACGCCTCCGGCAACTCATAGTATTTATGTAAAAATAACCTGTGAAGAGACCTGTGTTGATCCAGATGAAACAACTTCCCCGACCCACGAGATAGCTATTTATGATTGTACTTGTGGCACGGCTGATAGTAAAAATTTTGTAGGTGGAACGGGAAATACTTTAACTAATGTTACCGATACAGGAAGCTTTAGATTTTGTAAAGCCGGTTGTACGGCCGTGCCAACGGGAGCTTTAAGCTTGAGTGGCGATGGTTGGAATTGGCAGTGTGAGTGTGGTGGCTTGGATCCAGTAGGAGATTGTAGCGCTAAACAAGCCAAGTGTGGTACCGCCTCAAGTGAGCGTAATGCTTCTGAAAGATATTATACTGATACTTCTTGGGCTACCACCACGAAAGGAACTATTTGTACCAATAGTTCTTCTAATCCAAGTAGTCCAACGGCTAGTGATGATTCAAACACAGATGAGCCTGATGGCAATTCTTGTAATGGTGGTGGTAATGGTACCGGTATTAAGGATATTTGGAAGTGGAATTGTGTTGATAGCGTCGGTGGAACAGGACATCAGCTTGATTGTTCAGCTAAACGTCTAGATTGTGGTGTGGCCAGCGCCGAGAGAGTTATAGATAATGGCGGAAGTTGTAAAGTTCAGCCATATGACGCCACGGATGGTTATCGTGGTTCTTATAATAAAGACTCAGGAGTAACCGAGTCTCATCGCTGTAACTGGGGGGATTCCACTGGTTATGATGATACTGATAGAGGTAAATGGTGGTGGGAATGCGTAGATTCCCTTGATGTTGCGGTTCAGTGCGAAGCTAGAAAAGATTGTGGTTGGGCTTCCAGAACTGACACTGTTGGCACGCAGAGGTTTACTACGGTTGATTATGGAAGTAATGGTTGTTGGACGGCTGAAGATGTTGGTAGATGGGGTGCTAATGGTACTAAAGATATGGTTTGGGGTAGAGCCAATAGATTTGCCTTCGGAACCGGGGATACAAATGCTTACACTGGTGCCCCTCAATGGAGCGCTTGCAAGGTGGCTCAATGTTTAACACAATTAAACAATACGGCTCTTGCTCAAATCGGTGTTTGTCCTACTAATTTTATCTTGCCAACAGATGCCCAGTGGCATAGCTTAGAAAATGTCTTGAGCACGGATAATTGTACTCGCACCGACTCTAGAACTGTCATAGACACAGATTTCAAATGTGGTCCGGCCGGTAATGATGGCGACACTTTGCCTGATAATCCAGATAATGACGGTCTTAAAGATTTAGTAACTTTTGCTGGTGTCTCGGGAAGAGGATATTGGACTCGTACTCCTAAAAATGCTGGTGCTTATCCTAATGTTTGGTGCACAAGCGCTGGTAACTGTCCAAAGACTCTGCCTTATTATCAGCTAAATACTACCGATAATGTTGGTCGTAACGCCGATCCAAATAGTACTAATTATAGTTGTACTGGTGATAATTGTTTGAAGAACTATGTTCGCTGTCGCATGCCGGCTACTGGTGGTGGCATTATTGGTGGCGGAGGCGGTGGAGAGAGAATATGTTATGGTTTTGGATGTTAGTTAAAAATCTTTAACAGAAATTTTAAAACAGTCCCTTATTCGGGGGCTGTTTTATTATCTAACTAACTCTGTGGTATAATTATAATGTAATTTAATTCGGATGTGCCCCATTTGCCCGCCTGCGCAGGCAGGTAGCGGGGCTCGCGAAGCGATAACAATGATAAGAAAAACTTTATCAACAATTTTTGTATTGGTAATTTTGTTATTTAATTCTGGTTGTGAATTAAAAACTTCCACATCTTCAACTGCTTTTACACCAAGTGAAGTTACTAGTAATCCGGTTGAACAAGCAACCACCACTCCTAATCTCGACGAAAATGCCATTATTGCTATCTTGGCCGGTAAAAACAAACAAGACCCAACTAAATACGAATTGCATGATGTTAAAATAAGTGGGGACTATGTTATTGGTAGTTGGTCATTTGAGGGTAATTTATCACCTGAAAGATTTTGGGCCTTTAGAGCCAACTCTAGTTGGCGTTTAGTGTATTTAGGCAAGGATACACCGGCCTGTGATCAACTAAAAACTTGGCCAGCTGAAGTTAAAGTAGGTTGCAGAGATGATTTAAATGCCAAACAAATTAGTAATTTTTCTCAGTGTGTCACAGCGGGCGGTAAAATTGAGAATACTAAACCCCGTCGTTGTTTAGATGGCGTGGGGAATATTTTTGTGGAAATGTTAGCTAGCACCATAGACAAGCGTTACATTAGTCAAGATTTAAATAAATGCCCGGCCCTGGATTTTGATTGTAATACTTCTGAAAAGCGTTTTATGGACGGTCAAGGTTGTGGTTGCCAAAACAATGGAGGATAGTAAAAGATAAATTATAAAAAATATGATAAAAAAACAAACTAAAATTGTCGCCACTATTTCCGATTTAAATTGTTCCCCAGTCTTTATCAGAAGTTTACATGACGGGGGTATGGACGTAGCGCGCCTTAATACCGCCTTCCAAAGTCCTGATGAAGCCGACAAGGTTGTAGCCAACATTCGCGCTGTTTCTGAGCGTATCGCTATTTTACTGGATACCAAGGGGCCGGAAGTTAGAACTACCGCCATGGCGGAAAAAATAGTTTTAGCCAAAGGTGATTTAATAAAAATAAAAGGAGGCAATGCTGACAGTCAATCTAGTCGACAAATTCTTTATGTTAATTATGCCCATTTTGCCAAAGAGGTGCCAAAAAACGTCAGTGTGATGATTGATGATGGAGAAATTGAATTATCGGTTGAGAAAAAAGGTCAAGATTATTTAGTCGTCAAAGCGGTTAATGGGGGAGAAATTAAAGCGCACAAAAGTGTTAATGTGCCGGGCGTAAAATTGAACTTGCCGTCTTTAAGTGAGAAAGATAAGAAATTTGTCGCTTGGGCCATTAAGCAAGATATTGATTTTATCGCTCATTCTTTTGTTCGTAATCGAGCTGATGTCATGGCGATTCAAAAGATTTTGGATAAGGCGGGCAGTCGCATTAAAATTATTGCCAAAATTGAAAATCGCGAGGGTGTGGATAATATTGATGAAATATTAGATTATGCTTACGGCGTGATGGTAGCACGAGGAGATTTGGGTGTAGAAATTCCCGCTGAAGAAGTGCCACTCATTCAAAAAAGTTTAATCAAAAAATGTATTGCCCGTCAAAAGCCGATTATCACCGCTACGCAAATGTTGCAGTCCATGGTTGCTAACCCTCGTCCGACGCGCGCCGAAGTCAGTGATGTGGCGAATGCGGTTTTAGATGGTACTGATGCTCTAATGCTCTCCGGCGAAACCGCCTTCGGTAAATATCCCTTATTGGCCGTGAAAATGATGGCTAAAATTGCCATGGCGACGGAAGTTAATCGTCCAGTGATTTTTGACCAGCCTCTACATTCGTCAGATAAAATTACTGATTATTTAGCTAAGGCCGCAGTATTGGCTACGCACGATTTACCGATTAAAGAAATTATTATTAGTTCAGCGACAGATTATTCAGCAGAAACCATTGCTTCATATCGCTCGCACACTCCGGTATTTTTCAAGAGTTTTGATAAACGCCAAATCAGAGAACTATCAATGACCTATGGGGTACATGCGCATTTTTATGAAAAGAAATATTTTAATGATCAGTTGATTTACAAGGTTTTAAGACAATTAATATCCAAGGGTAAATTAAATAAATCAGATTTAATTATTTATTTATCCGGTGATATTAAGAAAAACAAAACCGCCAATGCTTTAGAGATTTGCGAGGTTGGTAAATACGCTTAAGCCCTTAAAGTTTTATTAGTGGTGTGATACAATATAGTTAATTATGGCGACCAAAAAGAAAACGCCAATTAAAAAAATAAACAAGAAAACGCTAGTCAAAAAATCAGATTTTGATTTTATTGATTTTTTAAACGCGCAATATGGCACGCGCGATAGCGACGGTGATGGCTTGACCGATGAGGTGGAGATTTTTTTAGGCACCGATCCGTATAAAGCCGATACTGATGGTGATGGCATGAATGATTTAGATGAGATTCGGGCTGGTCGCAATCCACTGGGAGCAGGTGATTGGAAGAGTTGGTTTTTACCGCACAAAGGTAATAATTATCATCCCCACGCCTTACATCCTAAGCGTCTTTTGTTTTATGCTACCTCAGCTTTGGTAACCAAGGTTTTAGTGGTCTTGTTTGCTTTGGGACTACCCATGACCGCTTGGTTATCCCCGGATATTTTACGAGACCAATCGCAAAAAATTATTGCTTTAACCAACGAATTAAGAACTAGTTTGAATACCCCGACCTTAACCGAAAGCCCGACGTTGGATCGCGCAGCTTATGCCAAAGCGAGCGATATGTTGTTGCAACAATATTTTGCTCACGTCGGACCGGATAAAAAAAGTTTAAGCTCTTGGTTGGCCGAGGCTGATTATCGTTATCAGGTGGCGGGGGAAAATTTGGCCTTAGGTTTTGATAGCGCTGAGGGTGTGATGAAGGCTTGGCAAGCTAGTCCGACTCATTACGCTAATTTAATTGATAAAGATTTTACACAAATTGGTGTCAGCGCGGTCAGTGGACCATACGAAGAAACAGAAACCACGATGGTGGCGCAATATTTTGGCACGCCCGTAACCGTGGCTACTCCGATTAAAAAAGTTCCACCAGTGGCGATTACTAAAGCTGAACCAACGGTTAAAAATAAACAACCCCAAGTCGCTTCCCAGAAAACTTCAGCCCCAATTCCTCAGGTTGTTAAACAGGCTGCCAATATTATTAGTGTTACGGTTCAAGCCTTGCCACCTTTTGATAGTGCCAAAACTCATTTATGGCTAGATACACCTCAAGGCACGACCGAAGCGGTGGCACGCGCCGAAGTAGCCTTAAACGAGGACGCCCAGGAAGTACAAATAATTTTTAGCAGTTATCAGATGGTCTTAAATAAAGACGAAGTTGGCATGTGGCGAGGACAGACGATAGTTAATGATCGCAAGTCTTTAGAACCGATTGTGCCTCCAACTCTGCGAGTTGTGGCTAAAGATGGACAAGTTAAAACTCATAGTCTGTCTTGGGATAATTTACAACCCACGACCAGTTCAGCTGGGGAGCGTTATTTGTTTTTACGCAATAACCCCTCGCCAGCCGTGGCTAAAATATTTGGTTTAAATGATTGGTTCTATCGTTTAATACTTTTTGGCTCAGTGATGTCTTTATCGGTGGCAGTTGGAGTGGAGATTAAAAAACAAAAACCCAAACTGATTATTTACACCGGCTCGTTAATTATCCTTCTAATTTTATTATTAATTTTTTAAAAATATATGAATATTAAAAAGGGGATGAGTGAAAAAAATAAATTTATTATAATTTTAGTAGTGGTTTTACTAGTAGGCATTTTGATTGGTTGGTGTTTGCCTCGCCGTGGTGGTGTTCCTAAATACTTGAGCAAAAATTTGGTCTCACGTCCTACTAATAATTTGCGTGGTTTAGTTACGGCTGTGGATAAACAAAGTCTTAAATTTAGCGTTAAACAACCAAGCAACGGCCAAGTGGCAACCATAATTAAAACTGCCGAAATTGACTTGGCTACCGGTATTTATAGCGTGTCTCCTAGAGTTGCCTCTAGTACTCCAGATGCCTACCAGGAGAAGCTTACTGATATTAGAAATCAGTTAAAATTGGCCGTACAAGCTAAAGACGCCAAAAGAGTCACTTTACTTAAAGATCAGTTAAACGCTATTGCTATAGCCAAAAGCACTGATAAAAACGCTCAGGCCCGAGCTTTAAGTGAAAAACTAAAAAGTTTGCCAATCGGTTCGTTGGAACGTCAAGAAGCTGAATTAGCTTTTCTAGAATTGACTTCTGCCTTTAAATATACCAAAATCACCCTAGCAGAAATTAAAAGCGGTGAAACTGTGCAAGTTTGGGCTAAAGATGATATTAGTACTAAAGACAGCTTTGTCGCCACTAGAATTGAAATAAGAAGATAAAGATGGATTTAGAAGCTTTTATTAAAGTTTTTGACGGATTACCGGCTTTTCGTGTGCGACAGGCCAAAGAGGCTGTTTTTCAGCATTTAATCGATGATTGGGAACAAGCTAAAGTTTTACCTCAAGATTTACGTCAAAAATTAAATAGTGTTTGCCCCTTGGCCATAGAGGGTAAGTTTTTTATTGGTCACGCCAGCGTGAAGGCCACGATAAAACTAAGAGATGGGGCAATAATTGAAACTGTTTTACTTCAGCACAAAAGCGGGCGTAATACTGTCTGTGTGTCGGCGCAAGCAGGTTGCGCGATGGCTTGCGCTTTTTGCGCCACCGGCGAGGAAGGCTTAACTAGAAATTTAACGGCTGGCGAAATTGTTGCCCAAGTTTTAGTGATGGCGCGTTGGCTTAAAGAAAACCATCAAGAGAAAATTACCAATTTGGTTTTTATGGGGATGGGCGAGTCATTATTAAATTATCGTCATGTTAAAGAGGCGATTAATTGGCTTCACGACTTTGAGGCTTTTAATCTTGGTTGGCGACATATTTCTTTATCTACTTGCGGAATTGTGCCTAATCTTCGAGATTTAGCTAAAGATTTTCCGCAAATTAATTTGGCGATTTCTTTGCATGCGCCTAATGATGAGCTTCGTTCCCGCTTGATGCCGATTAATATGACTTATAACATTAAAACTTTGTTGGCGGCCGTAGATGAACACATCGCTACGGCTGGTCGAGAGGTGATGTTTGAATATACTTTAATTAAAGGAGTTAATGATAGTGATAATGAAGCCCAACAATTAGCCAAATTGATGAAAAAAAAGCTTTATGTGGTTAATTTGATTAGCTATAATCCGACTGGCAAATTTGCTAAAACTAGTGAAGAAACCTTGGAAAGATTTTATGAAATCTTAAAGCAAGCCAGAGTTAAGGTTACCAAACGTAGTAGTCTCGGAGAAGATGTGGTAGGAGCTTGTGGACAACTAGCCTCTCGTCCATTTGCTTAGAAGAATAAAAAGTGTATAATAACCTAGTATTTATAATTAAATATTAAAAATATGAAAAGATTATTAAGTCTTTTTTTGTTAGTGGGTTCATTATTTGTGGTAATTTCCGTTCAAGCAGCCACTACGCCGGTTAAGACAGCCCCAGCTAAGGCTACTCCAGCTAAAGCCGTTGTAGTTAAAAAAGCGCCGATTAAACCAGCAGTTAAAGCAGTAAAGATAGTAGAACCCTATGTTAAGGTCGGTATGACTAAAGCGTCTTATGATGCTATCGTGAAGTCAGTTACGGATTTTGTTAACAATGAATTATTATCTGGTGGTGAAAAATTAGCCAAAGTGATTATTACTAAGAAATCAGGTTACCTTTATTTTGTAGATATTACTTTGTCTGATAATCGCGTGGTTAAATCGGTTTTCTTTAAGGACAAGGCTGGAGATTATTTTTTCCCAACCGCCATGAATATTACCGAAACTATTGCTACTAATAAAAAAGCCAAGGCCACGGCGCCAGCCCCAGCCCCAGATAGTCCAACGGCCAGTGCTCCAACTTCTTTGGTTAAATCAGACAAGCCGGTAGTAGAAGTTTTTGTGATGAGTTATTGTCCTTATGGCACCCAAATTGAAAAAGGCTTAATTCCGGTTATTAAAACCTTAGGAGATAAAGCTGATATTCAAATTAAGTTTGTCAGTTACACGATGCATGGCGCTAAAGAAAATGCTGAAAATATAATGCAATATTGTATCAACAAAGAACAACCAGCCAAGTTTTTACCTTACTTGGAATGCTTCTTAAAAGAAGCTGATAGCGTTGCTTGTTTAAAGAGTACGGCCGTTGATACCGATAAAACCACGGCTTGTATTGCAGCTAGCACTAGCGAGTTTAAATTAGTTGACACCGGAACTGACTTTCCAATCTATAAGGCAGAAAATATTAAATATGGAGTCCAAGGTTCCCCGACTTTAGTTATTAACGGCGCCGAAGCTAGCAGTGGACGTAGTTCAGGCGCTCTCCTGAAAACTATTTGTAGCGCCTTTACTACTGCTCCAGCCGAGTGTTCTACTGCTCTTGATACAGCTACCCCAGCCCCAGGTTTTGGAACAGCTACGACCGCTGCTACGTCTCCTGCTAGTTGTGGAAGCTAGAATAGATATAAAATTTTTAGTAAAAAATCATCATTTATGATGGTTTTTTATTTTGTATTTTTAATTTAAATTAAGTATGCGCCCATTAGAAAATTGGCGTAATATTTTTGAGTGAAGCGTTACATAATTTCATTTGTTTGAGCCGAAGACGAGTTATGAAATTATGTTAGCGAAAACGAAAAAAGATAGCTAATTTTCTTCTAGGCGCGATTTGGCGCCACCTTATAAAAGGTGGCAAAGAAAAATCATTTAATAGAAAAACGTCTCCAATAAAACAAACCTGGATACCGGCCTTCGCCGGTATGACAAAATACAGAAAAGTTTTGCTTTATCGGTAAAAGTAAATATGGTATAATGAGGCCATAAAGAAAACCTATGTTGAGCGACAAAAAGTTGCGTGATATTTTAATTAAGCAGAATTATTTAACTAAGGCTGACGCCGAAAAAGGCTTAGCTTTATCTGCCGAATACAAAACTCCTTTGGAGCAAACTCTAGTATCTGAGGGGCTAATTACTAAAGAGGTTTTGGGTCAAGCTTTAGCTGAATATTTTAAAGCTGATTTTTTGAATTTAGATAAAGTTAAGCCGGACAGAGCTGTCGTTGCTTTGATTCCCGAAAAAATGGCCAGAAGCAAGGGCTTGGCGGCTATTAATTTCACCACCGATAAACTGCTTTTAGGGATGTCTGATCCGAGTGATAAAGTTACTGTTAATTTAATTAGAAAAAAGGTGGGCAAAAAGGTAACTGCTTATTTAATGTTACGAGATGACTTAGAAGAAGTTTGGTCTTTTTACAAGAAAAGCTTAGATCAGGAATTTAAAGATATTCTAGCAGTATTAGCTTCCAAAAAAACTACGATAGAAGAAAAAGAAGAGGCGACTATTCAGATTGTGGATAGTCTATTGCGTCATGGTAATGATAGCAAAGCCTCGGATATTCATATTGAGCCATACGCCAATCAAGTGGTGGTGCGTTTTAGAATTGATGGCGTGATGTATGATGAATTAAAAATTGAAAAAAAGTTTTTAGAACCAATCGTTTCGCGTATTAAGATTATGGCTAAAATGCGTATTGACGAACACCGAGCTGCGCAAGATGGAAAATTACGTTATGAAGCCAGTGAAGATATTCTAGATGTCCGCGTATCTATTGTGCCGATTGTGGAGGGTGAGAATGTTGTCTTGCGTTTATTGGCTTCACGTAATAAACGTATTGGTTTAACTAATCTGGGTTTTGGCGCTCGCGATATGAAAAAACTTAAACGTGCCATGGATAAACCCCATGGGATGATTTTGGTTACTGGTCCTACTGGTTCAGGTAAAACTACTACGTTATACGCCGTTTTAACCATTTTAAATAAAACCGATGTTCATATTGCTACTATTGAAGATCCGGTGGAATACAATATTGAAGGCGTCAGTCAGATTCAGGTGGACGTTAAAACTAATTTAACTTTTGCCAATGGTCTGCGCGCTTTAGTTCGCCAAGATCCAGATATTATTATGGTGGGAGAAATTCGTGATAAAGAAACTGCCGGTATCGCGGTTAACTCGGCTTTGACCGGACACTTGGTTTTATCTACCTTGCATACCAATGATGCTCCGACCACCTTGCCTAGACTTATTGATATGGAAGTAGAACCGTTTTTAGTAGCTTCGACCATTAATTTAATTATTGCCCAGCGCTTGGTGCGTAAAAACTGTGAGAAATGTCGTGTGTCATACAAAATAACCGATGAAGAAAAAATTATTGTGGCCAATGAACCAAGCATCCAAACTATTTTAAAAAATAAGGGTATTAAAAATATTGATAAACTTAATTTATACAAAGGTAAGGGTTGTGCTGTCTGTGGGCAAACCGGTTATAGTGGTCGTATTGGAATTTTTGAAGTTATGGAAATGAATGATGAAATTAGGGGCTTGGTTACTGATAAGGCCTCGAGTCCAGAAATTATGAAAGCAGCCAGAAAAGCCGGCATGACCACAATGCTACAGGATGGCTTAGAAAAAGTTTTTAGCGGGATGACGAGTTTAGATGAAGTCTTAAAAGCTAGCAGAGAGTAATTTATTCCCCTCTTAAGAGGGGTAGGGGTGTGTTTATTTTAATTTATGCCAAAAAAGGGAGGAGCGCATCAGCCGATGTTAGCCACTAATATTAATCTTAAAGGAACCAGCTTAGTAGAGAAGGTGGTTTTTGCTAAACATTTATCATTAATGGTAAAGTCTGGGGTAGTAATTTCCGAGGCCTTAAAAATTCTTTATCAAAGTTCTCAAGGTAAATTTAAAGAAACAATTGGCGAAGTTTATAATTCAGTTAAGGCTGGTCGTAGTTTGTCGGTTTCTTTGGGTCGTTATCCTAAGCTTTTTTCCGATTTTTTTGTGGGGGCGATTTATGCCGGTGAGTCTTCTGGGACTCTGGGTGAAAGCTTGGAAAATGTCGCCAACGAATTGCGCAAAGAAAAAGAATTGGATGACAAAATTAAAGGTGCCCTGCTTTACCCAATTATTATTTTAGTGGCGGCTTTTGGTATGTCGCTTTTTTTAGCCTTTTATATTTTACCTAAAATCATTCCTTTGTTTGAAGGTATGAAAATGAAACTACCTTGGACTACTAGACTGTTGATAAGTTTTTCTCATTTAGTGGAAAAATACGGTTCTATTATGATTGTGGGTATTTTTATTTTTATAGCTTTGTTTATTTGGGTCTTAAGACAAAAATTTTCCAAGCCATTTTTTCATAAACTTTGGCTGACCTTACCAGTAGTTAGTCCGATTATTCGTCAAGCTAATTTAGCTCGTTTTTCTCGCACTTTAGGTACACTGCTCGCTAGTGGTTTAAACATTGTTGAGGCATTGAATATTACGGCCAAGAGCACAACGAATTTTTATTATCGTGAGATGTTGTTTAGGGTTAGTAAGGGGGTTAGCAAAGGCAATAAGCTGTCAATCAATTTAATTAAATATAAAGACTTTTTTCCGGACATGTTAATTAGAATGGTGGCTGTCGGCGAAGAGTCGGGTAAATTGGAGGATACTTTGTTGTATTTGGCTGATTTTTATGAATTAGAAGTGGACAACTCTACTAAGAACTTATCCATAGTAATAGAACCAATTTTATTAATTGCGATTGGACTAGGAGTCGGCTTTTTGGCGTTGTCCATTATTACGCCGATTTATGGTATTACCGGAAATGTTAAATAATAGTTTCAAATTATTATCCTGCAAACATTGTGGGAGATTTGTTGTTTTTAATAAATCTGGCTTAACCTTGGTGGAGGTTTTAGTTGCTTTGGCGATTATTTTAATTTTGGCTAGTGTTAGTTTGCCGATGTTGGGAAACTGGCCTTTTAAGGTTCAGACCAGTTCGGCCAATGCTCAACTAGTACAAATGATTCGTTTAACTAGAGAAAGGAGTATGGCTAGACTTAACAATCAAAATCAGGGAATTTTTTTTGATAATAAAAGCTATACTGTTTTTCAGGGAGATAGTTATGCTAATCGTCAAGCTAATTATGATGTAAAAACTTCTTTAGACAAAGGCTTAAACTTATCCTGGGAACTGACAGGCTCTGGTGGCGCTAATGAAATTGTTTTTAATCAAGATGGAGTTCCTAGTCGCCAGGGAAAAATTATTTTGGTAAGTCTCGCCGGAGAAGGTTCAGAAATTAATATTAATCAGCTAGGTATTATCAGCTTTATTAATGATTCTCGTTGTACGCCTAATTGTCTTGGCAAATATTGTGGTGATGATGACGGTTGTCTTGGAACTTGTTCGGCCCTTAATTCGTCTATGAGTGCTTGCCTTAATGGTGTACCTAGATGTGGAGATGCCCCGGCTTGTTTAGCGCCTTTTACTTGTGGTGGTGGAGGAGTATCTAATGTTTGTGGTTGTATTTCGGAAACCGATTCGGCTATTTGTTCTCGTTTAGCAAAAAATTGTGGTTCAGTTACGGAAATTGATAATTGTAATATTAGTCGCACAGTAACTTGTGGAACTTGTGTCGATCCTCAAACTTGTGGAGGAGGCGATACAGCTAATGTTTGTGGTTGTACCCCGGAAACCGATTCAACAATTTGTGCTCGTTTGGGTAAAAATTGTGATTCTTTAGTAACTACTGATAATTGTAATACTGGTCGTACCGTAGCTTGTGGAGTTTGTGCTAGTCCTTTGGTTTGTGGTGGCAGTGGCATAGCCAATCTTTGCGGGTGCACCTCGGAAACAAATTCGGCTTTTTGCACGCGTTTGGGTAAAAATTGCGGTAGTGTGACAGCTAGTGATAATTGTGGAGTTAGTCGCACAGCAACTTGCGGAACTTGCACTAGTCCGGCAACTTGTGGTGGTGGCGGGACGGATAATGTTTGTGGTTGTACTTCGGAAACCGATTCTGCTTTTTGCTCTCGTTTGGGTAAGAATTGTGGCTCGGTCACAGCCAATGACAATTGTGGTGTTAGTCGCACTGTCGCCTCTTGTGGTGTTTGTACTATTCCGCAATATTGCGGTGGTGGTGGCACGGCCAATGTCTGTGGTGGCTGTGCTCCGAGTTGTTTAGGTAAATGTGGAGGCACAGATCTTTGCAATGGTAGCTGTCCTAATACTTGCCTTTATCCAACCCCTTTTTGTAACGTTAGTAATATGAGTTGCCAGAGTGTCGATAATCATCCTAGTCTTCAAGCTACATCAATTAAGCTTGCCACTCTTAGAGCTACTTACGTTAATGCATCTTGGGTCAGGGGTAATGGTCAGGGTGTCGTGGTTATCATGAATCTTAATTCTCTAGGTATTATTGGTCCGCCAGTTGATGGGCCAATACCTTACGTTTGTAATTCTCGCTTTACTTTAGCTCCTGTCATCCCGACAAACAAGGGTCGTTGTGTTTATATGGGATCAGGTTTATCAGTTTTTATTCAAAACCTTGCTAACGCAACACGCTATATTATTAAGGTTTATGAATATAATTTAATTGATGGTATTTATTATTATAATTTATTAGACAGCACTTCTAACCCAAAAGTCTTCCAGACACCTAGAGCTTAAAAACAAAATGTCAAAGAAATTTTTACAACCAGCCTGGTCTTTAATTGAAATCATTGTAGCTTTGGCTATTTTTTCTTTGGTGACCGCTTCTTTGATTAGTTTGTCGGCAGGCAGTTTAAATCCTTGGATAAATATCGGTCCGTCTAATCGAGCCGAGGCCTTAGCTCAAGAGGGCCTAGAAGCAGCTCGGTCTATTAAAAATAGGGCTTGGAATGAGATAAATTTTAAGTTTAGCGGTTTGAGTTTGACGGGGGACATTTGGAGTTTAACGGGAGAGGGAACCCGAGAAAACATCAATGGTTATACCAGATTTTTGAATTTTGTAGATGTTTGTCGTGATGCTCAAGATCAAATTGCCGCTTGTCCGGCCACGCGTCGCGATCCTCATATTAAACAGGTAATGGTTCGTGTTTTTTGGACCGTGGGGTCGTCGGTGGCCAAAGAAATTACCAGAACTTCTTATCTAACCAATTGGGATTCATTTTTTTGGGAACAAACTGATTGGTCGGGTGGTGATGGTCAAGAAATTTGGAATGTGGCTAATAGATTTTCTACTGCTTCGAATATTGATCTTACTCAAAACGGACAAATCAGTTTAACCAAACAAGACAATGGTATCCTTTATAATTTTAACGGTTATTTATTATCTTCTGCTTTTCCTGCCGGTGTCGGTTCCAAAGTACAGGTTATTGAATGGGATCAGTTTATTCCAAGTCCTGCTCAGACTATCAAATTCCAAGTACGTACTGCTTTGGACGCTGGCGGTGTTCCTGGAATTTGGAGTCAGTGGTTTGGAAAGACCGGCGCTAATGATTATTTTGCTGACAACCAAGGAAACTTAATTGATAAATCCTTAAATGGTCGTTTTTGGGTACAGTATAGAGTGGAATTGACTAGCGATGGTTTTGCGACACCAGTTTTGAACAAAGTTAAAATTAATTATAAAACAGGACAAGGCGGAAATTTTAATAATCAACAAGTAAAAGTTTTAGTAGTAGCTGGTGGTGGTGGCGGTGCTGGCGGTGGTACTTCTGCTGGTGGCGGTGGCGGTGGTGTAGTTTATAATGATGTTTATTCTGTTCCTTATGGTGATACGGCGGTGGTAGTTGGTAATGGTGGTACGGCCGGAGCCACTACTGGTGATCCGCGTGGTGGCAATGGTGGCGATTCTTCTTTTGGCACTATAAAGACCAGTGGCGGAGGCGGAGGCGGAGGCGGAGTTACGGCTAATGATAATGCTTACGTTAATGGTAAAAGTGGTGGTTCCGGTGGTGGAGGTGGTGCTTGGTATGGTACGGGTGTGGGTGGTCTAGGAATTACCGGACAAGGTTATGATGGTGGTAGTGGACAAGATACTAGTCCATATAAAGGTGGTGGCGGAGGCGGAGCTGGTGGAATAGGTGGTACACCTAATGGCAATGTTGGTGGTGCCGGTGGCCTTGGTCTAGCTTATGATATTAGTGGCGTTCCTTTATATTACGCCGGTGGTGGTGGCGGTGGTGTTAATGGCGTCGGTATTCCTGGTGCCGGTGGTTCTGGGGTGGGTGGTAACGGAACCGCCAATAGTCTTGGTGTTCCCGGTAATGGTCTGGTTAATCGAGGTGCCGGTGGCGGTGGTGCCGGTGGCACAACTATTAGGGCTGGTGGTGCCGGTGGTTCGGGTGTGGTAATTATTTCTTATCCTACAGGTTCTATTATCGCTGGTGGTGGGATTATTACTACCTCTGGTGGTAATACTATTCACACCTTTATTTCCAGTGGAACTTTTACAATTGCCTCTGGCAGAACAGCTGATCTTACCGACTTAGTTCTTAGTGGAACTCCGGCTAATTATACTTTTAGTGGTTCAAATTATTCCTATAGCAACGTTAGTGTTGGTGCTTCTGTATCAAGTATTACGGTAACTCCAACCGGAGCAGGAACTATTACGGTTGAAGGAACAACTGTTGTTTCCGGACAAGCCTCGGGACCCATTTCTTTGGCTGCCGGAGTGGAAAAAACTATCACAGTTGTAGCCACGGAAACAGATAAAATAGCTAAGACTTATATTATTTATGTAACCAGACAAGGTCCCTGTGATTCTCCGTCACGCTTGGTGGAGTGTACAAATACCGATGTTTATGGCGCTATTTGTGGTGGCGGGTTTCTTTATTGTAGAGCAGGTGTTAGCGGTTGCGGTGATGCCAATTTGGTGGCCAGTCCGCCAATTGATGTCAATGGTGCTTGTGCGACTACCGACGGTTTAACTAGATCATGGAAAAATGACGGCACAACTATTATTGAGCCAAGTCCCTATACGGCTACAAGTACTTACGTTGGTTATAGTAATTTAAACGGTAATTTGGTCCCAACCACAGCTAACTACAACCCAAGCTCGGTTTATGCTGCAGCTAAATTTTGTGCCGATTTGGTGATGAATGGTTTTTCTGACTGGTATCTACCGGCGCCATCAGAAATTTGCGGTTTGTTTAGAAGTAGTAATTATTGCGAGTCCTTAATAGGTTATTGTAATGCCGGTATTACTCCTCTTAATGGTTGTACAAATATTTCTCCTTTGGTTGGTGGTATGGTTTTTTCCGGTTACGTTTCGTCTAAAGAAAACACTGCGAGTATGTATACTAAAATGGAGCCCAGTTATCTTTATCTTAATATTACTGCTACTAGTAAAAACTCTTCTTTGAATGTTCGTTGTGTCCGTAGGTTTTAATTAAGTTTTAATTAATTTTTCATGAAAAAAAAATGTTTTAAACAAGACTTTATTCCGTTAAATACTGAAGGTTCCAACCTGAAGGCCAAAAATTTAACGGGATTTAGTTTAGTGGAACTGATAATTTATATCGGGATTATTGCTTTAATTAGTACTTCTTTGGTTTTGTTTAGTATCTCCTTGTCCAACTATCGGCAGAAAGCCTTGGCGGCGAGTGAAGCAGAGGCTAACACTAAAATTGTTTTAAATTATTTAAATCGTTATATTCGTAGTGCTCGGAGTATTGATGACGCTAACTCTGTTTTTGATAATAATCAAGGACGTCTAACTTTGTGGTTAGGTCCCAATAACACTAATCCAGTAGTATTTAATTTAAACAGTTCATTTAGACCGCAAATTCAATTTGGCACTGACCCAGTTATTAATTTGTCTAGCGAAGCTGTATGGTTTCCTGTTTTTAAGTTTAAGAAATTATCAGATAGCCAATTAGCTGTTGAGCTGGAAGTTAGGGCTGGACAGCTTGATATTAATACTACGCCGGAAAATTTTTATCAGAGTACGGTTAAAACTATTGTAGATTTAAGGAAGTAAAAAAATACCTGCCCGTAACGTTTCGCCCACGCCCGCCATTACAAGCAAGGCGTTGCGGGCGGGTTGCGAGGCGGGCGGGTGAATCGTTGAATAAGTATGCGAATATTTCTAAAACAAAATTATTTTATGTCTAAAGGCTTTACAACCTTAATTATTGTGATGATTATCACTACGGCTGGTTTGGCTATGGTAACAAGTGCGGTGTGGTTAGGCGTGGGTGGAATGGAAATGGCACAAGCTTGGAGTGAAAGCGATAGTGCTTTTGATATGGCTGATGGTTGTATGGAAAATGCTTTGGAAATATTAAAATTTGATAATAATTATAACGGAGAAATCTTGTCTCAAGATGACAAATCTTGTATAATAACAGTTAACAAGATTGGCTCACCAATGACGAGCGCTAATTTAGATGTTGTGGGCATAAAAGGAAATTATCGACAGAAGATTTCTATATTTTTGGAGGTAGTCGGGGATAAATTTAATATTGTTTCTTGGCAAGAAAACAAACCCTAGCTAAGTATGTTTAGTTTAAGTAATAAAACTGTTGGCTTAACTATTGATGATCGCAGCTTGGAAATAGTCGAGCTGAAAAAAAGTGGCGCTCGAGCGCGCGTACTTAGTTTTAGTCGTAAAATTTTACCACGCGGTTTAGTGATAAACGGAGTCCTGCAAAATGGACCGGCCTTAGCTACTTTGGTTCAGAGTGCTTTAAACGAGGCTAAGCCTCAAGCCATTAAAACTAAAAAAATTGTTTTTGCTTTGCCGGAAAACCAAAGCTATTTTTTGACCGCTAGTTTGCCTCAAGTGGAAGGTGACGATGCTGACAAGTTGATTAAATCTATTGTTAGTGAAAATATCCCTCTAGAGAGTCGTGATATTGCTTTTGATTATGAGTTAATACAAAAATCCAAGCAAATTAGCGAAATTTTTTTACGAGCCAGTAGTCAAAAGGTTTTAGCCACTTGGCGAGATTTTTTTCTTGATTTGGGATTGGAAATTGAGGTTTTTGATACAGAGTTTTTTGCCTTAGCTCGTGATCTAGTTTTACTCGATTCTAAGGCGCCGGTGTGTTTAATTGATATTGGCGCCATTAAAACCAACTTAGCTATTTGGCAAAACGGTATTATTTATTATTCGGCCACCCTGATTGTAGGAGGAAATTTTTTTACCAAAGCTATTGCTGATAAGTTTAAGGTGACTCTAGTGACAGCCGAAAGAAAGAAAATGCAGTTGGGTTTGAGTCAACAAATATTTCCTTTAATTTCTGGACAATTGCGCGCCGTGGCGAATGAAGCCGAAGCCGCTATCGCTTATTATCAGGACAGTTATGGTGTTGCGGTCAAAGAAGTGGTATTATTAGGGGGTAGTAGCCGTTTAAAAGGTTTAACCGAATTTTTTCAGGAAGCCTTAGGTTTGCCTGTTGGTCTAGGTAAACTTAAATCATTAATAGAAAAATTTCCTTTAGAATATTTTGGAGCTATCGGCGCTGCTTGGCGTGGCCTGAATATTAAGCGTTTTAAAACTCAAGTAGACTTTAATTATTTAATTGAACAAGGTTTACGAAAAATAAAACCAAAATTAGAGCCAATTATGATTAATAAAATTATTAAACCAACTACCGTCACAGATAACGACTCAGATGAAGATGAAATTTTGTCGACCATAGCTAAGCCTGATAGCGAGGACTTGGCTAATTTAGAGGTAGAAGAAGATGATTTGCTAGTGGCTAAAATAAACAAAGAAAAGAAAGTTCTTTTGTTAGTTTTAGTTTTGGGCGTAGGCTTATTGCTAGGTGCTTTTTGGTATCGCAATCAGGAAAAAAATAAACAGGCAGCTAAAATGAATCAGTATCAAGGCGCCAGCTATGATCAGGTCCAAACTTTAAATTTTAAATTGCCAGTGGCTATTGGTGTAACTTCTTCGGCTAACGGAGAAATTAGTGGCCGAATTATTGAAACTATTATTAGCTCCGGCACTAATTATGACGGTGTCTTAACTGAAGGCAAAACTAAAGCGAAATATAACCTTAAAGACAATGAAGCTCTTTGGGAAGAACCGCTTAATGAAATTATTGATCGCAACAAATTGGTTTTCCCGATGACATTGCGTTGGCTAGCTTACAGTCAAAAAGAAGCCATGAAGTTGGCTTTGGTTAAGATTGATGAAGCTAATACTATTAAAGCCGAATATTCTTTTAATAAGTTAGAGGTTAAGGGTTTAGAAAAAACCGACAAAGCTGATTTACTCTATATTTTGGTGGATATTACCATTTCTTCTAATCAGAAAATTTCTACTGGTGGTCAACCTTTGACTACGTCAGAACCCACCCAAGCTACGCAAACATTAATGGCTAGTTCGACCAACGCAACTTCTGAAGTTATGGCGACCACTAGCCAGCCTTTAAATACCGGAACCCAGGTGTTAATTTTAAACACCGAAACCGGTTGGCTAAATATTCGTGAGGGGCCAGGCGCCACTTTTGATATTGTTAAAAAAATTAATCCTGGTGAAATTTATGGCTTTTTAGAAAAACAAGGTGACTGGACCAAGATTAAGTTATCTGATACGGAGGTAGGTTGGGGCGCTAGTCGCTATATGCGTCAACAGTAAAAAGTGGTACAATTAATAATAAGCAAAAATAATTAATTCTTGTAATAATTATTACAAGAGCAAAAATCTTTATGAAAAAAACTAATCGCCAAGGGTTCACCCTCATTGAACTCTTAATCGTGATGGCTATTATCTCCATTATAGCCGCCGTTGTGTTTGTGGCCCTTGATCTTCTAACTCGTTTTAGAGATTCTCGCGATGCCGCTCGTTGGACCGATATTTCTGCTATAGTTAGTGCTATTAAAATTGACCAGGTAGACAGAGGAGGTGCTTATATGACCGCTGTAACCAACATGACAGCCGGTGATGTTTACATGATTGTTGATGGTACTGCCCCAGCTGATTGTACAGCGCTTAATGCTAATTGTGGTATTGATGTTACTGGTGCGGCAAAATGTGTGAATTTAGACGGTTTAGTGACCAGTGGTTATTTGGGTAAAGTTCCTGTAAGTCCTAGTAGTGCTGGTACTATTTGGAAAGGTAAAGATGGCACTTCTGCTGGTGTCTCTGGTTTGACCGGATATACTTTAGAAAGAAGTGATTCTGGTATTTTAACTGTTAGAGCTTGTGAGGCTGAAAATGTAACTGAAATCAAAGTTGCTCGTTAAGTCCTTGTCAAAAAATAAACTTTACAATTTCATCTCATCTTCACGCCACCTTGGCCTGAAAAAACCTTCAACTTAGCTCGCTAGGCCTCAGGTTTTATTCAGACCAATTCGACGCAAACCTGAGCGAAATTATAAACTTTATTTATTTCCAAGGCCTAAGACTTAAGAAACAATCAAACATCTCTCGATATTTTTCGAGAGATGTTTTTTATTATACTCAAAATATGTTATAATAAAAGATATGAGAAAAATGTTTCTACTTTTCTTTTGTTTTTTGTTAATATTTCCTTTAACTCTTTTAGCCGCTAAAGTCGATACTAAAAAACCAAAAACAATTATTGATACAGATAAAGATGGTTTATCAGATGCTTGGGAAAAATTAATTGGTACTGATGCAACTAATCCTGATACTGATGGTGATAGCTATTTGGATGGAGTTGAAGTCGTGGCTGGTTTTGATCCGCTAAACGCTGAGGCGAAAAAAGTTGAAAAGCTAATTAAAGTAGATTTAAAAACCCAGCACCTGTGGTATTATTTTGGTGACAAGCTGATGGCGGATTTTCCAATTTCGGCCGGCATTAAAAGTATGCCGACCCCTCGTGGTGAGTTCAAAATTTTGGATAAAGTGCCGGTGAAAAGATATGGTGGTCCAGGCTTTAACTTTGACTATCCTAATACTAAGTGGAATTTACATTTTACGACCGGTAAGTATCGCTTTTATATTCATGGTGCTTATTGGCACAATAAATTTGGCAAACCGATGAGTCATGGCTGTGTAAATGTTAGTTATGCTAACATGGAGGCGCTATATTGGTTTGCTCAAGTGGGCACTAAAGTAATTATTAAGTAATATGAGTAAAGGAGGGGCTAAAATAAAAGTAGACACTTTAATCATCTCTGATGTTCATTTGGGTTTTAAATATAGTCGAGTCGATAAGTTGACTGAGGTTTTATCTAGATATCGCTTTAAGCGTTTAGTTCTTAATGGTGATATTTTTGATGATTTGAATTTCAATCGTCTTAATTCCGAGCATTGGGATGTCTTGTCTTTGTTTCGTCATTTATCTAAATACGCCGAAGTTGTTTGGGTGATTGGTAATCACGATGGCAAGGCCGATGTTTTGTCGCGTTTATTGGGGGTGACGGTTCATGATGATTATTCTTGGAAAGTTGGTCGCAAAAAGTTTTTGGCAATTCATGGACACCAATTTGATCGTTTTATTTCTGAAGATCCGATAATTAGTAATATCGCCGGAAGTATTTTTTATTTTTTAAAAAGATTTGAGGGGAAAAATGAAGTTTTAACTAGATGGATTAGTAAGCATAACCGTAGTTGGTTGCGCATGTCGGACGAAGTAGCTTTTGGGGCAATTAAATACGCCAAAGCTAAAGGGGCTGATCATGTTTTTTGTGGTCATACGCACTTAGCCAGAACCTTGGAAATCGGAGGGGTTAAATATTTTAATAGTGGTTGCTGGGTGGAATTGCCATCTAGCCTTATAACTATTAAAGGATATAAAGTTGAACTCAAGAGATTTAAGTAATGCTCGATTTAGGATTTACGATTTAGGATTTACGAAAAAAACCGCCTGTGAGCGGTTTTTTTTGTAATTTATTCGTAAATCATCAATCCTGAATCGTAAATCGTTGGGTTGTTTTATTTTAACTTTCCTTTTCCTAAGTAAATCCGATAAGCCTTTTCGGCTGAGTAGTCATCTAATGAGACCGCTGAAATAGCGTCAGCGAAGCGTATGGCCTCCGCTAAGCCTCTTTGGTGAATATTCCGTCCTGTGGCGTTACCACGAGCACCATTAGAAATCTGAAAAGCCAGAGTGCATAAAAATTGCTTGGGTTCGCAAGTTTCACCGCCGGAAAAAATTACTCCAGTGTTGCCAGCTGCCATAATAATTTCCTTCATTTTAGTTTTATTCATAGCTCTGGGGTAAGACAATTTTACAAAATCAGCTCCGAGGCAAGAGGCAAGTCCGGCCATACCAGCCGCTAAGTGCGCATCTTTTTCATCTTTAATTGATTTGCCCCTAGGATAAATCCATAAAACCGCCAGTAGTCCTAAGCGATGAGCTTGATAAATTGCCCTACTGGCTTCAGCTAACATCTGACTTTCGTATTGACTACCGGGATAAAGCGTATAGCCAATGCCAACAACATTTAAACCGCTATCTTTCTTAAAATTCCAAACATCTTCCACAGTATTTATAGCCAAACTGATTGGATCTTGATCCTTAGCACTAATTAAATTAGTTTTACTATTTAGTTTAATCAAATAGGGAATATTAGGGTAATTTTTTCCATAAGAGGCGATAAGGCCTAGTTGAGCGGCGAAAACACCAACATTGGCAACGCTTGCTATATTAAATAGGTGAGCTGGGGTGGCGTCATCAAGTGAAATTTTAGTACCAAAAAAGTCATCATTAAGATGCTCAATCTTTTGGTCGCCGGCAAAAAGCATAAGACGACCAGTATTTTGGGTGGCTTGGCGCCAGTTGTTTAAATATTTACCCCGATATTTGCGGATAACACTGGCAGGAGGAATTATTTTATCCATTTTATAATTATACCACAAAATGGTATCTTGGAAAAATATTTGACTTAATTCGGATGTGCCCCATTCGTAGTGGGGCTCGCGAAGCGATAACATTGACTTTATTATTTTACTTATTAGTGCTACAATTTAAATATAAATAAAGAAAATATATGAAAGTAATCAAATTTTTTGGTCTTGTGACCCTGGCTCTGACTTTGGTCTTGGCGCATCAAGTTAAAGCCGAAAATAATTATGAAGCTTGCGCTAATCTTAATGATTATCTTAGCTACTCCAAATGTGTGGCTGATATAGATTCTAAAAATAATGGTACGCCAACGACTGTGGTTTCTCAGGATTTTAAATCTCAGGAGGGAGAGTATAGCTTGATAATCAATGACGGTAGTGGACAAACTGATTCGCGTTATGTAGTTTTAAATTTAACCTCTAGTACTAGCACTAAAAAAATTGCTATTTCCAAGGATTCTAATTTTGGTTTTAGTCAGCGCCAGAATTTTGCCAATAAAATTATTTGGCTCCTAGAAGATACTCCCAACGAAACTCAGTACGTTTATATTAAATTTTTAAATGAGGCTGGTGAAAGTTTAGGTGTAGTGGGAGCCTCCATTAAGTATGTTGGCAGAGAAGTTAATAAGGAAAAAGAAACCTGGGCGACTGATAATTTTGTGAAAATGTTTAAACGCAAACTTGACCTCAAAAAAATCGCTGATGTAGCTTGGTTGGAAATTGCCGCCTATGGTTTGAACAGTGAAATGCCTAAAGATGAAGTTAAAGAAAAGAATGCTTTAAAGAAGTTTATCAGTAGTTTAAAGAGACTCCCTGAAGGTGATGATTGGTCATTGGTTCACGCCACAGCCTATAGCAACGATATGTCCGAAGTACTTAAGGCTAAACCAGTGACTACTTCTAGCACTACGGTTGTGGTTACGAATACCACTGATAAAAAATGCCAAGCCAAACAAACCTTTAAAACAGTGATGGATGTAGGCTCCAAAGGCGCAGAAGTTAAGGTCTTACAGGAGTTTTTACAGTGTTTAGGTCACTTAGATGCTAGCGCGAAAATTAGTGGAACCTTTGATGTAACAACCGAAGAAGCAGCTAAGAAATTTCAAGAACAATACGAATTAAAATGCAGTACGGGTGTGGCTTGCGGTCGTATTGGTCCTACTACCGCCAAAAAACTTAACGAAGTATCCAAGGAAGGTAAAACCACTGCTTCAGCTACGGCCACTAAAACTACTACTGAAGTTGCGCCTTTTGCTGAGACCAGTGGTACAACCACTGATACCGTTGGCGCCTTAAAGCTTAAGACTAATTTAACCGTTGGCTCAACTGGTGCCGAAGTTACAGCCTTACAAAAATATTTAGCGAGGGATAAGGAAATATATCCGGAAGGTAAAGTCACTGGAACCTTTGGTCCAATGACTGAAGCCGCAGTTAAGCGTTTTCAAACCAAACACGAACTGACATGTAAAGATGGCACTGCCTGTGGATACGTCGGCGCCGCTACAAGACAGAAATTGGAAGAGGTTTCCGCTCAATAAATTTAATAATAAAAAAACCGCCTGATGAAGGCGGTTTTTTTTATTAAATTTATTAGTTAGGAGTGGTGGTTGGTGCAATAATATTAGGAACAGTAGTAGGAGCTTGAAAATTACCAACTGAGCAACTTGGTCCGGGTTTAATGTCCCCTTGGTAGGTCGTTTGCCCAAGAATTAAAATAAAAGCAATAGTAATAACTGTTAGGGTTAAAATAATACCCGCAAAAATAGAAGCCACTGTGCGACCGGTTAAAAGAGATAAACCCCAAAAAATAATAAGTAGTGGCCAAAGTTGCCAAATATTAAAATTAAAATCCAAATTAATCCAACCCAAGTTAGCGGCTAAATATAAAATACCCAGAACAATTAAAAATAAGCCAAAGCTTAATTTGCCAAAATCAAAACGATAGGGATTCTTAGCATAGTAATGATGATGAATTTCTTGTTTAGGTTCTTCCTTTAAAACGGTCGGTTCATAAGGAATTATTTTTTTATCAAGAGCTTTAGTTTTGGTCCTCCTTTTTATAGGCATATTGTTAGTTGAAATAGTTTTTGGAAGCTATCTTTTTTGTTTATTGCTAAAAATTAAATATAAACCAATGACAATAATGACTACTGGCCAAAAAATTTCTGTATGTAGCCAAATTGGTGGTACGGGAATAATATTTTTAATTAAAACGATTAAGCCTAAACCCACGACAATTAAGCCGAGTAGATTTCTGGCGTTTTCTGAGGAGCGAGCGCGATTAGCTAAATTTTTGGCTCCTTCGGCTAAATCGTTGATATTTTCCTTGCGACCACTTTTTTTATCCTTAGGCACCACTAAGGCCATAATAATATAAAGTAAAACACCAAAACCATTGGCCAGAGCTAAAGCTACAAAAAGAATTCTGATTAAAGTGGAGTCAACAGAAAAATATTCTCCCAAGCCCCCGCAAACGCCGGCAATAATTTTGTCGTTGCTTGAACGATAAAGTTTTTTAGTCGTAGACATATGGATTATTATAACATAAAAAATAAGTAATGCGAATAACGCGAATTCACATGCGAATGCCTCAAATAAAATGCCAATGAAATTATTTGTAGCTATTCGAGGCATTCGCGATTTGATTCGAGGATTAGCATTATATTTCTATTTAAGATAATAGCTTTTAATTTTTTTTAATTTTCCGCCTTTATTGTTAAATTCATAAATCAAAGGTACGCCTGTAGGAATTTCTAATTTAGGAATATCTTCGTCGCTAATGTTATCTAAATATTTAACTAGAGCCCGCAAACTGTTGCCGTGAGCGCTAATAATTATTTTATCACCCTTGATAATTCGCGGTTCAATAGTTTTATGCCAATAAGGCATAACGCGTCGACAAGTGTCGGCTAGAGATTCTCGGTTGGGAATTTTTTTAAGTCCATAAACTTGATAACGTTCATCATGACTACTGGCCAGCTCACTCTTGGGGTCCAAGGGCTCTGGTTTGTGGTGATAGGTTTTTTTCCAAATATGCTTCAAATCATTATCGGAACTATGCGGTTGGTAGTAAGTTTTTCTAAAAAATGGTGGTTTGATATGATAACTTCGTCGCCAAATATGAAGTTGTTCGGCGCCGTATTTGTGGGCAATGGCTACTTTACTTAAACCCTGTAATCCGCCATAATGCCTTTCGTTTAGTTGCCAAGCGTTAGTTATCGGCACCCACTCCAAATCCATTTTATCAAGCGCTATCCAGAGTGTCCTAATGGCTCGTTTTAAAACTGAAGTGTAGGCAGCATCAAAAGTAAAACCGTGTCGCTTAAGAGCGCGACCAGCCATCCCAGCTTCTTGTTCGCCACGACGATTTAAATCAATATCTACCCAGCCGGTAAATAACCGCTTGGCATTCCACAAACTTTCACCGTGTCGCAATAAAACTAACTTAACCATAAAAAGATAAGTAAGATAATTTATTTATTATACCACAAAAAGTCTTTTCAGTGAAAAACTTCACAAAATGATTAAAGGTGGTTATAATGAGAAAACCGTTTGTTTAAATTTAATTATATGAAGATATTAAGATTTGGGGCAGATTGGTGTCCGGCTTGCATAGTAATGCGTTCGGTTTGGTCTAAAGTAGAGGACTTGGCTCCTTGGCTACAGCATGAGTATCACGATTATGACTCAGCTGTAGAATTAGTCGAACAGCACGCTGTTAGTGATAAACTACCGACTTTTATTTTTATCAATAATCATGATCAAGAAATTCTGCGTTTACAGGGAGAGTTTTCGGCTGATAAACTTTTAGAAATTATTAATGAGCACAAAGACGAATAAATATGAAATATTTTAAAAAATTATTTTTGTTAGCAGTTTTTGTAACTATTTTTTTTATAGTTCCCAGGGTTCAGGCAGCTGAACTAAAACTAAAGATTTATTTATTTACGGCCGATGGCTGTCCTCATTGCAAAGAAGAAAAAAAATATTTTGCTGAAATTCTTGCCACTGAGCCTTATAAGTCAAAGGTAGAGCTAGCGACTTATGAAGTTACTACCAGTCGAACTAATTTGGATATTCTAAAAGCTATTGCGAATAGGTTAAATTTTTCCGTGCAAAGTGTGCCGGTGACAGTAATAGGTGAGCGTTATTTTATTGGTTTTGATAATGCCGAGGGTCGGGGAGTGGTGCTAAAAACCACTATTGATGATTATTTAAAAAAAGGAGAATTAATTGATCCTTATGCTGATTTGTTGGTAGGTCAGACTAGTTCGGCTAATAAAACCGTGGTGCCGACTGATAATTTGCAAGTTAAAGCGCCTTGGGGTCAACTTAATTTGCGCGAATTATCTCTGCCAGTCTTAGCTATTATTTTAGGTTGGTTAGATGGCTTTAATCCTTGTGCCATGTGGGTACTGTTATTTTTAATTAGCCTGCTCTTGCCCATGAAAGAGAAAAAGAAAATGTGGATACTGGGCTCTACTTTTATTATCGCTTCAGCTTTGGTGTATTTACTCTTTATGATTGCTTGGCTAAATTTAATAATATTCCTTGGCTGGATTTTTTGGGTGCGTTTGCTAATTGGCCTGGTAGCTCTTGGCGGAGGTGTTTGGAATGTGCGCAAATTTTGGCGTGATCGCAACGGCGGTTGCGAAGTGGGCGAGGCCGTGGAACGTCGCAAGATTTTTAGCAAAATAAAAGATATTATTTTTAAGGAAAAATTTTGGATTTCGGTGGTGGGGATTATGGCCTTGGCCTTTACAGTTAATTTGGTGGAGATGGTTTGCTCGGCCGGCTTGCCCGCCATGTTTGTTCAAGTCTTGGCCTTGAATCACTTGTCTATGTGGCAGTATGGTTTTTATCTGGGCCTGTATTTATTTTTCTTTATTATCAACGAGGTGGTTATTTTTGTCATCGCCATGATGACTATGAAATTAACCGCCTTCAGCACCCGTTCCGGTCGTTGGACCGGCCTCATCGGTGGCCTACTAATGATTATCATCGGTTTCCTCATGATTTTTAAACATCAATGGCTGATGTTGGGCTAACCTCTCCCTCTGTCATTCCAGGCGCAGCGCAGCGGAGACCCGGAATCCAGGTTAGTTCTGCAATGATTATGGATTTTAACTGCGCCCGTTGTATTTCGTCATACCGGCGCAGGCCGGTATCCAGGTTTTTAAAAGATGATTCCTTTTAGGAAAAGCAAAACAAAAATAAAGCTGGAGAAAAATTTAACAAATTTATCGCTCATTCCGGGAGCCTCGCCCAACTCCTTCGTCAAACAGGGTCTCGGCTCTGACCGGAAGTTCGCTCAAATTTTAGTTAAATTTTTCTAGGCTTATATTTTTGCTTGTCTTTTCCTCTTTTTTATTTTGTGTTATAATCAAAATATAATAAGGACAACCCTCTCATAATCACTTTATATGACGATTTTTAACTCTCTCTCTCTCTCTCTTAAAAGACGCCGTCAAGCTTTTACGCTGATTGAGCTTCTGGTCGTTATTGCTATCATCGCCATTGTCGCCAGTTTAGCCACGATTGGTTTTTCTAGTATGCGTTCCAAAGGCCGAGACACCAAACGCATCGGCGATGTCCGCCAATTACAGTTTGCCCTGGAAATGTATAAAAATGATAATGGAGTTTATCCGGTTGCTATTACCTCTGGCAATACTTTGGTTGGAACAGACGGAACCACCTATATGGCTAAAGTGCCAACTTCCCCCAACAAAGTCGATGGCTCCTGTACCGATGATTCTTATACTTATACTCGGGATAGTAATGATGCCTCCTATCATTTTACTTATTGCTTGGGTGGAGCTGTTAATAACGTGACTGCCGGTAATTGCACGGCTGTCCCCGGCAATGTCTGTGTGCCTGCCACGGTAGCGGTTGCTACGGCTCCATCAGTACCTCTTAGTTTTAATTTAACTTGTGACAGTTTTCAACATAATCTTATTTCATGGACAACTCCGGCGAGCGATGGCGGTTCAGCTATAACTGGTTACAAAGTTTATCGTGGAACTACTTCGGGTGGTGAAACCTTATTAGATACGTTAGCTAGTAATTATAGTAATAATCAGTATAACTGTACTGGCGGTACAACCTCTTATTTATATATAACCGCCATTAATGCTATTGGTGAAAGTTCACACACAACAGAAATGTCGTGTTCATGCCAAGCCTATTGTTTTTTGGCTGATACTAAAGTTACTATGGCGGATGGTAATTACAAGAACATTCAAGATGTTAAAGTGGGGGACATGGTCTTGAGTTACGACAGTGTGACTCAAAAAAATGTCCCAGAAAAAGTTACTAAAATTTTTGAACATGGTCGAGAGGCCATCGATCATTATTTGGTTATTAATGATTCCATTAAAGTAACCGAGAATCACCCATTTTATTTAAATGGTAGTTATCAACCGATTGGTTTAGCGAAGCTAGGTGATCGACTTTTAAATTCTAACGGCGAAACAGTAACAATAACCAAAATAGAAAGAATCAATGAGCCAGCCCCCACCTATAATTTGGAAGTTGAAAATACGCATAATTATTATACTAATGATATATTGGTGCATAATAAAGTTGGTTAAAAATTAAATCAATCTTAAACCAAAAAAAATCGTCCACCCTGACGATTTTTATTTTTTGCTGATTTGGGGTATAATTTGAGTGTTGACAACTACTGGGATAGCATAGTAGGATATAAAATCTTGTGATATAATTTTAGGTAAAGATATGATTAATAGAGTGGTTTACAATTTAGCTAGCTTGGCCAGAAGTCTGGGAATAAATTTTAATGAGGACAGTCATCCCAAAATTTTGGCTATGAAAGAGAAAATTGCTAAATTAAATAGGCTAGAATTTAAAATAGAGCAATACCCCGACGGCTCGTGGACCGCTGAGTCAACCAACGTTGACGGCATTATTACCGGTGGGAAAAATACCAAAGACGTAGCCGGAACCATTAAGGACGCGGTTTTTACCTATTTTGAAATCCCGCCTTATCTGTGCGTTGATTCATTGTTGCGTTCCGACAATGAGCCGGTAATTATAACCCAAAGAGTATATGCCTAGCCGCAGCTTTTCCGATATTACGCAAGGACAGTGGCACAAAGCTTGTTTAAAACTTGGTTTACAGGCAGAAACAAGGCACGGCAAAGGTAGCCATGTTTTGGTTAAACATCCGCAAACAGAACACAAATATACCATTCAAAAAGATTTGCATAAATTTATTAATATCAAAATATTTAAGAAATTATTGGAGTGGGGTTTTGCCGAAGAAGATATTTGGAATGCGTTATAAGTTTTAATAAGCACAAAAACCGTCATCGTGGCGGTTTTTTTGATAGCACGTGGATGATATTGGTCAAAAAGGTTGCGGGGGGGTGATATATACTATAATAGAAATAAGAGGAATAATAAATTTAAACTTCGCGTTATGCGTCAAAAGGGCTTCACCCCATTAAATCCTAACGGTTCCCGCCAAAGAGCTGGAAATTTAACGGGCTTGCCCCTCGTAGCTCCCCAAGGAGCGAAGTGGGGGTTTACACTTATCGAGCTCCTGGTCGTTATTGCTATCATCGCCATTGTCGCCAGTTTAGCGACGATTGGTCTTACTAGTATGCGCGCCAAAGGTAGGGACACCAAAAGGGTTGGCGATGTTCGCCAAGTTCAAATGGCTTTGGAAATCTATAAGAATGACAATGGTGTTTATCCCAGCGCCATTACCGCAGGCAATGCCATGGTCGGACCAAATAGTGTAACTTATATGGCTAAAGTTCCGGCTCCTCCTGGCAAGAATGACGGTAGCTGTACCAGTGATACTTATACTTATTCTTCAGCCTCTCCCTATTCTGTTTATTCCATAGCTTACTGTTTGGGTCAAGCTGTACAAACTGCTGGACCGGCAGACTGCATAGCTAGGCCAGGAAATATTTGTTCACCACCAATAGTTGGTGAGAACTATGGAGGAGGGGTTGTGGCTTATATTTTTGTAAACGGAGATACTGGGTATATCATAGGACAAACTCATGGGTTAATCGTCGCTTCAAGTGATCAGAGTTATGGTGGCACAGCATGGATAACAGGAGGTAGTACTCAAACTACAGCCAATGGCAGTGCTTTAACGGCTCTTGGTAGGGGTCAATTAAATACCACGGCTATGATAAATCAATCCGGTTATACTGGTGGAGCCGCACAAGTTTGTGATGACTATACTACTAGTGGTTATAGTGACTGGTATTTACCAAGTAAAGATGAATTATGGAAAGTTTTTTTAAACAAAGCATCAATTAGTGCTGGTTTTTTTGATTTTGGCCTTTATTGGACCTCGTCGGAATGGAATGCAACAAATGCATTGTTTCAGCGTTTTTGGACTACTGGTTGGCAAGGTCAGGCAGCTAAGAGCGAAAATACTGGTAATTATGGCTACGTACATTGTATGAGATCTTTTTAATCTTAATTTGTTGCTAATTAAGATTAGGTTAATTTTAAATTAAAACAAAACCGTCGTCGTGGCGGTTTTTTTTGATTCTTGGATTGTAAATGATTATCTTTAAGGGAATAATAATTTAGGCGTAATCTGGATTCCGGCCTCCTCCGGAATGACGGAGGGGTGTTTATCTCTGATAAACCACCTGGGTGGGGTAGGCCATGTTGATATCGGCTTGTTCAAAGGCTCGTTTGATTTTGAAGTTAATGGACTGTTGGACATCCATATAGCGTTTGTAGTCAGCCCCCTCTACGTGATAAATAATTTCATAGAGCAAAGCTGATTCACCAAAACCGTAAAAATGAGCGCGTTCAAAGTCAGCGTGGTCAGTGGTACTAATAGCTTCTTTGATTATTTTTAAGGCTAGGCGACACTTAGTAGCTGTGGTGTTGTATTCCAAGCTTAAGTCAAACTTCACGCGACGTCGTTCTAAGGTATCAAAATTTTGAATAACCGAATTAGTTAAATCTTTGTTGCCGATGATAATCATTTGTCCATCAGCTGACTTTATACGGGTGGTTTTAATGCCAATTTTTTCTACCCAACCTTTTTCAGCTCCCACAGAAATAAAATCACCGACTTGAAATGGTTTGTCTAAATATATGGCCAGGGAACTAAATAAATCACTCAAAACGTTTTGTAGGGCAAAGGCAATAACTACGCCACCAATGCCTAGACCCGCCACCAGTGAAGTGACGTTTATTCCAATGTTGGATAAAATTAATAAGAAACCAGTTATCCACAGAATAGTTTTAGTGCCAATAGTAACAAATTGAATAATACCAGCACTATTTTTATCTCGGCCCAAGCGATAGATAATTACTTCTTTAAGAATAGCCGCCACGACATTAGCGACAGTCCAAGTAGCACCGATGATAATGAAAACATCAAAAATTTTATCGTATTTAGTTGGTAGTTCTGAATATTTACTGGCTAACCAGGCGGCAACTAAGAGCAAAAAGGGCCATTTGATTTTTCTTAGACCCTTAACTAATAAATTATCCCAATTATTGTGAGTAGTTTTAGCTAAATAATTAAGGCGCTCAATAATTAAATAAAGAATTAATTTAAAAGCAATAAAACTGCCGGCCAAGATGATTAATAATAATAAATAATCGCCAGGATGTCCGGCAATAGTTAATTGTATTTGTTTAAAAAAATTGAACATAAATATAATTAAGATAATTTTAGCACATTTTACTTTAACAGGTAAGATGTTTATTGCTCACATTTTTTATTTGTTGTATAATATAGATAATTGTAAAGTCTCTAAAAACACTAAGGAGGAATCTTATGGTTGTTAAAAAGGAGTTGAAGCCTAAAAAAAAGATAGCCAATAAAATTGGCGATAATGTTGTCGCGTCAGTGGTCAAAACCAGTAAACCAAAGGTGGTTGGCAAGATTAAGGCCGTTAATAAAGTTAAAGCAGCGCCTGTTTCTCAAATTAAACCAGTGGCCCAACCGAAAATTCGTTTAAGTCGAGTAAGTGCTAATTTAAATTTGGCTAAAGGAGCCGGAGTAGTTAATTTAAAATCAAGAACTCTTAAGAAAAACGTGCCTAGTCGAGCTTATTATAGTAACGACACGGTTGATGAAGATTTAAACAAGGGCGAAGGGGATTCCGTTGATGATATTTTAAATAGTGAGCCAATTGAAAGTTTAGGAGAGTTGTTAGAGGAGGACGAGCGTTTAACTTATGCCGATCCAGTGGTGTCAGCGACCGTTAAGCAGAAAAAGCTTAAAGCTGAACCAGAACATGCCGAAGGTACTCATACAGGTATTTACAAAAAACTAGCTATTGGTTTTGTCCTTTTAGCCTTGGTAGTGGCTGCTGCTGTGGCTTATTTTTTATTAGTTAAGGTTAATATTAAGGTTAGCTTAAAAAATGAAGCTGTAGCCGGTGAGTTACCTTTTACGGTTTATGATAAGGGTGATGGTTATTCTTTACCAGAGGGTTCAATTAATGGTTTAGTTAAAAAAATTGATTTAGAAAAAAGTCAATCATTTACCGTTTCGGGGAGTGAAATTATTGGTGAAGAAGTGAGCGGTAAAATGATTTTATATAATAAGTATATTAAGAATCAGCCCTTGGTGGCGACCACTCGTTTACTGGGTGCTGACGGTAAATTGTTTCGTTTGAAAAATTCTGTGGATGTTCCGGCTGGCGGACAAGTTGAAGTGGATGTTTATGCTGACAAACCAACAGCCGACATGACAGTAGGGGCTGAGCGCTTTACTTTACCCGGACTCTGGGAAGGTTTGCGTGATAAGATTTATGCTGAAAGTCAGGTTGGAAGTATTACGTATCAGAAAAAAATGAAACGAGTGGTTAAACAGGAAGACATTGATAATGCTACTAAATCCATGAAGACAACTTTAGTAGATCAAGCTAAAACTGATGTGACCAATACCTATGGTGACTTCGATCAACAGCTTTATCAAGTAGACGAAGCCTCTTTAGTGACAACTGTGGATGGCAAATTAGGTGAAGAGCGAGATTCTATTACGGTTAAGGTTAAAGGCGCGATTGTGGCGGTAGCCTTTAATAGCCAAGACGCCTTAACTTTAATTAAAAATAAAGCGGTGGCAACTTTGCCAGTTAATAAGGAATTGTTGGGCCTACAAGACAAGGAAGTTGATTATAATTTAACCAAAGCCGACGTGGACAACAAGATTGCCGAGGTTAAGGCTAATTATGTTGGACAGATGCAAGTCACAACTTTAGATAATTTGATTGATAAAAATAAGCTGGTTAATTTAAGCGCTGACCAGTTGGGTAATTACCTAAAAAGTATCCCGGAAGTAGCTAGTTATGATTTAACTTTTTATCCGCAGTTTATCCGTAAAGCCCCGGGGTTGGTGGATAGGATTGAGTTAGAACTCAAAAAATAGATTTACGATTTAGGATTTATGATTTATGAAAAAACCGCTTTCGGGCGGTTTTTGTGTTTGAATTTAAATTCAGAAGTTTAAACTGCGCCCGTAAGATGATTGACGTGATATTTTTGAACGGAGCGTTACATAATTTCGTTTGTTTGAAGCCGAAGGCAAGTTACGAAATTATGTTAGTGAAAGTGAAAAAATATAGGCAATTAGCTTCTAGGCGCGATTTTGGCCCCACCTTATTAAAAAGGTGGGATAAAAATCTTGCCAAATTCCTATTTTTTTGTTTAAATTAACTTAAATTAACTAATTCTATGAGTGCTTTAGAACAAGCCAAATACCACATTTTTTCTCGCGTTACCGCTATTACCGGTAACGACAGTTTAGTGGACGACATTATTATTGATTACCCGCCGACTCCAGATATGGGGGATTTAAGTTTGGCTTGTTTCGTGTTGGCTAAACTTAATCACAAATCTCCGGTCCAAATGGCTCAGGAGTTAGCCGGCCAACTGAAAAGTGATGAAATTATTGCGGAAGTTAAGGCTGTCGGGCCCTATGTGAATTTTACGATAAACCCCGAGTGGCTTTTGCCGAAAGTAATTGCTGAGGCCCACAGTAAGAACTATGGAGCAAATAATAGTGGCAATGGGGCTGAGGTGATGATTGAATATTCTAATGCTAATACTCACAAAGAGTATCATATCGGGCATTTGCGTAATATCGCTTATGGCGACAGTGTCGCTAAATTACTAGAAGCTAACGGCTATAAAGTAACCAAAGTTTCTTTTATTAATGATTTTGGTATTCACGTGGCTAAGGCCTTATGGCAATTAAAGCAAGACCCGACCAAAACTTATAGCGGTTATGATTTGGGTTCACTTTATGCAACTGCCAGTCAGGCGATTGAAAAAGATGAACAAGCCAAACTTGAGGTGGGGCAGATTATGAAAAATATTGAAGCGAGAACTGGCGAGGATTATAAGTTGTGGCAAACAACTAGGGAGTGGAGCATTGATTATTTTGCTGAAGTTTATAAAAAATTAAACATTAGTTTTGATAAATTTTTTTATGAAAGTGATTTAATAGATGAGGGTCGAGCTGAAGTTGTTAGATTATTGGAGAAAGGTGTTTTAAAGAAAAGTGAAGGGGCGGTGATCGCTGATTTGGAAGAATACAGTTTAGGCGTCTTGGTCTTTTTGCGAACGGATGGCACCGCGCTTTATCCGGTAGCTGATTTAGCTTTAGCGGTTAAAAAATTTAAATCACAAAATTTGCAACAATCTTTATATGTGGTGGATAAACGCCAGAGTCTTTATTTTGAACAGTTATTTAAAGTTTTAGAGTTATCTGGTTATACGGCACGCATGGAGCACTTGTCTTATGATTTCGTGCGCTTACCTGAGGGTGCCATGAGTTCACGCCTGGGTCGAGTTATTACTTTTGAAGATTTGTATCAGGAAATTTTAGCTAAAATTGTTGAGGAAACCAAAACTCGTCACGCTGACTGGAAAGAAAATGATATTATTAAAGCTAGCACGGCTTTAGCTATTGGCGTTTTAAAATTTGAGATGATAAAAGTAGGTGCCTCTAAGATTATTACTTTCGACACTAAAGAGGCTTTGCGCTTTGATGGTTTTACTTCGGTTTATCTGCAATATGCTGGAGCCCGTATTAATAGTTTAATGGCTAAGGCTAAAATTAAAGTTAAACCGGACAAGGTTAAAACTAATTTATTAACCGAAGCCAAAGAAAAGTTTTTGTTGTTAGAAGTTGCCAAATTTCCGGCTATTGTTAGAACCGCCGGGGCAGAGAACGATCCATCTGTTATGGCTAAATATTTATTTGATTTAAGCAGAATGTTTAACGATTATTACCACAGTTCGCAAATTATCCAAGATGACAAAGACTTGCAAAATGCTCGTTTAAGTTTAGCAACGAGCGTTTTAATGGTTTTAACTCGCGGTTTAGAACTTTTAGGCATTGCCATCGTGGACAAAATGTAGTAGGGTACTCGATGATTATAAAATTGTTTTGGCTATAAATTTGTTTTTTTTGTCTAAAGCTTCGTTGGACTGGCGCGTCATGATTTTCACCGTAGCGATGCTACACCTCAAGCCCTGACGCTGGTCCGCCTTGCCTTAAACAAAAAATCCTAAATTTCGCCACAAAACATTTTTATAATCATCTCCATTTTAAAATATAGAAAATATGAGAAAAAATATTGTAATTAGTGACCCGCAAGAGGAGGTTTTAATTAAGGAGTTGGAAACCAGAACCGATACTAAGGCTGAGAGAATTAAGCGCTTATTAAGACTTCCCGATTTAACTAAAAAAGATCATTCTCCGGTCAAAATTTTATTTGATCAAATCTTAACCTTACCAAGATTTGCCGACTTTGACTTGATTGATTTTCCCAAAATTGTTACCGTCGAGCAAAATTTTGATTTATTAAATACACCGCCAGATCATCCAAGTCGAGGTGAAACAGATACTTATTATTTAAATGACCAGTATCTACTAAGAACGCAAATGACGGCCATGTGGTCTTTTTATTTAAAAGATCCTGAAGTTTTAACTAGACTAGAAACAAGCGGGCAAATTGCTGTGTTGGCGCCAGGCATTGTTTACCGCAAAGATGAAATTGATAGACATCATTTTCCAGCCTTTCATCAAATTGATGGACTGCTTATTTGTAAAAAATCACAAAAAGTTATTACTCAACAAGATTTGAAAGATGTTCAAGTTGATTTAGCTAGGGGGATTTTTGGAGAGGATATTGAATATAAATTTTTAGACGATACTTTCCCTTATACGGTAGAAAGTTTGGAAATGGATATTATGTTTAATGGACAGTGGCTCGAAGTAAATGGGGCGGGACTCGTTAATCCGATAGTTTTAAAAAACTTCGGACTGGATCCTAACATTTATAATGGCTGGGCATTTGGTTTTGGCGAAAGACTAGCTATGATAAAAATGGGCATCCCGGACATTAGAATTATGTGGTCAGATGACCCGCGTATTACCAGTCAATTTAAGGACATCAACAGTAAATATAAAGAAGTTAGCAAATATCCCTCAACGATTAGAGATATTTCTTTCATTATTGATAAAAAGATAAATTTGAACAACTATTACGAAATTGTTCGCGATTTTGCGGAAAATTTAATTGAAGAAGTAAAGCTTTTAGACGAGTATGAAGATGACGCCAAATTTGGCGCCGACAAAAAAAGTTATACTTTTAGGATTGTTTATTGTTCTCCGGAAAGAACTTTAACTAACGAAGAAATAAATAAAATTCAAGAACAAATTAGAGCTAAGACTGAACAGGAATTGCAGGCCGTGTTAAGATAAAAACTAACGTAGCCCCTCGGATTTGCCTTTGGCAAATACCTCGGGATAAACGCTCACACGCGTTTAAAAAAACACCCTGATATTTATCGGGGCGTTTTTGTTTTTTTAAACTTTCTTTTTAAGGGTTTTCATTTTTCTATAACCCATAATTAGATTAAATAAGTCGTTAAAGAATTTAACGTTAAAGAGCAGAAACAAGACTAAAACGGAAGCGACGGCAAATTGATTAATCCAGAGATGCCAATCAATTTTTAGCCAGATGGTTGGTAACGCGATAGCATAACCGATATAAATTACCAACGCAAAGGGTGGTGTATGTCTAATCCAAAAACTATCGTAGTAAGTGGCGCTAAACAGCTTAAGACTTTCTAAAGTCTGCGTATAGCGATAAGTGTCAGAGTAATTGCTTTTTAAATCTTGAGTCAGCTTAGTCCAGGCTTCTAGCTCTAATGATTTTTTATCGCTATACAATCCATACATAAGAACTTCTGCTGCGATAAAACAGACCATTACCAAAAAAATGTCTGTCCAAAAAGCTATATCCATTTTTTGAGTATGGAAAAGAATGGTGCTGTGAGCTGTCATCAGAATGGTGTACAGCAAACTAATCAATAAAATGGGTAGGCGCCAGCGTTCTATCTTTTCCGTAATCCAGCTGGGTTCCTTGGTTTTTTTTACCTTGGCTTTGGGTTCGGGAATAATTTTAGCTTCAGGATCGGGATGATTAGTTTTTCCGAGTCTAATAAGAATCTTTTTCATGAGAAATCTCCTTTGATTTATTTGACAAAAATTATTGTCTTTTGTATTGTTAAATAACGAATAGCATATCTTACAACATATTTAATTAATGTCAAACTTATGATTAAAATAAATCATGAAGGCTGTATCGGTTGTGGCACCTGTGTGTCTTTGTGTCCCCATAACTTTAATTTAGCCGCTGACGGCAAAGCTGAAGTAATCTCTCAAGAAGTTGTTGATTGTACCAAAGAGGCAGTTGAAAATTGCCCGGTAAATGTGATTTCTATTAGCTAAGGCTCTGGAAATAAATAAAGTTTACAAGCTCGCTTAGATTTGTTCCGGATTTGTTTGAATAAAATGTGAGGTATAGCGGGCTATTCTGAATATTTTTTCAGACAAAGACGGGGCAAAGATAAGATGAAATTGGAAAGTTTATTTTTTGACAGAGCCTAAATAAGTTAAAAATAAATCCCCCTAGGTTTAGGGGGATTTTTTAGTTTAGGGATTTAGGTTATAATTTTTTCTGGAGCAACTAATAGCGGACAGAACTACTCCATCCCAAACGGGGCGATAATCTTTGTCAGCCTCATCATAAGGAGAACTAACTTCCGTTGTGGATTTAAAAACTATTTGCCAATCTTGAGTAAGCTTAAGACGATCACTGAGAGGTATATTTTTATAATAAACCTCGGCGTAAATATCCCCATAGTTAGAGGCAGTTTTATCAGCGCTGTTATATGTTGGTATTAAGAAAATACCAAAATGTCTAACAGCTGGTAAGCCGTGTTCATTTTCCCAAATGAAGTATTTAAGAAAAATATTATAACCAAGCTCTTCTAGTAAAACAAAAGCTAATAAACTTTTATCTTGGACACTGCCTTTGCCTTGGTATAACGTGAAGGCAGGAGAAAGAACAAAACCACACACCATTAAATCGTTATCGTCGGCATTTTGCATGGCTTTGGTACTCATGGCGTCAAGGTTGATAACTTTTTGGACAAAGGTTATGACCAACTCAGCCAGCTGATTGTCGTTTAAGTTGTTGTCGGTAGCCATAGCATTAAAAGCGGTGACGGCTTGTTGGACAACTTCATTTTTTTCTAAGTCACTAATGTGTAATTTGAAATTAACATCCAGTAGCGAGGTAGCATCGGTTCCGTTTTTAACGTTAGTATTACCTTTAACACATTCATCAAAAACTTGTTGAGTTTCTTGTTTGTAGTCATCTTGAGCAGAGGTGGGGAAAGTGAGACTGAAGCTAAAATTTTTATCTTGATAGAACCAGCTATAAGACCTGACTTCTGAACCTTTAGTGGTGCTTGCTAGGCACAGCCAAACTAAGACACAAACTATAAATGTTTTCATGGAAAAGCTCCTAAATTTTTTAAAAGGACAATTATATATTTAACTAATTTATAACATAGTTTTTTATTTTTGTCAAGCACGAAAAATAGCTTTGCTATCTCGTGCCAGGACCCGTAAAATGGTTTGGTTATAAGGTATTCCCTCGGATTTGCCTTTGGCAAATACCTCGGTCCGCCAGATGGCGGATTACACGCGTTTAAAAAAAGCCGTCCACGATGTTTATCGGGACGGACTTTAAGTTTTTATGCATTAGCATTAGCTAAAGAGCGATACATTTTTCTACCAGTTTTGGGCAGAAGCAAAGAGTATTTTTGACCGACTCTTTCTGGGGGTATTTGGCCAATAGCCATTTTGCCTAAAGTGGCTACTTCCAAATAGGTAAAGCCTGAATTGTTCAGGGAACTAGCTTTGGGACAAGCGACGCCGACGGCCATATGCTTAGGGAAAGAGATTAAAGCGACACCATAATCCAATTCGCTCATCAACTTATAAGTCAGAAGACTTTTGTCATCGCAATCTCCATTGCCATCCATTAAGGTCTGATAAGGAAATTTAACTCCGGGAACAGAGTAATATGGGATAGCTTGAACAAAAGCTATTAATAACTCTAAAACCTGATCGCTGGTCAATCTTTGCGCTTGTCCGATAGCCTTAAGTTTTTGAGCAACATCCTTAATACTATTGTCGTTGGGCAAAGTATTGAGGAATTTAGCATAGTATTCAGGTTCATTTGTGAAACTGGCGGGACCTTGGTAATCCAGAGAGTTTTCTAACCAGGTTTCTAAGGTAAAGTTTTGTCCCTGATAATTCCAGTTAAAAACTCGCTTAGTTTTTCCGGCTCTAGCAGTATTGCTAGTTCCGGGAATAATGGCTGTCTGGTTAGTGTCAGAATCTGGTAGTGGGTCTACATATTCAGTTGTATCGGCCGGAGGAGGTGTAACGACATCTTCGGAAGCAGATCCTACGGGTACTTTTTGACCATTAACGATTTCAAAGTTGTTGTAGTTGCTCCATTTCTGCTCAATGGTCAAAGGTTCGGCTATTTTTTGTGGCAAAATATAGAAGGTTATTGCTAAAGCGGAAAAAACTGCTATAATTAGCGAAAAAACCACCAAAAGCGAGATTTTTAAGGGTGTATTCACTGAAAACTCCTGTAATATATTTGATAATTTTTTAATGTTCTGTTAAAATGATACTATATCACATTTAAGCAAATTTGTCAATATTAGGCTATGAATAGGGAAAAAATCAAACAATTAGGCCTGCCAACTACGCCTGGGTCTTATCAGTTTTACGATAAAATGGGCAAGGTCATTTATATTGGTAAAGCGGTTAATCTAAAGAACCGAGTTTTGTCGTACTGGCAAACTGGCGCCAATCTCACTCCAGCCAAACAACAACTGATCACAAAAGTTGAACGGATTGAGTGGATAAGCACAGACAGCGAAATTGAAGCGCTGTTATTGGAAGCGAATTTAATTAAAAAATATCAGCCTTATTATAATGTGGATTTACGTGATGATAAACGTTTTGTTTATATTAAAGTTTCTTTGGATGACGAAGTGCCGGGCTTGTTTATCACTAGAACGGTTGGTAAGCAAGGTAGATATTTTGGACCATTTGTTAGCGCGCAGGCAGTTAAAGAGACCCTAAAAGCTTTACGCAAAATTTGGCCGTATTGTACGACCAGAAAAGTTGCCAAGACGCCTTGTTTCTATTATCAAATCGGTCGTTGTTTAGGGGCGTGCGGAGGAAAAGTGAGCGTAGCGGAATATAAACGCGTGGTGATTAAGCCGATTATAGAATTTTTAGAAGGGAAAAAAGAAAAGATAATTTTCAAGTTTCAAGTTTCAATTTCTAAGTTAGAAAAAAAAGCCAAGTCCACCAAAATAACCGAAGCGGAAAGCGAGGAGTTGGCTAAATTAAAATGGCAGTTGAGAAATATGGAGCAGGTTTTGGACAATACTCGTGTCTTATCTACGGCGGAAAAATATAGTTCTGATGTCGTAGAATTGGCTAAAGTTTTAGCTTTGCCTAAAGTACCCGAGAGGATTGAAGGTTATGATTTGTCTAATATTTTTGGACGAGAGGCGGTGGGCTCTATGGTAGTCTTTGCGGGCGGTGAGCCGAATAAAAATGAATACAGGAAATTCAAAATAAAGCTGTCATTGCGAGGAGACCCGATTACTGTCGGGGCGACGTGGCAATCTCGCGATAAAACCAAGAATAAGATTGCCACGCCCTCCGTTTCTCTGCGGGCTCGCAATGACAAATTCGGAGATGTGCAGATGTTGGAAGAAGTGTTGACCCGCCGTTTTCAGCATTCCTCCTCCCTTCGTAAAGAGGAAGAAAAACAACCCCACCCTAACCCTCCCCTTCGTAAGGGGAGGGAAATTAAAGGTACTTGGCCCTTGCCAGACCTAATTGTGGTGGATGGAGGTAAAGCCCAACTTAATGTAGCGCTGAAAGTTTTAAAAAACTATAAATTAGACATTCCGGTTTTAGGTATTTCCAAGGGGGAGGGGTTACGTTCGTCTGGCGCCCCGGATAAATTATTTTTCCCTAATCAAAAATTACCTCTGGAATTATCCCTCTCATCGCCAGCCTTGCATCTTCTTAAACGTGTCCGGGACGAAGCTCATAGATTTGCTATTACCTACCATCGTCAATTGCGCGCCAAGTCTTTTCTTGGTAATAATTAAAAAGACGTTCCAATGGAACGTCTTTTTAATTCCCCTCTAAAGAGGGGTAGCTGAAGGCCGGGGTGTGTTATACGTTGCGGGAAGTTGTTTGAGGCGTGATTTTATGTTTTTTGTTGTAGGCTTCTTGGATTTTGCGACGGCGTTTGGTTTCGTCTATGGCTTGTCGCATGGCTGGGGTAATTTTGTCGGCATACATTATCACCTGGCCATTGATGTGGCGGGCGGCTCGGCCCATGGTTTGAATGAGGGCGGTAGCATTACGTAGAAATCCCGCCATGTCGGCGTTGAGAATAGCCACGAGTGACACTTCTGGCAAATCCAAACCTTCACGGAGTAAGTTAATGCCCACGAGCACGTCGTAACGCCCACGTTTTAAATCTTGGAGAATCTCTACGCGTTCTAGGGTTTCAATTTCCGAATGTAAATATTGAACTTTAACTTTTTTTTCCGCCAGATATTCTGAAAGTTCCTCGGCCATGCGTTTGGTTAAGGTTAGAGCTAAAACTCTTTCGTGTTTGGCTACGCGTATTTCTATTTCTTTAAGCAAGTCGCCAATTTGCGTGGCAATCGGACGGATAGTAATTTGCGGATCAAGTAGACCAGTTGGACGAATAATTTGCTCCACCACTTGGGCGCTACGACTAAGTTCGTATTCGCTTGGTGTGGCACTCGTGTAAATAACTTGATTGATTTTTTTATTAAACTCTTTAAAGTTGAGGGGGCGATTATCTCGAGCGCTAGGCAGACGCCAGCCGAATTCTATTAAATTATTTTTACGGGCTTGGTCGCCAGCATACATGCCACGCACCTGAGGCAAAGAAACGTGCGATTCATCAATAAACATTAAATAATCTTTAGGGAAAAAATCCAAAAGAGTGTCAGGTGCCTCACCAGCGTCGCGCCCAGTCAAATGGCGGGAATAATTTTCAATACCATTACAATAGCCGACTTGTTCTATCATCTCCAAGTCATAATTAGTGCGTCGTTCAATACGATCGGCTTCGGCCAATTTCCCTAATTTTTTTAATTCCTTAACGCGCTCATCTAGTTCGGCGCGAATTTGTGCCATGGCCAAGTCTTTTTTATCTTGGGGGGTAATAAAATGTTTAGCCGGAAATAAAGTGACGGCCGGCAAAGCTGTGCCGGAAGCATTACGTAAATCAGATAGCCAAGCTTGGTCTTTGTCAGGATTAATAGCAAAACTATAAATAGCTTCAATAACATCGCCGAACAGCACCAAGCGAATAATGGCTTCACCCGTGGACAAGTGAACATCAATATTTTCTCCTTTGACGCGGAAAGTTCCGCGATAAAAACCTAAGTCATTGCGTTCATATTGAACGCCGATAAGCTGACGTAAGATTTGATTTCTTTTGATAGAGTCACCAACTTTAAAAGTTTGTCCTTGCCCTTCGTAAGTGGCTTTTTCACCTAAACCGTAAATACAAGAAACACTCGCCACAATAATACAATCACGACGCGTTAAAATTGCTTGGGTGGCGGCATGACGCAAACGATCGATTTCTTCATTAATCTGCGCTTCCTTTTCAATGTAGGTATCGGTGTGGGGGATATAGGCTTCTGGCTGGTAATAGTCATAATAAGACACAAAATAATGGACAGAGTTTTCCGGGAAAAATTGTTTAAATTCCTCAAAAAGTTGAGCGGCTAAGGTTTTGTTATGCGACATGATAATCGTCGGACGATTAACTTGAGCGATAACATTAGCCATAGTAAAAGTTTTGCCCGAGCCGGTGACGCCCAGGAGAGTTTGCTCGTGCTGTTTGGATTTTAATCCACGCACTAAAGCCTCAATGGCTTGAGGCTGATCTCCCGTCGGCTTGAATTTTGATTTTAGCTGAAAGTTCATAATAGACGCATTATATTTGAAATTCGCATTTTTTTCAATAAAAAGATTTAGCCTTGATAAAAATAGTTGTTTTTGCTATATTATTAATAATTACCAAACTAAGTTTTGGTAGGAGCTTGTATAATTGTTCTTTTTGTAAAACTAATGAAAGGTTTTTGCTTATGATTGTTTTATTTAAAATCAATCAGTTTAGTGATATTTCTTCTTGCCCTAACTCTGAAGAATCCATTGCACTAAACAACGCACCTAGCTTATTGTCAGTCACTAATTCACCACCAATCATTCATTAGCCACCCAAGCACAAATAGCCATAAGAGTATCCAGAAGGATACTCTTATTTAAATATCAGGAAACCCCGCATGAGACCCAGCGAGTGCGGGGATGAATGATGTCTGGAGCATAGCGGAAGTTGGGCGCGTAGCGAGACCCAAAGGAAACCCCAGACGACCGTGTGAGGGAGCCCGGGGAGGACGTCATTTTTAAAATAAAAAAAGGGCAAATAAATCTGCTCTTTGGTGAAAATTTTAAATATTTTTTTGCACTTGTTTAAGTGCAATTTTCTGTTGAGAATTTCCTGTTGTAAGGAGTTCCTTTTCGATAATTGTTTTTTTGCCGATAATTTCTTCTGTTGTAATGTCTCTGGTTCGTTATATAACTGGGAAATATTTCCAGAAAATACGGAACGAGAATAAAAACAGAATCCCCATGTCCTAGAAGCATAAATTCTCCAAATTGGTCAAAGAACAAAGTGATTTCTTTTATATCATAAATAGTTCGTTGTATAATGTCAATGTTTGACTCTTTACTGTTTTTTAAATAAAAATCCCCATCTGCTTTATAGCGATAGGGATTTGTTGTTTCTTTGGGTAATTTTCATTAATCAATTTTCATGCCGAACTCTAAGTTATGCTCTTCGAGTAGATAGCTCAATTCGTTGAGCGCCTTTCTTCCAAAATTTCTAAATTTAAGAAGTTCATACTCCTGCAGCTGGGCTAACTCCCCAAGAGTTTTAATGTTCGCGGCCTTAAGGCAATTGTGTGCTCTGACACTTAGCTCAAGTTCATCAATGGGCGTGGCCAGTAATCTGTCCGTGGAGGTTGGTGGCAGAGATGGAGGTAAATTTAATTTTCCTTCCAAATCTTTTATGGTTTTTGTCAGCGAACCATTGGTTAGCCGTAAATCTTGAATTATCGCCTCTAAGTTTTTTGTGGCTGACAGTCGACGCAATAAGCGGTGCCTAGCCTTTTCAAGAATTTGTCTGACTCTTTCTCTGCTTAGATTAAATTTTTCCCCGATTTCTTCAAGGCTTTGATTGTCAATCATTGCCATTTTCAGGACTTCTGATTCTCGCTGTGAAAGATTACTGTTTTCCAAAGCCCTTTGAAGCACATTAAGCAAAAAATTTAATTTGTAATTACTATTACCTCTACCTCTACATCCGCCAGGATGTTGTTTGATTAGGCCAAGTTTGTCTTGCTTTAAGTAAGCTTCCAGTTCGCTTTGGCGGAAATAATACCTACTGCCGGTTCTTATGTCACCTCCTAAAGTGTAGTATGGCAAGGGTACGAATTTGTTGCGACACAGCTCTTTTATGTTGCTTGGAGCCATGTGCAAAAATTTTACCGCTTCATCCATGGTGAGAAATGGTTCGTCTAAATTATCTAATCCTAGCGCTTGTGCCACTTCAATTTTACTGTAAAGGAATTCTGTACCGACATTTTTACTTTTACTAATGGGTTTTGGTAGATTACCAACACGGTTATTGTAATGAATGGCAGTAACGCCAACGTGAAGCAATGCGGCCAATTCGCTCGAACTAATCAAATCAGTTTTCTCCATTTTTTATTCTCCTGTCAATGTTCAAAAAATTAAGTTTTATTGGCTGTATATTAGCATAAATTGACATTTTTGTCAATATTTAGCAGTTTTTCTTTGACTTTTGTGGGGTTTTTAGATAAAATAGATAAACAAACAAATTCCTAAATTAATTTTTATTTGTTTAATATTAGATATTTTATGACTCAAGAGAAACCTAAAAAGAGCCAATTTCCGGTCATGGAGGAGGAAGTTTTGAGTTTTTGGGAAACTAACAAGATTTTTAAGAAATCAGTTGATAGATCCGCCAGCTGGCGGACTAAAGGTGCCGCCTCCGCTGAAAGCTCCGTCGCGCCGAAGGATTACGTTTTTTATGATGGTCCGCCTTTTGCTACTGGGACTCCGCACTACGGACATATCGTGGCTAGCTTAATGAAAGATGTGGTCCCTCGCTATTTTACTATGGCGGGTTTCAGAGTGGAACGAACTTGGGGTTGGGATTGTCACGGTTTGCCGATTGAAAATATCGTGGAAAAAGAATTAGGCACTAAATCTAAAAAAGATATTGAAGAGATGGGCGTGGCGAAATTTAACGAGCTGTGTCGCTCTAAAGTTTTGGGCTATGCCAAGGATTGGGAAAAAACAGTTAGGCGCCTCGGTCGCTGGGTGGATTTTGAACATGGCTACAAAACCATGGACTTGGATTATATGGAATCAGTTTGGTGGGTTTTTAAACAGCTTTGGGATAAAGGTTTAATTTATGAAGGCTATCGCTCCATGCATATTTGCCCACGTTGCGAAACCACCTTAAGTCAATTCGAAGTCGCTGAAGGATACAAGGATATTAAAGATTTATCGGCCACGGTGAAATTTGAGTTAGTGGATGAGTCTGGAACTTTTGTTTTAGCCTGGACCACGACACCTTGGACTTTGATTGGTAATGTGGCCTTGGCGGTTGGTGCCGAGATTGATTATGTCCTTCTCTCTTGTCATCCCCGCGAAGGCGGGGATCCAGGTAAGTATATTGTGGCTAAAAAAAGATTGCCGTATATATTAGATATACTTAGTTTTGGAAACTTTGAAGGTGCTGAAGAATTGTTTGGTAAAATTGGAGAAGAACACATTTCTAAAACTGGCGACAGTTTTGTTATTGAAAAAGAATTTAAGGGCTCTGAATTAGTTGGTAAAACCTACAAACCTTTATTTGATTATTATGCTAAAGACGACAGTTTAAAAAATAAAGAGAACGGTTGGAAAATTTATAGTGCTGATTTTGTTACTACCGAGGAAGGTACGGGGGTGGTGCATATTGCGCCAGCCTTTGGTGAAGACGATTTGAATTTAGGTAAAGTTAACAATTTACCGTTTATTCAACATTTAGGTATGGATGGAATTATTAAACCGGAAGTCACTGACTTTGCTGGACTTTCCGTTAAACCAATTGGCGACACTCAAGCGACTGATATAGAAATTATTAAATATTTAGCTCATCATAATTTGTTATTTGCCAAAGCTAAATACGAACACAGCTATCCACATTGTTGGCGTTGCGATACTCCGCTACTTAATTACGCCACCAGTTCTTGGTTTGTGAAAGTGGAGGATATTAAGCCTCAAGCTCTAAAGACAGCTGAAGATATTAATTGGTCACCTGAGCATATTAAAGCCGGTCGCTTTGGACAATGGTTAAATGGCGCGCGCGATTGGTCAATTTCCCGACAGCGTTTTTGGGCCAGCGTTTTGCCAATTTGGAAATGTGACCAGTGTAATGAATTGGAAGTTTTTGGCTCGGTAACCGATTTGGAAGCGAGAGGCGAGACTAAAATTAATGATTTACATAAGCATATTGTGGATGAGGTTGCTTTTAAATGCGCTAAGTGTGATGGCACTATGCATCGCGTGCCAGATGTTTTGGACACTTGGTTTGATTCTGGCTCCATGCCTTACGCGCAAAAACATTATCCATTTGAAAATAAGGAAAAATTTGAAGCTAATTTTCCGGCCGAGTTTATTGCCGAGGGAGTGGATCAAACTCGTGCTTGGTTTTATTACTTACATATCATTGCTAATGGAATTTTCAAGAAAGCTTCGTTTAAAAACGTGATTGTTAATGGTATTGTCCAGGCCGAGGACGGCAAAAAGATGAGTAAAAAATTACAAAATTATCCAGACCCGAACGAGGTTTTGGATCACTACGGCTCGGATGCTTTGCGCGCTTATCTTTTAGTGAGCCCGGTGATGCAAGCGGAAAATTTAAATTTCAGCGAGAAGGGCGTGGAAGAAAGTTTGCGTAAGAATGTCATGATTCTTTGGAATGTTTATAAGTTCTACGAACTTTATACTGACACCATTCCTGCCGGTAGCGACAGTAAAAATATTTTGGACCAGTGGATTTTGGCTCGTTTAAATCAATTGATTAATGAAACGACCGAAGCCATGAATAATTATAATTTGCCAAAAGCAGTCCGACCAATTACCGCTTTCATTGATGACTTATCCACTTGGTATTTGCGCCGAAGCCGAGATCGTTTTAAAGAAGAGGGCGAGGATAAAGATAACGCTTTAGCGACGATACGTTTTGTGTTGGAAACTTTAGCTAAAGTTATGGCGCCATTTATGCCGTTTGTCGCGGAAAGTTTATGGCAAAAAGTTAGCACTTATGATTTTAAAGAAGCCGACAAATCTGTTCATTTGGAAGTTTGGCCTAAAGCAGAAATAGTTGATGAAAAAGTTTTAACTGAAATGGAGATGATTAAAAAAATTGTAGAACTAGCTTTAGCTAAACGCGATGAAGCCGGTATTAAAATTCGCCAACCCTTAAAACAACTAGCCGTTAACAATTTTCAGGTCACAGCTGAATATGGTGAGTTAATTAAGGATGAGTTAAATGTTAAAGAGGTGATTTGTAATAAAGGCGATGGGGATTTAACTGTGAAACTAGATACCGATATTACACCGGAATTAGCGCAAGAGGGTTTGGGTCGTGATTTGGTCCGCGCCATTAATGGCCTCAGGAAAAATGCCAGCCTGACTATTGCTGATACTGTGACAGTTTATGTCAGCACGACCGATGCTACGATTATTAAGATGGTTAATGAGCTAAAAGTCGATTTAATGAAAGATACGATTAGCGCGGATATTGTGATTGATGAAATACCGATGGCAGTTTTGATCAAAGAAGATGTTAAGTTAAACAAGCAAGTTATTAATATAGCTTTAATAAATTAAAGAATGACCAAGCAGGAGGCGAGGTCTAAAAAATTTTATGTCTACTACCTGGATTTTAGTGATTATCGTGGCGGTGGTTGTCATCGCTATCGTGGCTCTTTATAATGGTTTAATCCGTTTAAAAAATCGTGTGGACGAAGCGTGGAGTGATATTGATGTGCAACTTAAGCGTCGTTATGATTTAATCCCAAATTTAGTAGAAACCGTTAAGGGTTATTCTGCTCACGAAAGTCAGACTTTAGAAAATGTTATCAAGGCTCGCAATGAGGCCATGGCTGCCGAAAAGTCTGGTGATATGGAGGCCAGTCTAAAAGCCGAAAATGCTTTATCTTCAACCTTGAAATCAATCTTTGCTTTAAGTGAAGCTTATCCTGATTTAAAAGCTAATCAAAACTTTTTGGAATTGCAACGCGAACTAACCGACACCGAAGACAAGATTCAAGCTAGTCGTCGTTTTTATAATGGCAACGTGCGTGATTTCAACACCAAGTTACAAGTTTTTCCAACTAATATGATTGGTAAAATGCTGGGCTTTGCTGACCGCAAGTTTTTTGAAGCAGCCGAAGGAGAAAAAGAAAATATTAAGGTCCAATTCTAATTTTGAATTGAAGGTTATAAAGTAGGGATTTTTATTTGGTTGTTACTTTATGAACTTTTAACTTTATAACTTTATAAACTTATGACCCTCTACACAAATGCAGATAGCAATAGGCATAAGACGTGGTTATTGCTCAGTATTTTTTTTATCGCCATTATCGGTATTGGTTATGTTTTTGGTGTGGCAATGAACAACTCGGCTATAATTTATGGTGCGGTTATTTTTAGTATCATCTCTAGTTTTGTTAGTTATTGGTGGTCGGACAAAATTGTTTTAACTATGTCCGGCGCTCATGAAGTCTTTCATGATGAATCTAAAGAGCTCTACCATTTAGTAGAAAATCTTTGTATCACCGCCGGTTTGCCGACGCCCAAAATTTATATTATTGAAGATACTGCGCCCAATGCTTTTGCGACTGGTCGCGACCCGGAACATGCCGTCATAGTTTTTACTACCGGTATTTTAGGTAAGTTAGAAAAAAGAGAATTGGAAGGTGTGGTGGCGCATGAATTGTCACACATCGGTAATCGTGATATTTTGCTCGCTACTATTGTGACGGTGCTCGTTGGAGTAATTGTTTTAATGGCTGATTGGTTTATGCGTTGGTCAATTTTTGGCGGACGCAGGCGTGACGACAACAATGAGGGCGGAGGACAATTAGCTTTAGTTATGACTTTGGTTGCCATTGCCTTGGCAATTCTCGCGCCAATTTTTGCCTACTTGATGCAATTTGCTATTTCTCGCAAACGAGAATTTTTGGCTGATGCTTCTGGGGCTTTATTGACGCGTTATCCTGAAGGATTGGCGAGCGCTCTAGAAAAAATTTCTAAGGACCAAGAACCCTTGGAGGCCGCTAATCGCGCCACCGCTCATTTATATTTTGCTTCACCTTTTAAGGCTGATACTGGCCAAGACGTCAGCTGGTTTGCCAAAATGATGATGACTCATCCACCGATTAAAGACAGAGTCGCGGCTCTTCGGGATTTAAAAATGTAAACAATGATTGCCTATATCAGTGGAAAAATTTTAGTTAAACGTGAGCACTATATTATTGTGGTGGTTAATGGTTTGGGCTATAAAATTTTTGTGGCTCCCAAATTAGTCGCCGAACTGTCTGCGCAGGTGGAATTGTATTTGTATCAGCAAGTTAAGGAAGATGGCACAGCTTTGTTTGGTTTTAAAACCGTCAGCGAACTAGAATTTTTCGAATTACTTTTAACCGTTTCTGGTATCGGTCCAAAATCGGCTTTGGGTATTTTATCTTTAGCAAAAATTGAGGAAATCAAAGAGGCAATTGCTTTAGGCAATGCTGATTTACTAACCACCGTTTCCGGTATTGGTCGCAAGACCGCCGAACGTTTGGTAGTAGAATTAAAAAACAAGATTCATCATTTGGCGAGTGGTGACATGCTAGGAACTGATGCACGAAGTGAAGAACTAGAAGCACTCGTATCCTTGGGTTATTCTTTAAATCAAGCACGAGAAGCGCTGGGAAAAGTTAATTCGGAAGTTAAAGATAGTAGTGAGCGGATTAGACAAGCTTTAAAGAATATGGCAAGAAGTTAAAAGTTCATAAAGTCCATAAAGTTCATAAAGTCAAATTCAATGAAATTTCAGCCAGAGGCTGATCAGCCTTTGGCTGAAATTACCAACATGAAAATACAACATGAAAATAATTAATCTAAATCAAAAACAATTAGATGATTTTGTGGCCAATCAGGAGCATAGTCAGTTTTTGCAATCCTGGGACTGGAGTGAGTTCAATGACAAGCTTGGTGCTAAAGTTTGGCGTTTAGGCGTGGAGGAAAATGGTAAATTAGTAGCCACAACAACTTTAATAAAAAAAAGTTTGCCTTTAGGTCGGACTTATTTTTATTCACCGAGAGGCCCAGTTGTTAAGTCTCAAGGTTCAAGTCTTAAGTTTCAAGTGGAGGAATTTTTGTTTAGTGAAATAAAAAAATTAGCAGAGCAAGAAAAGATTGTATTTTTTAGATTCGAGCCAACAAGTGACTTAAAACTTAAAACTTTAAACTTAAAACTTTTTCAGACTTTATCTATTCAACCTAGGCAGACTATTATCTTAGACCTAACAAAAAGCGAAGAAGAGTTGTTAGGTGCCATGCATCCTAAGACTCGTTATAATATAAAACTCGCTGGTAAAAAAAATTTAACCTTAAAACATGGTCAACCGAACACCGAAGAATTTTCTAAGTTTTGGCAGTTGATGGAGACTACAAAAAAACGTGATAATTTTAGCCTACATTCTCAAAATTATTATCGTGCGATGCTAGCCAGTAACTTAATGGAATTATGGCAAGTTTATTTTAAGGATCAGCTATTGGCGGTTGCTATTATTGCTAAATTTGGCGATACCGCTACTTATGTTCACGGAGCCTCTTCTAATGACCTCAGACCCCTTATGGCGCCATATTGGCTTCATTGGCACCTTATCAAGGAAGCCAAGAAAGAGGGCTTCAAATACTATGATTTATTTGGTGTAGATAAGGTTAAGTGGCCTGGCGTGACTCGCTTTAAAGAGGGCTGGGGAGGCGCTAACATTGCCTATTTAGGCACATTTGATTTAGTTTTTAATACAGGTTATTATAGGCTATATCAGCTTTTAAGACGCCTTAGAAGGGTATTTTAAGATTGTTTATGATTGATAAAATTTTAGCAAAAATAAAGAAATTTATCCCCAAGAAGTTGTGGGATTTTGTTTGGCCAATTTACCATTTTTCTTGGGGTGTTTTGGGTAATTTATTATACAGAAACCCCAGCCAGAAAATGATTGTGATTGGGGTGACCGGCACGACCGGTAAAACCACCAGCGTTTATTTAATTGCCCAGATGTTAAAATCGGCTGGTTATAAAGTTGGTTATACTTCTACGGCGATGTTTGGCGATGGACAAAAGGAATGGCTCAATGACAAAAAAATGACCATGCCAGGAAGACTATTTAATTTTCAATTAATGAATCGCATGGTGAAAAATAAATGTCAGTATGCAGTAGTAGAAACCAGTTCTGAAGGTGTGGTTCAATATCGTCATCGTTTTATTAATTATGATACTATAGTTTTAACTGGTCTTTATCCAGAGCATATTGAATCTCATGGTAGTTTTGAAGCCTATCGAGAAGCCAAAGGTATGCTTTTTGCTCATTTGAAAGATTGTAAAACTAAATATATTGACGCCAATCGTTATGTTAAAAAAGTAGAGGCCGGTATTAAAAAATTAAGTTTAGAGCGAGTTAAAAAAACTATTATTGTTAACGGTGACGACGAACATAAAGATTATTTTTTAAATTTTTGGGCGGAATCAAAAATAGAATATCATATTACTGATCGAGTGCCTCTTGAAATAAAAGAGGAAGATTTTGAATCTAAGGATCATAATTGGCATAAATTAATTGCTTGTCAGTCGGCTATTAGTCGAGAGGCTAGTAGTTTTATTTTTTGTCATGATGGAGCATGTCATAAAGATGATCAAATTGATCTTAAGTTGTTGGGAGGTTTTAATATAGCCAATGCTATGAATGCAGCTGCGGTTGGTTTATCTCAAGGACTCGACGTTGCGCAAATCAGGCAGGGTCTAGAGGCGGTTTCTGGCATCCCGGGGCGTTTAGAAAAAATTGATGAAGGCCAAGACTTTAGCGTGATTGTGGATTATGCCTTTGAACCGCGCGCTGTGGAAAAACTTTACGAAACGATCGCTTTAATTCCGCATCACAGGGTTATTCATATTTTGGGTTCGGCTGGTGGTGGTCGCGATGTGGCGCGTCGTCCGATTTTAGGCAAAATTGCCGGAGCTAGGGCTGACGTGGTTATTATTACCAACGAAGATCCTTACGAAGATGACCCACAAATTATCATTGATCAAGTTGCGTTGGGCGCGGAAAAGAGCGGAAAAACTTTAGATAAAAATTTGTTTAAAATTATGGATAGGCGAGGGGCTATCGCCAAAGCTTTTTCTTTAGCCCATGAATCAGATATAGTTTTAATTACTGGTAAAGGTTCGGAACAGGCGATTTGTGTTAAGGGCGGTAAAAAAATTCCTTGGGACGATCGACGGGTAGCTAGGGAAGAACTTAAGAAAATTTTGAATAAATAATTTTGAATTTTGAAACAATATCGAATTTTGAATTTTTAATTAAAAATTATGACATTAAAAATTTATTCGAAATCAGAAATTCTAAATTAAAAATTTGTTTTTTAAAATCCTCAAGCTATTTATTTTGCTTGGGGTTTTATCTTGGTGAAAGATTAATATTATGTCATTTGTTCATCTTCACGTTCACAGTCACTATTCTTTATTGGATGGGTTGTCACAAATTGACGACATTATTAAGTTTGCCAAAGAGGATGGATCCAATGCTATTGCTTTAACTGACCATGGCGTGCTTTATGGCGCTATTGAGTTTTATCAAAAAGCCATGAAAGCAGGAGTTAAGCCGATTGTGGGCATTGAAACCTACATGGCACCGGATCCTCGTTTTAATAAAACTTATACCAAAGGAGAAAAAATGAGTTATCATTTGATTCTTTTGGCCAAAAATTACGAGGGTTATAAAAATTTAATTAAAATTACATCTGAAGGACACTTAAACGGTTATTATTACAAACCTCGTATTGATTGGGAGTATTTACAAACGCATTTCCAGGGTTTAATTGCCTGCTCGGCTTGTCTTGGCGGGGAAATTTCCTCATTGCTTAGACGCGGTAAGGACGAGGAAGCTAAAAAAAGAGCCCAAGAATTTAAAGATTTATTCGGAGTGGATAATTATTATTTAGAGCTCCAGCATCATCCGGATTTACCAGAGCAAGAACAAGTAAATATTAAAATGATTGCTTTGGCAAGGGAACTAGGTATCGGACTCGTAGCGACCAATGATTCTCATTACGTTAATAAGGATGATGATGAAGCGCAAGATATTTTATTATGTTTGCAAAATAAAGCCAAGAAAGCTGAGACTAATCGTATGAGCATGCTGGGTGGCGACTATTCTTTAATTAGTGGCCACAGAATGAAAGAGTTATTCAAAGATACGCCGGAAGCTATTTCTAATACAGTTAAAATTGCTGAGATGTGCAACTTGGAATTAGAGCTAGGTAAAATACAATTACCCCATTTTGCGGTGCCCGAAGGTTTTAATGGCAATAGTTATTTGCGACATTTAGCCGAAGAGGGGTTAGTAAAACGTTACGGCAAGACTTATGAAACCATAGAGCCAATATATCGCGAGCGTTTAGATTTCGAATTGTCGGTGGTAGAAAAAATGGGTTGGCCTAGTTATTTTTTAATTGTGGCGGATTTTGTTAACTGGGCTAAAAATAATAAAATTGTGGTGGGACCGGGTCGTGGCAGTGCCGCTGGGTCGCTCGTTTGTTATGCTATTGGGATTACTAACTTATGTCCACTGAAATATGATTTGCTCTTTGAGCGTTTTTTAAATCCTGATCGTATCTCGATGCCTGATATTGATATGGATTTTGCCGATATTCGTCGTGATGATGTGATTAAATATGTCCAAGAAAAATACGGTTATGATCACGTGGCGCAAATTGTAACTTTTGGAACGATGGCGGCGCGCGCGGCAATTCGCGATGTCGGCCGAGTTTTGGATTACCCTTATGATTTTTGTGATAAATTATCCAAAGCGGTGCCGATGTTTACGACTCTATCAAAAGCCATCAAAGAGGTGGTGGAATTTCAAGAGTTATATAAAGATCCAGATGCTAAACGTATTGTGGATTATGCTTTGAAATTAGAAGGCGTAGCTCGTCATTCTTCAGTACATGCTTGTGGTGTGTTGATTACTAAAGATCCGTTGATCGAAAATGTGCCAGTACAATATGCTTCCACTTCTGATAAAACTATTGTTTCGCAATACTCTTTACACCCAACCGAAGATTTAGGTTTACTTAAGATGGACTTTTTGGGTTTGAAAAATTTAACCATTATTGAGTCAGCTATTAGGATTATTAAAAATACGCGCGGTTTAGAATTAGATATGGATACGATTCCTTTGGATAGTTTACCAGCCTATGAGTTGTTTCAAAAAGGCGAGACTACCGGCGTTTTTCAATTTGAAAGTTCTGGTATGAAACGTTATTTGCGAGATTTGAAACCAAATGACTTGGAGGATATTATCGCCATGGTTGCCCTGTATCGCCCTGGTCCAATGGAATGGATTCCTGATTATATTTCCGGCAAGCATGGTCGTAAGTTAACTTATTTACATCCGAAACTGGAACCGATTTTAAAAACCACTTACGGTGTGGCGATTTATCAAGAACAGGTTATGCGTATGGCACGCGACTTAGCCGGATTTTCCATGGGTGAAGCTGATGTTTTACGTAAAGCCATGGGTAAAAAAATTGCCAAGCTGTTGGAAGAGCAAAAGCAAAAGTTTATTGATGGTTGTGTCAAAAATGGGATTGATAGTAAATTGGCTACCACGATTTTTTCCTTTATTGAGCCGTTTGCCGGTTATGGTTTTAATCGTTCACACGCCGCTTGCTATGCCATGGTGGCTTATCAAACGGCTTACTTGAAAGCAAATTGGCCAGCCGAATTTATGGCGGCCCTCTTAACTTCTGACCAAGGTGATACCGACCGTATGGCTATTGAGATTGAGGAATGTCGCAATATGGGAGTAGAGGTTAAACAGCCGGACATTAATCAGTCCTTTGATTCTTTTACGGTGGTTACTAGTGGGACGGCTACCCACGAAATTGCTCACCAAGACGAAACAGTTAATACGATTCGCTTTGGACTTAAAGCCATCAAAAATGTGGGTGAACACATTGCCGAAGCGATTATTGCGGAAAGAAAGCAAAACGGACCCTTTAAAGATATGAGCGATTTTCTAGAAAGAGTTGGCGACAAGGATCTGAATAAAAAATCTTTAGAAAGTTTAATTAGAAGCGGAGCTTTTGATCTCTTTGAAGATCGTGGACGTTTATTGGCGAACGTGGAAGCGATGCTTAATTTTCATCGGGCGCTTAACAAAAAAGATGACACCAACCAAGCGAGTTTATTTGGTACAGCCGTGATGGCGACAACTCGACCAAAATTAAACTTAACGGCCGTGGCTACGGTAAGTAACAGTGATAAATTAGCATGGGAAAAAGAACTTTTAGGTTTGTATGTCAGTGAGCACCCCTTTAATGAGTATAAAAAGTTTTTGAAGGGCTTAATTATGCCGATTGGCCAATTGAAAACTATGACGCCAGGTACAGATGTTAAAATTGCCGGAGTAATTACGACGGTTAAAAAAATTCTTACCAAGAAAAATGACAACATGCTGTTTATAAAACTAGAAGATGGGGTTGATAATGTGGAAGTGCTGATTTTCCCAACTCTACTTAAAGTTAATCCTGAAATGTGGGTTGGTGGACAAACTATAATTTGTGGTGGTAGTATTTCTGACAAAGATAATGATGTAAAAATTTTAGCTAACACAGCTCAGACTTTACACTTGGATTCTTTGTCGGCTGATATGGCTAAGTTTAAATCCATGGTGGTGGCGCCCAGAAAATCTTGGACAAATAATAATCACGACAACGGTTACAGTCACGGCTATATCAAACCGCCGGTGATTCAACCAGTCGTAGCTCCGGCGCCTTTGAAAATTATTATCGAGCAAGTCAAGATGACGCCGGCCGTGGTGGAGGAATTAAAAAATTTATGTTTGGCGCATCCCGGTGACAGTCAAGTGTTTATTAAAATTACCAGCGCCACTGGCGACAAAGTCGTGGAAGCCGGCGCCAAGGTGGATATTGAAGGAGAATTGGTTAGGGAAATTAAAGAAAAACTGGGAGAAACGTTAAAAATAGTGTCATAGTAGTTTGATAAATATAAATTTTTGGCTAATTTTAAAAACATTTTATGGGGGTGGGTATTGACAATTATCTAAAAATATGATATATACAATATAAGTTAAAAAATTAATTTTCTTTCATAATTTAGGAGTAAGTCATGTCTTACGAACAAAATCCTGTCTTGTCTCACGTAAAGACTCTGTTGATTCCAGCAACTGATGGTCAAGTTACTATAGCCAAGGATACAAAGGTTTTTTCGCAGATAGATCCTGATTTTAAAGATTGGGGTCTTGATACGGTTAGCCAAGCCACTACCGAAAGATTGGTTGATATATATGAAGTAAGTGTTGGTGCGAGCTATAAAAAAACATTTAGTTCAAAAGTTGCTAGTTTAAACAAACAAGCTCTTACTCAAAATCAAATTACAGTCTTTTGCAAAACCTATACGGAGGAATTATTGGATGGAGTTACAATATTTCTCTTTAAGAAAATAAGATGGCTGTTTTTCAAACGTTTCTTCGTTGCTCGCGTGGACGTGCGTTGTGGTCGCCTGAGCGTCCGCGTTCACAGTCTCGGGAGTGAACGCAGGTGTGATGGCGGCCGTCATCGGGTGGTTGTCCCGCAACTGTAATTTGGAAATTTTGTCCTTTGTCTTCTAATCCCTTTAACTTAAAGTTTGAGGGATTTTTTTATTGGACAAATTCATGGTTTTAAGCTAAAATGGGGCTATATGACTAATATTATTACTGATAAAAAAAGAATAGCCGAAGCCTTGGAACGAGGCGTGGAAAAAATTTTTCCTGACAAAAAGTTTTTGCAGGAGAAAATGATGTCAGGCGTTCGCCTGAAGCTTTATTGCGGTTTTGATCCGAGTGCGCCGAGTCTACATATCGGCAATGCTATTTTATTAAACAAATTAGCGCAATTTCAAAAATTAGGGCACGAGGTTGTTTTTTTAATCGGTGATTTTACCGGTATGATTGGCGATCCGACTGACAAGAGCGCTGCCAGAAAAACCTTAACCCGAGAAGAGGTAAACGCTAACAGTAAACATTATCAAAAACAAGCTAGTATTTATTTAGATTTTCACGGAGACAATAAAGCCAAGGTGATGTATAACAGCGACTGGCAGGATGATTTAAGTTTTAAAGATTTGATTGGTTTGTCGGCTAATTTTACCGTCCAACAAATGATGGCGCGTGACATGTTTCAGGAACGCGTGAAAGCGGAGAAGCCAATTTTTTTACATGAATTTTTGTATCCATTAGCGCAAGCCTATGATAGCGTGGCGATGGACGTGGATTTGGAAATTGGTGGCAATGATCAAATGTTTAATATGCTTGCTGGTCGAGACTTAATGAAAGCCCTAGGCAAGAAAGAAAAGGCTGTGATGACTTTGAAAATTTTAGCTGATGCTAGTGGCGCCAAGATGGGTAAGACTTCCGGTAATGCTTTATTTTTAGATACCGATGCGACTAATATGTATGGCATTGTGATGAGCTGGCCGGATGAAGTGATTGTGCCGGCGATGGAATTAGCCACGACTATGGATTGGGAAGATATTAAAGTTATTGCTAGACAGTTAAAAGACGGCGCTAATCCCAGAGACGCTAAAATGCGTTTGGCCCACGAATTAACCGCCATGTGTCACGGACAGACAGAGGCGATAGGAGCGGGGGAGCGTTTTAAGACTACTATTCAACACAAAACTGCGCCGGCTGATATGCAGAGCTTGCCTTTGAAAAATTGCCCGACCATTTTGGACGGCTTAATAAGTTACTTTGGCGAGACTAAATCTAAGAGCGATATTAGGCGTCTTATCGAACAGGGTGGAGTTACAATTAATAACAACAAGGTTACCGATTTTAACGAAAGGCTAAGCAGAGGAGATGTCATTAAGGCGGGAAAGCGAGACTGGTTTAGCATAAGTTAAAAGTTCATAAAGTCCATAAAGTTTATAAAGTAAATATAAAATTAGTAGTTATAAAAACTGTCCTCCAAAAAGAGAACAGTTTTTTGTATTTAAACTAATACCTAAAACCTAATATCTAATTAAATATCCAAGTTTTTGACAGTTTTGGCATGAGTCTGAATAAAATGTTTTCTTGGGGCTACTTCGTCGCCCATCAACATTTCAAAAACTTCATTGGCTTTGGCGGCATCTTCGACGTTGACTTGTTTCATGACGCGACTACCGGGGTTCATGGTAGTTTCCCAAAGTTGGTCAGGATTCATTTCTCCCAAACCTTTGTAGCGTTGAATATTTATTTTAGCTATCCTAGGTTTATTAGCCTCTTCTTTTTTTTCGGACTCTTCTTGAGTTTCATCATTAACCTCCTCTTCTTCACTATCATCGGCCATGATTTCCACGGCTATGCCCCCCATGTCTTTAATAATGCTTTCTTTTTCTTCATCAGAATAAGCATAACGGACATCAGTATTCTTTTTGAGTTGATATAATGGTGGTTGCGCGATATATAAATAACCGCCGGCAATTAGGTCAGGAAAATGACGAAAAAATAAAGTTAAAAGTAGTGTGCGGATATGCGCTCCGTCCACGTCGGCATCGGTCATAATAATGACTTTGTGATAACGAAGCTTAGTAACGTCCACCTGCTCCCCGATGCCCATACCCATAGCGATAACCAAATTTTTAATTTCGTTATTAGCTAACATCCTATCTAGACGAGCTCTTTCTACGTTTAAAATTTTACCTCGTAGGGGCAAGATAGCTTGGAATTTGCGGTCGCGACCTTGCTTAGCTGAGCCTCCAGCAGAGTCTCCCTCTACTAGGTATATTTCACAATCTTCCGGATGTCGACTTGAACAATCAGCTAGTTTACCTGGTAAGGTCATTCCCTCTAAGGCGCCTTTGCGTAAAATGGCGGTGCGAGCACTCCTGGCCGCGGCGCGAGCCTGAGCACTTAAGACGCACTTCCCGATGATGGCCTGGGCTTGCTTAGGATTTTCTTCTAAAAAACTAGTAAAAGCATCACCGAAAACTTGTTCGACATAGGTTTTAATTTCCGCGTTTCCTAGTTTACTTTTAGTTTGACCTTCAAATTGTGGATTAGGTAATTTAACACTGACAATGGCGGTTAAACCTTCGCGAACATCGTCTCCCGTGAGATTTTCTTCCTTTTCTTTTAGGATGTTTTTTCCACGAGCATAGGTATTAAGAGTACGAGTTAGAGCGCTTCTGAGTCCTGCCAAGTGGGTGCCACCCTCTGGATTGATAATATTATTAGCAAAAGTTAAAACAGTTTCATTGTAACCGTCGTTGTATTGCAGAGCTACTTCTATACGACAGTCGCCGACTTCTCTATCAACATAAAAAATAGTTTCATTTTTAACATCATTATTACGATGCAGAGATTTAACATAAGTTTTAATACCACCCTCAAAATAAAATTCAAAGTTTTTCCCCCTGTGTCCAGCTCGTTCGTCCTTAATGATCATTTTTATTTTTTTGGTCAAATAGGCTTGCTGACGTAAGCGGTCTAAAATTTTACCCCATTCAAATTCGGTGGTTTCAAAAATAGTTTTATCAGCTTTAAAAGTAATAATAGTGGCGGTGTCATCGGTCTTACCGATAGCCTTAACTTTCCCCTGTGGGACACCTTGTTTATATTCTTGAGTCCAAATTTTCCCGTCCCGATGAATTTCGGCGATTAATTTTTCACTCAAAGCGTTTACTACGCTTACGCCGACACCATGTAAACCGCCAGATACTTTATAGCCACCACCACCAAATTTGCCACCAGCGTGCAAAACGGTCAAGACAGTTTCTAGGGCGCTGATACCGGTAGCTTTCATATTTTCCACCGGAATACCGCGACCATTATCGTACACGCGAACAAAACCGTCTTTAGTTAAAGTGACGTCAATTTCGGTGGCATAACCGGCCATGGCTTCGTCAATGCCGTTATCCACCACCTCCCAAACTAAGTGATGAAGTCCGGAGGCTGAAGTAGAGCCAATGTACATGCCGGGACGTTTACGTACCGGTTCTAAGCCCTCTAGGACGGTGATTGATTCCGCTCCGTAAGTAGATTCTTGTTTGTTTTTTACCATATTCCTTATTTAATCCTTATTATTTTAAAAAAATTTCTTTAAGACCACGAGAGAAGTTGCAACCGATAATGCGACAATATTTTTGACAATGTTGGATTTTGCGTCTTTCATCTTTGGTAGTTTGGCTTTTCAAAAGAGTATTTAAAGTGGTTTGACTGAGATTGCCGATAATCCCTCGTTTAAAACATAGAGCCACACCACCATTAGGATAAACCACTAAATTTCTTTGTCCAGCAAAACAACGATAGTCCATAATTGACGATGGTTCCAGGTAATAACGGCGAATCATTGATAATCTGTGGGGTGAATTTTTTATTTTTAAATTATTTCTAGTAGCCAACCAATTGAAAAAAATTTCGCTCTGATTTCGATTTGGCCACAAATTAGACAAAAGTTGGTTGGTTTGGAAGTTTTTTGATTCACTAGATTCAACCTTTTCATCTAGGGGTTGTAAAACTATAGTAATATTAGGCAAGGTTTCCAACCAAGTAATTAATTCTGGTAAGCCGGAGATATTCTGAGAGGTTAACAAGATGCCTATTTCTAGCTTAATTGATTTATCTTGCAATAAATCAATGGTTTTTTTGGCTTGGTCGTAAGCTCGCTCGTCGCCACGTAATTTATTATGAACAGTCGGATCTAAGCTGTAAAAAGATAATTTTAAAATATCTAAACCAGCTACCTCTAATTCTTTGATAATTTCTTCGTTGATTAGAGAACCGTTGGTGTTAAGAGCGACCGTTTTAAAACTGGATTTTAGTTCTTTAATTAATTCTAAGACCAAATTTTTATTAAGCAAGGGTTCTCCACCGTTAATTTCTACGAAAGTGGTGGCTGGCAAATTAGTTTTAAGGTCAAGAATAATTGGTAACCACTGCTCTAGGTTTAATTCCTGGAAATTAGTTTTTTCCCAAACTGAGCAAGATTGACAATGAAAATTACAATGCCAAGTAGTAATTAAACTTAAAAACTCTGGCGGAACCAAGTATCGGCCACTAGCATGCGCAACCTCTAGGGTAAGTTTTTTAGCTAGGCGTTTCATGATAATTAATCCTTATTTTTAGCCCAAAAAGTAAAAAAATTGCCCCTAGTTTAATCGGGTACCTTATGGATTTTATAAGATAATTTTAGCAAAATATTAGCAAAAAGACAAGTTTTTTACATAGCACATAACACGTAACATGTAGCAGGGTAGTTAGTTGTTATTAGGTCTGCAAAACAAGCTTATTTAACAAATTATTATTTTATTTTTATAAAATTTAATCGTATTTTTGTTATGTGTTGTGTGATATGTGTTATGTGTAATAACGTTTGGCGTCCTTAGTAAAAAAATGCTATAATTAAGAAATAAAAAAATACCAAAATTTTGAGTTTTGAGATTTGCCTTTTGAATTTTATTTATGTTTGTTGATCAAAGTCAAAATAGCAATCAGGGTTATGGAACTAAAGAACGATTGCTTGATTTTTTTTCTAATACCAAAAATATCCGTATTTTGGTTGGTGTTTTTTTTGCAGTGGTGATAATTGGCATGGTTGGTATCTATTTAATTGTCGAGGCCAATAAAAAGAAAATTAAATTGCCGGTGACCAAAGTGGTAAAAACTCAAGAACAATTACCGACCTTAGGTAAGTTGTCCCCTAATGGAGATGGTAATCAAGTTAATGCTGGCGTTAAAGCTGAAACTTTATTTTTTGGTAATTATTATCATCCTATTAATGACCAGGTGTCTGTTAAGGCTAAAGGCATAGCCTTGCCGACCAACATTAAAAAAATAGCCTCTAATTATTATCCTATAGATCGAGAAATAAGTCTGGTCAATGCTTTTGAATCTATTAATAAAAATGGTTTTGCTGTGATTGATAATCCTTTCGCTAAACAGGCTAATGATTTTTATTCTATCTATACTCTTTTAAACCAAAAGAACCTATCTTATTTAGTAACTGATGATTTTTTGTTATATTATTATCAAAACTCGTTGAAAAATATTTTTAAAACTATTGAAACAGATGTCTTTTATAAGGAGTTTTGGGAGATTAATAAGCAAATGTTTGAAGTGGCGGATAAACGTTATCGAGAACGTTATGCTAAAGTGGGTTTTTTAAATGATCCAGTGCTGGAGGGTTTGCGCACAGAAGCGGTTTACTTTGCTACGATGCTGGAAATTCTAAAACCAACCCCTAAACAAATTTTATCAGCTACCAAGGATTCGGTTCAAGTTAAAGATTATTATAAAAACTTTTTTTCCGATCAAGAGGCTAAGTATTATAGTTTTACGGCTCCGACTTATTTAGCTGATACTATCAGCAAGGAAATGACCTTGATTAATCGTGGGATTCGCAATGATAAGCCAGTTCGTTCCCCAGCCTTGCTCTATACTAGAGATTATCGAGAATTTGAGGTTCCTAAAGAATACGCGGCTAGTGGCCGTTTGCGAAATTTTTATTTAGCTAATACCTGGGCTAATTCCATCTTTCCTCTTTTTTATAAAAATGCTGATTGTCCAGATTGCCTTTTGGATTATGAGGATTGGGTAATTAATCAAGCCGCTGCTCATTTAATCGCTAGAGATTTTAATGCTAATCAAGACTTAAAAAATCGTTGGGCTAAAATTCATAAGGTTATTGCCTTTATGGGTAACCTAAGACAAGAATTGACCTACCTGGAATACCAAAAATCTTTTATTGAATTGTTTGGTGACCCAGAAACAGAAACCGCTAAAAAATGGATCAGTGAGGGCAAATTAACCAGCCCCGCGCCTTTTAGAACCATTGAAGATGTTTTTGATGTAGCTAATTCTAATCGAGACAAAGAATTAAAAGCTTTGGGTGACAAGATTGCTGGTGTTACTTTTGATATTTATAAAGGAGGATTAGATAGAGCCATGCCTGAAGGCAAGGCCGCTTCTGGCATGAGAATGTTGGCCATATCATTTGATCCAACTAAATATGTTTATAATCAATTGCTTTATGATAAAGTCGGGCCACATTTAAATTTTGATTATAAGATAAAAGATTATAAAAACGTAACTACTTGTGTTGGTACTGGTCGCGTCACAAATCGCTGTCGAGCCTTTGGTCTAGATATTATCAATGCCGTATTTGATGAGCCAATTAAGAGTGATTATTTTAAGATTAATACTAATTACAAAAATTACGGCAATCAAGCGCCGATAATCAGAAAACACTTTAATAGTTTTGATGCCTTAGGTTGGAATAATAATTTATATTGGGCGTCTTTGGATTTATCTAGACAGATGCTTAATAATCATCGTATAGATAATCTTCCCTACACTCAAACCGACGCTTGGGTTGATGTTAATTTAATAACGGCGCAGGCAGCAGTGCTTAATTCGCGTTTACCGGTTGATCATTGGTCATTGGCTATTAAAAAAGACACTAACATAGAAAATGAAGAGAGTATTGTTAAGTATAATTATGTTGAAACTAATTTAAAGTTAATTAATGAATTAACAGCTAAAACACAAATGGTTTATGATGTTTTTGTTGGTTTAGATTTAGTTAAACGTAATAACACAGAATTTGAGCAAATGTTGGCTGATTTAAACAATTTAAAAAGTATTGTCTTAAAAGAATTAAAAGCCGAAGATTTTTATTTCAAAGATTGGACATTTTTAAATGAATTTACTAGTCGTTATTATTTAGATTCAGTTGGTAATAAACAAATAACTTCGGTCTTTCCAGTACCAGACAGTCGTCAAGCCAAGAGCTTAAAACAAGTTAACGATGGTGTTAAACTATTAATTACCGCCCAGCATCATCAGGGCCGTGATTTATTAGTAATTGGTCCTGTGTTTAATTATAGAGAAATTAGTGATTAAAATATGGCTTTAGATAATTTTATCGACAAATTAATTGCCCTGCCTAATGCTTTAATTGATAAGTTAAAGCCGTCAGAAGAAATAGCTGAACGGGTTAATCGTTATACTGACCGAGAAGGACTGTCCACCAAACAACTTAATGTGGGCCTGTGGTATAGACAACAAACTCAACTCTTTTTCTTAATAATTGTTTGGGCTTTGGTGATAGTTGCTTCGGTTTTATGGTCTTATTCTTTGTATTTTTTAGGTGATTACTTATTTGTTGGATTAAAACAGGATCGTAGTAATTTGAGTTCTTTAACTGAGCCGGTTGATATTGTTCGCTATAATTTTGATGCTAATTTTTCTCTTGGTCGTGCCCAGGCCTTACCGCTCGGTGATGGTCATTATGACTTAATAGGCACGGTTATTAATAAAAACGCTCAAGTTAGGGCAACTTTCAAATATTATTTTTTAATTAATGATAAGAAATTTGGTGAGGGCACGGGCTTTGTATTTCCACAAGAAGAACGAATGGTTGTTTCTCCTAATGAAAAAATAGATTTTATTCCGTCAAATATTACCTTAGTGTTAGAGGATTTTAATTGGCAACGTATCAATCTTCACCAAATACCTGATTGGAAGGCCTTCAAAGATAGTCGTATAAATTTTGCTGTTAGAGACAAGATTTTTGTGGGGGCTAGCGAAACGGGACTTAGTGAAAATTTAGATATTAATCAAGTTTCTTTTAATTTAGTTAATCAAACCCCTTTTAATTATCGACAAGCGCCATTTTTAGTTTTACTTTATAATAAGGATCAAATAGTATCAGTTAATCGTTATGTGGTTATGGATTTTAAATCGCAGAAAAATGAGGCAGTCACTATAACCATTACCGGCAAAGTGCCACCAGTAGACAACATAGAAGTTATTCCTGATATAAATATTCTAGATAATGATAATTATGGGCCAATACAGTAAGCCCATAAAGTTCATAAAGTTCATAAAGTAAATCCAAATTTTTCTGATTTGGATTTTTATTATTTTTAAATTTCGATATTAAAAATTGTTTAAAAATTAAAAATTGGAAATTAAAAATTTGACAGCAAGTTTTTATATTCATAATTTCAATTTAAGGTCAATCTTTACTTTATAGATAACTAAGCTAATATGATGTTATGTGGGCTAAATTAAATACTTTAGTAAAAAATTTAGATTGGTGGCTTTTAACCTCGGTAGTTGTCTTGGTTTGTTTCGGTTTGGCTGAGGTTTATAGTGTTAGTTATAGCCAGGGAACTGGTGAGCTGAGTAATTTTAAAAAGCAGTTATTGTCGGTTATTTTGGGTTTAGTGGTTATGTTCGCCTTGGTTTTTGTCGATTATTATTTTTTCTATAGTTATAATAATTATTTTTATTTAGTGGCCATTTTAATGCTGATGGCGGTGCTTATCTTTGGTCGAGTGGTTAATAGTACTAAGGGCTGGTTTTCTTTATTTAGTCTTAATTTTCAACCAGTAGAATTAGTTAAATTATTTTTATTGATATTTTTAGCGCGTTATTTTAGCGGGGTGTCTTTAAAGCAACGGCCGTTTAAGCATCTATTTCTAAGTGGCGCCGGGGTGGGTATTCTAATGTTTCTGATTATGTTACAACCGGATTTTGGTTCGGCGATTATCTTGTTTGCTGTCTGGTTTGGATTATTGATTTTTATAGGTTTTCCAAAAAAGTACTTAGCTTTGATTGTTTTGGTAATAGTTTTAGCTTTTGGTTTAGGTTGGCAGTTTTTCTTTAAGAACTACCAGAAAGAAAGAATTTTGTCTTTTGTGGCCCCTATTAGTTCTTTGAGTCGCGACTACAACGTTAATCAAGCTATTATTGCTGTGGGAGCTGGTGGTTGGTTGGGTCGAGGACTGGGCTTTGGTTCTCAATCTCAGTTAAAATTTTTACCAGAAGCTAAAAATGATTTTATGTTCGCGGTTATTTCCGAGGAATTAGGCTTTCTGGGAGTAGCCATTGTCTTGTTCTTTTTTGGCTTAATTCTCTTCCGTTTATTGAAAAATTTGCCTAAGATTAAAGACGATTTTGGGGTTTTTTTCCTTTTGGGGGCAGCCATCTTGATTTTTATTGAAATGTTTACTAATATTGGTATGAATATGGGCTTACTGCCGGTGGTTGGCATTGGTTTGCCCTTTTTAAGTTATGGTGGTAGCGCTATGCTGTCCAACCTAATGATTATCGGTATTGCCGAAAGCATTATCGTGCGTTCTAAAATAAAGAATTATTAAAATTTAAAAAATTAAAAAAGGGGGACTCCCTGTCTATAATTATGAAAAAAATTACCTTAAAGGCTGTTTTAAGAGGTGCGCCGGTTACTGGCAAAAAAATGATCAAGGCTGAATTGTATGGTCCTGGTGTAGCCAATCAACATCTATCCATAGAAGAGACTGAATTAGCTAAGGCAATTAGCGAAGCTAGAGGCGCTACCTTAATTGACTTGGTGGTGGCCGGGGCAGAAGCTATTCCTGTTTTAGTTAGAGAAATTCAACGAGACCCTTTGAAAGATAGTCTCGTTCACGTTGATTTATTTGCCGTGGATATAACCAAAAAAGTTTTGGTGCCGGTGGAAGTAGTGCCAGTGGGTGTCTCTAAAGCTATTACTCAATTGGGTGCCACTCTAGTAAAAAATTTACAAACCTTAAAAGGGGAATGTTTGCCAGCCAATATGGTTAGCGAACTTAAGGCCGATATTTCTAAAATGGAAACCGCTAAAGATGTAGTTAGAGTAGAAGATTTAACTCTGCCTGAAGGTTTGGTGATAAAAAATAGTCCACGTGATGTCGTCTTTAGCTTATCTGCTTCTCGCAAGGGACGTTCTGAGGCTGGAGCTGCTGTTGAAGGCGCTCCGGTTGCTAATGGCGTTGCTACTCCAGAAGCTGCAGCTAAAGCTCCAGCTAAGAAAGAAGAAAAGAAAAAGAAATAACTTTTAACTTAAATATATAAAAACCTCGGTTGAAAAGCTGAGGTTTTTATTACCCGCAAAAACCGCCGGCCTGTGGCCGGCGTGTGCGTTTAGAGCGATAGCTCTCGGGTGTATAATAAAATCACCCCACGAAGGAAAGGAGGTGATTTTATGACCAATCGTCGATT
>Ga0172379_10000865_pt1 | contig 68637 bp, 69 predicted proteins | sample GrowelOW334metaG_FD_119756 | JGI IMG/M metagenome (GOLD analysis project Ga0172379, IMG submission 119756) | Groundwater microbial communities from an aquifer near a municipal landfill in Southern Ontario, Canada - Groundwater well OW334 metaG | ecosystem: Environmental > Aquatic > Deep... | reverse complement strand
GATGTATTTTAGATTGCACAGCCCCATTGCCGCCTGAAACTCGGAAGCTTTTGCATTAATACCCAGCATATAGTGATCGTCACCAAAATGACCAAATTTTTTTGCTGACCTCTGCATCCCGCACTATTACTGCTCCACCTTCAATTGTGTGAAACAATTTTGTTGCGTGAAAACTACAGGTCGATATATCGCCATAATCTAGCAACGATTTACCTTTATACTTAGCTCCAAATGCATGAGCCCCGTCATATATGACTTTCAGGTTGTGTTTTTTTGCAATAACGTCGATAGCTTCGACATCGCAGGGATTACCAAAAACATGTACCGCCATTATGGCTTTTGTGTTGTCTGTTATAGCTGCTTCAATTTTAGTAGCATCAATGCAAAGAGTTTTCGGATCTATGTCAACAAAAACAGGTTCACATCTTTCCCATAGAATAGATGACGTTGTAGCCACATAAGAAAATGGCGTCGTTATAACCTCGCCCCCCGTAACATCCAGCGCCCTCAATGCTATTTGTAAGGCGATTGTTCCATTTGATACAAAATGAATATTACTAACATCTAAATAATTACTTACTTTTTCTTCAAACTCCCTCAGCAAGGGACCTTGGTTCGTTAACTGTCCACCATCCCATATTTTTTTCAGATGGGCTTCGTATTCCTTAATAGGCGGTAGAAAGGATTTTGTGACGTATATTGGCTGGTCGGCCATATCACAATTCCCATTCGTGTTTTACGTAAGTCGTACCACGATAGCGATTTTGGACCTCGTTACCAACAGCCTTGAATGTGATGGCCCGTAGCCTTAAGTCATATGGCGTCGATTCATCATCACCAAAACATACTGCGTTAATATAATAATCACCCTTTAATATTGGAAGTTCTTTAATTTTCAACTTGATTGATTTCTTGCTATTGTCCATATCATAGCCGTCCATTTTAGTATTATAGCCAAATACATATCCGTTTATCTCAGAATGTAAACCGACTCCTATATTCAATTTTTCTACTTTGTTTTTTATATTGCAGTTAATAATAATCTCTATGCCATCACCCGTCACATGTTGGGCTAGTAAGCGCCCAGAGCCATTTTTTAAAACCACTGATTCTATAGAGACGTCTTTTTTTACTACCTTAGCCTCAGGTGTTTTTATGGGTGATGAAACCTTGTTTTTTTCAATATACGATTTCGTAACATCAGAAGGGAGGCCTATAGTTGCAATTTTTCCATTGTCCAACAATAAAGCTCTGGTGCAGAATTTTGAAACCTGATCCATACTATGCGACACCAAGATAACAGTTTTTTTGTCGCGCTTTAATTGGTCGAAATAATCAAAACATTTTTTTTGAAAGTTTGCATCACCGACAGCCAACACCTCATCTAATAATAAAATATCGCCGCGAGCCCTAATGGCAATCGAAAACGCCAAACGAACCTGCATGCCAGATGAATAATTGCGCAATCGCTCTTCCATAAAATCATGTAGTTCGGCAAAATCTACAATTTCTTCGTACATTCCATCGATTTCTTTGCGGCTAAACCCAAGCAGAGCCCCGCTTAAATACACATTCTCTCTTCCCGAAAGCTCTGGGTTAAATCCAACCCCCAGCTCGATAAACGGAACCAGCATGCCATTCACCTTTACACTTCCGCCATCTGGAGTATATATACCGGCTATGCTCTTTAGCAAAGTGCTTTTACCGCTGCCGTTGCGTCCAACTATACCAAAGAATTCTCCAGGCATAACATCAAAATTAACACTCCGAAGGGAAACGAACTCCCTATAACCCTTGCCCCTAAAACCATGTAGCAGCTTCTGTTTTAAATTTGGGTTTTTATCAAGCGGTATGCGAAAAGACTTTGTCAAATTCTTTACACTAACAGCAGGTTTATTGTCATCCATTTTTATATATCCTCTGCAAATCTCTTAGAGCTTTTTTTGAAATAATAGCCAGTAAATATAATCAAAACTGCAATCAACACATACGGAACTATTACTATTAGTTTATTAGGAGCAATGCTATATAAAGTAGAACTACCCTCCGTCACAAGCACATACCTGGCGTCTTGAATGACCTGCGCGACTGGATTCAGCAATATTAAATTCGCCGCAAGTTCACTCTTTGCCATTATCATGCTGATTGGATATATGATTGGCGTTGCATAAAAAGCAGCTTGTAAAAAAACGTCCCACAAATACCCGACATCGCGTAGTTTTACATTCACAGCCGCCAAAAAGAAGGCTATCGCCAAAGCAAATGCATACAATTCAAGAACTAAAGGCACAATCAGTAACGCGTGCCATGATAATTCGACGCCATTAACCAAGATAAATACCATAATAACCCCAAGATTAATCAATAAATTAATTAATGACGATATGGTCCCTGATATGACGATAATATATTTAGGAAAGTTTATCTTCCTAATTAATGTGCCTCTTTGCACAATTGACTTAAGCCCATTATTTGTGGCCTCAGTAAAGAAACGCCATAGTACGATTCCCAACAATAAATAAACCGGGTAATGCTCGATACCCCTACCAACTCCGAGAAACTTATCAAAGACAACATACAATATGGCAAACAACAATAATGGGTTTAGTATCGACCACAGATAACCAAGAGCCGAGGCCTGATAGCGAAGTTTAAAATCGGTCCTAACGAGCTCGGCAAGAAGAATCCGATTACGACGACTAAAAATATTAGATATTTTCATAAATACATTTTTAATTATAAATTACATCCAAAAATATAGATAGACTGGCCATACAGTCTAATGCATTTTATACACTTGTAGTATACTCTTTATTATAATGTTGTTTTTCAAAATCGTCTTTAAAGGCCCCCGTTATATTGCAAGACGTATATATAACAAACTTACAAATCCTTTTGTTCAAATCAACGATAGGGTCGTACAAGAATATGTTAATTGGGCCCAATCCGCAATGAATAATGATGAATACAAAGAAGCCGTGAAGCGATGGAAGAAAGTGCTAAAAAAACAAAAAAATCCCCCAACTGCTGGATCTTATTTGAGGTTATCAGAATGCTACGAGAATCTAGGCCTTCTAAATAAAACTGAGTCCACTTTGGCACTGGCATTATCAAAATACCCTCGTGACATTCGTATATATGAAAAATTATTTAATATATTTATATTACAAGAGGATTTTAAAAAATCAGCAGACACATGGTGGAACATATCCAGCAAGTTTAACCCAAAAATAAAACTAACTTTGTGGACAAAATTTAGTAATACATATAGACAAAGTAATAGATTCAAAGAAGCCGAAAGCTTATTGATTAACGGTTTAGCAGACTACCCAGAATGTGAGGCCTTTAAGGCTGAATACGCCGAAATATCTATGCAGCAGAATGATTACGAAGAAGCGTTAATTAGATGGAAAAAATTACTTAGCAAGATTGAAAAAAATCCGCATGCAGAACAAAGCACAAAAGTCATAATGGCTCGTTTATATAACAGCACTATTCCTAGGCTCATCAATATTAATCAAACAATAAAGCAAATAATAACATACAACAATTTAAGATTATCTAGATTAAACAAAAGGATTGTTGTATACACAGCAATCTCAGGAGATTACGACAACTTAAAACTACCAGAAATATTAAATCCAGACTACGACTACGTAATTTTTACAGATCAAAACATACCTCAAACTGGAATATTTACAGTAAAGCCCCTGCCCTTCGTACATTATGACAAAACTAGATCGGCTCGTTACGTAAAAACCCACCCCCACACACTATTAAAAGGTTATGATTTAGCAATATGGATAGATGCAAATATACTAATAACCGGCGATATTTCTATATATATAAGTGATTTCATAAAATCCAAAAAACCTATTGGTGCCATACCCCACCCAAGGCGTTACACCGTCTATCAAGAAGCGCTAGCTTGCATAGAAGCGAAGAAAGATGAAGTCGACCTAGTAAACAAACAAGTTACTCAGTACCACGCCATTAACTTTCAAGGGCTAGGCCTTGTTGAAAGCAATTTTATGATCTTTGATTTATCAAACAACGCGATTGAAAAATTCTTTGACATATGGTGGAGAGAATTGGATAAGTACAGCAGACGAGACCAACTTAGTTTTAATTTTGCTCTTGAATCTTCTGGACTAAAATATCATCCTCTAATGAATAGTCCAGTTTGCACACGCAACAACCCAGATTTTATCGTAATCCCTCATTTAATTGTAGACAAGATAACCCCCTTATTAATTAACTCAATTAGCGAAAAAATAGCAAAAAGCAAGAAAAAAACCGAGATAGCTCTAAGGTCAAAAGACAAAACTTCTATAAAAAACCCAAGTATAGATATTGTAGTCTGTGTATACAATGCCTTGGATGACGTCAAAGAATGCCTTGAGTCAATTGAGTCAACCCGCATAAACAAAAAAGTGAACTTGATAATAATTGATGACGGTTCACAAAAAGAAACCGCTGACTACCTCAAATCTTTTGCACAGGACAAAAAATGGGTTACTCTCAGTCGCAACAAACAAGCCAGTGGGTATACAAAAGCAGCAAATAAAGGGCTGTCGTTATCAAAAGCTGACCTAGTTATATTAACGAACAGCGACACAATCGTCACCAAAAGATGGACTGAAAAGATGGTTTCAGCCGTCTATTCTAGACCAAAACTCGGGCTGGTTGGGCCTATGTCATCAGCAGCCAGCCACCAATCAATACCAGAACATAAATCAAAAAACAACCAAACCGCTATCAACAAATTACCTGATGGCCTGACCGAAGAAGATATGAACAAATATTGCGAAAAATGGTCTTCAATAATGCCAAAACCATTAGTTCCTTTGGTGCACGGCTTTTGTTTAGGCATCACCAGAGAGTTAATAAACACTATAGGCTTATTTGATGAAAAGAACTTCCCCCGTGGTTACGGTGAAGAAAACGACTATTGCTTCAGAGCGATGGATGCGGGCTTTGGCGCTATTATCGCAACAGATACTTATATATTCCACGAAAAGTCAAAAAGCTACACAGATAGTGAAAAAAGGATAGCCTTAATGAAAAGTGGATCCGACAAACTACGTGAATTGCATGGTGACGAAAGAGTCCAAAGGGCAATTAAAACCATGCAAAATAACCCTGTGCTAATTACGATGCGAGAAAAAGCCGCAGAACTATACGATAAATATGAAAAATAGAGTTGCAGTTGTCGTATTAAATTGGAATGGCATCAACGACACTTTAGAGTGCCTAGGCTCTTTGCAAAAGCAATCATATAAAAATTTCAGAATTGTGGTTATCGACAATGGGTCAACAGATAATTCACAAGAATTGCTTGATAAATACAAGGATGCCCATATCAACACCGACATCGTTTATAATCCAAAGAATTTTGGTTTTGCTGGTGGCGTCAATACCGGTATCGAGTATGCGTTAAATGACGATTTCGAATATGTAGCATTATTTAATAATGATGCTATTGCCAATAAAGATTGGCTAAAAAACCTAGTTAATGCCATCGGCCCTCAAGATATCGGCATCAGCACCGGACTGCTTCTTCGTATCGACGGCAGTACTATTGATACGACAGGCGAACAATACTCTGTTTGGGGTTTACCCTTCCCACGCAATCGCAACAACAAAACAATCAAGGCCGCGGGTGGCGGGATGGTTTTCGGCGCAACTGGTGGGGCTAGTTTATACAAAACTTCAATGTTGCGCGAGATTGGGTTTTTTGATGAGGACTTTTTTGCATATTACGAAGATACTGATATTAGTTTTCGGGCACAACTGGCTGGCTGGAAGGTTGCCTATAGCCCCGATGCTATCGCCTACCACAAAGAAGGCGCTACTAGTAAAAAAATACCGGGATTTGCGGTTTATCAAACCTTTAAAAACCTACCGCTGTTGTTTTTGAAAAACGTTCCTCGTGGATTGTTAATACCGATTGGTATTCGGTTTTATTTTTCATACTGGCTGATGTTTTTGAACGCCATCAAAAACGGCAGCGGCAAGCACGCTGTCAAAGGCGCTTGGATGAGTTTTATTCTGGGATTAAAAAAACTAGGTGAGAGATGGCAAATCCAAAAAAACAAGCAAGCCTCGACCAAATACATCAAAGAAATGCTATGGAAAGATTTGCCGCCAGATCAAACAGGCCTGCGCAAGTTACGTAAGTTCTTTACTGGAAAGTGAAAATGGTAGATAGTATATGGTAGGTGGTAGGTAGTAGGTAGTAGAAATAACAATTTGTAGCCAAGTTAAAATCCGCACATTCAGTGCGGATTTTTTTACCATCTACCATATACCACCTACTATCTACCAGTTTAGCGGTTATAATCATCTTGCAGTCGAACAATATCATCTTCGTCAGAGATATTATCTGGGTCGGCATGTCGCCAAATTTCAGCCACTAGTCCATAAGCATCGGGTCGGCCAATTAAACGATGGCGTTCCGTGACCTTAAACTGTACGCCTTCACCGGCTTTTATATCCTTCGGGGCACCTTCTTTGTCGTCCAAGCTGCTATTATAAATGCCGTCTGTCAAAAATGACCATATCTCGGACCGGCGATTATGATACTGCCAACTTAATCTTTGGCTAGGCGAGACTAACAATATTTTTGGGCTAAGTTCGGCCCTATCATTGCCACATCTGGCCTCGGAAGGTGTTAAATTTGGAAAGAATTCACCAATAAACCTGTCGGCGTCCTTGTTGCTGAGGCGGAAATACCCACCCCATGGCCGTTTGTCATCTATCTCGATTACAGTGTAGCCGCTCATGTCGATTAGCTGCTTTATTTCATCTACTATGGCGCTTTTTTCGACTGATTTTTCCGTACTAACATTTAATAGCTGGCTAAACAGTGTCATTATTATTCTTTCTTTTGTTTAATATCAGGTAGCAAGACAGGCGATATATTTATGCTGCCCACCTAGGCAGCCTGTGTGTATTAGATTATAACACCCGCCGTTTTGCGGTTCAATTTAGGGCACCACTACAAGAGAGATGTTATACTAATATTAATGAAAACGATCAGTATTTTGATTCCCGCCTATAATGAACAGGAAGCCTTGGAGAGGCTTTATCAGAGGCTTGGCAAGCTGGCTAATGATAATAAATCTTATGATTTTGAATTTTTATTTGTAAATGACGGCAGTCGTGACAAGACCCTTGAAATTATCGAGGATATGGCCTCAAAAGACAGCCGTATAGCCTTCGTTAACCTGTCACGCAACTATGGCAAAGAAATCGCTATGATAGCCGGCCTAGACCACGTCACAGGCGATGCAACGGTGATTATTGACGCCGACCTGCAAGACCCACCAGAGCTCATCCCTAAAATGCTTAAATTCTGGGAAGAAGGCTATGATGATGTCTACGCCAAACGCAATAGTCGCGACGGCGAAACGTGGTTTAAAAAAGCTACATCGACTTGGTTTTACAAGATACTTCAAAAGACAACTCGAATACCAATTCAAGTCGACACTGGCGACTTTCGCCTGCTTGACCGCCGCTGCGTCGAAGCCCTAAAGCAAATGCGCGAATCACAGCGCTACACCAAAGGCATGTTCAGTTGGATTGGATTTAATAAAAAAGAAATCACCTATGACCGCGACCCCCGAATCGCCGGCGAGAGCAAATGGAATTATGGCAAATTATTTAATTTTGCAATTGATGGAATTACATCTTTTACGACCGCTCCGCTTCGTATATCTTCAATCCTAGGATTCATCATATCTTTTATAGCTTTTATCTACATAATCGTAATTGTAATAAAAACAACATTATATGGCGGTGACGTGGCAGGGTACCCATCACTGATGGCGGTGGTTTTATTCCTCGGTGGTGTACAATTATTATCCCTGGGCGTAATTGGCGAATATATTGGGCGAATATTCAACGAAACCAAGGCTCGCCCACTCTATTTTGTCGAGGAATATCATAATGAAAAACTCACTAAAAAAGCACGCCGATAAAGCGCGCTTTGGAGTAGTTGGCGTCGCCAATACTCTGTTAGATTTTGTTATTTTACTTACCCTAAGGTCGCTGGGCGTGCCCGCAGCAATTGCCAATTACCCATCATCGACAGTGGCTGTTATATTTAGTTTCTTTGCTAATAAAAACTATACGTTTAAGGCCAAGGGTACCGATTTAAAACGCGAGATATCACTTTTTCTAATCTTTACCCTGTTTTGCGCCTGGGTTATTCAGCCGCTTGTTATATTAGCAGTTGAATCATTATTAAAAACCCTAGATATACAGCCGCTTACCCTTACTGTGATTGCAAAAATAATAGCTACGATCGTAACCCTAGTTTGGAATTATTTAACCTATTCGCGTTTTGTATTTAAAAAGGAAAAAGCATGAAACACATAGTGATTGACGCCCGAATAATTAACAGCTCTACCGGAACTTATGTCGAGCGTCTGTTGACATACCTGCAAGAAGTCGACGCCGTCAATAAATACACCGTTTTGGTGCGCAAAAAGGACAAAAACTATTGGACGCCAACAGCCACTAATTTTTCGGTAAAAGTCGCTGATTTTGCTAACTATTCCCTGTCCGAACAGATTGGGTTAAAACGATTGCTTGATAGGTTGTCGCCCGATTTGGTGCATTTTTGCATGCCCCAGCAACCAATCCTATATACCGGCAAACACGTCACGACTTTTCACGACTTAACCCTGTTGAAAACTTACAATTCTGACAAAAATTGGTTAATGTATCACTTCAAGCAATTAATTGGCCGCTTCGTGTTTAAAACTACCCTTCGCACCAGCAGCCACATTTTAACCCCCAGCCAATATACCAAAGACGAGCTGATCCAATTCTCGCGCCTGTCACCAGACAAAATAACCGTGACTCACCTTTCGGCTGATGTGTTTGACGAAGAGATAAAGCCCTATAAACCGCTACCATACAGTGAGTTTATTTTGTACGTCGGCCAACAAAGCGATTATAAAAACATCAAGCGCCTGGGCGAGGCTCACCAAAAGCTATTATCAAATCACCCTGACCTAGGGCTGGTCTTGGTTGGCAAGCTTAACGCCAGTGCCCTGATAAACAAACGTTATTTTGCCGAAAACAATTTTAATAATATTCATTTTACGGACTTTATTCCTAACTCGCAGCGCGATTGGCTATATAAACACACTAGGGCTTACTTATTCCCTTCTTTGATGGAAGGTTTTGGCCTGCCAGGGCTAGAGGCTATGGGATATGGCGCACCGGTCATCAGTAGTGAAACTACCTGTCTGCCCGAGGTTTACGGTGACGCAGCCTACTACTTTAACCCCCTCGAGCCTAGCGACATCGCCCGCGCAATTAATGATGTATTGACAGATGAAAAACTGCGCAAAAGCCTTATCGAAAAAGGACACAAGAAAATCAAGGAGTATTCGTGGTTGCGTACAGCCGAGGAGACATATCGCGTCTATATGGACGCGCTTTGTAGGTAGTAGGTGGTATATGGTAGATAGTGGAATAACAGTCGCAATTAAATTAAAATCCGCACATTTTCTGTGCGGATTTTCTACCACCTACTACCTACCATTTACCATCTACTAATCTCAGCTGCCTTCTTGTACAATCGTCAACTTGCGGTCGAATCCTTCGCCTTCAGAGAATGTGCGAATGTCACTGTATTCACTGGCAACTTGATGTACAATTCGCCTATCGGCGGCATTAAGGCTAACAACCCTGGAATCACCAGTGCGCCTAACTTCTTCAATCCATTCGCGGGCTTGTTTGGCTATACGATCAGCCCGTTGTTTTTTGTAATCGGCAATATCGATATTAACCCTAGTGCATTCAGCGCCTTTATTACGAAGAACTGTCGAAACAACATACTGCAGGCTTCGTAAGGTCTCGGCATTACGGCCTATTAACAGGCTGTTAAGTTCGTTTGATGGCACAGACAACTCGATGACATCGTCATTACAAGTTGACGAAACGGTAATATTGGCCCCAAAAAAGGACAATAAATCCTCTAAATATTTTTGTGCTAATCTTACTGATTCTTCTTTGTTCATCGTTATTTCTCCCTTTTCTTACTACGGTAAGGTGACGAGTCCTTGGCGGTAATGCGGGTAATTTTGGCCTCTGTGGCATTGTCGGCTCGTTCTTTGATGGTGGTTTTTTTATTTTGTCTGTCGGGCGATGCCTTGTCGGCAATCTGAATCATCTCTTTTGCGTCTTCTTCTAGTATGCCCTTTTGTTGATAAACGGCTACTATATTTGAGATTGTGTAGTAAAGTACAAGCGCACCCGGTAGATTAATCATAATGAAAAACATCATAATTGGCAAAAATTTCATCATTTTGTTCATCATGATGGCGTTCATTTCACTTTGGTCGGCCTGTTTGCCGTCAGCCGCTTCGCTCATGATGTCGCGTAGTTTTTTATTTGATGTTTGTTGAGGTGTAGTCTGCTTGGACATGATATATTGCGTAACAGCTGCGGCAACCGCCAGGACTAAAACAAAAATATCGACAGCAAACGGATTAGACGCAACAGCCTGATGTGTTAAATCAAAGAATCCAAACATTTTTTGATTAAAATTGTCTGGATTTGCAATCAAGTCAGCTATCGGTCCGATACCCTTTAGAAACTCATACGTGAATGCCGCTACTTGGTCGCGTTGAGCCGTAAAGATACGTATAACTTCGAACAGTGCAATGAATATTGGAAGCTGTATCAACAAAACACCGATTGATCTGAATGGGCTGACGTCGTGCTTTTTATAAAGCTCCATCATGCGCATACTTTCGAGTCTTTTATCGCCTTTTGTCTCTTTTTTGATTCTAACCAACTCTGGCTGCAGCTTGCGCATTGCCTTGACTTGATGGAGTTGTTTTTTAACCAGCGGCCACATCAAAATACGGACCAATACCGTAAAGATAATCAAAGCTACACCAAAATCTCCACCAGGAATCAAACTATAAATAACAAGCAATAGGTTAAAGATTGGTTGAACGATAAATGTATTAAACATAACTAATTAATCAGACACTCCCAAAAGTAATATTTCTACTGATTTATTATACAGCAAAATACCGATATCGTCTTTTTTATTTGATAATATTTGCTTGAGAAAGCAACTGATCGACTTGGGCAGACAGGTCACCAGCCGGCAGGGTTAAAAGCTCTGCCGAGAGAACAATCACAGCAATATCATAAACACCGTTTAATTGTGGCAGCCTGCTGCGGATATGTTCATACAGGCGCCTGCGAATACGATTACGCCTGACAGCGCCCTTTATTACCTTTTTACTAATTACCACAGCCACCCTTGAATTGTGACGATGTTTGTTTTGAATCGATTTAATAATCATCAAATGCGAACGAACAGCCGAGCCGTTTTTATAAACAAACCGCAAACTGCCGTGGCCATGAAATCGATTATCAAAATTTATCATAATTAATAGTATATGGTATTTGGTATTTGGTAGATAGTAGTTGGTAGGTGGTAGATAATAAAAAACTGCAGTTTTTTAGGCTGCAGTAATTCAAAAGCTCTAGGCTGTTAGCCTTGCACGGCCTTTAATGCGACGCCTTTTAATAACGTTGCGACCGGACTTAGAAGCAATACGTGCCCTAAAACCATGCGTTTTAGCACGGTGACGGGTGTGTGGTTGGAATGTTCTTTTTGTTGCCATATATCAGACATTGTATCTTAAATTACTCCTTAAAGCAAGGCTATAGCTTGAAAAAACTCAAAATGAATTGTTTAGTATATTTAAGTTCTCCCCAAAACGAGTCGTTTTCTCCACAGTTTAACTGAGGTAGTTTGAAATTGTGTATAACTACCACTCTAGTGGCTATGGAATTGTAATTATATAATATCCGGGTTGTGGAAAACTCTTCCCTTCGGTATACTTAGGTTAATAAATTGTGTTAAGAGGGATTAATCAAAATGCATCACGCGTTATGGCAAAGTGTGTTAGGCGAGATAGAGCTTACGGTTTCGCACGCTACATTTACGACGTGGTTTAAAAACACCGAGCTTCTGGACAACAGCGACGAAGGTGTTGTTATCTCGGTCCCAAATATCTTTGCAAAAAAACAATTCGAGGTAAAGTTTAATGACCAGGTCAAATCAGTCCTAGCCAAAAACGGTATCTCACCAAAACAAATTGTCTACACAATCAGCACACCTAATCGCACAACCAGACAAAATCGAGAGACCACAATCAACTCGTCATTACTCAAAGACGAACCAATTCAATCAAACCAAGTTACCAATACAAATCCTGGCGGCTTAAATCCACGCTATACTTTCGATAATTTTATCGTTGGATCCAGTAATGATCTTGCCTACACTGCCAGTCGCGCAGTTGCCTCTAACCCAGGTGTAAAATATAATCCTATATATTTTTACGGTGGCGTTGGTCTTGGTAAAACCCACTTAATGCAAGCTATTGGCAATGAAATTATCAAAAATAACCCCAATATGCGAGTTGTTTATATCAGCTCGGAAACATTTGTTAATGAATTTCTAGACTACATCCGTTTTAAGAAAAAAGGTTTTTCGGATAAGTATCGCAATGTTGATGTGTTGATTGTTGATGACATGCAGTTTATTGCCGGCAAAGAAAAGACTCAGGAAGAGTTTTTCCATACGTTCAACCACCTACACCAAAACAATAAACAAATTATCATCAGCAGTGATAAACCACCAAAAAGTATCCCTACCCTAACCGAACGTCTGCGAAGTCGTTTTGAGATGGGTATGACAATCGACATTCAAATGCCTGATTTTGAAACCAGATGTGCAATTGTTAGTATTAAAGCTTCGCTGTCTGGCGTTACGCTAAATCAAGAGACTGTCGAATACCTTGCTACAAATATTAAAACTAATATTCGTGAGCTTGAGGGTGCACTAAACCGACTACTTGCCTACGCTGAAATGCGTGGAGTCGAGCCAGATATTACAACTGCCGAGGGGTTGCTTGGTAATATTCGTCACTCCAGACCTCAACATTTATCCAGTAAACAAATCATTGATCGCACCGCAAAACACTTTCAATTAGATATTAACGAGATGTGTAGTGAAAAACGTGATAAACATATTGTTGTGCCACGTCAAATTGCTATGTATCTACTCCGAAGCGAGCTCCATCTAAGTTTTCCTAAAATTGCTACCGAGCTTGGTCGTAAAGACCACACGACTGCCATTCACTCAATTGAAAAAATCGAGAAAGCTATTAAATTAGATTTTCTAATTCGCGAACAAGTTTCAGCAATCCGGGAGAAATTATATGCCTAATGCTATACAAAATACTTGGGTAAATTATGTGAACAACCAGCGAGTAAATAGTAGTTTAAGTAAGGTAAAACAATTCACAATAAGCATTATAAAACCCACCCCTACCAACAATTACTTGTATAAACTATCCCAAATTTGGACAACTACACCCTTGTTTTCCTCCAACTTATCCACCTACAAAATCCATAAAATCAATCTGTTGAGTAATAGTTTTACTCACAATCCACACCACCTATTATTAAACCCATTAAAGAAAATCTAAAAGAAAGGAATAACAATGGAACTCACAGTCAAACAAGAAAATCTAACTCGCGCCCTAAGTGCTGTTGGAAAAGTAGCTAATACCAAAACACAACTTCCAATACTAAGTAATATCCTTCTTCGAACCGACGGCAATCGTTTATTAATAGCTGCAACCAACCTCGAGATTGCAATTACTCAATATATTGGTGCAAAAGTAACAAAACCGGGTGCAATTACTATCCCTGCCCGACTAATGACAGAGTTTATATCCAGCCTTCCAAAAGAATCAGTTGAATTAAAAGTTGTAAACGACAATCTTCATATTAAAAGTGGTACTTATAATTCAATAATTAATGGGTATGTGGCTGATGACTTCCCTGAGCTTCCTACAATTAATGAATCTTCGTCGATTCGATATAGTATTAAAGTTGATGATTTTAAAAAAGCTGTCTCCCAAACAATTATTACAACCAGTAGCGACTCAACCCGTCCTATTTTAACTGGCGTTTATTGGCACTCACATAACGGACAGTTATATTTGGCGTCAACTGACGGGTATCGCCTATCTGAACGCCGATTAACCGAGACGAATAGTGATATTGCCGTAGTTATTCCAACCCAGACCCTACAAGAAGTAATGCGAAATATCACCGAAGACTCCGAAGAAGTCGATATTTTATTCGACGATACACAAGTTAGGTTTAGAATTAATGAAGCGGAAGTAATTAGTCGTTTAATTGACGGCAAATTCCCTGACTATCGACAATTAGTGCCGGCATCGTCTGAGACTAAAGTTACTTTGGATAAATCAGATTTTGTAAGAATCACTAAAATTGCAGGTTTATTTGCCCGTGAATCTGGTGGAAGTGTAACTTTGTCAGCCGACAAAGCTAATGGAAAACTATCGATTCACTCAATAGCATCACAACTTGGTGAAAATACATCCGAGGCTGATGCTGAAGTGACAAGCGATGGCCAAATTACATTAAATTCACGCTATTTAAGCGAAGCTTTGTCTGTGATTGACGGTGATAAAGTTGAATTTAATTTTAGCGGCAAGATTGCTCCATGCCTGATTAAGTCAACCGAAAAAGATACCGATTATTATCATATAATCATGCCTCTTAAGAGTTAGAATACTAATGTATGGCGGTGGTAAAAAAGTTATCAGTCCAAAATATTCGTTCGCATTCTAAATACTCTCTTAAAATATCACCAAGTATCACGGTTATTACGGGATGCAATGGCAGCGGTAAAACATCGCTACTTGAGGCTTTGTATCTTTTGCTTCAAGGTACTTCATTTAGGGGTAGCGACAAAGATATTTTAAAACAAGGAAAGCCCTGGTGGCGTGTTGATGCCCAGTTTGATGATTTTACTAAACGGACAATTACTTTTGACCCAGAACTAGACGTAAAACGTAAAAAAATAACCGTCGACGACAAAATAATGTATCGTCTGCCGCCTAGGTATAAATACCCGGTAGTATTGTTCGAGCCAGAGGATTTGCGATTATTACATGGGTCACCGTCTCGTCGTCGTCAATTTATTGATCGGATTATTAGCCAACTCGATCCTCTTTATCTGAACGCTCTTCATAAATACGAGCGCGCGCTAAAACAGCGCAATAATTTACTCAAAAAAAACCGCGCCCTTTCGAGCGAGTTATTTGTTTGGGATGTAACATTAAGTGAATATGGGGCATATATTATTGAAAAACGCATCGCCTTTATCGAGCGCATTAATAATCAATTGAACGACGCCTATAATATTATCGCCAAATCCAAAGACAATGTGTCGGTTCACTACTCTAGCACCTATATCGGCGACATTAAACAGAAGTTATTGAACGACCTACATAACCACAGCGAACGCGACATGATTTTGGGCTATACCAGCACTGGCCCACATAGACACGATGTGATATTCCAATTCAATGGCCTACCCGCCCTAGAGGTCGCCTCACGCGGCGAGGTGCGGTCTATTGTGTTGGCTACAAAGTTCATCGAGGTTGGAATTATCGAGCAGATTACAAACATCAAGCCAATCATCCTGCTGGATGATGTATTTAGTGAACTCGACGAAGACCGCCAAAAATACCTGATGGATAGCCAAAAAGGCCAAATAATCATCACCTCAGCCCACACGCCAAAGATAATTAAAGAATATTATTCAGTTAAGCTTTAGTTTTTGTCAGAGCTGTAGACTTTATTATTGCTTGAGTCGTAAACCGTTAATTCGGGGTCATCGATACCAAAGTACTCTACTTTTGCGGTTTCTTTTTCGCTTCTGTCTAATGTAATCGGCAGTTCAAGCTCTGATGTACCATCGTCGGAATCGATAGTGGTTTCGACCTCTTTTAGGTCTATGCTAAGTTCGTGAAAAGGTTTGTTGCGGTGTGATGAATAATCTTCAAATTCTGACTGAAGTTTTTTAACCTGCTCGAAAGTCATGCCGTAGTCGTTAACTAAACTAGCAAAACCAAGCATTGTGATGTTGTGCCCCTCAGTATTCTCCGGTGTTTTACCAGGTACGTTTACCACTGTTTCGCCGGTTCCTGGGTCGACGTAAAATTCGGCACTTTTTGAGCTGGAGGATTCAGGCGTAGATTGATTATCAACAGACGCTTCATCTTGAGTTGTCTGCTCTCCGCCGGTAGGTTGGTTTTCTGGGTTAGATTTTTTAAAATAAAACCCAGTGCCTAAAGCAATCAAAATCGCAATACCGGACAGCGAGGCTATAATTTTTTGCTTTTTAGTAAACTCTATTTTTTTAGAGTTCGAGACTTCTTCGCTTTGGTTAAAATCAGGTGATTTCATAAATACTATGATTATCCTTATAGCGCTAAATAACGAGTGTAATTATACACTAAAACTGTGTAAAAATCAATAGTAAGGATTTGTTAAGCGGATTTAAAAATTTGTTTATTATTTGAGTTGTATAAAACTAATGAAGGGTTATCTATACCAAAATAGCTAACCTTGGCAGATATTTTTGTGGACCTGTTTATTGTTAGTTCAAATTTCAGCGTAGCTATGCCAGTGTCTGAGTTGATGGTAGTCTCGACCGACGACAATGTAATACTGATTTCTTGGATAAAGTTTTTGTTGGCCGTCGAGTAGTCGTTTAGTTTTGATTGTAATACTTTTACCTGCTCGAAAGTCATGCCGTAATCAGTAATTAACCTGTCAAATCCAAGCATTGTTATGTCGCGTCCATTTGTATCTTCTGGTGTCTTGCCTGGTACGGTAATCACTACATCGCCTGTCCCTGGGTCAACATATGATACGGCTTTGGGGGTGTTATTGTCTGATGTTTTATTAAAAATCAGGTATATAACACTGATAAGTGCGACGAATATAATAAATGCGGCTGCGGCTATGACTATTTTTTTATTTAATTGATTTTTCATTTTGTTATAGCCCACATATCTACGCCATTTACTAATATCGAAATCGGGTCCCATTTTTTAGAGCTATTGGCTATGCCACCACCCAGTCCATTTGAGTCTCCGACTAGCCACTCTCCTTCTTCGGTGACTGCTCGTATTACAATAAAGTGCCCGCCTGGTGTGTACGGAGCGCTGCCGTTGCCAACTGCCAGTATTAAGCCGCCGGATCGCAGGACTTCATTAATAGCGGCAACGTTTGCTCCGATGCTTTTAGATTTTAAGCCCCAGTGGTCGCTTAATTTGGCCGCAATAGCGTGGCTGCTTCCTTCGTTTTCTACAAAAAGCCCTTGTTCGGCGGCATATTTGGCGGTGTCAACTGGTGTGACAGTTGTGCCGCCCAGTGCGGTTATGATCATCGCCATAGCTGAAGGCCCACAGCCAGCCTCGCCGATAGTCGTTGACCCGCTGTAAATCGTATCGTTCCACTGAGGGTCGTTTTGGTTGTATATAGCAAACCCATCAATAAAGGTGGATGCCGTGCCGTTTCCTGTGCAGGATATGACATCCGAGCTTATGGCCGAAGTATCGGTTGATTCGTCTTTGGTTTTATCTGAATCTTTTTCAGAATCTGTTGTTGAGTCTGTGTTTTTTTCGGAGTTTTCTTTATCGGGTACGGATTTTGAGTATTGGTCATATATTTTCTGAGCTATGCCACCCCTGACGGTTTTTACTTTTTCGTCTGAGTCGGCGGATTTTTCATATCCGTCATGAAATGCTATGGCGGCATCAACAGGATTATTGGCCAATTTAACTTTAGTAAGGGCGCTTCTATAGCTGCCGCTTAGCTCGCGCCAAAGATAATCAAGCTGTAATGACAAGTCGATAATTTTGCGATTACTGGATATTGATAAACTAACTAATCCCTGTTGTCGCCCCGCCGATGTCCACTGGGCAATTCCAAACCCAACGCCAGATACAGGTGAATAATTTTCGTCGGCCAGTTTTGTGCCTGATCCCTGGATTCGAGCTGGCATTAGGCGTGATTCTGCGACAAGGTTACCAACAATTCCTGATGCCTGGGCTAGGTTTAGGCCTTTTCCAATAAGATATCGCAAGGCCTTCTCTTGGTTTCCGTTACCGACCAGGTTGGCTATGCCGGTACCGTCGGTTGTGCAATCTGAGTCGTCTGGGTTATAGAATAATATATCGTTACCCGAAAAGAATTTTTCATTATAAACAGCACCTACGGAAGTTATACTTGAAGATGCCAATAGGACGCACGCTATGATGAAGCAAAAGTATTTTTTTACATTATTCATGGAGTTACATCCTCTTCTGTACTCGGGGTTGTTGTGGCTGTTGTTGTGGTGTCTTCTCCGTCTAGCGACCTCTGTATTCGATGGTCGATAGTATAAAGTGCAAAGTTGATAGTTTTTTTATCGATTTTACAACTCTTGATTAAGTCGGTTGTCCCGTCGGTGCACATCTCTATCCATGCCTGTAATTTAGAGTCTTCTTTTGGATCGCCTGTCTCTGAATCTTTATCTATATCGCCACTGGCGATTAGCTCATTTAAAACAACAGAAGGGTCTTTATCGAGGTATTGTGTTGGCACGCCGTAAATCACGTTACAATAAGCGCCTGCAGCAATATCATTATCTTTTATGGCTGGATCATCACAAAGCTCATATTGTGATTTATCGGTTGAGGCGGCACCCGAAATAGATGGGCTAAGGATCGATCCAAATGAGTTAGAGACTACGCTTCCGATAACCGACAAGCTGTTAGATATTGTGCCAACCGAAGAACTTGATTGAATGTAATAAGGTAGGATCATCTGGACAATACTGCCCATCATCGTGTTTGGGCTGCTGATATCGAATGGGCTCAATGTCGCCCTATCTTCTTCCGCATAAGCTAGCTGTACTTGTTTAGTTAGACCTTCGTAAGCAACCGCATCATCTACTGACAGTGGCATATTGCCGCCGTGGTTTGCGGTTTGCCCCATAACGTGACTTGCTCCACTTGAAAGAGCGTCGCCGATTTGTTCACCGCTGATATCCTCGGTTAGATCACCTGCAAAATACCCCAGTATTTTATCTGCCGGTATAACGCCGATTATTGCCTCTAGAACTGGCGGCAAAACCGCTACAAGCACCTCGGATAGAACATACCCCACGGCAATATTTATAACACCACCAACTATAGTCGTCCCAGACAGGGCAACATTTATAGCTTCGCCTGTTATTGGGTTTGTCATTACTTCGCAGGCGTCGGTTTTTACCCCACTACTGACAGCCTTGTTGTAGGTTTTGAATTTTTTAATCATGCTGCCACCAGGCGCAAATGCCTTGTAATTATCGTTTGTTGGCTTTGTAGCGCCGTTCACGGCGGAGTTGATGCCAAATGAATCAAGTGCGGATTTGCCGTTTACTACTTTAGTTAATTTTGCCCCGACCGCGCTTGCTTCTGCGGGGGTAGCGTCACCTGCTTTAATCGAGCCAAAAGCCGACAAGAATACCATACTGTATTTAACTAGCTGTGTCATTTGATAGGCGCGTACGGCTTTTGTGAGTAGCTTTGGTGCATCTGCTACTAAACAGACGGCACCGGCACCCAGGCTGATAGCGCTACCCTTACCAGCTTTGCCGAGTTTTGCAACCGAGGCATCAGCCTCTTTAGTTAGAAGCGCTTTTGCTTCCGCCTGCATGGCCTCTTCACCTTCTTCGGCGGCTGCCCTTAACGCGCCTCCCTCTTCGTCCAGTTCATTCCCGACTTGTTTTGCCACATCATCGGCATCCTTTGCTCCGCTAAGTTTGTCTGTCATATTAAAGCCAAACTTGCTTTTTACGTATTTAAAAACCGAATCGGTGAGGCTCATAAACCTAGTGTTAGAGGCGCTACTGAAGGCGGCTCTAAACTCAGCATTATTCAGTAATTTAGAGGATAGTTCTTTGGCTTCTATTTTTAATTCCTTGCCGGCGCCGTCAATAAATTTGTATGTTGCTGGGCGGGTATTAGAGAATAGCAGCTTGCTTTCAATGACCCTGCCTTCTTTATCGAGAGCAGTTATGCCGTTTTCACCAAGTTTTGCCAGAAATTTGTTTGATGGTCTTGTGAATTTGCATGAAATAGTAATTTTTTCGCCACAAATACCACTAGTTTTACCGTCAACTAGTTTACTAACTAGGAGCTTATTGGCCCTAATTGATAAACTAGTCTCTTGTATGTTGTATTTCTGGACAAGGTTGGCCAGAATACTTTGAGCTAGAAAGGCCGGATTGCCTATAAAACTGACCCCTCCGACCAACGCTGTAATCGTAGTAACAATTGCAATCAATGGCCCTTTCTTTTTCAATATGCCAAATCTGTTGGGACCATTCACAGGAAGGGCGCTCCTTCCGGCGACGTTATTTTGCCAATCACCTGAGGGGTTTTCTTCGGCGTTTTTTACGTCATCAGCGGTATCAATGTTTGCATTGGTTGATTCGGCGGTTGTGCTGGGGCTACGATTATTAAACTTCCGATTATAGTCGGACTCGCTGGGGTTATTTGGGTCGTTTTCGGAAAATCTTAGTGCCATAACTTCCCTATATTATACCTTAAACAGACGAGCCTGGGTCGACATAGCTGCTTGGTCCAGTCTGGTCCATTGGTATAGATTTAGTTTGTTGATTTTGGTTCACGGGAGTTGTGCTGATTAGTTGCTTTTCGGTTGGGCTGGCTTCGATTTGAATATGAACGTGGCTTTGGCCGGCAAAGAAGAGGCCTTGTCCGACTGGGAAGTTAGCTAGGCGCTTCTTCTCTTCCTCTGTCAGCTTGAAGACATCCGACAACACGTCAACAGCGCTGGAAGATTGCTTTAATAGGATTTGCATCGAGCTGTTGGCAACAATTGCACGGCCCATTTTACTGCCCATGAAGTCTTCGACGTCCTGTGTGATTGTTGTCAGGCCCAAGAAGTATTTGCGGGCTCGTTTTGCAAGGCTAAATAAGAAATTGGCGGAGTCGTCGTACTTCATTAGCTGCCAAGCCTCATCAACAATCAACATGCGCTTTTTTTGCTCGGTGCGGATGATATTCCAGATGTGGCTTAGGACGATATACATAGCAACTGGTCGCAATTCGTCTTCAAGGTCGCGGATATTAAACACAACCAACTGGTTGTTGATTTCAGTATTAGACTGCTGGCTGAATATGCCAGCGAACGTGCCAGTTGTGTATTTGCGCAGGCGCTGTGCTAATTGTGGCCCGCTGCCGCCCATGTGCAATAATGTGTCATATAAATCGCTGACGGTTGGCGGTTGAGAGTTGTGTGTCAAAGGGTCGCTAGTGATGCCAACGCGGGCGTAGGTGTCAATCAGGGCTTGATCAAGGTCGGCTTCTTCGGCTGGTGTCAGGGCGGCCAGTGGCATTCCATTTGCGGCCACTTGTTGCCCGCCGCCAAGCATTAACTTCAAAAGCCCATGCAGTGTGATCAAGTTAGCGCGCAAAGCATTGTCAGCCTCATCGGTGTCAATAACCCGCGGCAAATCAAATGGATTAATGCGCGTATTGGCATTAAGACTAAGGCGGATATAACTGCCGCCAACGGCGTCAGACAGCTTTTGATACTCATTTTCTGGGTCGATAATAATAACCTCAGCGCCCATCATCATACTGCGCAGTGCCTCTAATTTGACCGTAAACGACTTTCCTGCGCCAGATTTAGCAAAGACCACCATGTTGGCGTTTTCCAGGCTGAATCTGTCAAAAATAACTAGGCCGTTATTGTGCATATTAATGCCGTACAAAACGCCATTCTCTTGCGTCAGATCGGCGCTGGTGAATGGGAAGCTGGTACTGATGGCGCCGGTATTCATATTGCGGCGGATTTGCAGTTGGTCGGACATTTGTGGGATTGTGCTGTTAAGTCCCTGCTCTTGTTGGCTGCTGGCGACTTTACTGAAGATCATTTGTTGGCCGAATAAGGTTTCGATTTTGTGTTGGATAAAGCCAAGTTCGTCCAAACTGTCAGCATACAATGTCACGTATAGGCCGTAACGGAAGAATCGCTCGGCGCCAACCTGCAGTTGGTCGCGCAGTTCCTCGGCGTCGTTAATGGCGGCCTCTAGCCCTGGGTCGCGGACCTTACCCTTTTCACTGTTGATTGACATTGATGCTTCAAGCTGGGTGACTTTTTTGCGTAAGTTATTCAAGACAACTTGGCTTTCGACTGGATAGAAGAACATGCTGACATCGATGACTTCATCAATGTTAATCAAGCTACTTAACCAGCCGGTGTAAATCTGGCGCGGATAGCCATAAATATATATCGTGCGGCCGTATTTAGTGCCCAGACGGAAGTATGACGAGTGGACTTCGAGGCTGCTTGGGGCAATCAAATCACGAAGGGTTGTGACGCCCTTTAGGAATGCTTGCTCGACCTCTGTCTGCTCTCGTGCTCGTTGTTCGGCGGCGATATCAACGACGTCTTTTTTCTTGTTGAATTTCATGACATGCCTCCGAATTGATTGGTTGGCGCTTCGCCCTGGCCTTTTTTAACATAAGTGGCGGTAACGTCGGTAAAGTCGCCCAACGGCTCCCTGACGGCGGTGTCTGGATTGTAGAAGTTATAATACAATTCGCCCAATGCTTTGGTATCTAGTTGAATGCTTTGAATTCCGATTTGAAATAGTCCAGCCATCACGCCATCAACGCGGTTTTTAACTTCAGTTTTAGCTTTTTCATAAGTTACAGTATCAATTTTTGTAACGGCGTCTGGTTTTGTGAATAGTTTAGAGAAGAAGCCCTTGCTTTGACCAACAAGGCTATTCAGGTCGCCCTGAGGATAATAAGGAATAACAATAAAGAATGACTTATCCATGATATTTGCTTCTTGCGACAAGACATCAATAAAGTTAATGTAATCGTCCATTAACACATTCAGCAACATGTTGTCTTGGTTCTGGCGTATTTTGACTAAACGGTCGATATAAGGGCCAATGTCGATGCGCTGTGACCTGACAAGAATCTGGATTGGGTGATTAAGTGCGTTTAAGAAGTTCTGATAACTGTATTCAACGCCTTCGCGTTCGCGGCTGCTCATTAAATCAAAGTTAATCGATTTGCAGGCAACGACAGCGCGAAAAGACCCGTCGGCCATGATAACCATATTGTCGCGAATTTCGGATAATTGTAGTGAGCTTTGGGTTGAATTGGGATTTTTTGGCCTCGGTGGTTGGCCGGCGTTTGATCCCGATCCTTGCGCAACAGAACTACCACCAGCAGCAACGGCAGGAATAGGTGCCTGATTTTGGAATTGATTGTTTGGTGGCATGTAAGTCGCTTCCCACTCCCCTTTATCTGATTAGTTTATCTCAGCGAGATAACTACTTCCTCGCTTAAGTCTTGTTTGTCTTGAATACGATTAGCTTCGCGCGCAATCGCCTCGATTGACAAATCGGTATTGCTTGCGAGGTTAATTATACCAGGTGCGATAGGTTTATCGCTAGTGGTTATGATTGGTTCTATTGTGGGCTCGGGCGCTAGTTCTTCGTGGTATTGCTCGTACGGGTCAAGCGGCTGGATGACTGTTTGTTGGATGTCGCCCGGGTAGGGATTATATACAAGGTGCTGATCTTTTGCTAGAGGCAAAGGTGCGGGCGTAAATACAGGTTGTGGGCTGGATTTGCCCCGAATTATATCAACCATGTCTTGATGACGTTTGGCGTCGCTTTGGTCTAATTTAAGGTCAAGTGACTGCGCAATCGTCGCATCGTTATCCAAAACATCCTCGACTTGTTGAGACTCAAAATAAACATCACTGCGCATAGCGCTGTTAGGTGCCTGGACGCCGTGTCCGCGGACTGCCCAACCCTGGCTGTCGACAATCTCGGCCAAATAACTAAAGCGCTTTTGAACCTCGCCTTGTGATAAATCTTTTGTTCGTTTTGTTTCGACGATTTTTGGTACAGTGATTTCGATCAATGACTCGATTCCATCTGCCTCCCACAATCTTTTGCGAGGTTTTAAATAAAACGAAACAACAGCCGCCAAATACACTTCCATTGGTTGGTCTTTGCGCAGCGGTAATGCCAATGCGCCGAACACAATAATTATTGGTAGCGGTATTATTGCTAGTGGCAAAAGTAGTTGAGCTAATCCCCAAGCAATGCCCATCGATAAAGCAACGACAATCAGATATACGAATTGTCGAAAGCTAAACGGGCCGATTAATTTATCATCAGCCTCAACATCCTGCGGTACTTTATATACTGCCATTGTGCTTATAGTATAACACTAGAAAGAGATGCCTTATAGTCGTTACGAAGCCAGGTTTTATTTAGGACCAGGGGTTGATGCTTTGCGAAGCTCGTCTGGGTCTAAGCCGAAGCCCCTAGCAGCCGTTTCGATGGTAGCGCGCTGCTTGGATATTTTACCAGCGTATGATGGGTTGGATAGCGCAATTTTGACGTTTTCGATAAGGTTTTGGTTGTTGGTGCCAAGACTTGTATCGGCAGCAACTCGGAATACTTCTTTCAACTCATCCTCACTTGAAGTAGCGATCTTATCGACAGAGTATGCGTTACTATCAATAGCTTTCTTGATTAGCTCGTCGCTGTTAATAGTGAATCCTGGTTCGTCAGCCCTGAGTCTTGCTAGGGCACCCTGGCTAAGGTATGAAGGCCTTCCGCTAGAAGCACTTGCAATGTCGGAAAAAGCTTGTTTGTGACCCAAGCTTAAACCGCTAGTTGAATTTATAACACTATTAATACCCTCTACGTCGCCAGAATCAAAGGTTTTCTTCCAGGCCGCTGACCTAATAGCCAGGCTTGATCCGGCATCCAAATTGCCAACTGTGCCACCGTTGTTTAGGGTCCTGATGTCGTCTTGACTTAGGTTCTTAACGAGAATTTCGGCTGCTGCGTTCTCTTCACCAAGCAGCTTGGACCGTGTAGATTCTGCCTTTGCCAGCGCCCTGTCGGCTGATCCAGCAACGCCACCAGCCACCATTTGTCCCCTAAATTTGCTGTCACTGGCTACAGTGTCGGCGATATAGCCCGTTTTTGCGCGCTCAAATTCACTTACCTGGGTATCGTTAATAGCTTTCCTTCTTGTTTGGTAACGAAGGAATCTGCCTTGGAAGCTATTCGGATTGTTCATCATTCTGGTATTGCGTTTATTAGCAGCATATTCTGCTTCTTTGCCTGCCCATTTGTTGATTCCTTCTTGAGGTTTGCTGAACATAGTTTTAACCTTTCCGCTAATTGTACTTGCGAATGCACTACTCTTGCTTGCCAAGAACGGTATCGAGAATAATGGGAGTGTTAATATTATCATTCCGGTTAACCCATTAAACCATCCGCCTGCGTTAATAATGACGCCAGCAGCGAACTCGGCCCCTGCAAAAATTACAGCCGCCAATGGATAAAGCATCAACATAGATATAAACATACCCTGCCATTTTTTATACCAACCCTCTGTGTTGGGTAGTAGAAAAGCCACAAAAGCGATTGGAGCCAAGATTGCCAAGACTGGTATAGCTGCTTGGCGGAACATCAATGTAACAAGTGCCGCCACTAGGCCGAACATGCCAGCTACCAAAGCTGGCAAAAGGAGTAATATAGATGCCACTATTCCACCAGAGGCAGCGACCGTAGCAACACCTGCTACCGTGATGGCACCGCCGGCTGCAATAATATCACCGAGCAAAGTACCCCATGTCGCCTTTCCTACTGGTGGAGCGGCCTTAGATATTAGGTCGTATATGCCACTGCCAGCAATGTTTGCCAGGTCGACTGCTATTTGTACTGCCAAGAAAGATATGTTGACTAGAATAGCGCTAATAATCAGCCTTGGAAGCATTTTCTTTATGCCGTAATTGCTAATCCCTAAGTTACTGGTTTGGGAGAAGACAATAAACAAAAAAGCAATAACAAATAAGACGTTTGCGATATTTCGGATGGTGCCCCAAGCTTCGTATATTTTGTCGCTTTGATTGAGCGGATTCACTTTCAGAAGGCTCTGGGTCAGATTCCACATTCCATCATTCATTGACGACAAGGAATTTATTATTGGACAAACAATCCAACCAATTCCGGTGATGTGTTCGCCGCAGTTATTTGTGCTGTCTGTCGTATCTGCTTTTTCTTCTTGTAGTTTCTTTTCGGCTTCTTCATTTATGTTTTTCCATTTTATATATTCTGCAAGATATGCTGATGCGTACTTCGCCATATTATTGGACAACGTCTTGCACTGCTCGTCCACGCCGTCTCTAGTTGGGGAAACCTGGCTGCTGGATGGATTGTAATCACCAGAAACTATATCATTCCAGGGCCTGATCGTTATGTATGATCCTGGGCTAAAATCACTAAGATACCAGCCTGGTATTATCTTTACTTCGCCTGCAGTTTGCACCCATTGTATATCTGATAGTATTTTGCTTTTGTTTGTGCTGCTGCTTGGTTGGTCGCTGTTTGGTTGAATGACCGAGTTGCCATTGCCCGGGTTTGATTGACCCATGCAACCTACATAAAGAGAGTTTCTATAGAATATATATTTTTGTGCGTCTGTTAATGATGGTCGCTTATTTTCGTCGCCATATACTTTTTTTTGCACGTATTTTGCAAAGCTGTTTGCAAAATCTTCATTTGATCCATTTAGTACAAAGATGTAATGGTGGCTTGCTGGGTCTGTGACTGGCTGATTTATTTTATTTATACAGTCGGTGCCGGTGTACCCAGTTGCGCCCTTGTTGTCACTATAATCTCGGAATGTGCTGACTTCGCACAAAAATTCTTTTGGGCTGATGCCCAAATAACTCATAGCGTTATTAATAAATGAATTGTTGCAGTACGTACTGCCGTCGTCGCGCTCAATGCCCTGTTGCCCGTTTAGGTATACGCCTGTACCCACCCGACGATTATCAAGACCCCATGATATATCAGAGCTGTTATAGCTGATTATATTTTTATAAGGACTTCCGGTTATATATGCATCGTCGGTTCGTGATTCGGAAAAACACCAAGTAGCTGCTCCATAATATAGTATAGCCTTGACCTGCTCGTCATAAGTATCTGGCGAATCGCTGTTGACAACCAGCGCGCCTGCCATTGTATTTTGAAAAAGTGGAATTGTGGTTAACGTTGAGGCACAAACGACCAGCAACAAAAAATACACCCCAAACCTTGTGGCGATGTTTTTTTTACGCCCTTCATTCCTTGCATGTTTGTGGAATGGGCTTATGTGTTTTTTAAACGGCATATATGATTCTATTGAATCATATATGCCCGCTTATTAAAAGGTTATGCACTATTTAACTATGTTAGATATTTCAGAAAGTTTGACTTTGCCGTCTACGACTACATATGAAGATGTTGAGTGGTTTGTCTTTGATTGAACCCCATCCACATAACCATCGGTGTGGATGTGATGCTTGCCTTCGTTATAGTGGAGTTTTTGTGAAGCGTCTATGACAACCCAGGAATCTGGTTTGTTGGTTTTTACGGAATCAATAGAGATAACTTCTTCCCATCGTCGAAATGGCTCTATATCCTCCTTGATAAAGTTAGGGAAAGAGGTTTTAAAGTAGTCACTAAGTGTAGTTTGGTGTAGATTAACTTTCATGCGTTCAGCGAATTGAACTAGCGATGGAACCGATTCCCAGTCGTCAATAAACAACGCGTCGATGTATCTTTCGTCGTATGGGGCAGCGACTTTTGCGGCATATGCGAATGGCCCCTCTGACGAGCTTATAGCCGCCTCGGCGTTTTCTTTGGTTGCGCCAGCGTTGTACCACTCGGTATATCGGCTGATGAATGCTTTTTCTAGTTCTTCTGGATTTGACATTAACGATGCGTCAATCTCTAAACTTTCGACGCTAGGCAGGGTTTCTGCTGACTCTTCGGCGATGTTTTGCTCACTTGAAGAATTGTCGACGGTTTCATTAACAGGACTTGCGACTTGTTGTTCTTGCTGAGGGGGCGTGTTTGTAATTTCGTTATCAACTTGCTTGTTTTTTAACATTTCCCTTGCGGCGATTCCGCCAACAACTAATACAACCAACATCCCCACCGCAAATTTGCCGATTGGAGATTTAATAAATTCAGACATTTTTTCAGACATTTTGTCTGACGATTTTTCGCTTGCGAAATTGATTGTGCGACCTGATTCCATAGCCACGGTTGAGCTTCCTTATTTACAAGGTTTATCTTGCAGTGATTATACACTAAATTGTCGAAAAAAGCAATATGTATGACGATCGGCGATAAATAAGAGCACGGCAGATACCGTGCTCTTATTTCATTATCAATATAACGTAATGCCTTAGTCGGTGATGAATACTTTATTGTGATGATTATTCTTTACTTCTTGCCAAAATGAGTAATATGACGACCACTCATCCTGAGTTAGTTCTCCGCCGTAGTTGTAGCCTTCTTTTGCAAATTGGTGGTTTTTATTTATGTTATTCCACAATTCGTCGTATTTTGTGATTTCTTCCGCAGATAATTCATGTGAATCGCCCGCCATTTCATCGATTAAGGAGCTATACTCTGGCACAGAGTTGGGGCCAAGCAGTGTGGCATATTGCTTGTTCTCCTCAGGTGTTAATATTTGGTTTCTTGCATTTATTTCTTCTTCTGACGTTTCTGACGCAAGCATCTCATCCATCGCTCGTCGATCTAGGTCTTGTTGGGCTAAGGACTCAGCCGTAACACCAGGGATTACGGAATGTGATGCCTCGACATAAGTTTGCTCTTGTGGGGCTGGCTTGTAATTATCAGGGAACCTATTTTCGTCTTGATATTTATCGTGCATAGCGATCCCGACCGGTAAGGCTAGCGCGAGTGCGCCAGTCGCAAGCAGGGCTCTCGCACTGGCAAATCCCTTTTTGGTGTCGGTTTTTGCTTCGACTGCTTCTTCTTTTGCCTCATTCTCTTGCTTTGATTTTTCTAAATCAGCATAATGTTGAGCATATGGCTCTTCGGGCAATATTTGATCACTAGAGTTTGTTGTTTCTGGCTGGTTTTCCATTTGTTACCTTTTTTGTTTTGATTGGTGTTGCATATACTTATACACTAAAACATGCAAAAAAGCAATAGCGCTATGGGGAGTGGATTAGCTTGACCCTTGCAGACAAGTAATTTTTATCGTACTTTATATATAGTATGAAGATAAAACAAACACTTATAGCATTCGCCCTAGTCTTGGGCATTAGTAGTATTGCATTATCACCGGTTGTATATGCTGAAAATGATTGTGGTGATTACTCAACATCAACTCTTCCTTGTCCAAAAGATGGCGAGAATGGCGTGACTTCAATATTGCTGCTTATTATTAATATTTTGACTGCCGGCATCGGTGTAGCTGCGGTCGGTGGAGTTGTTTATGGTGCAATATTATATACGTCGGCCGGTGGTAGCATGGACCAAACGAAGCGCGCCAAGACAATAATTTTTAACGTGGTTATTGGCTTGGTTGTGTATGCCTTGATGTATTCGTTTATGAACTACCTGATACCCGGGGGGATATTTAACTAATGAAAACGATCAGAGTTTGGCTTTCTGCGATGATGATTCCGTTTTTGATGGGTGGATCTTTTTTGGCCTTGGCTGCTCCACAAACGGCATTAGCTGAGGGCGCAAGTGGCAGCTGTACCGGCGAAGGAGTCCTTTTGGGCTTCCCTGCTTGGTATCGTGGCATAATGTTAAACGATGGCGATAATTGCAAGATTAACAATAATCTTGGGCTTTCAACGATTATTTGGGCTGTTGGGTTGAATGTCTTGGACATCGCGTTAATGATTGTTGGTTATCTTTCGGCTGGGTATGTTATATATGGCGGCTTTTTGTTAATGACTAGTCGTGGCAAGCCCGAATATATATCCGAGGGTCAAACCACAGTGCGTAACGCCTTGATTGGGTTAGCAATATCGTTTGGCTCGGTGGCTGTGGTCAACTTTGTATTTGGAGGCATAGTAAAATAATTATGGATATTTTGCGTTATATTGCTGCGGAAAGCACAAAGATTCCGACTAATAATATCCCAGTCATTAACTCTAATGATGTTTTGACCAGTGTTATAAATATGGTTTATGTTGCGGGCGGGATCACTGCAGTGCTTACTATAATTATCGCCGGATACATGTATGTTATTTCGGGCGGTAATCCGGCAGAAGTTGAAAAATCAAAGAATGCCATACTTTACGCAGTCATTGGTTTGATTGTTATTGGCGCGGCGTTTACATTAACAAATTATGTTATCGGGAGATTTTAATAAATGAAAACATTCAAAAAAATATTACTAACACTAGGAATTATCGCAAGTTTTGGTATGGCTGTTATGCCGGCTACGGCTGGTGCTATACAATTATTCCCCGACTGCCCTGACGGCGCCGTTAACGGCGTTTGTAAGAGTACGGACGACAGTTTGAGTGTGTTTATACAAACCATTGTAAACACATTGTTGTTTGTGATTGGATCGGTCGCGGTTATAACGATTATTATCGCTGGTATTAGGTATACAACCTCGCACGGCGATGCCAAGGGCGTCCAGGTAGCGAAGGATACGTTGTTTTATGCGGTTATCGGTTTGGTGGTGGCGATATCGGCTTACGCAATTGTCAATTTCGTTATTTTTAAGTTCTTTGTCAAGTAGTATAAAATAATTTCCCCTTAACAAATTACTGGATATCTGATATAAATGAATCCAGAGATAATCGAAAGGATTGTAATGGTAAAGTCAATAAGAATCATGTTAGCTGGGTTGCTGGTAGCGCCTATGTTGGCATTGGGAATGAGTGCAGCTATTCCGTCGGCTCAATTTGCTGCAGCACAAGTTGATGATTTAACTATTACTGGCGGCGCAAGTTCTGCAAAGACCGACGATCAGGCGACTAACCTATTCGGAGACAACGGCGTATTTAAATTGATTACCAACGCTGCCCTATTCTTGATTGGCGCAATCAGCGTTTTGATGTTGATCTATGGCGGTATCCGATACACAATCTCGGGTGGTGATTCGTCAGCTGTTACGGCAGCAAAGAATACTATTATGTATGCAATTATTGGTATTATCGTGGCGCTGCTGGCGTATGCAATCGTCAACTTTGTCCTTTCGGCACTGATTCAAAGTTAAAAAATGCAAATATATATTAATCCGCCTCGCTTTAAAGGGGCGGATTTTTGTTTAGGGTATTAACAATTCGTCGTATATCTGTTATAAATGGATGCAAGAAGAAAATAATTGAAAGGAATAATAAAGTGACTAGTAAAATAAATAAAATGATCACAGCGCTGTTGATGGTTCCAGTCCTAGCGTTCGGTATGACTATGTTGGCGCCATCAATGGCACTAGCGAAGACGTGTGACAACGGTACGACTGTTGCGGACGGTGCAGACTGTGCCCAGGGTACAGATACTCCAACCGAGCTTTTCGGTGAAAACGGTGTATTTACCAAGATTATTAACGCAGCCCTATTCTTGATCGGTGCAATCAGCGTTTTGATGTTGATCTATGGCGGTATCCGATACACAATCTCGGGCGGTGACAGCAAAGCGGTCACAGATGCCAAAAACACCATTATGTACGCGATTATCGGCATCATCGTAGCCCTGATGGCTTATGCGATTGTCAACTTCGTAATTGGACAATTAGTAAAATAGTTAGTTTAAAAAACAAAATAAATACGACCCCGATCGGGGTCGTATTTATTGCCTGACTAAAAATTATTTAATCTGAATCTTTTTAGCTGCTTCTTGGCGGATCTTGTTAAAGCTGATTGTTAGAACGCCGTCTTTTAGGACTGCCTCTACTTCATCTTCTTTTACGCTGACAGGTAGTGCCAATGTGCGGTTAAAATCGCCCCAGTAGCATTCTTGAATGTGCCAGTTGGTTACTTCGGCATCGTCGCCGCTTGATAGTGTGCCGCTGATTGTTAGAATGCCATCACTGATGCTGACATCTAATTCTTCTTTGTTTACACCTGCGGTGCGAGCTTTGACTACTAGCTTGTCTTCTGTCTCATAAACATCAACTGCTAGTTGTCCTGGAAATTCTTCTTCTGAATCATCCCAGTTGCTCTCTTGTGCTGTTGGCATTGCTGCCTCGACAGACATTGAGTCGTCATTTAAGAAAGCTGCTGCCAGCTCATCTTCTATTAATAGGTCGTCATTTTGTTTGCGGGCCATGATATCCTCCACTTTTCTCTAGGCTCTATTGACAAATCGTCTATCACATTATAACCAACATATGCAGTATAATCAACTGCAGAAGATAGCAAAACGTAAAAATCACAATGTTAGACAATATCATAGCGTTTATGGCACCCCACTACTGTTGCGGCTGCGACAAAATTGGCAGTCTGCTGTGTGATGATTGTAAATATAACATCACGAGCGAGTCGGTTTTGAGGTGTGTTGCGTGCGGAAGGCCAACTGCGAATATGAGTTTGTGTTTGTCGTGCAGAACACCTTACGAAAGGGCTTGGGTGGTTGGTGAGCGTTCCGGAGTATTACAACGTTTAATTGGTTTATACAAGTTTGAGCGTGCTAGGGCTGGTTTTGATCCGTTGGCTGATTTGTTGGCGAGATCGTTACCCGACTTGCCTGTTGATGTTGTTGTTGTGCCCGTACCAACCGTCGCCAGCCATATTCGCGAGCGCGGCTATGATCATATGCTGTTAATATCGAAAAGATTTGCGAAAAAGCGAAATCTGAAATTAGAGCGTCTGCTGTGTCGCAAAACTAATACCAAGCAGCGCCAGGCGTCATCCGGCAAGCGCAACATGCAAGCAAAAGCTGCTTTTGGCGTACGGGGCGTTGTAAGCCCCGATAAGGTATATCTGGTAATGGATGATGTCATAACCACCGGCGCAACGATTAAATATGCCACTAAGGCTCTAAGGGGCGCAGGCGCTAAGCATGTTTGGGTAGCAGCAATTGCTCGTCAGCCTCTCGGCTAATGTCTTTATTTTTGGGCGAGTTTTAACTTTATTTTCTTTTGGACTGCGCGAACGTGAATGTAGCTTTCTAGCATGCCGAAGGCTATAAATAGATACCCTGCTGTCCAGAAGAGGTCGACGTATGTGTATGGTTTGATGTCGTTTAGTATTTGTTCGTTATAGATTGCGAACAATATATCAGCAATTAATATCATGATGAGGCCTAGGGCCATCGACTTCCAGAAAGACCCCAGTTTTCCGCCTTTATACTCGTTGGATACCAGAATGGCTAGGAATGAAAGAATGACAAGAACCAAATCGCCCAGCCCATAACTTATGTTTACAAAATTTGTAGCAAAGTCGACTTCGGGATCATAGACTTGGTACAACATAAAATACACCACCAAAACCGTAAGGACGAGGGATGCCGACAGCAGTATGGCTAAGAGTGATTTTTTGACTTGTGCCAGCTTGACCTCCGCCGCCGCAAAACCCAGATAGATGCCTACTCCCAGCAGCGGATAAGCCAGTAAAAAGAAGACGTCGGCTATCGAAGGAAAAGGATCAATGTTCATGATGTTCGCGAATACCATGAATATGATTTCTCCTATTCCCCAACACCCTATTCCAGCGGCTACGAGTATCATAGCCCGGCCGTTAGCGCTATTTATTCCATATACCGTTGCGGCGATCAAGCCAACTAGCGCGGCTCCGACTGGGTCAACTAGACTAAGCGACTGGATTACGATTCCTCTTACCTCTGAGCTAAAAATATAGAGGGCCGCATTGACTAGGAAGAAGGCTATAAATAAAATTGCCCTGATTTTCATAATCCAGCCTTCCCCATATACTTATCGATTTCCTCTTTGGCCTTTTTCTCACCCAGATATTCAATCATAATTTCGCTGACCGAAGCTAAAATATCCTCGTCAGACTCACCATCAAAAAAATGATTATATATTTCAGCAGTACTTTGCCCAAAGTATTTCAAAACCAGATCCACTGCTGTCTTTTGTAATTTAGACTTTTCTTCCATGTATTTATATTGTATCGAAGCTATAAATATAAGCAATAGCTTGTTGGCTATGGTGCTTATTGTTTTAAAACATACCAGACTCTCGACTGGCGCGCCTGTATCTGTTACAATATGCAAGTATCTGCTTCAAGGAGAGGTGCCCGAGTGGTTTAAGGTGAGAACTGCCTTGAATGGCAGTTCGCAAGGCCGGAGCCCGGATGACGAATGTCACCGAGTGAGGCGGGGTCGCGAAAAATCCTGAAGGGATTTTATCGTGACACAGTCTGGGGTATGGGTGAGCGTACTTTACAATATAGGTCTATGGAGAGGTGCCCGAGTGGTTTAAGGGAACAGTCTTGAAAACTGTCGTGTCAGAAATGGTACCGCGAGTTCGAATCTCGCCCTCTCCGCCAAATTAAAAAATGACCATCTGGTCATTTTTTAATTTGCGTCGGGTCGAGATCTGAACTCGCGGGCGTTGCGAAGCAGCGCATACCGCGAGTTCGGTGTAGCGATTGAAGCGAAAAAGTGTTCACATTTTTTTGTGAATGAGCGGAGAAGGCCGAAGGCCGCTATCTCGCCCTCTCCCCAGCCCGCGAGTATCGCTTCGGCTAAAGCCTTCGCTCCTCCGCTTGCTTGAAAAGAAAATGCCTTCGGCGCTTTCTTTTCTGCACTTCGCTTCGCCGAATCTTCAACTTCAAAAAAACCGAAGGCTGCTATCTCGCCCCCTCCGCCCTATAGTGTTCTTGAATTTTCTACTTTTGCGAGAGTTTCAGTTTAATGCTCTTCTGAACCGAGGATATATGGACATAGTTTTCCAATAGCCCGTAAGTCAAAAGTTGATACGATGCTACCCATAGCATCTCGACAATAACCGCATAAGGCTTTGTGCCTTCTACAACTAAATCCCCCCACATCGTGAAAAACAAAGTATCTGCTATTAAGAATACAAAGAACCCCGCAGTCATAATCTTCCAGAATGAGGCCAGTTTGCCGCCTTTATACTCGCTGGCTACCAGAATAGTAAGTAATGAAAGAACGATTAATATCAAATCGCCTATTCCATAACCTATGTTAACGATATTCGTTAATAGATCTACGCTTGGATCATAGGCTTGGTATATTCCGAAATACCCAACTAGGGTTGTAAGAATTATGGAAATTGATACTACTATGGCTAAGAGTGTTTTTTTGACCTGCTTTAATTTGACTCCTGATGTAATAAAACACTGATAGATGCCCGCACCAAAAATAGGATAAGCTAGCAGGAAAAAGAAACTATCAACCCTAGGGATAAGGTTATCGACGGCGAGGAAATTATCTAATACAAACCCGATAACTTCAGCTATTCCCCAACACACCACTCCACCGGTTATTAGAAGTATTGCCCGGCCATTTGCGCTTTTGAACCCAAATATTCTTGAGGCATATAGCGCTATTAGGGCGGCTGCGACAGGAAAAATCAGATACAATGCTTGCATCGGGATGGTTACTATGTTTGGGCTCATGATATATACGGCCAATATGGTCAGAAAAGATGCTAGAAATACTATTCTAATTGTTCGTATTTTCATAATCCAGCTTTCTCTATATATTTATCAATTTCCTCTTTGGCCTTTTTCTCACCCAGATATTCAACCATGATTTCGTTGACCGAACTTAAAATGTCCTCATCAGACTCACCGTCAAAGAAATGATTATATATTTCAGCAGTGCCTTGGCCAAAGTATTTCAAAACCAGATCCACTGCCACTTTTTGCAATTTAGACGTTTGTTCCATTGCTCAATATTATATAGAAGCTATAACAATAAGCAATATAGGCTTCGTGGGGCCTTAGGCTATTTATCTTGGGTCAACTTTGCTTTGATGTTTTTCTGTACCGCGGAAAGATGAATATAATTTTCCAGCACGCCGTAGGCCAAAAGTAGGTACGCTCCTATCCAGGCTAGCTCCATAACCACCTCGTACATGTCCTCCGTATATTCATTCCCATGCATCGCAAACATTATATCTGCTACTAAGAATAAGAAGAACCCTGAAGCCATAGTTTTCCAGAATGAGGCCAGCTTGCCGCCTTTGTATTCGCTTGCTACTAAAATGGTGAGCATCGAAAGAATAATCAAGACCAAATCACCCAGGCCTGTGCTTACTGTCACGATATTCGACAAGAGATCTGATTCTGGGTCATAAACTAGATTCACTCCGAAATATGCTACCAAAATTGTGAGGACAATGGATGCCGATAGTACAGTAAATAAAAGTGATCTATTGACCTGTTTTAGCTTGACCCCTGCTGTGGTGTATCCCTGGTAGATACCTGCGCCAAAAATTGGGAAAGCTAGCAGAAGGAAGAAATTGGCCAGCGAAGGAAAAGTATTGGCTTCCGGGATAATATTATTTAATACATATGTGATTATTTCGGCTATTCCCCAACACGCCAATCCCGCGGCTATTAGAAGTTGTGCCCGGCCATTCGCACTATTGAATCTGTATATTCTTGAGACATATAACGCAATCAGGGCGGCTGCGACTGGGGCAACCAGGTATAATGTCCCATCTGAAACCAATGGCACTTCTGTGAACCAAAGGAAATAGGCGGCCGCAACGGCTAGGAAGAATGTAAAGAAAATAATTGCTCTAATTTTCATATAGCTAAAGGCTCCATAAATTTATCAATCTCCTCTTTAGCTTTTTTCTCACCCAAGTACTCAACCATAATTTCGTTGACTGATGTTGTAATGACGCTATCGGGCTCTCCGTCAAAGAAATGATCATATACTTCGGCGGTGCTTTGGCCGAAATACTTCGAAATCAGGTCTATTGCCGATTTTTGTAATTCCGATGTCTGATTCATGTTGTTTATATTGTATCGAAGTTATAAAAAGAATCAACTGGCTTATGTTTATTCATCGAGATGCTAGCCGTTTGGTGTTGTGATATGATAATAAAGATTATTAACTTATATATAAAATAAACATATGATACGAAATATTAGAAGGTTAATGCGCGGCGACACTGGTCAAACTTCGCCAGTGTTTTTGTTTTCGCTGTCGATATTCTTTTGGACAATTTTTGACAGTATAATGTCATACATTACGCCTTTGTTGATGGAGGACCACGGGCTATCAACCAGTATGATAGGGTTGGTTATCGGATTTTCATCGGTGGCTGGCGCAATCTTTGACTTTGTTATCTGCAAAATATTCAAAAACACTGATTTCAGACGAGTTATTTTGGCAATGTTTGTCATATGCTTTACCTACCCTATGCTGTTGTGGCAAGCCAATAGCGTAGGAATGTTTTTGTTTGCCATGGCTGTTTGGGGCGTCTATTATGACCTTTTGGGTTTTGGGATGTTCAACTTTGTTGGAAAGTACATCAAGCGAGATGACCATTCGTCTAGTTTTGGCATAATACAAATATTCAGAGCATTAGGCAGTATTGTCGCGCTACTGGTGATTAGTTGGATTGTAACGGATGTTGTTGATTGGCGAACATTTTCTGCGGCTTGGGTTGTTTTGGCAATTGGCTTTTTGTTGTTTTTGGTACTGTTATATGGCCTTCGTCGACGACATCCGGATGTTGTCGAGTCCTTTAAAAGACCGCGCCGTAAGCATCTGTTGATAGAAGTTCATTTGTGGGAAAAATTAGGCAAATTGATGATTCCAGTCCTGATGGTTACCTTTTACCTGTTATTTATAGATGCATTCTTTTGGACCTTGGCGCCTTTATACGCCGAAGAATCGGCCTTTGCTGGGTTTGGTGGATTGTTTTTGACGGCCTATGTATTGCCAGAATTAATGGTCGGGTGGTTTATCAGCCCCCTGACTAATCACTTTGGCAAAAAGCGAACTGCGTATTTGTGTCTGTTGACTGGTTCGTTGATATTGTCGTCCTTTTTCTTCATCGAATCGCCGATACTTTCAATATTTGTTGTATTTATAGCATCAATGTTTATTAATCTGGCATATCCTGCCGTTAATTCGTCGTACGCGGATTATATTAGCGATGCTCCTCAGGTAGACGGAGAGATTGAGGGCTTGGAAGACTTTTTCGTAAATATGGGTTATGTATTTGGGCCGCTTGCTGCTGGTATCTTGGCGGAAATACTTAGTATTCCGGCTGCATTTAGTATTTTGGGGTTAATGGGTGCAATCTTGGCGGTTGTTTTGCTGATTGCCGGTCCAAAGCATATCATCATCAAGACGAAACAGTCGGAATTGTAACAAAAAAACAGATAGAAACGCCTAGACCCGAGGGTATCTGCTATGCTACAATAAGCGAGTTAATACAGCCAAACAGGAGCTACGTGACAAGCGTAGTTTGCAAATACGGAGGAGTACCCAAGTGGCTGAAGGGGATGGTTTGCTAAATCATTAGTCTGGGGAAACCTGGAGCGGGAGTTCGAATCTCCCCTCCTCCGCCAAATAATAAAATATCCCGACCGAAAGGTCGGGTTATTTTATTGCCTGCGGCGGAAGGGGGATTCGGACTCCGCGCTGATTTTTGTGATAAATCACAAAAATGCGGGAGTATCGCTCCGGCTAAAGCCTTCGCTCCTCCGCTTGCTTGAAAAGAAAATGCCTTCGGCGCTTTCTTTTCTGCACTTCGCTTCGCCGAATCTCCCCTGCCAAACAATAAAACTATATGTGGAGCCTAATAAATCCAAAATGTCTAAAGGGGTAAATCTCTTGGCATGGAGCGATAGCTCCCCTCCTATTATTCCCCTAAAACCAAAGGCCTGATCTGGGAAACCAAGAAGAAAGAACCAGTGACTAATCCGATGTCGTCGGTGTGGTTTAATAATATCCCTAACGCTCTGTCGGCATGTTTTTCGATTATGATGGTTTTAAAACCTGCTTCTTTTGCAAATTCGGATAAAACATTTGGGTCAATTGATATTTTGGCTCCAGATTGTTCCCTGTCAAAACTAGTTAATACTATTTTGTCGCTAAGGCCTCGTAGTAATTTCATTTTATCCAACAAATTGTATTTTTCGCTGATGCCGATTGCAAATAATATGCTAATCGAGCGGTTTGGGTAGGCTTGAGCCATTGATTCGACAAGTGCGCCTATTTTTTGCTCGTTATGCGAGCCGTCGAGTACTATGAGTTTGTTTTGGGCGCGTACTGATTCCATTCTGGCTGGGATATGAACGCCAGCAGCCGCTAGTATGTTTTGCGCTGATAATTCTGTGTGGTGATCCCTATCGATAACGTAATTAACTGCTTGCGCGGCCAGATGGAGATTTCGTTTTTGAAACATGGGAAGGTCGAGTTGTTGAAATTCGTTCGCTAGGTCTGTGTCAACCACTGTTAATTGTGCATTTTTTGCATTACTTTGCTGATTGACGATATCTACAATAGCTTGGTCTTGGCGATGCATAAACACGGCGTTACCGGGTTGGATTATGCCGGACTTTTGAAGGGATATTTTGGGAATTGTATCCCCAAGTTTTTTGATGTGGTCAATGCCTATATCGGTTATGATGCATGTTTTGTCGGGGCGGTTAATCACATTCGTTGCGTCGATTAATCCCCCTAGCCCCACTTCAATAACAGCATACTCAACTCCGCGCTGGCTAAAAATCCAAAAAGCAAAAGCGACGAGCAGTTCAAAATACGATGGTTTTATATTTGACGACTCGACAATGTCAATAAACTGACTTAATTTACCACAGTACTCTTTGTCGTCTAGTGCAGACAAGTCGATCTGAGCTCGCTCGCTGGGCTTGGATATGTGCGGCGAAACAGTCAACCCCGTGCTGTATCCGGCTGCTTTTAATAATGCCGCTGTGAAATATGCAGTCGAGGTTTTGCCAGAGGTGCCGGCAATGTGAATGACCTTCATTTTTTCTTGGGGGTTTCCCAAAAAATCCATCAATTTTCCCATTCTATCCAGATTGTTTCTGGCAGAATCGGCCTTGTGGAATATGTAACTTTCAAGCACCGATTGTGCCTGATTTATATCTGTAATAATTGGCATGGTCTGACCTATTATATTACAGATTATTGTCATGGCACTCATGTTATACTGAGTTTATGCAACCCGAAAACCAACAAAATTATTGGCAAGCGGATGAGGTGGACAAAGCTTCGGGTATTACCGAAATGTATGCGCCGACCGAAGACGACGATAATCTGGTGAAAAACGAACAGCCAAAACGCAAGCCCGACATTGGTGAAGAGCCCGTACATTGGAGCGCCAGTGAATATATCCACGAGGAAAAAAACGCCATGTGGTTTTTGTTGTTTGGCCTTGTCGCGATGGCGCTGATTGCAGTCGATATTCTTTGGATGAAATCTTACACCTTTTCGGCACTTGTGGTTGTTATGGCTGTTGCTATAGTCGTCTATTCAAAGCGTCCTCCAAGAGTAATTGACTATACGCTTAGCGGCGATCAGGGGTTGTATGTCGGTGATGACCTATATCATTTTAGCGAGTTCAAAGCATTTGGTTTAATCAAAGACAAAGAGCATTATTCAATCATGTTAATCCCAACCAAGCGTTTTGCGCCTGGCGTATCGGTCTATTTTCCGAACGATGCTGGTGAAAAAATTGTTGATATTTTGGGCGCCAGGTTGCCGATGAAACAATTGAAGTTGGACGCTATCGATATCATTATCAGAAAACTGCGTCTTTAAGTTTTTAAATCACCTCTACCATCTGTTAGGCTATTATGGTACAATATCCGTTATTCACCGTGCCTTCCAGTGCGGAATGAAAGCACCTTCTAGTTACATGAATAGTAGAGTCATGCCATTTGGTATGATTCTACATTTTGGACTCGTAGCTCAGATGGATAGAGCGTTAGCTTGCGGAGCTAAAGGTCGCAGGTTCGACTCCTGCCGAGTTCACCAAAGTAAAAACCCCACTTTTCAGTGGGGTTTTTACTTTGGTAATGCTTCGCATGGGTCGAATCTGCGACCGCCAGCTTGCTGGCGTTAAGTCGCAGGTGAGGACCGCAAGTCTGCGGTCCGCAAGGAAATGTTCCGGCGGCAACTGGTTGCCGACCGTGAACTTTCGGGGTCGCGGAACGCGACCGACTCCTGCCGTATTCCCCCATTTTCACTGTTGTGTTCGAAACATTAGCGCGATAGAATATAGTCAGGTATAATCTTTGGTGGAAGAGGGTGACGTTGAGAAAAATCAAAAAAATAGCTAAGGGTGCTGCTGGGGCTATTGGTAGGCCGATTATGTTGGCTGGCCGCGCTTTAAAAGTGCCAGCAAAAAAATGTCACCAGCATATTCGCCCACTAGTAAAAATAGTCCACAATCATACAGTGCACAAACCCCATCTTGTTCTGTCTGAACGTCTGGCATGGTATAAAAAGTGGCACAGTAATAAATACCACACCCTTGTACACGTATCGCTGCTGGCAATTTATTTGATCGCCATAATAGCGGTTGTTTTGTTGTCGTTCAATAAAATAACCCATGCTGGTCAATCAACAACAGTCTGGGATTTTGAAATTGGCTCTAATTATGTTTACGACGATACTTTGTTCGAAACTTATGGTACCAGTATCCGCCTGAAAGCTCCATTTAGCATGGACAAGCCAACTGTTAATTTAGCAAATTCCGTCATGAAGTCCGGGGTAATTAATTACGACAACTTTATCACTAACGAAACCGATAACGGCGGTACACTTACCTATCGATTGAGTGATGATGGTGGGGTGACGTGGAAATATTGGGATGGCGCTCAGTGGGCTGTATCGAATTCAGTCGACAACGCTAACGATGAGGGCACTGTTGACATGAATATTTCGACTTTTCCAGCAACGTTTGATGGTATTAATTGGCAGGCAATATTTACTAGTGACGGAACGCAACAGGTCACGTTAAACTCAATAACGATTATAGCTACGACCGATGAAACGCCGCCAGATGCCGTTAAGGACAGTATCGTTGCACAAAAGGTCAAGGATGGCCCAACAATAAGCCTCGGTGGTTGGACAAATGGCTCTTCGCCGTATTTTGAATGGGAAGCAAGCAGCGACACCGAATCTCAGATATTGGGCTATTGCTTGTACCTGGGCCATGATTCTACCGCTGATCTTTCTACTACTAGTGGCATGTTTGGCACTAGCCCGATCGACGGAGGTGATCTTTGCCAATATGTTGTTCCAAATATAAATATTGACTTGGCCACTTCTGGGGTACTTGCCACTCCCCTTACGTCATCGACCGAACCATATTATCTATTGGTTAGTGCTATCGATAAGGCAGGAAACGTATCAGTACCAACTCCTTTCTCTTTCAATTTTGACAATGTTTCACCTACGAACCCAGATTATATAAGTGGACCGACTACTTTCATTAGCAGTAAAAACGTGACACTAACCTGGGAGCAGTCTGCTAGCGACGACGATTCTGGTGTGTTGGGTATGCAATATAATATCAATAACACTGATTGGTACGGTGAGGCCCATACTGGTGCCGGTGACATTACCGACATTCTGGACGAAGACGGCAGCTATACAACTGACCCTGATTACGATTACCCTAATATTCACGATGGGATAAATGTCATTTACTTTAGGACATGGGACAATGCCGGAAATATCAGCATTGCCCAGCTGAGTGTTATATTGAAGGTCAATACTACTGGTGCTCCAGCAGCGCCTCAATCTCTTGTCGTGGACCCGACTGGTGTTTCAGAGGACAACCTATTTTCATTCCAATGGCTCAAGCCAGCTACGTTCTATGGCGAAGAAGAAAATATAGACTATTGCTACACGGTAAACACACTTCCATCGTTGACCACCTGTAATTATTCTGGTCCAGGTGTGACCTCACTGGCGGCGGGGCCATTCGCAACCCAGCCTGGTGACAATACCTTCTACGTGGCAGCCAAGGATGAGTCCGAGAATATAAATTATGATAATTATGCCAGCATCGTGTTCACTGCCAACACTTACTCGCCTGGTATAGTCAGCAGTATTGAAATTTCGGACGTCTCGACAAAAATAACCAGTAATTGGCGACTGGCTATTACATGGGATACTCCCGAGGATGTTGGTATAGGCATTACTAAATACGTAGTCTATCGTTCGGCTGATAATGAGAATTTTGATCCTATTGGCAATAGCACAAGTACGACATATATTGATTCTGGGCTTGCCCAGCAAACCTACTATTATTACGTGACCGCATGTGACAGCACAAATAATTGTGGTGCTGATAGTTCTGTGGTGTCGCTGCTGCCTACGGGTAAATTTACATCGCCTGCAATCTTGGCGGCAGACCCAGAAGTTAGTGATATCACCACAAAACATGCTACTGTTGCGTGGACGACCGACAGAGAAAGCGATTCACGGGTGTTATTGGGAACGGCCAGTGGCAGTTATGGTGATGCTGAGGTCGGAGCTTCTGACCAGGTCATCGCTCACAAGATTAGATTGGATAACTTGGCGCCTGGCACGACTTACTACGCCAAGGTTACTTGGACTGACATAGACAATAATACTGGCGAAAGTCAGGAATTCTCTTTTGTTACTGCCGCCGCGCCAGTCATAAAAGAGATTAAGGTTTCGTCGTTGAATATATCTGGCGCTACGGTTAACTTTACGTCCATAGGAACAAGCAAAGTAAATCTTTCTTATGGCGAAAGCGATTCATTTGGTGCTTTGAAGACGCTAAATACCTCGCCAAACGAGTCTGGGTACAGTTTGACGGTGTCTGGCCTTAAGGATAATACGAAATACTACTATCGACTAAGCGCATTCGACAGCGAAGGTAGCCGATATGACGGCAACGTTTTCTCTTTCACTACCCCGCCTAGCCCTAGAATCACCAACCTTCGATTCCAGCCAGTTAAGGGCGAACCGACAAGTACTCAAAGCATAACTTGGACTACCAACGTACCGGCTTCGTCGACCATTACGTATGGTGTAGTTGGCACTGCAGGCGCAGATGTGCAGGTTTCAAAACTTGTAACTAGTCACAAAATTATTATCAAAGGCCTCAGTGACAACAGTAGCTATTTCCTGATAGCCCAAAGCCGTGATGCTGACGGCAACTTGGCTGAATCCGACAGGCAAACCTTTAAGACGGCGATGGATACTCGCCCACCAGAGATTACAGATATTAGTATCGAGACGACGATTATCGGTACCGGTGCCGAGGCACGCGGTCAAATCGTTGCAACTTGGAATACAGATGAGCCATCAAGTAGCCAGGTTGGATATGCCGAAGGCAGTGCTGCGACCGTTTATAGCAACAAAACAAGCGAGGACACACAATTGACTACCAGCCACACTGTTGTCGTTTCTGACTTGCCTACTTCAAAGGTATACAGTATTCAGGTGATGTCGTATGACGAGGCGCGTAATCTGGGACTGGGTGTTAGCCAGCCAGCAATTATCGGGCATGCCGATGACAGCGTTTTGACGGTAATTTTAACAGCTTTGCAGCGGATATTTGGATTATAGCCATGGATATAAAGACACCTAACAGGCCGCAACCAGAACAAAAACCCGAGCAAAAACCAGTAATTCAATTATCGGGCGTCAGCCAATCGTTTATTGTCGGTTCTGACAAGGCGGATGTGTTGAAAGATGTCAATTTTGCACTGAACGACAAGACTTTTAATATCGTTTATGGCCAATCTGGGTCTGGTAAATCGACTTTATTGAATGTTCTAACTGGCTTGCAAAAACCGACGACTGGCAATGTTGTTTTTGCCGGAAAAGCGTTATACAAACTTGACCCCGATGAGTTGGCGCATTTCAGGGCAAACGAAATCGGCATTGTCTATCAAGATGACTTTTGGGTCAAAAGTTTGAATGTTATTGAAAATGTTTCGATGCCACTTTACTTTTCTGGGCACTCACGATCGAGTGCTGAGGGTCTAGCTATGGGTGCTCTTGAAAAAGTTGGTATGGCCGACAAAGCAAAAAAACATCCAGCGTTGTTATCTGGCGGCGAGCAAAAACTTGTCGTTATGGCCCGAGCAATTGTCAACGACCCGCATTTTATTATCGCCGACGAGCCAACAGGCAGCCTGGACAGTGTTAATGGTGACAAAATTATGAGCTTGCTAAAGAGGTTTCATACCTTGCTGGGGCGAACAATCATCCTGGTGACGCATAACATGGAATATATTCCGCTGGCCGATAGGTTGTTGCGTATTGAGGATGGACAGGTCACTGACACTAAAAACGACGCCGATATTACCGCTACGGCCAACAAATTACTTCTGGATATGAAAAAGCGCATAGATTCTTTAGCAAGGACGGAACGCCATGTTTAAGCCCGAACCACAAATAAAAGCTGAAACTTCAAAACCTCGCAAGTTTGAGTCGATTAAAGGCTCGGTTTTGCTTTATTTTGCGATGAAAAACTTCCTCGACAGAAAGCTAAGGTCATTTTTGACGGTGTTGGCGGTCGTCATCGGCGTGTTTGCTATATTCTTTTTGTTGTCATTTGGTTTGGGTGTCCAAGACCTTGTTACCCAACAAGTCATCGGCAACGAATCGTTGAAAACAATCGACGTTTCGTCGGCTAATTCAAAGATTATCAAACTAGACGCCCAGGCGATAAAACAGATTAAAACCTACCCCCATGTTAAACAGGTGGGGGTCGAGTACTCTTATCCTGGCGACATCACGTATAACGGCGGTGAAAGCGACATGGTTGTCTATGGAATTGACCAGCAATATCAGTCGATACATCAGGCTAGGCTGCTAAGTGGTCGCCTGCTAGAGGCCGCCGATAATAAATCAGTCGTGATCAACCAAGCCGCTTTGCGAGCAATTGGCATTAAGGATGCTGCTGGCGCAATCGGAAAAACACTAAATGTATCGGCGCCATTAAACCAAACGATAGCGTCCGCCGAGCCAATAACCGGTGCTTTCTCGATTGTCGGCGTAGTCGAATCAATGACTGGTGCTGGCGGTGAAATCTTTATACCAAGTAGCATTTTTGACGTGTCTGGCGTGCCGGTTTATAGTCGCGCAAAGGTTGTCATTGACGAAATCGGAAACGTCGCTTCGATACGCGACCGAATCAAAGGCAGTGGTTTTATGACTACTTCCCTGGTCGACACTCTCAATCAGATTAACGATATATTTAAGTATTTTAACTTGGTACTGGTTGGTTTCGGTAGCATAGGAATGGTTGTAGCAATATTGGGTATGTTTAACTCGCTGACTATCTCATTATTCGAGCGAACGCGCGAAATTGGCTTGATGATTGTATTAGGCGCAAGGCGTTCAAGTATGCGCCGGTTGTTTATATATGAAGCTATGATTATCTCTTTCACCGGTGCAGCGATAGGTGTTATTTTGGCGATTATTGCTGGACGAATTGTCAATTTTTACGTCAACTTGGGGGCTGCGAGCCGCGGCGTAACATCGTCGTTTGAATTGTTTGCGACGCCACTTTGGGCGATAGCGGCAATCATCTTGGGTACAATGTTGATAGGAATGGCAGTTGTTTACTGGCCAGCCCGACGCGCCGAGCGCGTCAACCCTATCGACGCTTTGCGTCGCGAATAGACATTGGTAGTTGGCATATGGTAGGTAGTAGGTGGTAATTACAGACTACTAATTTCCTACCATTTACCATATACTATCTACTATCTACCAATTTGGAGAGATGCAGGAGTGGTTGAACTGGCCGCTCTCGAAAAGCGGTAAGGCGGCAACGCCTTCAAGGGTTCGAATCCCTTTCTCTCCGCCAAAATAAATACGCCCCTCGGGGGTGTATTTATTTTGGCGGATATTTAGGCCATTTGAACCCTTGAAGTTCGAGGGTGAGAACGTCCAGTGGACGTTCGCAAGGCCGGAGCCTGGATTGCGAACGCAACCAAGCGAGGCGGGGTCGCGGAAATTTGCAAAGCAAATTATCTGTGACCGAATCCCTTTCTCTTGCTTCATCTGAGGTTCTTATTTCGATTCCGGGGTCGACTGCATTTTCAAAGAAAATGACAGGTGACCGAATCCCTTTCTCTTTCTCTCTCCTCTTCCTCATCAAACTTATCCTTATAATAAATTAATGCTAATATATAGCCATGTACGGTGCTTATAAAAACAGGCGCTATGTTTTGCTTCGGGCACAGGGCGGCTTTACAATAGTCGAACTTTTAATGGTTATATCAGTTTTGGGAGTTTTGGCTGCTATTGTCATATCTACTCTTAACCCCGGGGAAATTTCCAAACGATCTCGCGACACAACGCGCATGGCTGACATTCAAGCGATCAACCGCGTGGTATCTATGTATCAAACCGATGGTAACACCTCTTTTGGGTCACTTAATACCATATACATTTCTTTGCCTGATTCTAACGCTAACTGCTCGTCGTATGCCCTTCCCACCTTACCTGGCGGGTGGAGCTATGCTTGCAGTCCAGCCGCATCTTATCGTAACGTCGACGGAACCGGTTGGATACCACTGGATTTGTCGTCTTCATCGTATGGCACGCCGTTGAGGCAGTTGCCGATTGACCCAATCAACACAGTTAGCGGAAAGTTGTACTATTCGTATTATGCAGGTGATGGTTGGGAATTAAATTCAGCCGTAGAGGCAACCAACAGTGCTGCAGCTGGTGTTAATGATGCGGTTTCGGTCGATGGCGGCGATGACCCAACAAGGTTAGAGGTTGGGACAAATTTGGCGCTTGCGCCATGGAGTCTTGAGTTTGCTGCTTTTCCTGTCGTGGCAAATAATAGTGGGTTTCCTGGTTGGTTTAAAACTTCCGGTACTGGGACGGTGGCTATTGGCTCTGATGGAACTGCTGCGAATTATGCTGAGTTTAACGGATATGTTTGGTATATATGGCAAGAAAACATTCCATTCAATCCAGACTCTACCTACAAGATGACCTGTCGCGCTCGGCAAGTGACTGACCCGACGGTCGGTGGCAAGGGCATATATTGCGGTTGGACTGGTGTTGGATTAGATGGTATAACGCTGGTTAATGGTACTGGCGTAAACACCTACAGTAGTCAGCATTATCAGACGATGGCCAATGCTCAATTAGCTGCTGGCGGGGCTTGGAGTAGCTATACTGGGTATACAAAGGGCTGGGGGGCTCCCAATGGGAATACTAGCCCATGCGCCAACCCGGCATCGCCGTGCAAAATGCACCAAAACGTTCGTTATATCAGACCATTGTTTATCATCAACTACTCGGGCGGTAACGGTATCGCCAACCTTGATTCGATAATAATTACCAAGCAATGATTTTAAGCTTTGCTGGCGTTTTCGGCGCGTATCCGCACCTGTTCGATTGCTGATAGCACCGCAAAAACGAGCGCCAATATCAACACTTCTTCCGAAATATTGATTATAATCTGACTTTTTATTGCAATCCCCAGGATAAATAGCCCGACACAGATGCATTGCAAAATCATCTTGATCTTGCCATAAATATTGGCACCGATTACTTTACCGATTTTCAGGGCAAAAATTGCATCCAAGAATATCGCTATTAATTCAATTGCGATAAAGCCGACAAAGATTTTGACAATCAAATAATCAAATCCGATAAAGACTAGCGCCGATAGAATTAATAATTTGTCTGCAACTGGGTCGATTATCTTGCCCAGATTAGTAATTTGGTTACGGGTCCTGGCCATTGCCCCATCGATAAAATCAGTCGATGCCGCGACGACAAAAACAACCAGTGCCCAATCAAACATATTAATTGCAAACAGATAGCACATGATCGGTATTAGGATAAATCTCAGCACCGTTACTTGATTCGGTGTAATGCTATGCGGTATAAAGCGCAAAAAAATCTTGTCAATAATACCGTCAATTTTTCCCTGCACGTTCAGTTTAAGTCTCATGGTTACTAATATTGTATAACAATTTTTTTAAGATAGAATAGCCCTTTGCTTTTGCTATACTGGGTTTATGCAAGAACCATCAATTTTTACCCGAATAATTAACGGTGAAATTCCGTCACACAAAGTATACGAAGACGACAGAATACTGGCCATCTTAGATGTTCGCCCGGTGTTCGAGGGTCATACTTTGGTGATAACGAAAAAACAAGTCGACCATATTTGGGACTTGGACGACGACGAATATGACTACCTGTGGAAAACTACCAAAAAAATTGGTCAGCACATCCGCGAAGTTATTAAATCACCACGGGTCGGTGTCGTAGTTGAAGGTTATGGCGTCCCCCATGTCCATGTTCACCTGATACCGATTTATGAAGGTGACGATTTGAAAAAGTCTCCGGATTTTAGTAAAGAAATTGACCACGAGGCTTTAGCGCGCACGGCTGCTCGCCTAAAGATGTAATTATGCCAATCCGAATTATCGCCGTCGGCAAAAAACACGAATCCTGGGTTGTGGAGGGAATATCGCGCTATGAGGAGCGCCTAAAACGCCCGTTCAATATTGAATGGGTACTTTTACCACATTCCGCTTATGATGGCCTTACAGCGCGTCAGGAAGAGTCAGGGCGCATAGCAAAACGCATAAATGATTCTGATTTTGTGGTGCTTTTGGATGAAAAGGGCAAAAATATAGATTCGCCAGCCTTATCAAAGTTGTTATTGTCCACTCTTGAATTATCAAAAAACGTCGTAATTATTATCGGTGGCGCTTACGGGGTTGATGATACCGTAACCGTGCGTGCTAATTTTGTCTGGTCACTTTCGCGACTGGTATTTCCCCACCAATTAGTTCGTCTGATCTTGGCCGAACAGCTATATCGGGCCCAAGAAATCGCTGGTGGCAAACCTTACCATCACGAATAATATATCAGTACACTAAACTTGACATATCACAAAGCTTATGCTATGTTAGTAGGCGTAACTTTAATAAAACAAACATGTCAACAATAACTAACTATCTACCCCTTACCATTCTGCTATCAGCAGGTTTTGGTTTAGCTGTTCACGATACACGTCTTGATAAGGCGATTGTTGATGCTGTTAATAATCCGGTAATTATATCAGAGGTCAGGTCCGAGCCTGAAAGATTGATATCTGAATTGCACATTCACAGTGAAATGACATCTTTTGCATCTAATCTTAATTTGAGGGCTCATCAGCCGTCGGTTCAGCCAAAAACAGATGATGACAAGAAGTATATTGCTCAGAAAAGGCAAAAATACAGCTCTGCCGGTAGTGAATATATTTGGCCGTCTATTTAATAACTTCTAATTCTGTCTGCAGGCGCTCAACCAGCGCCTGTTTTTGTTGCAGTTGAGTTTTGGTCTCTTCGACTAATTTAGCCGGAGCTTTTTCGACGTAGGTTTTGTTGGCCAGTCGAGATTCAAGGATTTTAATCTGTTGGTGAGTCTCGGCTAGGCGTGTCTCGAGGTTAGTTTGGTGCTCGAGTAGCGTCTCGGCCGGAATATCCAACCATGCTTCGCGACCAGTGGCCGCCAGGCGCAAACCGCGGGCTGATTCGACTGGTTGAACGTCTTTTAATCTGGACATTTGTTGAATCAATTTGGCATTGTCCTCAATCAGAGTGTCTTTGTGGTAAAGCAAGCTGTATTTGGTGCTGCCAGGTAATTCTGTCAGGACGTAGCGAATTTCGATGATTAGCTTTTTCAAGCGTGAAAATTCGCCAGCGGCAATGTCGTCAAAGGCAATCTTCTCTGGCCACTCGGCGTTTACGATCAGTTTTTCATGCCATGCTAGTGTCTGCCAAATAGTCTCGGTAACAAACGGTGCAAACGGATGAGCGATTTTAAGAATTGTATCTAGTACCCATGCCAACATGGCTGGGTTGGTGTGATATTTGCTGGCCTCGATGTACCAGTCAGCAACATCGTCCCAGATAGCGTGATAGACGGTGTCGCTGGCTTCGGCAAAGCGATAAGTCTCGATTTGCTGTGCAACGTCATCAACAGCTGTCGTTAATTGGCGAACAATCCAGTGGTCAGCCATTGTTTTTGGCTCGGGTGCCCTATCGCGAAAGCCGTCACCAATCTTGTCCTCGATAAATCGCGAGATATTCCATAATTTATTGCAAAAATTGCGGCCGGCAATGACGCGGTCCAGGCTGAAAGCTTGGTTTTGGCCGGCGGTACGGCTGGCAATTAACCCCATACGCAGTGCGTCGGATCCATATTTGCTGATGGCATCCATTGGGTTGATAACATTTCCCTTGCTTTTGCTCATTTTTTGGCCATGCTCGTCCAATACTAGGCCATGCAGGTAGACGTGTTTGAACGGGACTTTATCTGTTATATAAAGTCCAATCATGATCATGCGTGAAACCCAAGCTGGCAAGATGTCGGCGGCTGTTTCCATAACGTCAATTGGGTAGTGCTTGGATAATTTGCCACCATCTAGGTAATCGGTGGTAATAAATGGCCACTGAGCGCTTGAAAACCAAGTGTCAAAGGTGTCTTCTTCGCGGCGATAGGTTTTGCCGTCAATTTCGAGTACTTCTTCGTCAACGCGGTCGTCGAATATCCAGTCATCTGGGTCGGCGATGTTTTGAAAGGCAGGAATTGGGATTCCCCAAGGGATTTGACGAGATATATTCCAGTCGCGCAACTGCTCGTAATAACGGATTAGATTATGTTTTTTACTTTCGGGGGTGAATGTGATTTCCCCATCAATAATTGCTTGGCGTGCGCGGTCAGCAAGCGGTTTAACCTTGATAAACCACTGGTCTTTGATAAGTGGTTGAATCGGCAGGCCACTTTTGTAGTCATAGCCGACAGTATGCTCGATTTCTTTTTCGCCTCTGATAAGCTCTTCGGCGCGTAGGAGCGCCAAGGTGTATTTGCGAGCTTCTTCGACGGTCATTCCGGCTAGTTTGCCGGGAACGTTAATCATTGTACCGTCGTAATCGATAACTTGGATTCGCGGCAAATCGTGGCGCTTGCCTATCTCGAAGTCATTTGGGTCGTGGGCTGGTGTAACCTTGACGGCGCCAGTGCCAAACGTCATATCGATAGCTTCGTCACCAATAATTGGGATTTCCCTATCTGTTAAAGGCAGCAATACGCGAGTGCCAATGAGGTTTTTGTACCTAGGGTCATTAGGGTGAACGGCAATAGCGGTGTCGCCAAACATTGTCTCGGGGCGGGTCGTCGAAACGACAATTTCGCCGATTCTGTCATAGGTAGGATACGCGATATCCCACAACATGCCCTTTTCCATCTTGTGGTTAACTTCAATGTCGGCATAGCTGGTTTGGTATTTCGTACTGTAATTAACAATGCGCTCACCTCTGTAAATCAGGCCATCGTCCCACATTTTCTTGAATGTTTTGTAAACGGTATCGATGACTTTTTTATCAAGAGTAAAGACTAAATCGCCCCAACTGCAGCCCGTTCCCAAGGCGCGAAGCTGTAACTCCATGTTGCCGCGTTGCTGTTCGACGAAGTCCCAAACTTGGCTATATAGCTGTTCCCGAGAAAAATCAAATCGGTTAATCCCCTTCTCTGTTAGGATGCGCTCATAAACTACCCATGTTTCGAATCCGGCATGGTCGGCGCCAGGGATATAGACAGAGTCTTTGCCGCGCATTCGCCAGTAACGAGTCAAAATGTCTTGGACTGACCCACCAAGGGCGTGTCCGATGTGCAAATTGCCGTTAGCATTTGGCGGTGGCATCACAATACAATAGGGGTCGCCTTTGCCTTTTGATGCAAAAGCGTTGCTTTTTTCCCACATAGCATAGATATTTGGCTCGTATTGGTTGGGATCGTAAGTCTTGGCTAGTTTCATACCTTTTTGATAGCCTCTCGTTTAATTTTCCACGTGAAAAGTGTACAAAAGTATCCAAGATTTTCTTACGAAAATCTGTGATTACCTCTGGTTTGTTTCCACGTGTTTGTTTTCAGTTTTCATTATAACATAGGCTACAACTGGTAGGTAGTAGATGGTATGTGGTAGGTGGTAGGGGCGAGGGGAACGGCAGTATTGACCGAAGGAATCGTATAAATAAGATGTATAATTGGTATATATGATATTGAAACTATGTGATGACAGACAAGTTTGGGATGATTATGTTTTAGAGAACGGTGGGCATCCTTTGCAGCTGTGGGGTTGGGGAGACCTAAAATCAGCTCACGGGTGGACCGCTGAGCGATTGTTTTTGTACGACTCAAGCGATCGGATTGTGGGGGCGGTATCGGTGTTATTTCGGCATTTACCTTGGCCGTTTAAGTCACTGGCTTATATTCCACGTGGACCGGTGGTGGGGGACAACAACCGACAAGATATGTTGCGGCTGCTTGCCGATTACGTTCAGCGAACGCATGGTTCGGTGGCGGTTTCGATCGAGCCGGACAGTCTGGAATATGAAGTAACTGATGGTTGGCGACCGTCGCCGAATTACGTCTTGCCAGCACGTACGATTTTGTTGGATTTAAACAAGTCCGAGGATGAATTGCAGGCTGACATGTCCAAAAAAACACGTCAGTATATTCGCAAGTCGTCGGGTAGTGATTTTGAAATAAGAATGGTTAAAAATAAGGCCGAATTAGAGAAGTGTTTGGCGGTATATCACGAGACTTCAGTTCGGGCTGGGTTTGAATTACACAGTGACCAATATTACCGCGACGTTTTTGACAAATTGGGCGAGCATTCACCGGTGTTTGCGGCCTACGTTGGCGACCAGCCGATTGCATTTTTGTGGTTGGCAATTAGTGCTGATACGGCATACGAATTATACGGCGGCATGAACGAAGTAGGGCAGGGTATGCGTGCCAATTATGCATTGAAGTGGTTTGCAATTCGCAGGTGCCGTGAGTGGGGTCTGACCAGATATGACTTTGGTGGATTATTAGACGGCGGCGTGGCGACATTCAAGATGGGCTGGGCGACGGGCGAAACCAAACTTGCTGGTACTTTTGACCGTCAACTTTCGCCGTTTTATATCGTCTGGAGTCGTGGCTTGCCACTAGCAAAGACTGTAATGCGCAAAATTAAGTCTATTTTAAAGAAAAAATAAGTTAGGCAACCATTGAAAGACTGGGATTAACTTCTAACTCATATGGGTCGGTTGGCTGGTACTTTTGAGCGTAATAATATCCCATGGTTGCTATCATGGCAGCGTTGTCGGTACACAGATTCATCGGTGCGTATTCAATTTTGATAGGCAAACGCTCGGACAAAATTCGACGCAACTCTTGGTTGGCGGCGACTCCGCCGGCAATTACGACTGATTTAGGCTGAAAATCGTTAAATGCTAGCTCGGTTTTATCAACCAACGTTTCAATTGCAATTCGCTGGAAGCTGGCGGCAAAATCATTGCGTTGTACGTCGTTTAGAAGCGCTGCAAGCTGTGTGGAAGGGAAAGTAAAGTCCTTGCCGACTTCGTACTGGACGGCTCGCAAAACGGCTGTTTTGAGCCCTGAATAACTGAAGTCGTATTTTCCAGATAGCTTGGATTTTGGCAATTTGTATTTGTTTGGGTCACCGTTTTCCGCGGCACGGGCAACAGATGGTCCACCAGGGTAGGATAGGCCGATAATTTTGGCAACTTTGTCGAAGGCTTCACCAACAGCGTCGTCCATTGTTTGGCCCAACAGTTCAAAATCACCGTGATCGCGAAATAGTACCAGTTGGCTGTGCCCACCACTGACAATGAGGGCTAGGGTAGGGAATTGGGGCGCGTTTTCGTTCAAAAAATTAGCATAGACATGTGCCTCGACGTGATGTATCGGATACAACGGTTTATTCTTTAAAATCGCCAATGTTCGGGCGGCAAGTGTGCCAATTAACAGAGAGCCAATCAGGCCGGGGGCGTAGGTGACGGCGATTCCATCGATATCGTCCCATGTGCAGTTTGCGTCACGCAGTGCTTGGTTGATTACGGGGTTGATGACCTCAATATGGCTGCGTGCGGCAACCTCGGGTACAACTCCACCATAAACAGCGTGAATGTCGATTTGCGAGTTAACGACATTCGAAAGTAGGCGTCGGCCATCTTCAACGACAGCCGCCGCGGTTTCATCACAGCTGGACTCGATTCCCAATATTTTCATCTGTTGTTATTTTACCACAGAGGTTCAAATCAAATTATTACAATAGTGGACGTTTGGTGCCGGTGGACCCAGCCGGCAAGCTGCAAGAATGCAGCTTGCCAGGGATCGTGCCTTATTGGGGATAGTATTTTGCGATGATTTCGTCAATATCTGATAAAAATCTTCGCTCATCCTCTTGTGCTTGTTCTTTTTCCGAATAGCACATTGCATAAAGACCTTTGGTCATCTGCAATTGCTTTCGAAGCTTTTTCGAGGAGGCCCTAAGGGCATCCGGAAAACTTGGCTGAAAAAACCAATAACTCGTTCGTTGTCGATCAAGGTTTTTTATCAACTTGACGGCTATCCTCAGCCTTGGGATACCCGAAGTGCTTAGGGCGAAGTAATCAGTCAAATCCTCTAAAACATTGACGAGACGATCGAACTCTTTGTCGTCATCATCGTCTTCATCGACCAGCAATCGCAGGGTCAATGAATCAGCAATCTTTTTCATAGTTTTGTTATTAATAATTAAGCAAATGGACAAACGTCCACTGTAATAATTTGATTTGTAAAAGTACTATTTGATCACAAATCAGACCATTACAATAGCGGATGTTGGAGGGGCAGGGCAGCTGGCGCAAAGCCAGCTGCCCTAAGAGCTAGAAGTACTTGTCAATGATTTTCATGACGTCGTCTTCTATGCCGACGTTAAGGCCAGTATCTTTCCATTCGGCGCTAAATTCAAGCTCTTGCCGTGCATATTCGACTAGTCTTTTTGACGACTTAATCAAACATTCACGCAAGTCAGCCGCAGAGCCCAGTGTCGAGCGCTGAGAATTTTGTTGGTATTCGGCCATGCTATTCAGTAAAAAGTTCGAAAACTTTTCACTCGGAATGGTGCAGGTGAATACTTTGAACAGATTGGTCAATTCATTGACTACATCCTTCAATTTTTGCTCTTGCTGGGAGTCGCGTACTAGTAATACGCTGTTGTTTTTCCCGGCAATTGTCCCATCTGGTAGAGTTGTCATATATTTAAAATTAATAATTAACAAAATATTCGCAACATCCGCTGTAATAATCTGATTTGTAAAAGTTCAAAACCTGAAATTGTTTTATTCAAATCAGATTATTACAATAGCGGATGTTGATAGCCCTGGGGCGACAGGCTTTGACCTGCCGCCGATATGTTGGCTAATATTTAGCGATGATCTTTTCAGCATCATCTTTGATATCATGCCATTTGTTGCGCCCGTGTCTTCCTTTTTTGGCAGGATTGTGACGATAATATATCATCTTTGCCGATCTTAGGAGGTTCCAATCTATACCAAACGAAGTTGTGCTGATCAGTTTAGCCCGGGTGCTTTTCCAGAAATCGTATAAAATATCATCCGCCACTCTGTCAGGTGGCGATACCTTGGTTTTAAGTGAGATTAATACACCTAATTCCTTAGCTGCTTTTTCGATATTGCTGGATGCTTTGGCGACTACATCGGCGTGATAGGACATAACTATGTCGTGTATCATGTCCGAACGACGTGAATTTTCTTGGGTCATATTTATTAAAATTAATAATTAACAAAATACGCAACATCCGCTGTAATAATCTGATTTGTAAAAGGGCAAAACCTCACGTTTTGTCAGACTATATTACAACAAAAACTATAAAAAGTCAATTTTAGGAACGGTTGGTTAGCCGCAGTGCTCTAATCTGTAGTTACTGACTTCTTGCTGTTGGCTGGCGCCCTTGCTTTCAAGAGTCAAAAAATCGTTGCAATTTACTTCTTGCTCGAACCGACGAAGAAATTCTTGTATAAATACACCTCGCTTTTGCGCCATAGAGCGGCCCGTGTTAGTGTGCATCATGTCTACCCATTCAAGTTGAAAGGCAATCAAGTCATGAACGTTGGTTTCGCGTTTGCCAACGGTCGGCACGATATTGTCTGGGTCATAAGCAGGCAAATAGGCCTTGGATGTGTAGGCGCGCATCAACCCGATTGCGCCCAGGCCGTCCAGCATATCGGCATCTTGGACGATATGGGTCAGCTTGCCAGTTGTTTTTGCCTGGCTGTGGTCGCGGACAGCGTCCAAAATTCGTTGTTTTGTACCGTGATTATAATCTGTAAATCTATCCAACAGTTCGCTGGCTAGTGGCACGCCAGCGGGGCCGTGGCCCTTGTCGTGCTTTTGAAGTGTGCGGCCAATGTCGTGCAGCAATGCGGCGACTGACGCCTCGGTTATGTCATAGTTTTCGTGTTGTGCAATATATTCAGCCAGTTTTACAACCCGCGCGACGTGGTCAAAGCCATGTGCGACGGTAGTATTAATTTCAAAATGCGCCTGCACTGCGGCGCGTAAGCCATCTAGGTCTTCCATCTATCAATTTTAGCACAAACCCATACCGGTTTTTTTATGTGTGATTATATTAAAAACCCCGATCACAAAGACCGGGGTTGTTGCAAAAGGCAGACTACTGCATCTGTTCTAGGTCTGTTTTCAGGACAAGAATGTGCTTCGTCATTGGTTTACCGTTCGCGGTAACGATAGCCTGTACTCGCACGTAACCGTGCGGAGCCTTTTTGCTGGACACGCTGGTTATCTTGCATATCCATTTTTTCCTGTACTGGGCAATCAGCTTCTCGCCTCTCTTAATAACAGAGAGCCGCATCAACTTTTTGTGTTGATAATACCACGGAAGCGTGAACGCCTTTTTGATCGCCAACCTCATATAGCTTGTCTTGGGGATATAGCCGTAATTGAAAATTATTTCGTCAATCCTGTCGATCCTTTCGGATAATGGCAGTTTGAAATAATTATCAATTGTCAGCATCCCTCGATTTTTCTTGAGGTTTTCAATTCCACGATGGACCGACTGCTGAACGACCAAGACCAACTTCTTTCGATAGTCGGCTTTTTGCTGTTCATTTTTCGCGATACAGTCCAGGGTATATTCAAGCTCGCCCAAAAAACGACACAAAGCAGCTTTTGCTATGCGCCGCTCAAGCTCGTACCACCAAGTGCTATTCCGGTTGTACATCCAGGTTCGGGCAAGATTAAAACTATACTTTTTAATCTCGTGCCTCAGCTTCTTGAAAGCTTTTTTGTTAACTTCCATATATTTGCCGACTATGGTTGCTGGGATATCCAAGAAACCACAATTGTTAATTAAGCTAATTATTAATTAAGCCACGACACTAACTTAGTTGATGTTAATGATTAAAAAACAACCGTTCTTGCGAAGGTCTTAAGTTATTATAACACTTATGAAAGTGTATGTCAAAATGTATGCGGTCGTATGTAAAACAGGCTATCACAGCTACTAGGTGTAGCGGAGGGAGTTTTGCAAGGATAAACCTTGCAAAATATTATTGGCAACAATGCTAGGGGTTGCTTACTACCACTTTCTTTTCATGCTGACACGTATTGTATTAGATTTTGTGTCTAAATTTATTTTACTAACCATGCCTAGTTCGGTTAAGATTGCCAAAAGATTAATGTTGTCGTCTGTATTATTAAATTTAGGAACGGTACCTTTTTTCGCCAACTTGGAGTGTGGCTCATCCATGCTTTCGAGAAGCTTCTGAGCATCACTTATTGACGCGATGTTCTTTTTGCTTGAGACGAAAATCTGCGTCCTAAGTTCCTGGCGGCCTGTTTTCCTATAGAGAATAAGCTGATGTGCAATAGACAAATGCCACTTGCCTCGAATGGCAAAATGCAACAAGGCATTAGCGCTACTTTCATTAAGTAGGGCTTCAAAATTCTCAAGATGCTTAATGATATAACCCTTAACTTCATCGGGAACTTTTTTACTGTTGGTCATTAATTCCAGTAGCTCAACGGTAAATGTGATCTCATTAATATAGGTCGTGAAATTGACTGAATTCTCAATAAACTCCTCTATGACTTGTCGGTCGGACGACATAACATGGCTAAAGCTAGGGGCTGTATCACTTAATACTTTGGAGGCAAGTAATTCACCTACCGGTGTAGTTTCATCGAAAACAAGTAGCTCCCCGTCGATTTCTCCTTTAAAATAGTTGTTTGCTACGGTCGTCTTAACAGGCTTTGTCAGGAGGGGCGAATTTAGACATGCGACCACAAAGTTCTTGAGGTTCTCTTGCTCATAATCTGATAGTTCACCCTCAATACCAAACTCACCCTTAGCAGTCTCGATATACGTTGCGATACTTTCGTACAGTGCTTCACCAGGTGAGTGGAGATATATATAGTAAGCCAACACGTTTTTCAGAGTAGTGTTTGCAAGGAAGTTGTCAAAAGCTAATGGCCAAACATTTCTTGGTAACACCGCAATGTCATCAATAAACACACTCGAGGTATTGACTGAATTTACGATTTGTTCGATAGCTACAGGTCCCGACTTGCTAATATCGGTCAATATATTAACTGCTTCGTCTTGACTGCTAATAGAGTACTTCACCTTTTTCTGTTCAATCAGGTTCGCGTACGAGTCAATGTTTTCAAGTACATAATCGTATATCGAACTGTTCGTTTGCCGAATTGAGTTCAACGACAGGTCAGACTGCTGCTCCAAGACCGCCTTCAAATTATGCTCATTTATTTCAAATATAAGCTTACTAGTGATGGCCTCTATCATTTCTTTACTAAACTTAGTGATATTCTTAAACCTTACGTGCGCCAACACGCCTAAGTAAACAAGATTGCTAATACGCTTATGGTCGGTAGACTGCGTCGCTCGTATCATCTGCGCCCCGCTAATGAGCCTCTCTGTAACAACTTCGTCGACCAAATATCTGACGTCCTGGTTGAGAGAGTCTATGGCCTCATTAACCATATCCCACCTACGACTGCCCTTAGCTACTTTTGAGCTAAAAAGATAGCGGAAAACAGAGGGCATAACTGGGGTGATAAAACGCATCAACTTAACCGGATACTTACCCTGTCGTACGTACGTATCGATTAGCTCTTCTGTCGTTTCGTGTTCGGCAATGGTACGCGCAATAACTGCCATTCGGGCGCTATTCTTGAAACCAAGTAAATAATCAATTATTTCTATATTCACCAGAGCTGGGTTTGCTAGCTCTGTGTCGCTCAGTTCTCGCAAAAGATTTTCTATATCGGGCCGACGCTGGAATGAGTACGCCATATCCACAGCTCGAGTGTCAATATTATGAATCATGAAGTTCATCGCGTTGCCACTCAGGTTACCCGGGTGGTAGGTAGAGGTATAAAGAGCAAAGTATCGGTCGATGAATCCCGCTTCGAGTAGGCCAACTACCATTTCGTTATTGATAGTGTCCGTCACGGTCACCCCAAAAGTGCCTCTGTGTGTCTTCATTAGGTCTGATATACTCATGGTCTGAAGTTTGCTGACTTCGCGTCCAATTTCATTGATACGTTGAGATAGCTTCTCATCGTCCTTTTTCCTCCATTTATCGATCTCAAGCGTGTCGTTGATAACAATACTTTTAAGGCTAGCCTTAGTAAGGGTGTATATTGACTGCACGCGAGTCCTAATATGACGGAGTGTTAAGGTTATAGCGGTTACGTCATCCGCAGCAGCAACTTCTTGCCAGAATTCAGGTGTAGAAAAGTAACCTCGTTCAACAGCGCGGCTGTCATATCCGTAACTTTCAATGGTCGTCTCAAATCCACTGGCAACACTGTCGAGATAAACGATCAGGCGTGCGCCATAACCTTCGCTACGGCGGTTAATGCCCAGCAACCCATCACGTTCTTCTACTAATGTATCCTGTTCTTCTAGTAAGCCCTTAACCTCATCTCGAACAAATGCGACAGACTGTTTTAAGACTTCATTAAGGAGACTTTTTCCTGTTTTTATTCTTTCAAAATCACCGAGAAATAAGTTTTTGTATACAATCATCGCGAACAAGTTGTCGGGTTTAAGGCTTTTGATACGGCTCTCTTTTAAGACTTTCTGGTTAAAGATTGAAAACTCGTTTGCGATATTTTTGATTAATCGCATATCAGTTAGCTCGGGAGCTACAAATTTAACAACAGTAGAGCCGACCGAGAGGCTTAGGGTATTTAGCTCGTCGACAATATAGTTTCTTGACGTACTGTGCGCGAGGAATGGGACTATAGGTATGATAAGGTCAAAAAACTTTGTTCGATTGGTGGCATACTCTAGGCTTCCGGGAAGCTCTTGAAGTTTGTTGGATAAAGTATGTCCTAGATTGGTAGGCATATCATCTGCGCTGCGTTCGTCCTCGACGTCTGTTCCGTTGTTGACGCCGTTTTCGCGCTTAACGTCTGTCCCATCAGCAAAGATACTATCCTTTAAGGCGTAGATAAAACGCACAGATTTTCCGACCTGGCCGGAGCTATTAATGATAGCGCTTAGTTGCCGCAAACTTTCAAATATATAGAGCTTCTTAAACCTGTCTATATCTTCAATCAACACAATGTCATAATCGGTCGTTTCGAAGAAATAAAGTATTTCATCGAGGTATTCGTCAAAATAGTTGTTAGTTCCAGTAAGCCCAAAGGTCAATGGGCCGCCGGTGATTTTTTCTAATTTTAAACTAGCTCCGACTATAGCGGAAAACACGGTAAAAATAAGGGTAAAAATTAACAGTATAAATAGTATCGATACTACGTATAGAAAGATATCGTCATTAACGAGAGGCAATATAAAATCAAGTTGGCCAAAAATGAAAAGCACCAGCTCCGTGGCTGCCGCAAAGAAAAGCGCCGGGAATAGTAGCGGCCGAATATATACCTTAGAGATTCGACGGAATTTCGAGCTAGGTAGCCTGCGAGGAGCCTCTTTGAAGAGAATTTGCTTAACAATTTCCTTCTGAATAAGGTTAGTAAGGTTACGAATGGACCCGGTCTTATTATCTGGAGAGTCCTCTGTATCAACAATTTTTTCTTCTATCTTTGCACCTAGCGACGAGAATGACACCCGGATGATGCGATCTTTTTTGTCTTGCTCGAACGCGTCAAGGATACTGCTCTTTCCTGAACCATAACTTCCGGTGAGTGCTATATTCCTTATTCGCTTATCTTCAAGAGCTTTGTTTAAGGTATTTGCATATGGCTGATGCTCAACATCCAAAGATTGAGCGTAAAGTGGGCTAAAGTTAAAGCTTTTTTGCTCTGTAGCGCCATTAGCTATAGGAGCCTTGCGCTTTTGTTTATTACCCCCGGAGAACCATCTCATATTAACTTGGTATTATACTATATTATAAAATATACATAAAACATAAGCAATATAGACAAAGCTCTTGGCCATAGCATATTAGTTCAAAGGAACTTACGTGATACAGTTTAGGGCATGTATGTTGTGGTTGCTGGCACCCTGCAGCTGTCTAGCTAGCCCACATCGCGCGGTTGTCTATCAGCCGTCTGTTATACTCGTAATAGGCTCAAGGTAAATGCATTTGGCGCACCGTTAAATAAAATTAACACGGTTGCTTGTATAGGAGAGATTTGTATAACGTTATAACGGGAGGTGGATCGTGAACGAATATTACAATTTGCGCGTGGATAGTTCTGGCGGGGTGAATATCTTTCAAAACGACAGCGACTACCAGCACTTTTTATCACTAATGGACAAAAATTTAACAAAAAATGATTCGGTCGAGGCAGCAGCGTATTGCCTTAATCCGAATCATTTTTGTTTGCTGTTAAAACAAAACGCCGACAGCGGCATTACCGATTTTATGCACCGGGTTATTGTTGGTTACAACAAATATTATTTTGATAAATACCACTTTGAAGACAAGCTGTCCGAAGGCGACTATCAGGTGTCTGTTGTCGAACCCGACGAACTGCTGGACGCCAGTCGCTGCATCCATACTTCGGCCGGTGAATGGCAAGACTGCGAATACTCGTCAATTCGTGCGTATTTGTATGATGATAAGCCACTTTGGCTGAACAAAAAGTACATTGCTGATTTGTCCGGATCAGCGGTCAATTATTTCGAATTTCTTTCAGCCTAATTTTTATATCTTGAGGCGCAATTTGCTGATAACCGATTCAAAGACGGATTCATTGGTTGCATGGCAACTGTTGGGCAAAACTTTGGTGACCAGTACCACTGCAAAGATAACGGCAAAACCGCACATAATTGACGGGATACCTTTGACGGTTGTTGGGTCAATAATGTTAAAGAAAGTGGTTGGCAAAATAAACGCGGCATATCCCATTGCCATTGCTTGCAGGGCGCGACGGTGTCGCGGCTGTTCGTTGCTCCAAATCCATGCCATGTATACTCCAATAAACAGCCAGCCGTAATAGTACAGGCCAAATAGTATATTGCTTGGTCGTAGAGTGTTGAAAACAGCATAATTTGAATAGCATGCATGGCCACTCAAGGCACCTTCGCCAACAACATAGAACAAAACGAATGCCGCACATGTGGCGTAGGCGGTTTTAACTATGGCATCAGTTTTTTTGCCGGCGATTGCATACAGCATGTGGATTCCAAGGGCAGGTAACAGAGTGATTGCAACGTACCCAAACCTGGCCCAATCAAGGCCAGATATTCCCAGGCCGCCGCAAACCATGTATTCGGCCAGCTGGAATGATCCTAGTGCAACCAACATGGTTACCGCCAGTTTTTTAACAGTGTCCATTTTATAACGCCATATCGTATAGGCCGCCAACGAAAACTCAATCAAGAATGTTGCTAACATCACTGGTGGCGAAAAGCAAAACATCTTGTCTGTGTATTTTTTGTGCATGATTATCAATATTATACCTTACCTTTGATGTCGTTTTGTCGTTTTTTAAACCACGAGATAGTCTACATAAAATATAAACAGATAATGGAGGTTAAGCTATAATAGCTGTATGGCTGATATTAGAAATACTGTAAAAAAAATTATTCCAACGAACTTTTTTAAAAAAATTGAACCTTATGGACACTTAGTTGAAGCAATCGCTGCCAATGCACGATACGGCTCTCCATCGCGCAAAATGCATGTTATCGGTGTGACGGGCACTAACGGCAAAACGACGACGACTTTTTTGATTCATCGGATGCTGCACGAAGCAGGGTTTAAGGTTGGCATGCTGAGCACGGTTGCATATGGAATTGGCGACGACATCAAGCCACAAATCGAACATATTACGACAGCGCAATCGGGTATTTTGCAAAAACGCTTGCGCGATTTTAAGCGTGCAGGGGTTGAATGGGTTGTGTTGGAGACCTCCAGCCATTCATTGGCGCAATATCGCGTTTGGGGCATACCTTACGAGATTGCTGTTTTGACCAATGTTACGAATGACCACCTGGACTATCATGGTAATTTTGATAATTATTTAGAAGCCAAAAGGCGATTGTTTGTTTTGGCTGGCCAAAATGGACGAAAACTTGGCATTGTTAATGACGACGACCCAAATGCCAAAAAGTTTATTAACACGACGCCTAGGTCGGTTACTTATGGTATTAAAAACGGTAATCTTAGGGCTGACAAAATCAAATTGGCGGCCGATCACGTTGCATATCACGTCAAAGCTGGTAATGATGAATATAATATTCGGGTTAACATTCCCGGCGAGTTTAATATCAGCAATAGTTTGGCGGCGTTGGCTATTGGACGTGAATTAGGGTTGACTCCGCAGCAAATTGAAAAGGGAATCGCGGCGCTTGAGGGCGTAGAAGGTCGCATGATGATTGTGAATGAGGGCCAAAAGTTCAAGGTAATTATCGATTTTGCTTCGACACCAGATGCTTTCGAGCGATTATTTGACGCCGTCAGACCGGTGACCAAAGGAAAATTGGTTGCGGTATTCGGATCGGCCGGACGACGCGATGAAGCTAAGCGAGCGATTCAGGGTGAAATTGCCGGACGAATTGGGGACGAAGTAGTTTTAACCGAAGAAGATGACCGCGATGTTGATGGCAACGAGATTTTGCAGCAAATCGCGTCTGGGGCTGAAAAAGCCGGCAAAAAACTTAATAGTAATATGTTTTTGGTACACGATAGGGTCGAGGCGATTAAATTTGCCATGACTCGTGTGAAATCAGCTGACGATACAGTGGTAATATTGGGCAAAGGCCACGAAAAGACGATTGAGCGTGCTGATGGTGCGCATCCATGGAGCGAGATTGAAACGACCCGTCAGGCCTTGAAAAACTTGTGATTTTGCTGGTTGCGGGTCCTGCCGCTCGGTCCGCCCCTAAAATTTTCGTTGATTACAACAAATAATTTTGGGCGCTGCCCCGCCTCGCGTCACCCGCTCTAGACGATAGTCAAAGTCATGCAGCGTATATAGCCGCCACCTTTGGCAATCTCGGTGATTTTTGGGGTAAGGACCTGAAGGCCTCGTTTTTCAAGCTCGCGGGTTAAATTTGGCGCTTTGTCACTCATTACTACAATTTCGCCGGTTGAAATCAGGTTAGTGGCGAATCCATTCGTTGCCTCGTCGATTGACACGATTATTTTTTCGACACTGTCGATTAAATCAATTTTTGCCTGACTTTCGGTAGTAAAGGCATCGCGGCAATAGGCGATTAGGCCTTTTTTGCTTTCTGTCGGTGCTTTGATAACGGCTAGTGCCAGGTCAATGTCATAAAAATAACTGTCTGCCCAACCGGTAGCGGTGTTGATAATCGGTTTACCTTTTTTATCTGTCTGCGGGATGGTTTGTAATTGGATTCTTTCATAGCCTAGGGCGTGGGCTGCAAATTCTTGGGCGCCCGCGTCACTGCGATAGCCGCTGCCGCAAAATAATAAGTTACCACAAGCCAGCGCGTCGCCTTGACCGCTAAACTTTAGTCCATGAGGAATCTGAATTACGTCCAGCCCCATGTTGGCTAAAATTTTGGCCGCATAAGCCTCCTCGTTTTTGCGAGCGTTTGGCAGGCTGGCTAGGACTGCTTTGTTGCCGCGAACCAACGCCCAGTTGGCCGTATAAACGCCATCTTGGCATTTGTCTGGCGATGGGGCAGTAACGACTTTGACTCCGGCACTTGTAAGAATCTGAATTAGATTATTATGTTCAGCAATCGCGGCGTCACGGTCGACGTGGTTTTGGTGATAATACGGGTTGATTGGCTGGCAGGTCGAAAAATGTTTAGCGTCAGACATCAAGACAACTGAGTTGATATGGGGCATGGTTTTTCCTTGTTTAAAAATATGAATCGCGATGTTTATAATAATGTAGTCGTTGGGCAACTTTTTCAGCAAATTTTATCCAAATCTGATATTTTTTTGGGTTAATTATATAGTCATAACAACCGATATAGTCGGTAACTGTTTTGTTAAAAGATGATTTAAATAACCCGATGCCGTAGTGTGGGTGTTCGGGATTGTTAATTTCATCACTTGGTGGTGATCCACAAAAATCGTGCAACATTGCGCCGCGTGATTTTGCCCATTCGATAACGCGCCATTGCAAAAAGTGGCTGGCGCCATAAGCAGTGCGTTTGCGAATGCTGGCGCCATCTTTGTAGGTACTTTTTTTGCCATAAATCATGGCGTAGGCCCCGGCGACAACTTGGCCTTCAAAGTAGGCGAAAAACATTTGTCCATAACCTGCTGTCGCGAATCTTTGCCAAAAACTGCGGTAATATTCGTAACTGCGTATGCCAAATTGGCCCTCGGCGGTATCTGATAGTAACTTATACATAATCTGACAGTTTTCTTCGGTTGATTCGACTAACTCGACAGTAACACCGTCGCGCTGAGCGCGTTTGATAGCGTGGCGACCTTTTTGTGGTAAATTAGTCAACACTACGTCCAAGTTGGTCGAAATATCCAAGGTAATTGTTGATGGGTTGGGAATAATATGTCGAGTTTTTGATAACCCAAATTCTTCTAGGGCAGGTTGGTCGGTTTTTGGCAATTCTGATTCGATGCGCATTGCAAAAGCGCCACTTTTTTTGGTGATTGGTTCGATTTCTTTTAATACGCGATGCAAGTCCGAGGCATTTGTTATGCCGGGTCCTTTTGGCAAATACCAAAGTTTGCCCAGGGCGGGGAACTTCTTTTCAAGCACGGTGACGGCCAGATCATCAACTATGACGAACTTTGCCTTGTAGCCACCAGTTTCTTTTTGCATGGCAAATTCATATCCGGCAAAAACGTTACCACCGTCAGGGTTGGCGATAATTAAATTATTCCAATTGTCTATTTCGGATTTTGTGGCAAACCTAACAGTCATGTATATCTATTGTAATCGCTTGGCTGTTAAAATAAAAATCAAAAACTACAAGTTATACAGGGCCTGTATGTCAGAGTCGGATAAAATGCGGCTATAAACACGGACATCATCAATCTGTCCGTCAAATCTTCGGGACCCGCCGTATTGTCCAATGTACATACTAGTCCAGCTGCCAGTATTTCTTGTAACTGTTATCGCGTCGGTCTGCCTAAGTTGCCCGTCGGTGTAGGTCTTAACGGTATTTGTAACAAAAGAAATTGTCACGACGACATGTTCCCAGCTGCCGCTTGCTGCTCTGGCATATGAAACTGACTGATTGGATGTATTAACCCAGCATCTTATTTGTGTTGTGATTGACTGGCAAAGTTGGCCGGCAAAATGGATGATGGCATGGTCTCCGCTAGTTGCTGTCGGGATATTCCAAAAAGAGTAGCTTACTTCGGTTGGGTTGGTGTATGCCGGTACTGGGCTGATATTAACGAAGTCGCTAGTTAATGATGAAAATTGGCCGGCGTATGCACCGATTTTGCCTGCGACGTAGTGTGTGCCGGTTCCGCTCCATGTGCCGTTTCGTCCCAGGCTGCTTGAGTCTACTACGCTGGTGCCGCTGCCTTCATCCATTGTCCAATGGCCAATTAGTCCCCAGCTGAGGCAATCGCCAACTGTAATTGCACCATCGTTGGTTATTTTGTAAGATGTCGTACCTTGTTTAGACGCGACACAAAAACCCTTGGGGTTCGTATTGTTATTTACGGCGTATGACAAATCGTTGCTATTTGATGTTATGCCCCTTCCTCCATTGGCAAGTGCTAGGGTGGCGGGGTAGCTTTCGTCGTCACTAGATATTTGGTCAAGTTTTAGCAGTTTTGAGGCGCTTTCAAGGTCTGATTGCAGCGAGGCAACTGTTGCTCTTTGTGTTATTCCCGAAAATGACACGATGGTTATGGCGGCTAATATGCCAATAACTACAATAACAACCAAAAGTTCGACTATTGTAAAGCCTGAGGCAGTGCTGGAATTGCCCTTGTTCATGGGGTTAAGTATAAGCGATATGATATCAATTTTCAAACTGTACCAAGGTTAATTATTGGCACTCGACCCTTGCAAGTGCTAATTTTTTTGTTTAAAATAGAGATTACGAAACGTTAAAAAGGAGGAGTAATATGAATTCACCAATCAAACCTTTGGCGGATAGAGTTGTGGCGACGCGTATAGAAGCGTCTAATAAAACTGCCTCGGGACTATATCTGCCAGATAATGCCAAAGAAAAGCCAGTTGTAGCGCTTGTCGTTGCCGTAGGGCCTGACGTAAAAGGTATAAAAAATGGCGACAAAATTGTATACAAAGAGTATTCAACGACTGAATTGAAGGTAAATGATACGGAATATCTAATTGTAAAAGAAGAGGATGTCCTTGCGACAGTATAGGGGGATATAAAAATATGGCTAAAAAAGTTTTTTATGATGATGATGCGCGGGCCCGAGTGTTGGGCGGCGCCAAGGCGCTTTATGACGCAGTTAAGGTGACTTACGGACCAAAGGGCCGCAACGTTATGATTGCCAAGGGTTACGGTGGACCAGTCGTAACACACGATGGCGTGACGGTTGCCGAGTCAATTGATTTGGCCGAGGCTGATGACGAAACTTTGGGCTACAAAGTCGGTGCTGATTTAATCAAACAGGCAGCCAGTAAGTTGAACAAAGCTGCCGGTGACGGTACGACTACTGTTACGGTTTTGACTTACAATATTCTAAAAGAGGCTAGTC
>Ga0172379_10000864_pt1 | contig 68679 bp, 77 predicted proteins | sample GrowelOW334metaG_FD_119756 | JGI IMG/M metagenome (GOLD analysis project Ga0172379, IMG submission 119756) | Groundwater microbial communities from an aquifer near a municipal landfill in Southern Ontario, Canada - Groundwater well OW334 metaG | ecosystem: Environmental > Aquatic > Deep... | reverse complement strand
AGGAAACGTATACGATCGTCTTGGGAGCCGCGCGAAGCAGCGTTTCGACCATGTCCGGATGCATGCCGGCGCGCGGCGGATCGACGATCACGACGTCCGGTGAGTATCCCGTCCAATCGAAGTTCTCGGCCTTGCTGACGAAATAGTCGGCGCGTACGCCGTTCGTCGCGGCGTTTTCCTTCGCGCACTTAATTGCCTCGGCGTTTTCCTCGATGCCGATGACTCGCCCCGCGGGAATTCCGAGTGAAAAAAATCCCGAGCCGCAGTAGAGGTCGAGCAGGGTTTTTTCACGAAGATCCCCGCAATACTCGCGAACCGCGTCATGCAGCCTCGCCGCCATGGTCGTATTCGTCTGAAAAAACGCGTTGGGCGTAATTTTGTAACGGATGCCGTTTATGATCTCGTGGATGAACGGTTCGCCCTTGATCGGGATGATTTCGTCGGACAGGGAAAGATCCGTGAGCTTGTCGTTGATCCCCTGGAGAATCGACGTTGCGCGGTTGCCGACGGCATTCTCAAAACCGGGTGGCATTGGGTAGGTGGCGGACGTAACCAGCGTCACCATGCGTTCGTTCGTGTTCTTTCCTTCCCGGATGACGAGATAACGGAAAAAGCCCTCGTGCGTTTTGGAGTTCCAGAAGGGAAGACCCGTTGATTTTGTCCAGGCGCGGACGTCATTTACGATGGCGGCGGATTCTTCGGACAAAAGGAAGCAGGTTTCAAGATCCAGCGTCGCCCACCAGCGATCCGGAAGCTTGAGTCCAAGCTCGCCATTTCGCCCAAAGACGAAATCCATGCGATTTCGATAATACGATTGTACGGGACAGGGAACGACCAACTCGACGGGGCAGGGAATCCCCGCTTCCGAGAACGTCGCGTTCAACCGATCGAATTTTTCTCGCGTTTGGCGCGCGTAGGCCATGTGCTGCCACTTGCAACCGCCGCATTCAGCGGCGTACGGGCAGCGAGGCTCCACGCGGTCCGGCGACGACGCGACGATCTCGTCAAGGCGCGCGCGATGGCCCTCTGCCGATCGTTTGACGACCGTCGCATTGACCGTTTCTCCGGGAATCGTATTGTATACGAGATACGGCTTGCCTTCGGGTCGTGAAATGACGCCGCTTCCGTCGGCTGCCAGCCTTTCGACGGTTCCCGATATTGTTTGAAGAAGTTTCATATGATTCTCATCGCGCACAATATCCGTTCGCTTCACAATGTCGGCGCGATCTTTCGTTCCGCAGACGCGTTCGGCGTCGAGCGGCTTTACCTTACCGGATTCACGGGAACTCCGCCACGGCCGGAGATCGCGAAGACCGCGTTGGGGTCGGAGGACCGGGTTTTGTGGGAGAACGTTCCTGACGTTGTCGAGGTCATCGGCGCCGTTAAAAAAATCGGATACCGCGTCGTGGCGCTGGAGAACGGCATCGGGGCGAAGCCTATTGGGCCGATCTCTGGGAAGATCGCCCTTATTCTTGGAAATGAGGTGAATGGCATCGAGTCTGACGTGCTTGCGCGATGCGACGGCATGGTGGAAATACCGATGCCAGGTCGAAAAAAATCATTGAACGTTTCCGTGGCGGCAGGGATCGCAATGTTTGTACTTTCAAAAAAAATCCCGTAGAATAGACCTATTATGATCACGATCGTGATCCCGGTTAAAAATGAAGAAACGGTTTTGCCGTGTCTGCTCGAGTCCATTAGGCGTCAAACATTACAGCCGCGGGAAATCATCGTGGCGGACGCCGGATCCACGGATCGCACGTGCGAGATCGCCGCGCGTTACGGCGCCCGTGTCGTTGAAGGCGGACTTCCTGGTCCAGGACGAAATCAAGGCGCGCGCGTCGCACAGACCGACCTGATTCTTTTTTTAGACGCCGACGTCGAGTTGCGTGATCCGGAATTTTTAGAGCGTTCCGTGGGCGAAATGCTTGAGCGAAAGCTTGATCTCGCCACGTGCGACGTGTTTCCGCTTTCAGACGCCTGGATCGACCACGTGCTGCACACGGCGTATAACGTGTACGCACGCGTCTGGGGCGACGTGTTTCCGCATGCTCCAGGATTTTGCATGTTTGTACGCCGTTCAACGCACGAGTCGATCGGCGGTTTCGACGAGGCAGTCGTTTTTTGCGAGGATCACGATTATGCGCGCCGCGCGTCGAAGGTCGGATCGTTCGGATTTCTCCGCGCGACAAAAATCCCGGTGTCCATCCGTCGACTTGATCGGGACGGCCGCGTAAATATCGCGATCAAGTATCTGTTGGCGGAATTGCATTTGGCAACGCTCGGCCCCATCCGCCATGACCATTTCAAGTATTCGTTCGGACACAAGAAGGATTCGAAGGCGAAGGTCGATTGTTAGAAATTTTTTGGAGGATCATGAAACCGATCATTTCCACGCATGTTCAATATCGTCACGTCCACCTGTCCGCCTCGGATACGGAGACGCTTTTCGGTTCGACGCTTCTTAAGAAGCGTTCGGAACTGCCGCATCGGGGCCAGTACGCGTGCGAACAGACGGTAAACGTGGTGGGGAAAAATGGAATCCAAATTGAACGCGTGCGCGTTCTTGGTCCGTCTCGGGATGCGACGCAGGTTGAGCTTTCGCCCACGGAATCGTTCGCGCTGGGCATTGATGCCCCCGTCCGTCTTTCCGGCGACGTGAACAGAACGGCTGGATGCACCCTCGTCGGCCCTTTGGGGAACGTCGTTCTCAAATCAGGGGTCATTATCCCGGCACGTCATCTGCACTGTAATGAACGCGATGCGGCGCGGCTGAATTTGAACCATCACCAGCTCGTGACAATCGCACCGATTGGTCGTCCGGACGTGCGCGTCGAACTGGTCAGCGTACGCATCCATCCGACGTTCGCGCTCGAGCTTCATTTAACGTACGATGAAGCCAGTGAATTTTGGATTGAAACCGGCGACCTAGTCGCAATCATATGAAACGACTCATTCTGCTTGGGCTGCTTCTCCTGATTCCATCGGTCGTTCAGGCTGCCACCGTGGATTTGGGGATCATTCCCGGAACGGTTTCTTTTTCCGATGAGATCGTCGCCGGGAGTACGGTCCGGATTTACGCGCAGGTGACGAATGAGGGAGAGACCGACGTCGCGGGATACGTTTCATTTTTTCAGGGAACAGTGCCAATTGGGGACTCGCAGGTCATCTCCGTTCGCGCGGGAGGAGTTCCTGAGGAAGTGTACGTGGATTTTGTCATTCCAAACGGGGAATTTAACATCCGCGCTGAAATTCGCGGAACGGATCCGCAGGATGAGAACGGCGCCAATGACGTGGCGATTACAAAACTGTTTACGCCGATATTCGACGATGACGGGGATGGGGTTGAAAATAGCATTGATAACTGTCCGCAAACCGCGAACGAATCCCAGGCAGATTCGGACGGAGACGGAAAAGGGAACGTCTGCGACGACGATGATGACAATGACGGGTTGACGGACGATGTCGAGAATGAGCTTGGAACGAGCCCGACGGCTTCGGATTCGGACGGAGACGGGATCGTAGACGCAGATGACGCCTATCCAACGGATCCCGCACGGACGATCGTCGAGCCCGTCGTTAAGTCGGTCGTTCAACGGGATGCAGTCGTTCCGGTTGCAACGCCCGCTTCCGTGTTGGAGGTTTCTTCCGAAACGAAGGCCGGTTCCATAAAAACGGAACCGGAATCAGAATCCGGGGAATTCGTTCCAAGCATTTGGGAACCGTCGGACCTTTCTTTTTCTCCGAAGGCGATTTTCAGTTATTCTCGTGATTCCTGGAATACCTTCGTTTTTACGGCAGTTACTCCGGAAACCGCTGGATATCAGTACCAATGGGATTTCGGGGACGCGGTAATGTCTTCTCGTTCGGAAGTCCGCCACACTTATGCCGCATCCGGGGAATACGTCGTGAGATTTCGAATTACGGATCCTTCCGGCCAGCTATCCGAGGATACCGCGACCGTGAATATTCGCTTTTGGACGTTGCAAAATCGTGCAGTAGATGTCTTTCTTGTGTTCCTTTCCCTCCTGTTGATCTTTGGAATATTGGTCGTGATCCGATTATTTCGTCGAGTCTCAAGATTGAATTCGAAAACGAAGGAGAACGAGGATACCACTTCTTGCGACTCATTGGTCGTTCAGGAAGATGCACAGCAAGACGAATTCCTCCAAAAAAAGATTGTCGTACGAAATTTGGATGACGAAAAATAATGTGTTTCGATTCCTGAATAACGAATCGAAGACGATCGTAGGCGCCGCGGCCATCGTCGGCGTTCTTTCGTTTGCGAGCCGTATCGTCGGATTTGTCCGGGACCGTATTCTTTTGGGACGCTTTGGAGCGGGCGACGAGCTTGACGTTTACTATGCCGCATTCAAGCTTCCTGACCTGCTGTTTGGCTTGTTGGTGGTCGGATCCTTGTCCGCAAGCTTCATTCCTATTTTTAGCCGGTATTACCACTCGTTGACGCTACGTGACCGAGCATGGGCGTTCACGAATACTTCGCTAAACCTGATTGCCATGGTAATGGCGGCGATGTCGTGCGTCCTGTTCATTTTTGCTCATCCGCTTGCGGGGCTAATTGCTCCGGGGTTTGATGCGGCAAAGCAGGGATTGGTCGCTGACATGACGCGGGTCATGCTGCTCGCGCAGATTTTGCTTGCCGTTTCCGTTGTTTTCGGAAGCGTGCTTCAGGGACTAAAGCGTTTCCTTCTCTTTTCGTTGGCTCCAATTTTTTATAACGTCGGCATCATCATCGGCGGACTCTGCTTCACGAAGTATCTCGGTCCCATCGGATTGGCGTGGGGCGTCGTGCTTGGTGCCTTTCTTCACCTGCTCGTGGAACTTATCGGCGTATTGTCAGCGGGATATCGGTGGTCGCCGATTGTAAAATGGAATGACGCGGACATGCGTGAGATGGTGCGGCTTACCGGTCCACGCATGTTGGGAATCGCGGTCAGCCAGGTTAATTTCGTCATCCTAACCATCATTGCCACGACGCTTGCCGTGGGTTCCGTTACCATCTTTCAGGTGGCATACAACATTCAGTTCTTCGCGATTGGTATTTTTGGCGTCTCATACGCGATCGCCGTTTTTCCTCAATTCGTACAGGAGCTTGAGAAAAATGACTTGAAGGCATTCGTCGGAACGTTTTCGCATGCCGTGCGCCAGGTATTGTTTTTTATGGTGCCGATGATGGTCGTTTTTCTCGTTTTACGAGCACAAATCGTGCGCGTCGTCGCGGGTGCCGGACAATTCGATTGGACCGCTACCGTTTTGGCGGCGGACACGTTGGCATTCTTTACGCTGAGTTTCGTCGCACAATCGCTCGCATACATCGTTTCACGCGCATTTTTCGCGTTTCGCGACACCATGACGCCGCTTGTTGCCGGTCTCGTTTCCACGTTGCTTTCCTATATCGCGGCGCGTTGGTTTTCTCAGTATTTTGGGGTTGTCGGGCTTTCGATGGCTTTTTCCATCGCGGCGATCGCGAATCTCGCCCTGTTGTGGGTTTCGCTTCGCCAGCGTACGGGAACGCTCGACGAAGCACGGATTATTCGTTCCTTGTTCACGATAAGCATTGCGGGCCTTGCATGCGCGGTCGTGACCCAGATGCTTAAGCCGATAATCGTATCCGTGATCGCCCTGGATACTTTTTTTGGCGTGTTGGCCCAGGGGCTCATCGCGGGCGGTACCGGACTTTGCGTCTACGCGTTGGTTTCGTACGCGCTTCGAAGCGAAGAACTTTTCGAGGTCGCGTCCGGGTTGAAACGTCGTATTTTGCGCAAGTCCACACCGGAAGAAACCGTTTCTTCGGATTCAATTGCCGTCGTTTGATCTGCCATTGATCATTTTGTTGTATTCCGGCACAATGCGCACGTTATGACATCAGCTGAAATTCGAAAGCGATATCTCGATTTTTTTGCGGCACGCGGGCACGTGGTCGTTCCGTCCGCTTCCTTGATTCCAGAAAATGACCCAACGACTCTCTTTACCGGTTCCGGCATGCAACCGATGGTTCCATATCTGCTCGGTGAGCCGCATCCGAGCGGATCGCGTATCGTTGATTCTCAAAAATGCTTTCGTTCCGGAGATATCGAGGAAGTCGGCGACAATCGACATACGACTTTTTTTGAGATGCTTGGGAACTGGTCACTTGGCGATTACTTTAAAAAGGAACAGGTCGGCTGGATGTTTGAATTTTTAATAAGGGAATTGCACCTTGATCCGATGCGCGTTTTCGTGACGGTTTTTCGAGGAAACGAACAAATTGCGCGCGACGACGAAACCGTTGCGTATTGGAAGGAAGCCTTTGCGTCAGTGGGCATTGAAGCAAGAGATATTGACCATTCAGAAAGAGACGGAATGCAAGACGGCCGAATTTTCTACTACGGTGAGAAAAAAAATTGGTGGTCGCGTTCCGGAGGGCCGGAAGCCATGCCGATCGGTGAACCAGGCGGACCAGACACAGAGATGTTTTGGGACTTTGGAGCGGAGCGCAGGCTGCATGAATCCTCAATATTCGCGTCCGATCCCTGTCATGTTAATTGTGATTGCGGACGATTCATGGAAATTGGGAACAACGTCTTCATGCAGTACGTGAAGACGAAAGCAGGTTTTGAACTTCTTCCAAAGCAAAACGTTGATTTTGGCGGTGGGCTTGAGCGCCTGGCCGCCGCCGTTGCAGACGAACCCGACATGTTCCGCGTCGACTTATTCGAACGAGCGCGCGGCGTCATTGAGTCTGCGACGAAAAAAACTTACGGGAATGATCCGACCGAAACGTTTTCGTTTCGCGTGATTCTCGACCATATTCGTGCCGCAACCTTCCTTATTTCCGAAGGCGTGCTTCCATCGAACAAGGATCAGGGTTATTATGTTCGTCGCTTAATTCGACGAGCCGTGCGTTTCGGAAACAAAATTGGAACGAAAGACCTATTTTGTGGAGCGGTCGCGCTCTCGTATGTCGAAACGTACGCCGGTGTCTATCCGGGGTTATTATCCAAAGGCGACCTGATCGCCGGTGAATTGGAAAAGGAAGAACTGAAGTTTAAAGTCTCTCTTGAAAAAGGATTGAGAGAGTTCGAGAAGGCGTTCGCGAACAATAAGGCCGTATCAGGAATCGATGCGTTCAATCTGTACCAGTCATACGGATTTCCCTGGGAACTAACTGAGGAGTTAGCCCGTGAAAAAGGCCAACGGATCGATCGGGACGTATTTCAGGAGGAATTCAGGAAACACCAGAATCTTTCCCGTGCCGGATCCGGTCAGAAATTTTCCGGGGGTCTCGCGGATCATTCCTCGGAGGTCGTGCGTCTCCACACGGCGACGCATCTGCTTCATCAGGCGCTTCGTACCGTTTTGGGTCCACATGTGTTTCAACGAGGGTCAAACATAACGGCTGAACGTTTGCGTTTCGACTTTTCACATCCGGAAAAAATGACGCCTGAACAGGTGAAACAAGTTGAGAATCTCGTAAATGAAAATATTCGAAAGGCACTTCCAGTGCATTTCGAAATGTTGGATCTCGATGTTGCCAAGAAACGTGGTGCCATTGGCGTGTTTGAGGAAAAATATTTGGAACTTACGGGAAAGTTAAAAGTCTTTTTTATTGGTGATGAGACAATGGGTGAGTGTTATTCAAAGGAAGTCTGTGGAGGTCCGCATGTGGAAAACACTTCTGAAATTCACGAATTCCACATCATAAAAGAGGAACCGGTCGCAGCTGGAATTCGTCGAATTAAAGCGATCATAAGTGGTTCGACCTGGAACCCTTGACATACCAAATGCAAAAACGTACAATACCGGCGCCTTCATATATCCACACCCTCTTGCATTTTTTCGCTCAACTGATAGAATCTTGACGATTATGAGCGAACAAGGGTCGAAGGATTTTATTGAGATCAAGGGTAAGGTAGAAGAGCTTCTGCCTTCAGCTCAATTCAAAATTCGTCTTGAGAACGGTCAAAACATAACGGGTCACCTTTCTGGAAAAATGCGCATGCACCGCATTCGTATTCTTCCGGGCGACGAAGTCAAGGTTGAAATGAGCCCGTATGATTTGACCAAGGGACGAATTGTTTATCGTTTTTGAGTGAGTATCCGCACCTCATCTGGTGTTCCAAATTCGATGAGGTTATCGATTGATTATGAAAGTTCGAGCATCCGTAAAAGCGATTTGTCGGGATTGCAAGGTAATCCGCCGTGAAGGTCGGGTCCGCGTTATCTGTAAGAACCCGCGTCATAAACAACGACAAGGTTAATATATGGCACGCATTGCTGGAGTCACGCTCCCAAATAACAAGCGCGTTATCATCGGCCTTACCTACGTCTATGGCGTTGGCGATGCTACCTCAAAACGCGTTTTGAAACAGGTTGGCGTTAGCGAGGATATTCGCGTGAAGGATCTTACGGAAGATCAGGTCACGCTGATTCGCGAGGCGCTTGAAAAAAATCTTCGGCTTGAGGGCGATCTTCGTCGTGATGTGCTTTCGAACATCAAACGACTTAAGGACATTGGCAGCTATCGAGGGATACGTCACATGAAGAAGCTTACGGTTCGTGGGCAACGTACAAAAACCAATTCCCGCACAGTTCGTGGCAACGTGCGTAAAACCATGGGATCCGGTCGTCGTGTCCTCACCAAGACATAATTTGTTATGGCAATCGTGAAAGCTACAAATAAGGCAAAAAAAGCGAAGGTGATTCGACAGGTTTCGCAAGGGTGTGCGTATATCCAAGCTACCTACAACAACACCATCGTGACCGTCACTGATCTCAATGGGAATACGCTTGCCTGGTCGTCTGCCGGCGCCTGCGGATTTCGTGGACCAAAAAAGGCTACGCCGTATGCCGCAAGCATGATCATCAAAACCATTGCGGAAAAAGTGAAGGAATCAGGTTTGCGCGAACTGTCAGTGTTTGTAACAGGCGTTGGTTCCGGTCGTGATTCTGCTGTTCGGGCGTTGAATGCCAATGGATTTACTGTTTCTGGAATTAAAGACATGACTCCGCTTCCTCACAACGGCTGTCGACCATCACGCGCGCGTCGCGTCTAATCGCCGAATATGGGCAAGACTCTCAAAACTACTTGTAAGATGTGTCGCCGTGAGGGCGTTTCGCTTTGTGGTAAGGAAAAATGTGCGCTTAAGCGGCGCAATGCTCCTCCGGGCGTTCATGGGCCGACCCAGGCGATGCGAAAGCCTCGTCAATCTTCATATGGCATCCAATTGCGTGAGAAACAAAAAGCGAAGCGTCTCTATAACATAATGGAACGCCAGTTTCGTCGTTATTTCGAGGCGGCTTCCCAAAAGAAAGGTAATACCGCGGAATTTCTCATACAAACTCTTGAACGGCGTTTGGACAATACGGTGTATCGTCTTGGATTTGCCAAGACCCGACGTCAGGCTCGTCAGATGGTGAGTCATGGATTTATTTCAGTGAACGGAGAATGCGTTGACATTGCGTCCTATTCGGTTCGGGCGGGTGAGATCGTAGGAATCAAGGAAAGCAAAAAAACAAAAGGACTTTTGAACGGATTGCAGGAACGTCTTCAGAAGATGGAAGCCCCACGATGGCTTTCACTTGACGCGGGTAAACTACAAGGGAAAGTAACGTCGCTTCCAGAGGGAGAGGATTTGAAGACGGTATTCGATCCCACGCTCATCGTTGAATTTTATTCGCGTTAATGCTTTCGCGAACCTATGGAGAACATACTTCTCCCGTCAACGATAAAATTTGAACCGAGCACTCGTCTTAATGAGGGCGTTTTGATCATCGAACCTTGTTTTCAGGGTTATGGTACAACGCTTGGCAATGCCTTGCGTCGCGTGCTTTTGTCATCATTGCCAGGAGCATCGGTAACGGCCGTGAAAATTAAGGGCGGAACCCATGAGTTTCAAGCGCTTCCGAATGTGAAGGAAGATGTCCTTGAGATCATTTTGAACCTCAAAGGACTTCGTCTTAAGTGTTTCAGTGAAGAACCAGTAAAATTGACGATAAAGGTAAAGGGGTCAAAAACTGTCACAGCTGCCGATATTGATCCTAACTCTGATGTGGAAATCGTCAATCTAGATTTAAAAATTGCAACGATTACGGATGATGCCGGTACGTTTGAAGCCGAACTTACTGTTGGTCGGGGTCGGGGATACGTGCCAACTGAGGAACGTGCAGGTGAGGTAAACGATATCGGAACGATCGCCATTGATTCGTTGTATTCTCCGGTTCGTAACGTCGGATATCGCGTCGAAAATACGCGCGTCGGAGAAATTACGAACTATGATAAACTCGTGATGACCATTGAGACAGACGGCACCATCACTCCAGAGGAGGCCGTGAGAGAATCTGCCTCGATATTAATTGATTATTTCTCGATTCTGTTGCAGAATCCGGCTAGGTCTGGAGAAACGACGACGGAATAAATTCCAATATGCGTCACCGCAAAAAAGGCACAATCCTCGGTCGTGAAAAAGCTCCGCGTGAAGCCCTGCTGCGCAATCTCGCTGCAAGCGTTATTTTGTACGAAAAGGTACAGACGACTGAGGCAAAAGCAAAGGCAGTACGACCTTTGGTCGAACGTGCAATCACGACTGGAAAGAACCCAACGCTCGCATCTCGCAGGAATCTCATGAAGTCATTTTATACCGAATTTCCGGTAAAAAAGATTCTTGAGGTACTTGGTCCGCGTTATATGAAGCGGGAGGGCGGGTTCACACGTATCGTGAAATTGGGTCATCGCCAGAATGATGCTGCCGATATGGTGCAGATTGAGTTGGTCTAAATATGGCTGAAAAGAAACGTACAATCCTCTCCTTTGACGCAGCGGGTAAATCACCGGGGCGTTTAGCGAGTCAAATCGCAATGGTTCTTATTGGGAAGAATAAGCCGACTTTTTTGCCAAATGTAGATGACGGTGATGCCGTAGAAGTTTCAAATGCTTCTAAAATGAAGATCACTGGTAATAAGTTAGAACAAAAGACGTATTATGCTCACACAGGGGGGCCGCGCGGTCTTTCTTCCACGTTGATGAAGACATTGTGGGCGAAGGATCCGTCAGACGTATTACGCCGCGCCGTGGATCGGATGCTTCCAAAGAATCGTCATCGAAATGAACGGATGAAACGTCTGAAGATCTTGAACTAGTATGACAGAAACGACTGAAAAATATATTAAGGGCCTTGGACGTCGTAAGGAGGCATCCGCTCAGGTTCGACTCGTCCCGGCTGGTGCTGGAAAAATTGTGGTAAACGGCCGTGAAATGAAGGAATATTTTCCACTTTTTACACTTCAGCAGGCCGTGAACGCTCCGTTTCTCGCGACAGGAACTGAAAATCGGTTTGACGTCTCCGTTAAAGTATCAGGTGGCGGCATTCACGGTCAGGCTGATGCGATTCGCCTTGGAATCGCACGGGCGCTCATTGACTTAAATCCAGATTATCGTTCATCGCTTAAGAAACTTGGTTATCTTTCCCGTGACGCACGCGTGCGCGAACGCAAGAAGTACGGACATAAAAGTGCACGTCGATCTCCGCAGTGGGCGAAGCGCTAAGCGCCGCTACCCACAACGGGAAACCCCGGACCCAATTGAAACCCCAGTAAGCACTCGATCCTCACCGATCGGGTGCTTTTTTGCATCCACGGGTTTCACCTGCTCCCCTCACGGGGAGAGACCAGAGATATGCAGAACCAGAAACACATTTTTCGCCAAGCCACGCGCTCGGCTTTTTTCCGTCGCAAGGTTTCGGGGACGGAGCCGTCGGAACCGTTCATACCGAGGGCGGCGTCCTACCTTCCGGAGATCGCCGTCATCGTTGCCGCGCTCGTCCTCACGGGATTCCAGAAGCACATGGGCGTATGAGCGTAGAAATCGTAACCACCGTGTGCGCGCACGAATCCATCACCGGCGGCGCGTGCGATGACTGCGGGATGGAATGGACCTAATTCAACCAAAAGACCTATGGAAAAAAACAAGCTTAGCAAACCCTTCACGGATATCACTGACCTGAAATCCGTGATCGCCAACCAGTACCAGAAGCAGATCAAAAATTTCTTTGGGGACGAGAAGAGGGCGCTCCGGTTCCTCTCGGGCGTGGTCGCGGCGGTACAGCGAAAGCCGAAGCTGATGGAGTGCACTGCCGAGAGCGTCATCAACAGCTTCATGATCATGGCCCAGCTGGAACTCATGCCGAGCGACGTGTCGGGCGAGGCGTACGTGATCCCGTACGGCGGCGTGGCGCAGTTCCAGATCGGATACCAGGGGCTCGTGACGCTGTTCTACCGCTCGGGGGTGAAGAAGATTGTCGGCGAGATCATCCGCGAGAACGACACCTACGAGATGGTAGACGGGGAGCTCACGCATAAGATCGACCTCCGCAAGAGCATGGAGGAGCGCGGAGCTCCCATCGGCGCATTCGTCCGCGTCATGCTTCCGTCCGGCGAGACCGCAACGAAGTACATGAACGCGACGGACATTCTCGCTCATGGAAAGAAGTTCTCTAAGGCGTTCGACAAGCCCGATTCGCCGTGGAACCCGAAGAACGACCCAGAGCTGTGGATGTGGAAGAAGACGGTACTGAAACAGGCCGCGAAGCTGGTGCCGAAGAACGAGAAGCTGATCCAGGCCATCGGCGAGGACAACAAGGACAGCGTGATCGGCGACCGGCTCGATGAATCCACCGACATCGCGCCCAAGCTCAAGCTCGGGGCCGTCTTACTTAAAAACGAACAGACCGAATATGCCCAAAGCGACGAAGAAAAAGTCATCGAAGTTGAATCGCCTACCGTTGGTGACGCTCCGACCGGCAAATGAGGACAGGCCGGTCGACGCCTTCCCGCTCGACCACATCTCGGCCAGCTCCATGATCTCGTTTTCCACCAACCCGATCCTCTTCAAGATCAAATATCTCAACCGCGACGAGATCGACACGACGACGAACGTCAGCGCCGTCATCGGCAAGGCGTTCCATCACGCGATGGAGGTCTATTACGCGAAGGACGGGCCTTCCGACGAGGGCGAGGCGATCAGGCTCGCGCTGGAGGCCGGGATGGAATACATGGCCGCGTATCCGGAAGGGTTCATCAACTACTCCAAGACCGTGGACGTGCGGCAGAAGGCATTGGAACGCGTGAGCTTCGCCGTCACGGAGTACGTGAAGTTCGCCAAGCGCGACGCGGAGACGACGGTCGCCTGCGAGGAGAAGCTGGTGACGGATGTGGACATCGACTGGCGCGGAGAGAAGGTCACGCTCCCGGTCCCACTCAAGGGATACATCGATCGCACGACGCGCGACGCGAAGGGACGCCTCAAGATCCGCGACTACAAGACCTGCTCGTCGTTCTCCGACCTCGACAAGATCGACGGCTGCAAGATCATCCAGGCGGTCGAATATTACCTGCTGGCCTATGCCGCGTACGGCGAGGCCCCGTATTCGCTGACTTACGAGGAGGTGAAGACGACCAAGAACAAGGACGGCGGGCCGCAGGTACGCGAATACGAGATCGTGTTCGGCGACAACGAGCTGTATTTCGACTTCTATTTCCGCCTGTTCGCGGACATGGTGCGCGCGCTGAACGGCGAAATGGTCTACGTCCCGAACGTCCGCACGATGTTCGACAACGAGGTGTCGATCGTGGCGTACATCCAGCGCCTCGACGTGCCGGAACAGGCGGCGAAGGAGATGAAGAAGCACCAGGTGTCGACGCTGACCGAGGTACTTAAATCGGAAATGCAGAGCGCCGCGAACGTCCGCAAGCTCATGAGCGCGGTGGAAGGGCAGCTGACGGAGGCGAAGAGCATGAACTACGACTCTATGAAAAACAACGACAAGATCCAGACCAAGTTTCTGGAGCACGGCATCGTCCTGCGCTTCGACAGCGTGATCGAGGGTGCCACGGTCGACCTGTACCGGTTTTCGCCGTCTATCGGCGTGAAGATGAGCCGGATCAAGCAGTACGCGGAGGACATCCAGCAGGTGCTCGGCGCGACCACCGTGCGCGTCCTCGCGCCTATCCCTGGAACGACATTGGTCGGCTTCGAGGTTCCGCGCGCGACGCGCCGGTTCCCGACGCTTCCGGCAGCTGCCGGCTACGAGATTGCCATCGGCGAGACGATCAACGGCGACATCTGCCGATTCGACCTGCGCGACGCCCCGCACATGCTCGTGGCCGGATCGTCCGGCTCGGGAAAGTCCGTGTTCCTGCATTCGATCATCAGACAGCTTTCCCAGACCGGTGCGGAATTGAAGCTCGCGGACCCGAAGCAGGTCGAATTCGCGCAGTACGGGGCCGCCACGGAGCGCGACGAGATCGCGGCGATGATCGCCGGCCTCGTCGTCGAGATGGAAGCCCGTTACGCGCGTCTCAGGGAAGCCAAGAAGCGCGACGCGCGCGAGGCCGGGTGGACCCCGATCTTCCTGATGGTCGACGAGTACGCGGACCTCGTGAGCGGTGACGAGCGAAGGAAGCCTCGCGCCGTCACGGTGACGGAAACGGTCACGAAGAAGGGCAAGGTCACGAAGCGGGAGACCGAGGGGGACGAGGCGACAATCGCGGACAACATCCAGCGTCTCGCCCAGAAGGGCCGCGCGGCGGGAATCCACATCGTTCTCGCAACGCAGCGCGCGAGCACCAAGATCGTCACGGGCGACGTGAAGGTCAACTTCCCGGTGAAGGCGGTGTTCCGCATGGCCAAGAAGGTCGACAGCCAGGTGATGCTAGACGAGGACGGCGCGGAGCAGCTCCTCGGGAAGGGCGACATGCTCTTCTCGACGGACCACGGCGTACAGCGGCTCCAAGGCTACAACACGTAATCGCACGAACCTTATGGAAAATATCGAGGAGGCGGGGAGGATCCAGGCGCACCTGACGGCCGAAAAGGTAATCGAGGCCGCGCTGGCAGGAGACAGGGCGAAGGTGAAGAAACTCGTTCACAAGTCGATCAAGGAGGGACAGATCCGCGCGTTGAAGTGGGTGCGCCGTGTGTCCCAAAACCAGGTGGAGCGTGAGTTGGAACTCATTGAAAAATATATGGGATAGCCCAGCGCATATGAAGACCGAGGGGTGGGTGAAACTGTATCGGAAGGTTCTGGAAAACCCGTTCTGCGAGGGGAACGCGGAACGGTTGGGGTTCTGGACGACGATCCTTCTGATGGCCAACCACAGGGGCAAGACGTTCTACTTTGGCAACCAATCCGTCACCTGTTCGGAGGGCCAGTTCGCCACCGGAAGGAAGTCATTTTCGGAGAAAACGAATGTTTCCGAAATGAAAGTAGAACGTTGGCTAAATGTACTGGAGGATGCACAACAAATTGCACAACAGAAAAATAACAAATTTAGGCTAATCACGGTCAAAAACTGGAAGCAGTATCAGACGGATGAACAACAAAATGCACAACACCCGAACAACAAACGAACAACAGATGCACAACAAACGAACACAAACAAGAATGTAAAGAATGTAGAGAATGAAAAGAAGTTAGATAGCTTGCCGCAAACTCTCACTCCGAAAGATACGGCATCCGACTTCTTTGAAAAGCCTTCCTCGCGGGAACCGGCGATCCGGCGGCTCGTGGAATCCGGATCGCCCGAGGCGGCGGTGCGCGGCGAGATGGAACGGTTCGTCGCCTATTGGACGGAGCCGAACAAGGCCGGAACCAGGCAGCGCTGGCAGATGGAAAAGACCTTCGAGGTGGGCCGGCGGCTCGACTACTGGATCGGACGCAGCCGCGACTTCGCCCACGCGCAGCCGGCGCGCGCGGAGAAGCCGAAGCTCCTGTGCTCCGGCGAGCAGTGCTTCATCGACGAGCAGGGCAAGATCCGCGTGAAGAGCCACGACGGGTGGAAGGACTGGGGCGGCTACTCGTACGAAGCGTTCTCATACGGGAATTTGTACGGCCACGACGCGGTGAAGAAGGCGAAGTCGGACCAGGGGATCAGCAGCTAGCGCGGCCGTCTCGGGAAGGTGGGCGGCGCGCTAGGCCGTTCGGTGGCACCCGCAGGGCTTACGGGCGCGACGGAACCAACGGGCGCGTCACCACGGCAGCGGCGTCCGCCCATCCCCCCGAGGCGGCTGCGAACTGAACATTTCGAATATGAACAAGATGCCAAAGGCACTGCGCGCGGCGCTCGCCTTGCAGCCGAGGATGCGACGGTGCGCGCGCCACGGGCCGGACTGCTCCGGACGGATCACGTGGGAACACGCGATTTACTACGCCGGCAGGCAGGTACAGCGGGCGTGGGCCATCGTGCCGCTCTGCTGGTTCCACCACCTCGGCGCGGGGCTCGCGAAGGAGGTCAACCGGCACCTCGCGCTCCAGCGCGCCAGCGAGTCCGACCTGTCCGAGTTCCCGAGGGAGGATTTCCGGCAGCAGAAAAAATATCTCGAATCGATTTACGGACCAATATGACAGAACGACTCTACAGGGAACGGCGGACGTACGTCTTCACCTGCCAGGACTGCTCCCGCAAGGCGCACAGCTACCGCAGGAGCCGTGCGAAGAAGCAGCGATGCCGCCAGTGCCGGAAGACGGCGGGAAACGAGAATCAGCTGAGACTGTTCGGCACGACGGATGGAACGCTAACACAAGCGACCGGCACGTCCCCGGACGCGTAACAATACCAGTATGACGGGCAGACCGTCGGCGACGCCGATTCCGAGGTTTGAGGAGGCGAGAGGCGAACGGATCGAGAACGAATTCCTGCGGGAACACATCCAGCGGCAAAGGTACGCGCGGGTCGCGTGCACAGATGAATTCTGCAGGTGGACGGGTTACCGCGGAGTGGCGGACGGCGCGAGCTCTGTGGAGATGGGCCATCCGCTGAATGTCGGCAAGCTCTGGACGGATCCGAACCTTCACCGGACTTATTTCGAGAACTGCCCTGTTTGCCGGCGTGTCCTATTCAGGGACGGCAAGCCAGAGCCTGGCGTGAAAATAGCTCTTGCGGCGGTATGACCGGCTGCCGCTGCTGTCTCTGGCTGCTGCTGGTCTACGTCTCGCACGGGACGCATTCTCGGTCGTGCCCGGAGTACGCGGGCGGTCGCGTTCACGGTCGTTCGGAAACATAAAAATTTCTATGGGACTAAGAACACGAATCATTCATCTGCTCGGCGGGTGGACGTGGGATGACATTTCCCCCGGGCTTCAAGCGCAGATCCTGCAGGAAAAGTCGGACCAGTGGCTAAGCGAACGGATGCGCCAGATTTTTCTCAGCGACGTTGGGCGGCCGATTTATACCGTTAAAAAATAATCCTATGCTCCTGATCATTTCAATCGCGGCGGTCTGCCTCAACGCCGGGCTTCTGGTCGGGTTCCTGGCCAATACATGGCCGGAGATTCGTCTCTGCTGGGAAACGAACCGGCGCGCAATATGGGTTCCCGCGTTGATCGTGACCACGTTTGCGTGTTCAATCATTTCGATAATTTGGCTCGTTGCCATCTGCGTATGACGAAGCGTTATATTGTCACGGGCGCGCGGAGCATGAAAAAATCGGAGAATTGTTTCAATCTGTCTCTCAATGCCGTGCTCGACGGCACCGACTCCATGCAGGTCTCTGATGGCTACCACACGATGGACGAGCTGTACGACCACCGCTTCACTCTGTGGATTGCACTGTGCAAGATCAGTCTCATGGTCGAGACGGACGACGGCGAATCGTACTGCCACGTCTGGCGTTCCAAGCTGCATTCGGACGGGACAAGCTTTGAGGGATGGTTCGTACTTGGTTTCAACAAGAAGGCGGGTGAGCAGATCACGTATCACATTCCACTTTCCCGCTGGGACGAGACTGATTTTGCGGAAACGATGGAGCGCGGGCCTGAGTTCGATGGACACACGAGCTCGGATGTTTTGGAACGAGTTAAAAAATTTTAATATGCCAACTCTTCAAGAGACCGGAAAGGAAATGATCACCCAAGACAACCGAGCAACGTCACGTCCCCTGTTCGTTGTACAAGTGGACGTAAAACGATACACGGAAGAGCAAGATGCTGAATTCAAGGAAAGGAAAGAGGAGCCAGACGAATTGAATTTGTGCGAAGCCTGTCTGGTTTTGCACGGTGAGGAAAAGGAATTGCCGGAAGATTGCGAAGATTGTCACTGGAACGCATTTCATCATTTCAATATAGAAAAAGAGTTTGATCTACGCGCCGGTGTTTTCTTCACAGCCGCCGCCTGCGACGCGCACATTGCCGCGAACAGTTACCATTACAGCAATCCGCGATCATTCGCCATTAGCGTTTGGCGAAATCCGGAAATGGAAGCGGTGATGGATTATCTAAAATCAATCGGTGTATGAAATATTTTCTTCAGCGGCTGGTACTGAAATGGCTTTACGAGACGAGGGCGCTTGAATTCCGGACGTACAGGACGAACGGACATTGGGAACAGGTGACGGAGGTATATTTCTTCGGCGAGAAGGTATCGTCCGATCGTTGGTCGGAGCTCGATCTTATAAAAGATTGATATGACCATCGAGCAACAGGTCACGTCGATGGAGTTGTCAGAACATTTGAAAAAACTTGGCGTTACGCAGGAAAGCTATTTCATGTGGGAGGGGATCATGGCCGACGTGAACAAGATGCGTTGGACGGTAAAGAAATTCCGCGAGAACGGCAACCCAGCTCGATGTGCCGCCTTCACCGCCGCGGAGTTGGGGGAGATGCTTCGGCCCCATCTTAGAAAAGAAATTTGGTTGCCGGAAATACGGGATAGGATGAATGATGCCATTTACATGCGTGACGAGGCCAATTCCAGAGCCAAGATGCTGATCTATCTCATTGAGAACAAGCTTGTATGAAAACTTTCTCGACATGGAAGACTGTGGCTCTCGGCCTGAACGAATCCCCCGAAGCCTACGCGAATTCAATCGATGCGGCCGGGATGGACATAGGGATGTGGGCCGCGCAGATCCTCCCGAAGATCGCGTGCGCGCAGAAGGGGACCGAAGTCGAACTGGTCTGCGCGTCCGTCAAGAATCTTGGGTTCAAGGATTTTGCTACGTTCGTGGAAATCACGGAACGCGCCGAGGAGTTCGGGCTCGGCCTCTGCCCGGCGGAAGTCGGGCCGGCCCTGCGGCTGCAATTCGCCGAGCAGAAGAAGGGCGACTGGCGCGTCCTTGCCATGGACCCGGTTCCCGACGCCGGGGGCAACACGAAGGTATTCGCGGTGGAGCGGTACGAGGATCGATTCTCGCTCGGCACTGCCGCCGTGAATCCAGAGGCGAGGTTTGGTCACGATTGCGTCTGGGTTTTTGCCCGGAGCAACAGCTGATATGACGGCCAAATCACTCGAGGATATTATCGAGGAGTTCGACAAGGAATACACATGGTTTGCGAAAGGCGACTCGGGGCCCGGAGGGAACTATCCGCAGGAGTGGGACGAGGGGTTCGCGGCTTCGCCAAACGATGTACGGAGGTTTATCAAATCCGTTTACGCGGCGGCTCTCGCGTGGGGCGCGGAGGGACTGAGGGCCAACAAGAAGGCGTTTCCGTCGATGCACGTGAATAGCAACGAGATGTACGAGAGGGCCGCGAAGCTAATGGATCTTGCCGCCGAGCAAGTTTTGCTCTGGCGTAAAGAAGCCGATGGAGTGGAATGATTTGTTGTGTGGAAAGGTTGGGAATTGAGCGCATTCCGTGACAGTAATGCACAGCCCAACCCTTGACAGCGTTCAGGATTCGGTGAAGGGAGTGGAGTAACGGGGATTTACCCGACCAATAATCGCAGTGCGTATGCTCGGTACCATCAAGACGCTGACGGAAAAGGGATTCGGCTTCATCAAGCAGGACGAGGACGCGAAGGACATCTTCTTCCACTCAAGCGGCCTCGCCGGAGGGATCACCTACAACGAGCTGCAGGTTGGCGACCGCGTGGAATACGAGGCCGTGGACTCCGAGAAGGGCCCGCGCGCTATCGAGGTAACGCTCGTCTCGTAATATGGCCGCCAAGAAACCGCTTGGGAAGGTCATCGGCGGAATCCTGATCCAGAACGTGGCGGGCATGAGCCCGGCGGTCCGAAGCCAGGTCGCAAACTGGCTGCGCCGCGTCGGAGACGGGATCCGCAAGGGCGGCGACCAATACACCACGGGAAGATTCAGCGCCCGGTTCCACCTTCCGGTGGGCGGGAAGAAATAGTCGCGCACGGGCGCGGATCGCGGACGGTTGATGAACTGGCGGGATTCGACCCTCGGCCAGGCTCGCCGTCCACGACCCGCGCCCGTCAACGGAAGCTCTCACTCCGAGGGCTCTCCGGCGCGTGATGTGAGCGAACGGCCGAGTACGCGGTCACGCTTGCACCTCGCGCCGGGGAACACGGGACAGCTCCCTCGCGGAGACCCCAACCCGTGGATTCCCGCTTCAACGCATCGTGGCCGAGAGGACTAAGGCATGCTGGCTATTAACCCGGACGTATCGTGCAGCCGGTAGGAGCGATGCGTTCAAGAGGTCCCAGCAGGTTCGTGGGCCGTCACCGGGATACTACACCGGCCCAGGGTCCCGAAGGTTCGAATCCTTCCGATGTGTTGAGACGGGAGCGCGGAACGTGACAGTTCGGCTGTGACAGGCTCCCTCGCGCCGGGTACCAGGTGGCGCGAGGGGCGCTCCAAAACATTATGCTCGAATCGCGCATACAGACGGCCATCGAGCGGTTCCTGCGGCGCAAGGAGGCGCGCGGCGAACTCGTGTACCAGAAGAACAACAGCGGGGCGGTCCTGATTCCCGACAGGGGCCGCAGGATGCGCCTGCTGCGGTTCGGAAAGAAGGGCTCGCCGGACTTTCTCGTGTGGCGCACGGCGCGGGACGGCGGCTTCTGCGAGACGCTGTTCATGGAGGTGAAGAAGCCGAAGACCGGCAGGCAGTCTCCAGCGCAAAGGCGGTTCCAGAGCGCGGTCGAGGAATTGGGAGGACGCTACGTGATCGTCCGTTCGCTCGACGACGCGAAGGCCCTGCTGTCGTGAATCCAATGAAACCAGCCCATCGGGGCTGTTTTTCGTTTCGCGGTGGATAACATCCCTTGACAAGGCATGGCGTTTCGGTGAAGGGGGTTAAGTAAGGCCCGAATTAATTTCGCACCGACCGATTATGGATTTCCCGGCCGACCTCCAGCAGTACGGAATAGGCGTATTGGTGCTCGGAATGGCTTTCGTATTCGGCAAGCAGGTGGTCAAGCACTTCATCCACGCGGTGGAGACGAAGGACCAGCAGATCTACGACCTCGCCTGCAAGTTCAACGCGACGACCGAGCGGCACATCACCGCGATCTCGTCGTTCGCGTCCAGCCTCGACAAGAACACGGACACGATCTCCCGGTTTAACGAGGGCCTGCTGAGGCGTCCGTAACCCACACCGTTATGCCGAACCTCGGAATCATCCACGAGCCGATCGCTCCCGACACGGGGTTCCTAGGCGGCGTGGGGGGCGAGCTGCCGGACATCCTGCCTTCCGGGGATTGGGAGCCGTACCTGCCGGTGTTCGAGAGCCAGCAGAGGTTCGGGCTGGAGACGATGAACTGCGTGCAGTGTTCGCGGTTCAACACCTGCGAGATTCATGCTATTTTTTACGGCCGTCCCATAAATCTTTCCGACCGTGCCTTCTCATGGTCGTCTGGATGCACGCGCAATGGAAACACCTACTCCAAATGCGACCACGCGTTGCGCGAGAAGGGCGCGTGCGCCGAGGAGACATGGCCATGGGACCGGCCGATGACGTGGGAGGAATACAATGAGGAGCCTCCAGATTTCGTGAAGAAGGAGATGTCCGCGTTCCTGGAAAAATGGTCAATCGGGATGCGGGTATACGTGCCGGGGGACGTAGAATCCCTAAAAGCCGCGCTAAAAAAGGGTCCGATCTGGTTCTGTACGCGCGATCACTCCATGGTCATATACCGTGTGGACGACGAGGGAATCCACATCTTCGACACCTACCCGTTGCAGGGCGACGGCAAACGGCACTGGCCGCTCTCCGACGCGCACAAGATCGCGGCCGCGTACCTGGTTCCGTTCACTCCAATTCACCTAGCCCCGAAGCCTATGATCGAACTTCCGAAGAATTCCCTCGTCGTCGTCGTCGACGGCCACGGGGAACGCCTGATGAACGTGGACGGAACGAAGCTGTACCAGGACGACGCGGGAAAGATTCTCACCGAGGTGATGGCACGGAACGCCAAGCCGAACGCGGAGGGCGTGATGATGTGCGGCGAGTTTCCGGAGATCCACGTCAAAGCCGCCGACATCGTGGGAATCCCGCGCGTGAACCTTAAGGGCGAGCCCGCGACCTGATATGGAACAGGACTTCACGCAAATAATGGTCGTCGGCGTCGCGATCTCCCTGTCGATGGAATTCCTCCGGTCGAAGGTCGGCCGGAACCCGGAACTCATGAGATTCGTAGTGGTACTCGCGTCCATCGTGGTTGGGACCGTCTACTGGTTCCTGCGCGACACAAACCTCTGGCAGACGATCTTGGGCATACTCGGCTCGGCAAGCACGTTTTACGCGGTGTTCCTGAAAGTCGAGGGACAGATCGACGAAGAGCAGAACCTCTGAACAAAACCATATGGCTGCATCTGCAAAGGCAAGGAAGGTTGCGAAGGCGGTGATTGAGAAGGGCCACAGCGTCGGGAAGGCCATGCGGGACGCCGGCTACTCAAAAACCTACGCAAACAACCCACAGTCGTTCAAGAAGAAAAAGTCGTGGCAGGAATTGCTCGACAAATACCTCCAGCCAGAGAAGATCGCGCAGGTTCACGCGGCACAGCTCGACGCCGAGGACGGCTACGGCGACCCGGACAACGCGGCTCGGCTGAGGGCCGTCGACATGGCGTACAAGCTTCGCGGGAGCTACGCGCCTGAACAGACCACCGTGGTGATGCGCAAGTTCAGCGAGATGACCGACGAGGAGCTGGACGCCGCCGTGGAGGAGGCCGAGAGGAAGCTGCGGAAAAAGGATTAGCTAGAGAGAAACTATGCCCGATGACGCCTCTAAAACGCTGCGGGAGCTCAAGGAGGAACGGGCCTTTCGTTTGACCCACGAGAAGTACCGCTACTACGAGCCGAACGCCAAGTGTGAGGAGTACATCAGGATGGTCGGGAGCGGCGAGAACTTCATCGTGCTGTTCAGCGCGGCGAACGGCGTCGGAAAGACGTGCGTGAGCGCGAACGTGGTCGCGCACATCCTGTTCGGCAACGACTCCGAGAATCCTTGGTTCGACCACCCGCTGTACAAGAAATGGCCGTACCCGAAGCAGGGCCGCATCGTCTCGGAGCACACCAACCTCACGTCGAACCTCATCCCCACGCTCAAGGAATGGCTGCCGACTGGGCGCTACACCTCGCGCAAGGCCGGGAAGAGCTACGACAGCGCGTTCGAGACGGACAACGGCTGGAGCTTCGACGTGATGACGTACGACCAGGAGGTGAAGGAGTTCGAGTCCACGACGCTCGGCTGGATCTGGTTCGACGAGCCCCCGCCCGAGGCGATCTTCAAGGCGTGCGTCGGCCGTCTGCGCAAGGGCGGGATCATCTTCATCTCCGAGACGCCGCTGTCTGCCGCCTGGCTCTACGACCACGTGATCGCGAATCCGACCGGCGACCTGCTCGACAAGGGCCAGCGCGTCTACATCGAGGCCGGGGTGGAGGCGGCGTGCAAGCAGCACGGGACGCGCGGCCACCTGGAGCACGCCAACATCGAGAAGATGACCGCGGAATACTCCGAGGACGAGAAGCAGGCGCGCGTGCACGGGAAGTTCCAGCACCTCGTCGGCCTCCGGTTCAAGGATTTCAACCGGAAGGTCCACGTCATCAAGCCGTTCCACGTCAACAAGCAGGACTTCACCGTTTATGAGTCGCTCGACGTGCACCCGCGCCATCCGGACGCCGCGACGTGGATCGCCGTGGACCGGCAGAACAACTGGTACGTCGTCGACGAGCTGAAATATTCCGGGGAGACGGAGGGGCTGGCCACCGAGGTCAAGGCGAAGGCCGACAGGTTCCGCATACAGCGCCGCGTGATCGACCCGTCCGCGTTCAACGAGGACCAGCACAACCCGAACGGCCCCGGCGGGAAGAGCCTCGCGCTCAAGCTGTCCGGGCTCGGTGTGTCCTACATGGCCGCCACGAAGGCGCGCACGGACTCGGACAAGTGCATCGAGGACGCCCTCTCGTACAGGCGCGCGCCTGGGACGGAGGAGATCCTGAAGCCGCCGCAGCTTTTCGTCTTCGAGACCTGCGTCAACACGATCTTCGAGCTTGAGCACTATTCCTGGGATAACTGGGTCGGCAAGTCCGTGGAAAAGCACGGGCTCAAGGAGAAGACCGTGGACAAGGACGACCACTACATCGAGACGATCGGGCGCACGCTCTTCATGGGTCCCACGTGGATCGAGCCGCCCCCGCCACAGCGCGAAACCTACGGGGAGGAGTACAACCCCGACCCCTACGCGACGACCTGAAACCGCCTAACACCAAAAATATGCTGATTCGAACGTTCCGCGCCGCGAAGCACAAGGGGTGCAACATCTATTTCAGGCAGTTCGGCGACACGTTCGAGTACCTGCTCGTCGCGCGGCAGCAAATCTTCACGGACAACGTGCGCGTCAAGCCGGGACTGGCCGGACGGATCATGTTCTTTCTCAAGAAGGCGCGGACCCCGTATCGGGAAGTCGTTCTCCAGAACGTGCTCTCGGTCCTGATGGGCAGGGCCTCGGAACGAGCGGATTACGTCCTTTCGAAACAATACGAGCAGGATTTGAAAAAGATGGAGAGGGAGGCCGGCAAGGAGGCGAGGAAGATCCAAAAGCAGGCGAAGCGTTCCTAGAGTTCTTAATTAGCCCCATTCCGGAAACCGCCAACCCGGAATATGGCTCGAAAGAAGCAAGAGGAAGCGGAAGACGAACTCGGAAACGAATCCGGGGATTCTTCCGTTTCGCGCGAGGAGAAGCCCAAGAAGGGGAAGAAGTCCTCGGACTACGCGAAGGTGGCCCTCCAGGTGAAGGAAGAGTTCAAGATCGGTTCCCGCTTCATGCAGCCCAAGGTGGACGAGTGGGCCGTGCGCCTCAAGTTATTAAATAACCAGAAGCGCGACAAGACGGCCATCGGCGACCCGCTGATGTTCACGATCCTGCAGACCGTGCTCGCCTCGCTGTACGGCGACCGCCTCGGCGTGACGCACCTGGGGCGCGAGGAGGGCGACGAGGAGACGTGCTCCAACATCGACGCGCTCGCGCGCTTCGACTACGAGGAGATGGAGAACGACGTTCTGGACTACGAGTGGGACTTCGACACCTGTTTCTTCGGGCGCGGATTGAAGCTGATCATGGAGTTCGACCGCAAGGCGATGTGCCCGATTCCGGAAATCATCGACCCGATGACCTGGATCCGCGACCCGCGCGCTAAGAGCGTCAACGGCGACCGGAAGGGACGCGGTGCCATGCGCTACGGCGGCCGCGAGATCCGCCTCACGAAGGGCCAGATGCGCGAGGCGGGAGTGTATTTCGACTTCGAGGGCCTGAAGGCCGACTCGGCGACCGGACGCGAGCAGTACGACAGGAACGTGACGGCGCGGCGCGAGGCGCAGGGGTTCGACAGCTCGTCCAAGACCGAGGAAAGCACGACGGGCGACAACTCGGAGATCCGCCTGCTCGAATGGTTCACGAACTGGAACGGGAAGAAGGTCCTCGTCACCCTCGGGGACGAATGCAAGAAGGTCGTCCGCTACCAAGAGCTCGACACGTCGTTCTGGCCCATCGTAGACCGTCCGCTCTACCCGATCGCCCACGACTGGGACGGGGTGTCCATCCCCGACCTCGTGGAGGACAAGCAGCGGGCGCGCGCGTCGCTCCAGAACATGGGGCTGCAGGGGATCAAGACCGGGCTCACCCCGACGTATCTCTATGACTTCAACAAGATCAAGAACAAGGCGGACCTCAACCTCGCGATGAACAAGCACGTCGGCGTGGACGGGAACCCCTCGGGGGCCATCCAGCTCGTCCCCCGCGCGGAGGTGAAGGCGGAGGTGGGATGGATCCTAGAAACGCTCGACGCCGCCGCGCAGAAGGCCACGGCCACGCCGGACATCCAGCAGGGCGCGACCGGCGGCACGAAGCGCACGGCGACCGAGCTCAACCTCGTCTCCAACAAGGTGGACACCCGCTACTCCCTTTCCGCGAAGATCTGGGGTTGGTCCGAGAAACGCTTCTGGAAGTACTGGTACAAGCTTTACAAGGACCATTTCACCGCCGGAATCGACGAGAAGGTGATCCGCATCCGGGGCGCGATGGGGTTCAAATGGCGAAAGCTCACGCGCGAGAACATCATCGCGGTGAACGACCCGGACGTGGTGGTCGAGTCCCGCGTCGTCGCGGAGGAGATCAAGACGAACAACCTCCAGAAGTACCGGCTTTTCCTCAAGGACATCATGGCCACGGACCCGCAGAGCGCGAACATCCGCCTGGCTCTCCGCAAGATCGGCGAGTACTCGGGCTTTCAGAAGGACGAGGTGGAGCAGATCCTCCCGCCGACGGTCGACGAGCTTACCGCCGAGGCCGAGAACGAGGGGCTGGATGCCGGGGAGAAGGTCCCGGTCAACGTCTACGACGACGACTTCATGCACATGCAGGTCCACAACAAGGCCGCCGACACCCCGGCCAAGTTCGCCCATATTAACGCGCACCGCAAGGCGATGATGCTCAAGCGCGTCAACCCGGCGCTCGACCTCGCGCGGAACCGTCCGACGGACCCGCAGGAGGAGGCGAACATGGGTGCCCCGATCGCGTCGCAGCGCGCGGTGCCGGGAATGCCCGCGATGCCTATCCCCGCATAGCCTATGAAAAAGAAACCGTCCTACAACCATACGCGAGGAGATTCGCCGCTGACGCCGTGCGCCAAGTGCGTGCCTCCCAGGAAGAAGTCCCGCGTGATGGTGGTGGAGCTGGCAAAGATGCCGATTCCCACCGATCCGGCGGGAACGATCGCCGCGCTGGAATCCATGCGGCTTTCTCCGGGCTGGCAGATCGTGGAACGCGACCTCGACGAGAACATCGCGTACCTGACGCGCGCGGTCCTCGAAAAGGCCGATCCGCTGACCGGCAACGAGATCGACGACGCGGAGGCGGACCGGCTGCGGTACCGGCTGAAGCTGACCCAGGCGGTCAGGGACACGCCGCTGCGCATCATCGGCAAGCTGTCCGTGACTGACGAGGAGGATGACAGGGACGACCCGTACGAAACCGCCGACGACGTACGGAAGGCGCGATCCTAAATAACGGCCTTCGCGGGGCTCAGACGGGCGGGACAGGGAAGGGGCTTTGGCGGTTTCCTACCTAATTTGTCCCGTCCATCCGAGCCTCTGCGGAGGCCCAATCCGGCCCTCGTGGCCGAGATGTCCCGCCGAATTCCGGTCTCGGCAACCGGGACGACGCGAGTAACGCAAAAAATATGCCAGACGAAGAAGCGGTGACCGACACGGCGGCCGACACGACGAGCGCGGCCGACGCGGGCGAGGCGGCGAAGGAAGGCACGGACGCAGGCGGCGAATCGGGCGACACGGACGCCGCAAAGTCGGCGGCTGACGCGAAGGCCGCGGACGAGGCCCGGGAGCCCGAGGAACGCAAGCGCAAGACCCCCGCCGATTTCATCAGGGAACGGCAGGAACGAAAGGCGGCGAAGGCCGCTGCGGCGACGGTTGCGGACGGTTCCGACAACGACGGCGCGGATGACGACGAGATGACGGACTCGGACAAGGAGACCGTCGGCAAGGTTGCCGGCGAGCTGGTCCGCCCGCTAATCGAGAAGCATCTCGCCGCCGAGGACGCGCAGGAGGTGGACGAATTCCTCTCGAAGGAGGGGAACGAGGAATTCCGCGAATACAAGAAGAAGGCGATGAAGTGGATGAACCATCCGTCCCGCCGGAACCTTCCGGTCGAGACCGTGTTCCTCGAAGTCGTCGGGCGCGAGGGACTGCTCCGAATCGGGGCGGAACGCGCGCGCAAGGCGGACGAGAAGGCGCGCGGCACCCAGGCCGGCGGAGGAACCTCGCGCGGCGACGTCGCGAAGGACCCGTGGCAGATGACTCCCGCCGAGTTCGCCGCCGAGCAGCAGAGAATCCGGACGAAAGGCGCTTCTTAAACAAATTAAAGAGACCGTATGTCAACCACCACTCGAACACAGATTCCCGCTGAGGTGGCCAGCGTATATAACCGGACGCTCCTTGAGCGCGCGGTTGCGCTGTTCATTCACACGCACTGGGCGCAGCCGAAGGACGTGAAGCGCAACGGGGGCAGTTCCACTGCCAAGTTCCGCCGCTACGGGAACCTGACCGCCGCGACTACCGCCCTCACAGAGGGCGTCACGCCGGACGGCTCCGCGCTCTCCGTGACCGACATCACCGCCGCGGCTCTCCAGTACGGCGACTTCATCACCATCTCGGACGTCGTCGACTACGAGTCCGCCGACCCGGTGCTCATGGAGGCCGCTGAAATCTTGGGCGACCAGGCCGGCGACACCATCGACCAGCTCACGCGCGACGTGCTCAACGCGGGTACGTCCGTGTCCTACGCCGGCACGGCCAACACGCAGAACTCGCACGTGGCCGCCGGCGACGTCGTGACCACGGCGAACATCATCGCCGCCGTCACCACGCTCAAGAATAACAACGCCCGCAAGGTCACGAAGATGATCGAGCCGTCGACGGGCTACGCGACCGCCCCGGTGGCCGCGTCGTACATCGGCATCGTCCACCCGAACATCTCCACGACGCTGAAGGCCATGACCGGTTTCACGAAGGTGGAGAACTACTCCTCGCAGATGGGCGTGCTGCCGGGCGAGATCGGCAAGTACGACGAGGTCCGCTTCGTGGAGTCCACCAACGCGAAGGTGTTCACGGCGGCCGGCACCTCGTCCATCGACCTTTACTCGGTGCTCATCCTCGGTGCGAACGCGTACGGCACCACGCGCGTCTCCGGCGAGGCGATGAAGAACATCGTCAAGCCGCTTGGATCCGCCGGTTCTGCCGACCCGCTCGACCAGCGCGCGACCTCCGGTTGGAAGGCCACGTTCGTCGCGAAGATCCTCAACGACAACTTCCTCACGCGCATCATGTGCGCGTCGGTCTAGTCGTTGGATGACGTCACGGAAACCGCCGCCGAGCGCCGTTAAAAAAATAGCCACATCCCTATGTCAGAAGACATCAGCGATTCCATGGCGGGGCAGCACAAGAGCACCAAGGAGGTTCTTGAGGCCATCCTGACCGACTACACGGCGATTCGCGCCGAGGTGAACAAGCTCGTCACCGACCTCACTGCGAACCGCGCCGAGATCGTGAAGGTCGTGACCGACATCACCGCCATCCGCGCGGAAGTCGTGAAGCTTGTGACCGACCTCACGGCGACGCGCCTGGAAGTGGTCGACCTCGTCACGGACAACGCCAACCGCGTCACCGACTTCAACACGCTTCGCACCAAGCTTAACAGCGACGGCGGCGTGACGGACACGGACTACGCGGCCGCGACCACCGCGGTTGCAACCAACCCGGCCGCGATCACCGCGGCCAACCCCGCGGCTATCACGGCCGCGAACCCGGCCGCGCTGACCGCCGCGGCCGTCGCAGCCGTCACCGTTACCGCCTAACGGTAGGGGAAACCGCCCGTCAAAGCCTTAAAACTTAATAAAAGCCGTATGGGAAAGAAAGAAACGACCGAGGAAGAACAGGCGGAGGATACGAAGGCGGCCCCGGCCGTCTCGGAGCTGGCAAAATCCACGGCCCCGGTTTCTACCGGAACGCGCAAGGCGCACTGGCCGGAAGGATTCGTGCCGACCGGGGACATCGTCGAGGACACGAAGCAGATCCTCAAGCGCGGCCCGCAGGTCATGTTCATGGTCCCGATGAGCCCGGACGACCAGCCGGGGGCCACGGAGATCGTCCAGATCAACGGCTACAAGCTGACGATCCTCAAGGGGAGCATGGTCGAGATCCCGGTCGCGATGGCCGAGCTTCTCGCCGCGAAATACAAGATCGAGATGTCGCTCAGCCAGAAGTCGCTTCTGGCGGCCAGCTCGAAGGTCAAGGACGCCGTCGACGCATAGTCCCGGCGGGAAGGAAACCGCCTAATCCTCCACCGCTATGACATACCCGAAATTCGCGTCGCTGGTACGCAACTACACCAAGACCAACTCCACGACGCTCGGGGACACCGAGCTTCTGCTGTTGGCGAACGCGGGCAAGGACGAATTGGCCGGACAGATCATCGAGAAGAACGAGGACTTGTTCCTCATGCCGTTTTATCGCGACCTTGAGGCGGACACGCGCGAGTACGCGATGCCGGACGAGCAGATGCAGATCAAGTACGTGGAGGCGATGCTCGACGGCGAGAACCTTGAGCACCTGGTCGAGACGGACATGAACTCCCTCGGATTCCCGATGGACGAGACCAACATCCGGCTCAACTTCGCCGACCGCAAGCCGGCGTACGACATCGTGAGGCGCGCCCTGTACATCCTGAACGGGGACGCCATCGCCGCAGTCACGAACGGCCTCAAGCTTCGCGCGATCATCTATCCGGCGGATTTCACCGACCTCTCGCTCACGACCGACATGGCCGTGGATCCCTCCACGACCACGTTCGGCTGGCCGCGCCCGTTCCACGAGCTGCTGGCGCGCCTCGTCGCAATCACGTGGAAGGGTAGCCGGCCGAAGCCAGTCCCGTTATCGCCGCGCGAGCTGCGCTACGACATCGATCTCGAAAAGGCCCTCGCGACGCTCGGACAGGGAAACCTGGACCGTACGACGACGGTGTCGGCCCCCGAGTCCGACGGATCGGAATATTAACAAAAACCCTATGCGACACAGCTACGAGATACTTGAGGCGAAGGTCGCCCGGGACCACGAGAAGGACGCCGATTACATCGACGTGCGGGTACAGGTCTACGAGGACCGGATCGTGGACGACGCGGACATGGACGCGAACCCGGATTTCGTCGAGCAGGGAATCGAGGTGGGCGAGACGATCCAGGTGCCCGTCTGCGAGCGCAGCCTGGGATTCGCGCTCGCCACGCCGAAGGAGGACATCACGCGCGAACTGGACGCGATGGTGGCTGTTCTCGATTCCGACGCCGTGCTTGCCGAGAAGAACGCGGACAACGACGCCGCGCAGGAGAAGGCGCGCGAGACGGTCGCCGCGCTCATGGGACCGGAAGAGGAATCATAACCAAAACGCATATGATCGGATCGAAGAAGAAGGTCGGCGCGAAAATGCCTCTCGGCAACGCCGAAAACGTCGAGTACAAGCTCCTGCACTGTTCCGACTGCGCGAAAAATTCCTGCAAGAAGGCGCAGTTCTTCGAGAGCCAGGACCTTCCGGTCCCGGCGCACGGCGTCGTGAAGCCGATGTTTCAGGAGAACGCGCTCGCCCGGTTCCTGCTCAAGTCGAACCTTCTCAACCCGAACTGGATCAACGGGAAGCTCGCCTGGCTCGTCTCGCCCCTGCTCGGATTCTGGTCGGACAAGCGCGTCGTCGCCAACCTGATCACGAACGCGGGCGCGGCGGGCGTCGCCTCGCGCATCAACGGTTCGGGGGCTGAGGCCGCGTTCGTCTACATCGCCGTGGGCATCGGCACGACCGCCGCAGCCGTGACCGACACGACGCTTGAGTCAGAGATCACGGATTCCGGCCTAGCGCGCGTCTCCGCGACCGCCTCGCGCGTCACGACCGACGTGACGAACGACTCGGCGCGCCTCACGACAACCTTCTCGGTGTCCGGCACGAAGGCGGTCACCGAGTCCGGGGTGCTGAACGCCGGTGCGGCCGGTACGCTCCTTGCTCGCCAGGTGTTCTCCGCTGTGAACGTGGTGAGCGGCGACAGCCTTTCCGTCACGTGGACGATCGACGTGGACTAGGCCCGTGGAAACCGCCATTTTGAAAATCTTGCCTCGAATAACCTAAGTATTGGCCGGTATGTCCACGTTCTATCTCGACTACGAGGGCGGCAGCGATGCCGCCGACGGGACTTCCTTCGCCAACCGATGGAAAACTTTGACGTTGGGCGCGACGGCCGCGCGCATCGCCCCCGGTGACACGGTCCGCATAATGGGTTCCCCGGCCCCTACGAGCCTCGGCGTCAACGGGACCTGGACTGACGGCCCCCTCCCCGCCACCATTTCAATCACAAGCAGCACGAACGCGACGCCGATCGTCATCACCCGTGCGTCTCACGGGCTCACGACGGGCGATACCGTCGTCGTCACCGGGCACACGACCAACACCAACGCGAACGGGACGTGGGAAGTGAACGTGCTCACGTCCTCCACGTTCGAGCTTGTCGGCTCGGTGGGGAACGGCGTCGGCGGCGCGTCCGGCACGTTCAGAAAGGTAAACAACTGCCGCGTCACTCTCGCCTCCGCCGTCACGAAGGAAATTCAGGACTGCGGATTCCAGTCCGGCGCATGGACGCAGAGCGCGAACGTCACGGCGACCATCACGACCGCGGACTTCAAGGAGGGCTACGGTGCCAGCTCGATCGTGATCGCGGGGGCATTCGGCACGGGCCTGGCGGCATACAAGGCCCTCGCGGGAGCGACGGACTTCAGCGGGTACAAACAGATTTCCTTCTGGATCAAGCAGACGGCCGGGAACATCGGCGCGGCCGGGGCCACGCAGATCAAGCTGTGCAGCGACGCTGCCGGGGCAACCCCGGTGGACACCTTCGACATCCCGAACCTCGTGGCCCTCAACCGATGGGTTCCAGTGACCGTGGACAAGGGATCGGCCCTCGGCGCGTCCATCCAGTCCGTGTCGTTCAACGTCGTCACCGACAACGGGGCGCAGACGTTCCTCATCGACAACATCACGGCGGTAAAGGACAAGACGAGCGCGGATTCCCTCTCGCTGCAGAGTCTCATTGGAAAGAACACCGGGACGGAGACTTGGTGCGCGATCCAGTCCATCAAGGACACCCGAGTGATGCTCGACCAGGGGGAGAACGTCCTCCCGACCGCGACGACTTACCGCGGATACTCCGGCGTCTCGGAAACGGTCACCGCGTACAAGCGAGAGACGATAAAGACGGACATGGCGGCGCTCTCCACCACTCTTGTGCAGGCCGCGACCGAGGACGGAACGGCGGCCTCGTATATCACCTACAGCGGCGGGTGGGACAGGACGGCCATGACGACGCGAGACATCGAGACGTGGTTCGACGGGTTGAACGGACTTGGTACGGGGTTCTCCGTCGCGAATAGCGGCGACTATCTTTCGTTAGATTACATCTCGTTCGTCCGTTACAACCACGGGATCGCATTGGGAAACCAGGAAGGATTCACGATCGACCACGTCCATTCCAACAACAACTCCGGGCGCGGCATATCAGTCTCGGGGACATCAACGCTCATTACGCTCACAGCATACGCGCTGAACTACAACGCAGACACCGGGCTTGGAACGCTCGCGTCCGCCTTTCCTGGCGGGAAAAATATCGTGCCCGTCATCTACGCCGCCAACGGAAATGCGGCGGACGGCCTAAATTCCTTCGGGAAATTCGACATTTTCAAGAGCCTTCCGTCGCTTCGGAACAACGGGGAATACGGGCTGCAGTTCATCGGGAGCACGGACGGAGTGAGGGTGATCGACATGGTGACTTCCGGAAACGGGACGGGCGGCATCCGCCTGAGGACCGGCATTCACTTTCTCATCAACGCCAGCATCGGGGAATCCACGGAAGTCGCGGTCAGCGACACGTTGACCGGAAGCGCGGTCTTTTCGCACAAGCACGACACGACCGCGGATAACCATCAGATATTCACGGACGGAGGACGCATGGCGTCGGAGGCGACCGTGCGGCATACGGCATCCGGACTGGCGTGGAGGATGTCACCCACCAGCACGACAAGAAACGCAGCGTATCCGCTCGTCCTGTCCATCGCGAAGATCGCCTGCGCCGCGTCGGCGCTCGTGACGGTCAAAGCGTGGATGCGACGAAGCAACACGGGCCTCACCATGCGCCTCGTATGCAAGGGCGGGCAGATCGGCGGTGTCGCGGCGGACGTAACGTCCAGCATGACCGCAGCCGCCGACACCTACGAGGAGCTGACGATCACGTTCACGCCGAACGAGGCCGGGATCGTGGAGATCACGGCGGAAGCCTACGGCGGCACGACCTACAACGGATACGTCGACGACATGACCATAACCCAAGCCTGATATGCCAAAGTACGAAATTTTGGAAAACGAGCTTGACCTCGGCGGAGAACGCCGCACCCTCCGCGTGGCGGTGTCGGACGACGAATCGATCTACCTGAGCTTCGACGCGCAACCATCCGCGGAACGCGTGGATGCGGAGGCGGACATCTACCTCAAGAGCCAGGAGGTCGCCAGACTCCAGGCGGAAATCGAGGAACTGAGACGCTTCGCCGCGTCCGAATAGCCTATGGCTCTGCCCACCCCGACGAATCTGCAGACGATGGATTACGTCTATATGGGCGGTCCGTTCGTTTATGTTCCCGCTAAGTCCGCCGTGGTGCTCGCTGGAATGGACTACGCCTATCTCGGCGGTCCGTTCGTCGCGAATGACTATTCCGGCGGCGCGTCCTACTCCCAGCCACTCACGGAGACCATCACGTTGGTCGCGTCGCTGGCGAAGGGACCGACGAAGGCCCTGCAGCAAACGTTGACGCTCGTGGCGGGTATGGTCCGCGTTCCGGCAAAGGCATTCGCGCAAACTGTCGCTCTTGTCGACTCGTTGGTCAGGGGACCGCTCAGGCTCCTTTCAGAAACGGTCACGCTCGTGGCTACCTTCTCGCGATCGGCTTCCAAGTCTCTCGCGGATACGCTCGTTCTTACAGCGACGTTTGCCTACCAGAGGACGGCCTATGTCACGAGGACGGAGATCGCGACGCTCGTCGATTCCGTCGCCAGGGGCGCCGGCAAGGTGATCTCAACAACAGTAACCGTCGTCGGATCGCTTGCCAGAACGCTGACGCGCTCCCTGTCTCAGTCTGTGGTTCTTACGGACGCTATTTCCAACGCCCGACTGCTGCACGCCTCGATCTCCGAGGCGGTCACGCTGGCCGCGTCCGTCGTCCGGACGACCACGAAAACATTGTCGGCAGCCGTCACGCTCGTCACGACGTTCCTGGCGCAAAGGCTGCTTGCGATGACGCTTGCCCAAACCGTCACGCTCGTCGGCTCGTTCTCCAAAACGGTCGGCAGGTCCATCGACCTGTCCCTCGGGGTCTCCGATTCCATATACAGGTCTGTCTCAAAGTCAATCGCGAACGCCCTTGTACTCGCCGGATCGTCGCTCGTCGGTCGCATTCAAGGACGGAACGTTTCGGAGACCGTCACCGCGCACGATTCCTTCGTCAGGACACTTGGCAAGATGCTGACCGAATCCGTCACTGCTGCGGCCCGGATCCTGATCCTGCTCAACGGAATGACCGCAGGCGCGTGGTCCTCGACGGCCCGGGCGGCAAAGTCGTGGAATTCCACCGTGCGTTCCTCAAGGGTCTGGACAGGCACGGTCCGCGCCGCGAAGTCGTGGACTTCCACGATCCGCTCATCGAAGGCGTGGACCAGCACTGCGCGCGCGGTTAAATCGTGGTCCTCGACCGAACGTAACCGTTAATCCTATGCCCGACATCTTCATAAAGGATCCAGTCCTCGGGGGAATCGCGGACACGAAATATCTTGGCCTCGCGGATTCCGTGGCGCGGGCGGTCGGGCTCGACCTGCACGGCGAACCGGGAATCATCAGGGCGAACCAGCGCGCCGCGCGGAAAAGCGGGATCGGCCTGGTCGACGGTTTCATCAAGGCGCGAGTCAACTGCTCGAACGGCGAGACATATCTGTTCTCCAACAACTCGGGAAAGGTTTGGCGTCGTTCCTCGGCCGGCGTCTACTCGCTCGCGTACACGACGGTCGCCGGCGCGGGTTCCTCCGTCTGCACCGGCGCGCGCGAGTACAACGGGTACGTGTTCTGGGCCACCGAGAGCCGGCTGCATCGCATTTCCACGGCCGACGCGCTCACGGCGACATGGGTTCCGGGCGCTGGCCTCGACTTTGCCACCTTCACGAAGACGGACGCGTCGTTCCATCCGATGACGGAGCAAAACCTCGTCCTCTACATCGGGGACGGAAATTTGATCGCGCAGGTGGACGACGGGACTTTTTCCGCCGACGCTTTGGATTTTCCGACGCCGATCGGCCTCTCGAAGCGCATCTCCGCGCTGGGACGCTACTTCACGGACGTGCTGAGCGGGATATTCATCGGAACGAAGGTGGTGGGCACCCAGATTTACCGTTGGAACACGTGGTCGGATTCTTTCAGCGTCGCGGACGACGTGCCGGAGGTGGGAATCACCGCGTTCCTCGCCGGGGACAACCAGACGCTCGTCGCCGCCGGCGAGAAGGGGTTTATCTACGGCTACGACGGAAGCCAGCTCGCGCAGTACAGGCGCATTCCGGGGGACTGGAAGAAGAGCAAGACGGCGACCATCAATCCCGAGGCGGTCGAGAACAAGAACGGCACGTCGCTGTTCGGGGTTTCCAACGTGTCAGGCGACCCATGCGACCAGGGCGTCTTCTCATTGGGGCGGTTCAGCCCGTCCTTCCCGACGATTTTGAACCTGGAGCACCCGATCAGCACAGGGCGCATCGCGGGCGTGGAAATCGGGACGCTCACGCTTTACGGGTCCACCCTGCTCATCTCATGGAGGCAAAGCGCGACCATTACCGTGACCATAGCCTCGCCGGGCGTCGTGACATACACCGCGCACGGACTCTCGAACGGGGACGCCATCGTTTTCTCCACGACCGGCGCGCTTCCGACAGGTATCACAGCGGGGACGGTCTACTACGTTGGAAACGTCGCCACGGACACTTTCAATCTGTATGACACTTCCGCGCACGGCGTCGCCGGCGGCTCGACGGGACGCGTGAACACGTCCGGCAGTCAGTCTGGAGTGCACACGGCCCTGACCTACGGCGTTGACGCCGTGGACGACGCGGCGAAGCAGGGATCACTCACGGTAGACGGCGCGACCGTGCCAGGTCCGTTCTTCGAAAGCAGGGTCATCAACATGGACCGGGAGACCTCGAAGGATTGCACGATCAAGGTGCCTTACCGGTCGATCCCGTCCGGAACGAGCATCAAGGTCTACCACAAGGTCAACAACGGATCGTGGACAGAGGACACGGTCGTCGTCGACTCGATCAACAGCCTGGTGTACGTGGAAGTCGCCGTGACCGGCGCGAACACGATCCAGTGGCGTGTGGTCCTGGTGACGAGCGCCGACGACACGCCGGAGGTTGAACAGGCCATAATCTCATACTGATATGGCTAGGAAGCTCGACTTTCGAAACCTTGATCCCATCGCCCCCGCCGAACCGGGCGATTCTTCGCGCCAGAGCCTGAGCGAGGTGAACGTTGGGGACGGAAATACCTCGTACCATGCGGACAAGAGCGGCATCTGGCTCGGCGCGAAGAGATTCGCCGACGCGACGTTCTCCGTGTCGATGCTGGGGATTCTCATGGCGACCGGCGCGATCATCTCGGGAACGATCACGGCGATTGCCGGGGCGATCGGCGGCTTCGTCATCGGAACGGACTACATCCGCGACGCTGGCAATAACTTTGGGATGGCCTCCACCGTCACCGTCGGCGACGACGTGAGGTTCTGGGCGGGAGATACGTTCGCCAACAGGGGAGTAGCGCCCTTCTTCGTCACCGAGGCGGGAAACTTGACGGCGAACTCCGCGACTATCGTCGGAACGGTTTCCGGACGCTCTACGGCCACCATTGCCGGGGCCATCGACGCCTCCGGAAATCTGATCACGGACATCCTGAACGCGCGCTTGAACTCGTCCGCCAAGACGCTTCTAGCCGGATTCACCTTCGGTGCCGCCGACTACGCGGGTGCCGTCTCGTCCGGAACCATCACGTGGAACACCACAACCGGCGCGCTGACGGGTGGGTCGGGAGTCCTGCTCTACCGGGGAGGAATCATCGGCGCGTCCGGCGGGGTGGCAACCTTCGTCATAGACGCGACCACGGGCGACGCCACCTTCGCCGGCACGCTCTCCGCCCCGGACGGCGTAATCGGAGGATTCGACATCGGGGCGACCACCCTTTCTGCGTCGGCCGGAGGAAACACGACCACGATGTCTTCGGGCTCCACCGCGTTCTCGGCCGGCCCGACCGGAAGCCCGAGCTTCACCGTCACGCAGGCCGGCGCGCTCACCGCCACGTCCGCCGCTATCACCGGGACCATTTCCGGCCGTTCCACCGCGACCGTTGCAGCCGCGATCAACTCGTCCGGAAATCTCATCACGGATCTCATCAACGCCAGGCTCGACAGTTCCGCGAAGACGATGCTTTCGGGATTCACCTTCGGCGCGGCGGATTATTCTGGCGCATTGTCCGCAGGAACCATCACCTGGAACACGACCACGGGAGCGATAACCGGTGGATCTGGCACGCTTGTCTACCGAGGAGGCATCGTCGGAGCGAGCGCGGGAGTGGCTACGTTCACCCTGGACGCCGCGACGGGTGCCGCCACTTTTGCCGGGACCCTCTCAGCGCCGTCCGGAAACTTGGGCGGGTTCGTGCTTGGAAGCGACTATATCCGCGATGCCGCGGACTCGATGGGCATGGCGTCGACCGTTTCCGGATCGGACGACGTTCGCTTTTGGGCGGGCTCTACCTTCTCGAACAGGGCTACCGCCCCGTTCTTCGTGACGGAAGCCGGAAATCTTACCGCCAATACCGCTACTATTGCCGGCACGATTTCCGGCAGGTCCACCGCCACGGTCGCGGCGGCGATCAATTCATCCGGAAACGTCATTACAGACCTGATCAACGCGCGACTGGACTCGTCCGCGAAAACCATGCTCGCCGGATTCACGTTCGGTGCGTCGGACTACGCCGGTGCCGTCAGCTCCGGCACGATAACTTGGAACACGACGACCGGGGCCATCACGGGCGGATCCGGCGTGTTGGTGTATCGGGGAGGAATTGTCGGGGCGGCGGCGGGAGTCGCCACCTTTACGCTCGACGCCGCCACCGGGGCAGCAACTTTCGCAGGAACTCTGTCCGCGCCTTCTGGGAACCTTGGGGGCTTCGTCCTGGGTTCTGATTACGTTCGGGATGTCGCGGACAGCTTTGGGATGGCTTCCACGGTAACGGCAGGGAATGACGTACGTTGGTGGGCTGGCTCGACCTTTGCTAACAGAGCGACAGCACCATTCGTTTTGTTCGAGGATGGTTCCGCCATTTTTACAAAGGTTCAGCTGTTATCCCCTGACACATATTTCATCGGCAACAAAGCAGACGGCTTGATTGCCGAGGGCGACACGGGATTTACGATCGCGCGCACCAACCCGGCTCAGACGACCATCGCCACGGGTGCTGTGGCCGGCCGCGCTGCAACTCTCCACGGCAACGATGGCCTCCTGTGGGACTCGTCTCCTGGGGATCTCGACTGGGACAACAGCTCGTGGTTCTCATGCCAGATCCGCGTTGATGCGACTACGCTCCAGAACGGAATCTGGGGGCTCGGATGCCGAACGACGGTAACGTCGCCGGACGTGCCGGACGACGCGACCACCACGGAGCGCCACATCGCGTTCCTGCTCGACGACGGAACACTCTATGCCTCGGTCGCGAACGGGACCACCCAGACCAGGACGGACATCTCAAGCTTCGTAACGCTCAACCGGTGGAACACCTACTCGTTCGTCTACACGGCCGCGACCTCGGTCGTCTTCTACATAAACGGCGTGGCCGTGGCGACAATCAGCACGAACATTCCGACCGGGGCTACCGATTGGGAACTGAGCTTCGGCATCGAGACGCAAACATCCGTCGCGCGCACCATCGGGCTCAACAATAATTATTACCTGTCGATGCGGCAGAGCTAACTATGGCAACGAATTCCATCCCGTGCTCGACCTGCTCATGCGTAGAGGCTGACGCAACCGTCTTCAAATTTCGCATTAGGAAGGTTCTTCCAAAGGAAAAGGAGGGAAAGGCGATGTTCGCGGTGTGTTCGACCTGCCTCGGCGAATGGATGATGCGACAGCTTGGCGTCTATCCTCCGACGAATTACCAAAAGGAGCAGTGACGACCTTTCCTTCGCGATCGACGAGATGATCCTGAAATCATGGTAACTGGTTAACCCCATATATGGCACTTGACCTCAAACAATATCTTTCGTCGATCAAGAAGGACCCGACCGCCATCCGCGAGGCCGCAAAGAAAATTTTGTCCGGCGAGGTTTCTTCACTGGCGAACAACAGCGTCCTGCAGGGATGGGCGAACACCGCGATCGCGCAGCTCGACTCTTACGACGAGCGGATCGCGGGCAAGTCGTCGCGCCTGGACAACCACGGCACCGACCTGGCCGAGAAGGAGCTGGACAAGGCGTACTCGTGGATCACGGGTGCCGCGCAGAAGCACAAGGCGGACCGGATGTTCTCCCGTTCCGCCGGCGCGGCGGCGGAGGATGCCGCGAAGGCCGCGAACCTCGAATCGAACGCGGCCAACCTGACCGACTTCTCGAACTTCACGGGAACGCCCGCCGAGCGCGCAGCGCTTGAGGCGAGGGCCGCCGGCATGACCTCCGAGGCCGCCAAGAAGAATGCCGACCTCGCCGCCGGCGGATACGCCACTTCCGGAGGCACGACCAAGCTCGCGTCCGGCGACGTGATTCCGACCGCTGACCTCACCCGCGACCAGCGAATGAGCGCCGCCGCCGAGAGACAGGCGACCATCGAGCGAAACGCCGGAGTCGCAACCAACGTGGCGGGAGGTTCCGTGTCGACGCCGCAGAACACGGCCGTTCCGACGGCAGCCCAAAACGCCGCGAACGCCACCGTGGAGTCCGGCAAGGCTGCCCCGGTCAGTCCCGGCGAATCCTACGTCATTAAGTCCGGCGACACGCTCTCCGCGCTCGCGCTCGCGAACGGGACGACGGTAGCCGAGCTGATGCGACTGAACCCGCAGATCACGAACCCGAACCAGATCTATGCCGGAAAGACGCTGACTCTCCCCGGAAAAGCCGCAGCAGCGGGAGCCGGCGGAGGTTCGGACCTGTCCGGCATCCTCACGGCAGAGGCCGCGAATGCCGCGATCAACAGCGACCAGGATGCCGACATCGCCTCCAAGACGACCTCGGACGCGCCCACGACCCGCAGGACCGTCGAGGACATCATGGCTGAGATCGAGAAGTCCGTGACCCCGGATACGGCCGCCCCGACGGTTCCCGACACCTCAGCCGCGCTTGAGGACCGTCGCGCGGAATACGGCGTCACGGACCTTGAGTCGCAGGTAAACGACCTACAGGCGCAGCTCGCCGAGGTGGAGGCGAACAAGCGCGCCCGCGTCGCCGCCGAGCGCGGAAAGGCCGTGGCGACCAACGTGATATCGGGACGCATCGGGGAGGCCGAGCGGCAGGAGAACGAGCGCATCGACGCCCTGAACCGCCAGCTCACCGCCGCGTCGAACCTGCTCCAGACGAAATACGGGATCATCGACACTCTGATGAAGGCGGATGCGACCGACTACGCCAACGCCAGCGCGGCGTACGACAAGCAGTTCGCGCAGAACATCTCGCTCTTCAACGCGGCGAAGGGCATCGAGGAGGCGAACAAGTCCGAGGAGCAACGTGCCTTGGACAACGCGCGCGCGAACGCCCAGATCATGGTCAACTCGATGGCGTCGAACAACCAGACTTTCGACCTGCTTTCCCCGGGGCAGCAGGCCACGCTCACGAGACTGGGGGTCGAGTCCGGTCTCGGCGCGGATTTCTTCAAGATGGTGGCCGCGTCGAGCTCAAACAAGGAAATTCTTACGACGATCAACAGCGATGACGACTCTACGGTCTCCGTTATTTACAAGGACGGTTCGCAGCAGACGTTCGCGACGGGAATCAGAAATCGCGTGGCCGGTAGCGGAAGCGGCGGAAGCACCGGACCCACGGACGAAGACAAGGAAATTGCAAAGTTCCGCAACGACGCGGCGGCATTCGTCCAGAAGCTGGACGACGGCGACATTAAATGGGGCGCGGCCTGGGACTCCCTGCACATCCTGTATCCCAACGCATCCAACGAACTTATCGACCAGATGCTTGGCGGAGGATACGACGCTAAGACGCAAAAATTCGTCGGACGCGCGGCTACTGAATAAAAAATACCTATGTCCTCTTGGGATGAACTGAACAAATCTGCTGGGGCGAAACCCGTCCAGACCGTCGTGCCGTCCGGCGCTCAGTCCGGCGGATGGGCCGCCGCCAACGCCTCCGCGAAGAGGCCTGCTTCGGCGGACACGGCTGCTTCGACGTCACCGCGTGTGTCCGCAGCCAAAACCGTGGAGAAGAAGCCCCTCAGTTTTGGGCGATGGGCTGCAAACGTGGGATCCACGATTCTCACCAGCATCGCTGAAACTGTTCCGGTCGTCACGGACTACGCCAGCCGGTATGCGGGCGAGCTTCTGCGAGGTGGTGGTAATCTTTCGAACTTCATTTTCAACAAGACGTTGGAAACTGCGGCGAATGCCGGCGCAGGCGCGGCTGGTTTTCCTGCGTCGAAGGTTACGGATCCGCTGTCCAGCAAATTCGACAAAACGGTGAAGAGCGTTATCCAGAAAGTTTCGGACAAACCAATCGGGGACGCGCAGAAGCTCGCCGGCACGGTGAGTTCAAACGATTATGTCGCACCGAGCAAGTCCTGGCAGGAGGCGTCGTGGCAAGACCGTTTCAAGCCGGAAAATCTGAAGGAAACCGCGTTCATGCTTTCGTCGCAGGGCGTCGGGAGCATGGTTCCCATCCTGCTTAACGCCCCGGCCGGCCTATTGCTGGCGACGGCCCCGACAGTCGGCGAGATGAAGCGGATCGGCCGTGAGAACGGGGTCGATGAGGGAACGTCCGATGCCGTCGCGCTGACGGCGGGACTTCTGATCGGTTTCATCGATTCAAAGACGCCTGGAAATCTTACCTCGGTCCTCAAGGAGAACCTTGCCAAGTCGTTCGGGGGCGTCTTGTTCGGGGGTTTAAAAACCGCGACGAAGGAGGGCGTGCAGGAAGTTATTCAGGAAGATCTGCAGGTCGCAGCGGAAACCGTGCTCGGGAAGAAGCTCGACTGGGACGAAATCGCCGGTCGCAACGTCACCTCGTTCGCCGGAGGGTCGCTGGTCGGCGGCGGCATGAGCACGTTCGTCGATTCGATCAACAAGGTGCGCAGCAAGGCCGTGCAGCCGCAGGCATCCACCCGGTCCGGAAACCTGAAGCCCGCGCCCGCGAACGAGGCCACGGTATCGACGGCAAAGGCACGCCTGCAGGAGCTGGACGAACGGGCAAATTACTCCATGCTTACCTCCGTCGAACGGGCCGAGCGCAACTTCCTTCGGGAAAATTCCACGAAACCGGAAAAGCTCGCCCAGGGCTATTCCATAAGGGTAAGCACGCCGGTTGTGGACGCCCGCGAAACCGTGGCATCCTCAATCGGAAATCGTTCCGCCAACGTGGAAAGCGTCGTGCGCGCGCAGCAGACCTTGGACGACTTTTACACCCGAAACGAGCGGGAGGTGATAGCGGTCGATGAAGTGGCGACAATCAGGATTGTGGAGTACGAGGACGGAAAATTCGGTTACGCTTACAAGGTCTTAACGCCGAAGAACGGGATACAGTCCGAATACTCGGTCAACCCGCTTTCTGATTCCGCTGAGACGGCCATAGAGAGGGCGCGTCGCGAGGTATTGAACTATGCCAATCGCCAGCGTCAAAAAAATCCTGAAGCGCCGGATGCAGCCGTGCTGCAACGCATTGCTACCGAGGTGGCAAAGATCGTTTCGGCGACGCGCGCCGAGGAAATTAGATCCACCGTCAAGAGTATAGCGGAGGAGGCCGTGCCGACGGATACCCTCCGACGGGAGACGGGACCGAAAGAAAATGAAGCAACCGTGGCAGGGCTGGACACGGCCTCGTCCATTGATCCAGAAAACCCTCGCCAAAGCCGTGTTTACGCGCGACTGAAGTCCGAGATGCCGCAGGAGCTGCCCGGTGACGTCTCGTACAACGCGATCAATCTGAAGGAGGACACACGGAAGGCCGTTGATCTCGTGGGGTCTGATAAGCAAAAGGCCTATCGTGTGGCGATGGGATTGGAGACCGTGGCCGGCCAAACCTCCACGTCCGTGAACATCGCGCTTGCGGAGGCGGCGCTGGAGTCGGGAAATACCGCCCTATTTGCCCAGCTTACGAAGGCCCGCAGCCTTGCGCAGACGCGGCGCGGCCAGGAGATCGTGGCCGAGAAGGGAAGTGTCACGGAGAACAGCGCAGCGCGGTACGTCAAGGAGCTGATCAGCGAGCGGATGGCGGCCCTCGGCGAGGAGTTCATGAGGGGTATCCAGCGGTTCAAGCCGGATTCCACCCCGCAAAAAAAGGCAATGGCGAAAATCGACGCGGACGTGAAGGAAGCGCAGGCGGCGATGAAAAAAAACCGGATGAAGCGCTTTGACGTGGAGGCCGCTCAAAAATTGATCGATAGCCTGGCTTGCGCCTAAACCTATGGCCATTTTCTGCATTCCGAAAAACCTTCTCAAGACGCTCAAGGAGTCGGCGTTGAGTGGTGCGGTCGATCTCCAAAAGCTGACGGAAATGTCCTCGGAGGAACGCCGGGCATTCTTCGCGGAGAAGACGGATCCCGAGCTCGGACGGTTCATCAATTCCAAGTTCGAGGCGGCATTGGCCTCAAGCCAGAAGGACGCGATGCTCGACTGGGCGAAGAGCGTCTTCACGCCGAAGGCTCAGGAAATGCCCGTGTTCAAGTCGGTCTTGGACAAAATCAACGCGCTCGATGACCTGGGCATACTGGATCCAACGAGCGAACGGGCATTTTTGGAGGATCTCGTTTCAGAAAAACTCGGAATTACCGTCAGCGCGGAGGAGGCGAGGGAGATCAGTGAGAGGGCGACCGTCATTCAGGAAGCGCAGGCGAAACTTGGAGAGGACCTGGGGAATCCGGAAATGGCCGACGAAAATATCGCTTTCCTGAAGGCGAAAAGGGAGATGGACGACTACATCGCGTCGCGCGTCCCGGCCAGCAACCTGAAGGTTCTGACCGGGACGATCGGTCGCGGCATGATGCTCGCGTCGGTAAAATCACCGCTTCTCAACATCGGGTCGAACATCGAGGTTGGGTTTACCGAGGCGCTTTCGCGGCGCATCGCTGATTTTTCCTTCAAGGGCGCGGACAACGCGATGGCGGTGGAGTACGTGAAATTCGCCAACCGCGTGTACCAGGAGACCGGGTTCGACATTTCGCGCATGGTCACATTGGCTGACGCCGGGGGATCCGGCGGTCGCGTGCTGGACAGTACCGTCAGCGCGCAAGGCCCGGGAAATATTCGTCGTGTAGGACGGCTGTTCGAGGATGTTGTTTTCAAGCAGATGATGGGCGCTCCAGACGCCGTATTTGCCGCCGCACATTTCGCCGACAGCGTGAACGTACACGCACTCAAGGCTTCTAGCGGGGACGCAGCCGTCGCGCGCCAGCTGATGCGCGACGCGATGCGGATAAAGCCCCAGACCGACGAGGGGGAGCTTCTGCGCGCGCAGGCGATCCTCGACGCACAGGTTGCAACGTGGACCGACAAGACGTGGGCGTCTCAGCTCGCGTTGGGCATTCGAAAGCTTTTGAACGATCTTACGGGGGATGCGCGCGTCGGGGATTACGTTATGCCGTTCGTAAAAACCCCGGCAAACGTGATCGCTACCGGGGTGGACTATTCCGGTGTTGGGGCGGCAGTCAAGGTGGTTGTTAAGACAGTGGACGCGATTAAGAGCGGGGAGTTTGGAACGGAAAAGTTCGTGCGGGGAATTTCTCGCGATCTTGTTCGCGCCGGAATTGGTCTGGTCGGCGCGGCGGTAATCGCAGCAAATCTCGACGACGACGATTTCGTGGGTGCATACGACCCGCGCCGCGCCCAGTACGAGGAACTGCGCGGATCCAACTACAACGCAATTCGGATCGGTGGCAAGTGGATTAGCACCGACTGGCTCGGCCCACTCTCGATCCCTGTCACGGCGATGATGTACGCGAAGCAGAATGGATCCACGCCGCAGGAACGCGCGTTCCAATATGGCAAAGGGGTGTGGTCTGGCGTGCTCAATCTTCCAGGTATTTCCGATGCCATCGATATCATCAAGGAGGCTCAGTACAACAAGGGCCAGTCGTTCGACGAGATGGTCGGCTCCGCGCAAAATTATGCGCTTGAGCAACTGTTCAGCCGTCTCGTACCAAGCTTCATCGGCGACATCGCAAAAGCCACGGACCAATATCAGCGCGAGACGGGGCAGGGCACGGCAGGTATCCGTGCGCGCATTCCGTTGCTTCGCCAGGGGCTTCCAGTCAAGCAGGACGTGTTCGGCAATGACTTAAAAACCGAAAACCCACTCGTCACGATTCTGTTTGGCTCGCGGGTTCGGACTGACCGTGAGAATGAAATTACGAAGGAGGTCGACCGACTGATCGAGGCAAACGACAAGGCGTTAAATTTCACCGACTGGGACAAGACATCAAGCAAAAAACTGGCCCAATTCGCGGAAAAAGTGGGGCCAGAAAAATACGATGAGGCACAAAAGCAGTACGGGGAGAAACTAAGAAAGGAATTGATCAAGACAATCGACAGCCGCGCGTACACAAAACTCACTGATGACAAGAAACTGGAGCTTCTCAACGATCTGGACGCGGAGATCGTCGATGAGGTCTTCAGGACGTACCACTTCAAATATCGAACGTAGAAAAACTAGGGGCAGTTGCTCTCAGTCCAATTTGGAATGCACGGTTGGTCGCCCGACTGTGCATTTTGATTTGAAGGAACCACCGCGTCATATGCAAATACGGCGACCGATACACAGGCGGTAATCGCAATAAGAATGCAGAACACCAGGCTCAAATTTTTGAGAAATTTCATATTTGATAATTAAAGCCCTTTGTCGTGAAGGCAAAATTTATACTCATCCTCGTCGGCGGCGGTCCAATAATCCTCGGATGCTTTGCCGGGGGATCCCGAACATTTTTTGCTTGGAAATGGGGTCAGGTCCAATCCTCCGACCGTCGTCGTCTGGTTGCACACGGTCGGATCCGGAGGAATCGCCGGAACCTCGTCCCGCTGTACGTGGATCCATGAGCAGTCATGCCGAATCTGTGCCGGTCGGTATTGGAACCAATAGAACATTCCGCCGCCAACTAGCAACATCAAAGTCACAGAGACGATACAGATTCGAGTAGTGGCCATCACAATTTTACATCGCACGAGTCCGGTCCATCCGCGCACTCGTAGTAAAGCACCAGCTTGTTGATTTTCGCGGGTCGGCTGTATGACGAGATGAACGTCTCGACCCGGATCTCCGCGTTCTGCTTGAAGAGTCCAGACCAGTCGATATACTGTGGCGTTTTCTGCTCAGAGTAGGGCTTCGTGACGTAGGGAACACTGTTGATCGCATAGAGCAGTACAGTCGTGTCGCTTTTCGGCACGGGGAGGCTCAACGGTCGGAACAGGTGGCCACCCTGGTAGTTGAGGATTAGGTACACGCTTTCCCACGCAGTGAGCGGTTTGCCGTCTTCCAGCGACGCGTCGACGAGGATGTATGCGCGGGAAACCGAACCCTTGTCGACGAGGAAGGTGACGAACTTTTTGTCGTCCTGCGTCTTTCCGTCCGGCGTCCACGTCGTGAAGTCCGAAAGGATTTCAAGTGACTTCATCTCCTTGGTGGCATCGTAGTCTACGAACTCTGATACGGCCGGTTCTTGGACGGGAGCCGGAACCTCCTTGATGATCTCAATCTTTTCGGGTTCGAATATGCTTGTCGTTTTGTCGAGAATTATAATCGAAAGCACCCCGAGACCGAGGAGCACCGCGAGGTTGATCGCTATTTGCTTGGTTCTTTCTTCCATATCTCATTGCTCACCGCACACACAATTAGCAGGGACGTTGATATCACACTGATGTGGAACGATAGTGCCGCGTTTCCCCATTCCTCTTTGAATGTGTCGATTAGTTTGGTCTTGCTGATCTGGTCGGCGACGCTCACGAATATAGGAATACCGATGCTGCTGAACACATACCAGAGCTTCCCGAGCCCTCCGAGCTGTTCGAGGAGGTACCCGAGTGTCAACGTGCCGACCATGTAGCTCAGGCAAGCGGCGACCTTCACTTTCTTTAGTTGACGCAATGTCTTTTTGAACGTTGCCATAGCCTACGGCCTTTTACCGCAGGGGCTGTGGCCCGTCAACGGTTCCGCAATACAAATAAGTTCCGGGGCGGATCTTCCGCGCTCACGCCTGCTTTACCATTTTCGACACTGCCTGCCGGGACAGGCTGCACGCGCGCGCGATGTCCGCGATGCTGTGGCCGTCCTTGAACGCGGCGGTGATGGTTTCGCGCCGCTCGTCGGCGAAGCGCATGCGTTTCGTTTGGAGCTGCCCGAGCTTCTTTTTGGCCGCCGTGATCTCGCGGTCGAGGCGTTGGACGGCCGCCGTCGTGGTCCGGCATTGGTCTATCATATGTGTCAACCGGTTGTCAATAGTTGACAAACGGATTACCTTCGGCTAGGGTGCCCTCTTACTCAAGAGGATATCACAGGAGGAAGGATATTTCCAACCTACCGTATGCCTACCAACAAGGAAAACGAACGGCTCGCGGATGAGTACATTCGCTACCTGGCCATCTCTTCGACGAAGCAGGGAACCGATTCGTTCCGCTGGGGGCTTCGGAGGTTCATCGTTTGGCTCGAAAAACGGCCGGTATTCTCAATCGTGATCGCCGACGTCATCGCGTACACCGAGTACCTGACCGAGCAGGGACTGAAGTCGGGGACGCGGAACCAGTACCTCTGCGCAGTGAAGTCCTTCTGGCGCTACCACGAGGACCTTGATCGGACGCCGTTTCCCAGCCGTCTGTTCCCGAAGGTGCCGATCCGCGACAAGGTGTCGTTCCCGCCGCTCCGCGAGGAGGAGTTCGCCGCCGTGATGAGCGCCATTCCCACGTTCGTCCCGACCGGCGTGCGGGAACGGTGCGCGTTCTCGCTCCTTTACGCGACCGGAATGCGGATTAACGAGCTGCTTTCCCTGAACGTGACGGATCTGAACCTCGCGGCCCGGCGCGGCGAGGTGAGGACGGAGAAGCGCCTCAACCACACGCGGCCGATCTACTGGGACGAGTTCGCGCACGCGGAGCTGCTCGCATGGCTCGACGCGCGGCGACAGATCCTCGTCGACGCGCGGGTATCCCAGGAGGCGCTGTTCGTGAACCTGTCGGACAACAATCTTGGGATTAGGCTCGACGACGCGAACCTCCAACGGTCGTTCCGGAACGTTCGCGACCGGATCGGGCTGCCGCGCAACCTCGTCGTCCACTCGTTCCGCCACGGCTTCGCGACGCTCGCGCACCAGCGGCGCGTCGACATGCTCCATATCTCCAAGATGCTCGGACACGCGAAGGTCGCGACGACGCAGGTCTACCTGCACACGCAGGAGAACGAGATCGAGGAATCCTACCGCGCGGCGTTCGGAGGTGGTAAGATGAAAACAACGTATGAAGACGGAACAAACAAAGGAGTCGATAAGCGAGCGCATGCGCAAGCTCAACCAGATGCGCATCGCCAAGCGCGCGCGGGACGTTGAGATGAAGAAACGCACGCTTGCGGGAAGAAGACTCGGTGGGAAACGGGGCGGGAAACGCGCGGCGGAGTTGATGACTCCCGAGCAGCGGAAGGATCGCGCGTTGGCGGGGAACAGGGCGCGGCAAGAAAGTTATACACAAGCCAAGCAAATAACCAATAGAATCAAGGCTTGACAAGGTTATTGCGTAGTGTTACGATATCAGTGTTAATCAGAGGGTCGAGTAAAAAACTGCAGTTTCAGAGGGAGTCCACGCGGTATCCGCAATGGGCGAAACGCTAAATTTGCAAGAACCGTCCAAAGATGGACGGTTCTTTATTTTATTACATCTTTTGTTGCTGATTTTCATTGAAACGGGTAGGATATCAACCATTGTGGTATCAAGCCTTGCGAGAAATACGCTTTACCTTACGATTGCGTCAATTGGACAAAAAATTTTGGCGTTCGTGTATTTTTTGTTTCTTGCAAATGTAATGGGAACGGAGCAAACCGGAGGGTATTTTCTTGCTTTATCAATCACGACTATTTTTTCAACTTTTACCGATTTTGGGATGACGTCAGTCGTAATTCGCGACGTGGCAAAACTTCCTGAACAGGCAACGAATTTGGTACGCAAGGCGTTGTGGTTGAAAATTCCCTTCATGACGCTTGGCGTTATCGGATCAGTGACGGCTTCCTGGGTTTTAGGCTATGACGCATTGGTGCGTGATCTCGTCATGATTGCATCGCTTGTCATGCTTGCCGATGCAATCTCTTTATTGTTTTATGGCGTTTTGCGCGGACATCATGCTTTACGCTTTGAATCAATCGGCATCTTTCTTGGGCAGACTTGCACTCTTGTATTCGGCGGCGCCGTGTTGCTCATTCATCCGTCACTTCGTCTCTTGATCTTCGCGCTTTTAGCCGGAAGCATTTTTAACATGGTTTATTCTGCCTACCATGTCGTCCGACTGCTTGGCATTCAGACGTTGCGGCCCGAATGGGATAATATTCTGACAAAAAAAATGCTCGTTGCGGCGTTACCGTTTGCTTTCGCAGGAATCTTTGTGAAGGTTTACTCATATGTCGATTCAGTTTTTATCTCAAAGTTCATCGGAACGGCCGCGGTTGGCATTTATGCCGTCGCCTATAAGTTCACGTATTCATTCCAATTTTTACCAATGGCTCTCGTAGCGGCATTGTATCCAAGAATGAGTTCGCTCGTTGGAAAGGATAATGCGGGTCTCCAACGGTTGTTCGACGACGCGATCTGGTATCTCGCCGTTCTTGCCGTTCCGATTTCCTTCGGTTTGTTCGCCGTCGCGCCAGATGCGGTCGCCCTTGCCGGAGAAGGATATGAGGGAGCCGTTCCAATTTTGCAGGTGCTAATCTTCGTGCTAATCCCGATTTTCCTCGATTTTCCAGTCGGATCTCTTCTGAATGCCGCAGGGCGACAAGGAACCAAGACGACCATCATGGGCATCACGATGCTCATCAATATTCTTTTGAATGCATTATTGATTCCACGATATGGCGTTATGGGGGCCGCGTACTCGGCCATTGCGAGTTTTACGTTCCTGCTGTTTGGGGGACTTCATTTTGTTTCACAGGTCATTCCTACATATTCGATGCGGCTGTTTTTTCGGACGACGGCTTCCATTTTTGGATGTGGAGCCGCGATGGGAATCGTCGCCGTTGTCCTGCGTCCTTTCCTCGGCTTCATCCTCGTGATTCCTCTCGCCGCGATTTGTTACGTGGCCATGTTATTTTTAACGCGATCCGTAAGGACGGTCCATCTAAAAAACGCGTTCAATCGCTTTCGACGACGCCCGATTTATGTCGAAGATTCTGCTATACACGATTGATTTTTCTCCAAATCGTGGAGGGATTGCACGACATCTTTCCGCCTTGTCGGAATATTTCGGTTCGGAGTTGAAGGTTGTCGTTCCAGATGCCGAACATCGGCGATGGTGGTCGGCAGCGATGGATCTGATTCAACGAAGACTCACGTACGAGACGCTTCTTATCAGTCATGTGCTGCCTCTTGGTACGGCGGCTATGCTTGCGGGGGTATGCTCGCATAAACCGTACGTCGTTCTTGTCCACGGGATGGATATCGGCCTTGCAAAGAGAAATTTCTTAAAGCGATTTGTTTCCGGATTCGTGCTGCGCGCCGCAAAATGCGTCGTGGCAAATTCACGCGCGCTTGAAAGGGAAGTGCGGGATTCGTTTGGCGTACGGAGGACATTGGTCGTATACCCATGCGTCTCAGAGAAAACGCTTTCTCTTTCAGAAGCTCGATCTTCGCATCGCGAGTCCCGTCCTTTCGAGCCAGTTACGTTGCTCACGGTTTCGCGATTGGTCCCGCGCAAGGGTCACCTGCGCGTCCTAGAGGCGATTGACGGATTGCGCGCAAGATATCCTGATTTGCGGATCGCGTACACGATTGTCGGTGACGGCCCCATGCATGCCGCAATCGAGAATGATATTCGTGAGAGGGCGCTGCCCGACGTAAACGTTGTCATGAACGCGACGGACGAGGAACTCGCATCGTTTTACTCGTCCGCGGACATCTTCGTCATGCCGGTGATTCGCGACAACACGGACCGTGAAGGGTTCGGAACGGTATATCTCGAAGCCGCCGCATATGGCGTTCCATCGATTGCGACGGACATGCCTGGCGTCGATGAGGCCGTGATTCAGGGCGTTACGGGCATTCTGATACCGGACGGTGACGGAGGGGCGTTGGCGGACGCGATCTATCGGCTTGCCAGAGATCCTGCGGGTCGACTTGAACTCGGAAACGCCGCGCGGAGCCGCGTGGTGGATCAGTTTACGCCGAAGAAGCAGTTCTTAAAGTTAACCGACATCATGTGAGCCGAATTTCCGTCATTATTCCTGCCTACCAGCACGCGGCGACAATCGCCGAGTGTTTGGATTCGATCATGGCGCAAACGCGCCATCCCGACGAGGTGATCGTCGTAAACGACGGAAGCACCGACGGAACGGAGGACGAGCTTAAGCGATTTGAGGAACGAGTCACCATCATACGCCAGTCGAACCTGGGCGGTAATGCGGCGCGGAATAATGGTTTCGCCGCATCAACAGGAGACCTTGTGATATTTTGTGACGCCGACGTCGTCATGCGGTCGGACATGCTTTTCAAGATGGAACGGACGCTCGTCGATCATCCCGACGCAAGCGTCGCGTACGGCGGTTTTCGTTTTGGGTGGAAGGCATTTCGGTCCTTTCCGTTTTCCATCGAACGCCTACGGCACATGAATTATATTCATACGACCTCGCTCGTTCGTCGCGAGCATTTTCCCGGCTTTGATCCCTCCATTCGTCGATTTCAGGATTGGGACGTGTGGCTCACCATGCTCGAACAGGGAAGACGCGGAATTTTTATCGACGAGGAGCTGTTTCGCGTCATCGATCGTTACGACCGGCCAGGCATCTCGCAATGGAGGCCTTCGTTCCTCTATAAGATTCCTTGGAGCCGATTTGGCTGGCAACCGGAATCCGTTGGAAAATATGAGGCCGCGCGCGCCGTCATCGTAATGAAACACCGGTTATGATTTCCGTTATCACCGTCTGTTATAAATCGGCCGACCATGTGGAAGCGATGCTTGAATCGTTGCTTCGTCATGCGAAAGATACGGAAATGGAAGTCTTCGTGGTCATAAATGGAGACGGGACGGACCCTTTGTCCATGCGGGCAAGGTATCCGAACGCGCGGTTCATTGTCTCCGAGAGGAATCTTGGATTTGCGGGCGGAAACAATCTCGCCATCTCGGAGGCGCGCGGCGACTATATTCTCTTGGTGAATCCCGATGTTGTTTTTACGGAAAACGCCGTTCAAAAAATTGAGGAGAGAATGCAAAATGACGCGGACGTCGGGATTGGCGGAATTTCGCTCAGGAATTCGGACGGGTCGCGGCAGCATTGCGTCTGGAGGTTTCCAACCCCGGTTGACCAACTGCTTCTCATGCTTAAGGTTCCGCACGCGTTTCCGAATATCGGGCCGATTCGACGGTACCTCATGCGTGACTTTGACTATTCCCGTACGCAGGACGTCGATCAGGTCATGGGCGCGTTCTTCTGCATTCGCCGTGAGACTCTTGCGGATATTGGTCCGCTCGATGACGGATTTTTCGTTTGGTATGAGGAGGTTGACTTCTGTCGTCGCGCGCGTACGGCCGGCTGGCGCACTCGCTATTATGCCGATGTGTCGGCGCGGCATGAAGGCGCCGGCACGTTTAATCGAGTGACGACGCTTCGTAAGCAGGCCATGATGAGGCGAAGCCTGCGTCGATATATGAGAAAGCACTTTGGCGTCGGGCCGTGGCTTTTGTTTTGCGCGCTTAATCCTCTTTTCGTCTTGCTTGCGGCCGCATCCGCCATTCTCAAACCGCATTGATATGTTCGATCAATTTTTTGGGAAACCATTTTGGATCACGCTCGGATCTCTCGCGGGCGTCTTTGTCGTCTCGATGATCGTTTTTTTCATTCCGTTTCTAGCCGCATTCGCGTTGCTTGTCATAGGGCTGGCGACCGCGGTCGTTTCTTGGAGAAGGCCCGAATTTGGCATCGCCATCGCCTTCGCGGAACTATTCGCAAATTCGCACGGACATCTCATTTCGTATCAGGTCGGCGGGTTCGGCCTATCGCTTCGCATGGTCGTCTTTGCGGCGGTGATGGTCGCTTGGATCATGTCCGTCGCGTCGCGGCGTTCCGGGTTCTCATTTCGCGACGTCCGGTTTGCTCCGTTCCTACCTCTGTTTGCGGCAGTCATCCTCGGCTTTATGGTGGGATTCCTTCAAAACGATCCCTTCATGGCCTTTAAGGATGGAAACGGGTATCTGTACGTCGCCTATTTGTTTCCAATTCTTTCCGTGGAATGGAATGGCGTCAAAAGGCGCTTGCTGTTCCAGGTGGTGGCCGCGGCCGCCGTTTGGGTCGTCGTTCTGACGCTTGGCCTCCTATACGTCTTCACGCACTTTCCCGAATGGATGCTCGGTCCGGCCTATCGCTTTATCCGCGACACGCGCACCGGCGAATTGACGAAAATGGCGGGAAACATTTTTCGCATCTTTTTGCAGGCGCAATTGTCCGTCGTTTTCTTTCTGTTCGTGGTGGCACCGTTCCTGCTTGTCCGAACAATGGCTTGCCGCACCTGGTGGCGGTTTACCCTTGGGCTTACGGCCCTTGTCTCCGTCGTGCTGATCAGTCTCTCGCGCAGCTTCTGGCTCGGGATCTTCGCGGGAGTCGTCGCGTTGTTCGCGCTCATTCGGATGGATGCGTGGCCCGGCTTTCGCGCCGCTGGACGCGCCGTCTGGTCGGGAGTTGCGGCAACGTTCCTTGCCGCCATCCTGCTGATCGGCGTCGTCTTGTTCCCGCTTCCGTATCGGGTCGGAAGCGTCGGGGATTTGACGGGCTTGTTTTCGGAACGCGCGACGGATCTGTCCGACGTGGCGATTTCAAGCAGGTGGAATCTCCTTCCTCCGCTTTTGGAAGAGATAACGTCAACGCCTTTTTTCGGCGCGGGTTTTGGAGAGGAAGTCACGTTTAAGACGGACGATCCTCGCGCGCGTGCCATCAATCCGGACGGCACGTGGACGACGTACGCCTTGGAGTGGGGATGGCTTGAACTGTGGCTCAAGATGGGCGTGCTCGGCCCCATCGCGTTTTTCGCGCTATTCGTCGGCCTCGCGCGCGGACTTTGGCCGTATATGAAAACGGATCAGTCCTGGATTGCCATCGCGTTTCTTTCCTCTCTCGTCATGCTGTATGCGACGCATGCGTTTTCCCCGTACTTGAACCATCCGCTTGGGATTGGCATGCTGCTGTTCTTCGTTCCATTCCTCAAATCAAAACCTTCGACCCAAGGGTCGAAGGTTCCCGTTCTTGATGAAGTTCGAACTCGCGTTTCGGCTCAGGCCAGCACGGCTCCGTCAATGTCCGAGTAGCCGCGCAGGAACGCCTCCGCGGTCATGGGCGGCTTTCCCTCCGGCTGCACATTGTGAATTTCAAGCGTTCCATCCAAGCAATCGACGAACAGCCTGGCCTGTTTTCTGCTTACGGTTCCCGGCGGAAGATCGGCATTGAAGTCGGTCGGAGACGTATCAAGAAATTTCAAGCGCGTTTCTTCGCCGTCACGTTTCCACACGCTCCATATTCCGGGCCATGGACGATACGCCCTCGACATTCGCTCCACCGTCGCCATCGGAAGATTCCAGTTGACATGACCGTCTTCTCGTTCGAGCAGCCTGGTAACGGTCGCATGCTCATTATCCTGCGGGACGGGGGAGATTTCGCCGTTTGCGTGTCGTTGCAAGGTCTCAATCAGAAGGCGCGGTCCCTGCTCATGGACTTTTGCGACCAACGTTTCATACGTCTCATCGGAATCAAGGCCGATCGTGACGGATGAAAGAATCGGCCCGGTATCCATTCCCCGATCGAGCAGCATGATCGTAATGCCGGTCATGGCGTCGCCTTGCGCGACGGCCCATTGCATGGGCGACGGCCCCCGAAGTTTCGGCAGAAGGGAAGGATGGACGTTGATGCAGCCAAGACGCGGAAGTTGCAGAATGGAATCCGGGATAAGTTTTCCGTAGGCCACGACGACGAACGCATCGGCGCCGTATGCCCGAAGCGCGGCGACCGCCTCCTCGGATCTTAGCTTGGCCGGTTGGAATACCTCAATTCCGGCGGCGAGCGCGGCCAACCTTATGGGCGTCGGAACGATTGTGTGATGGCGACCGGACGGACGGTCCGGTTGCGAAACGGCCGCGACTACCCGGAGTTTCGGATCCGCGGCGAGCGCGTTTAAAAACGGCACTGAAAATTCCGGCGTTCCAAAAAAAACAAGGCGAAGCGGAGTCATAGAAGCGTATGGTTTGGAGGTCGGGTAAATCGCTCGATGCGATCGACGAACAGAATGCCGTCGAGGTGGTCGATTTCATGCTGGAGAATAACCGACTCGAGGCCGTTTGCGTCAATGGTCACGTCCGCGCCGTTTTCATCCATGGCCCTGACTTTCACGCTGCGGTGCCGCTTGACCATTCCCCATACGCCCGGCACGGACAGGCACCCTTCCTCGTACAGGAACGTGCGGAACGAACGCGAGGCAATCACAGGATTTACGTAGGCCCTTGGCCCATGTTCCGAATCCACGATGATCACGCGTTCGTGAATTCCGACCTGCGGCGCGGCGATTCCGCAGCCGTTCTGGTCCCTCATGGTTTCCGTTAAATCCGCAATCATCTTTTTTATCCGAACGGAACCAAGATCCTGAGGGAGGACCTCGTTCGAACGAACGCGCAGTTCGTTATTCGGTTCGTTTTCCGTGAGGATTTTCATGTTCATACGGTCGAGAAAGATATCATTCTATTGGCCTTGTGTCAATGATATACCTGTCGTTTGCGCGCGAAAAGATTGTAAGAAGCGCATGAACGTCCTCCCATGAAACGGAAATGCGCAATCCGTCTGAATCGACGACGAGCGCATTCGGAATTTCGCGACGGATCTGGTCCAGCATGGCGCGGTGAGACAGATCGCGTTCGCGCGTTTCGTCGGATCGGAATCGAACGGTCATCACGCGGCGGAACGGGGGTTTTCCGTAGGCGCGACGCGTTGACAGATCGTCGGAGACCACGCATTCCGGCTCTGAAAAAATCGAACGGAACAGATCGGGAATTTCCGTTTGGACCAGTACGTCCCCACGGCAGGCATTTGCCACGCCGCGCCACTCCTCCACGTTGAGGACCGCGCGTTCGACCGCGTGCAGGGACGGTTCATAAAGCGGCAGGTCGGCATCCAGGTCGACGATGAGGCCAAAATTCGGCGGTTGAAACGGGTCGAAAATATTTTCGTAATACTGTCGCGTGACGACAAGAATGTCGGACCGGTCCATTTCGAGGTTTTCCGTTCCTTTTTCAACGCAGCTCACGGTTGCTTCTGGAAAAATCGATTGAAGCGCGGACGCGATGGACCGATTTCCGTAGCCGCGCGCGGAGAGCCGATTGCCGCCGCAGGAGGGGCAGGAAGCGGGCATTGGTTCGACGCGTCCGCACCGATGGCATTGAACGGTCTGGCCCGTCGGCGCAAAGACGCCGCCGCAGGCGGGGCAGGGAAATCGATGGCCGCAGTCCGGGCATTGAAGCCGCCTGGACGCGCCCTTGACGTTATAGGCGCAAAGGACGCGCCGACGTGCGGAAAGAGTCTCTCCGATGCGTAGAACCGCGCTATTGCCGATTCGCGGATGCGGGGCGCCGATTCGTTCCACGGTCATGTCCGCGACCATGCTCGTCGGACGGGTTCTCGGGCCGAGAACATCGGCGGGCGCAATGCCGGAAAGTATTTCGGCCGCGGGCGCGACGTCCGCATGCACGACGCGGGCATGGAGGCGGTGTCGCAGGATTTCCGCGACGGAACGGACGTCAAAGCGCGGATTTCGGTTGTCCTGCTTGTGATTCTGATGGCCCGCGCGGAGCAAAAAAACTGCTCCCAAGGCAGGATGGGTCCACAATGCGGCCGTACGCGTGCCGATAAGCAGTCCATTTCGGCAGGAACGCCAGGCTTGCCAGGCACGAGCTCGCTCGCGCGCCGATTCTTCGCCGGTCACGACGATTGGGTCCGACGCGCGAAGCCGCGCCGCGACCAAGCGTGCGTCGCGGACGTTCGGAAGCAAGACGAGAATCGGCTCATCCGGATGCTCTCTCCGGTATGAGGCAATGAGAATGCAGGATCGTCGAAGATCCGGCATGGAAACGAACGCCAGGGAGCGTTGTCCGATCTGCGACGCGGCGAGCGTGATGGAGGGTGCTTCTCGCGCGGGGATGGTGAGAGGCAGCGCGTCGGGCGCGCCCGCGCCCGACGATTTCCGTTTTTCCGACTTTGGGATGGCCGCGTGAAGGATTGTCGGAACGGATTGCGCGACGTCGAACGCGACGTCTTCAAGCGCGGCGAGCTCCGCCTCGGAGAATGCGGGAACGTTTGGAATCACGGAATGAAGAGGTTTGAGGACGATGCCGCGTCCGCCGCCTTCCTTCAGGCGCGCGACGACCCCCATTGTTTCGCCGAAACGAAACGGGACAAGCACGAAGGATCCGCGCGTGACCGACATTTCGTTCGGGACCTCATAATCAAAAACGCCGAACTTTCTCGGCATTCGCATGATGGGGTACACCTCGGCGATCATACGCCGTTAGGATAGATGGAACTGGGCAACAAGACAACCGACGCCAAACGGGGCCTCATAGGAAAGAATTTCCGGGCGAACGCGCGTGTTTTCCAGCAAGCCGAACAAAACAAGCAGTGGCTGATACGCGCATTCGGCAGCCTTGTCCACCATGTCCGGGTCAAGTGAGAGAAGCGTTGAGACCGAGCCTGATTCGACTGCCTGGCGGACGGCTTCATCAAATTCGATTCCCTCCGGTCGATATCCGGCTGGCGCGTCGGAGGATAGGCAATGGGCAAGATCCCCGGATGCAACGACGGCGATGCGCTCGCGCCGCGCCGCGAGGACGTCCTTGAGCGCGCGACCGAACGCATGGTGTTGCTTCGGCCCAAGTCCGCCGTAGGAGATAGGCGCGATCCTTACTTTCTGGAGCTGTTCCGCAAGCATGATGAGCGGAACGGCGGAACCGTAATCAAGCCGCGCATCCGAATTCAGCGTGAACGGAATGCCCGCGCGTCTTATGGAGCGTTGGATTGCATCGATCAACGGAAGATCCGATCGGAATTCCCTCGAGGTCGTCAGGTCGCCGAATTCCCGCAGGTCAACGCGGTATTGCTCGTGAAGATTCGCGGAAAATGCCGCGTCGTGTCTGGTCGCGTGTCCGGAAACGACCAGGATGATATCCGGCATTGCGGCATAGAGTTCGTCGCTGAGCCGTCCCATGGCGGAAACCGTGGAATGGAGACGTTCTCTCGCCTCCTTTCCGACCGGAGGAATGAGGAGGGGGGTATGCGGCGTGAATGCGGCGAAGACAATCATAGGATTTCTCCGACCGACTCGTCTGTCTGCGAAATGCCGATCGGTTCTCCAAGCGGATGGATCGTAACGGAGCGTTCGTTCGTCGATATCACCTGCGTCCATTTCCAACCGTAGGAAAGAAAGGTCGCCTCGTCGATGATTGGCAATCGATATCCGCCCGAAATGACATACACGTCCGGCTTGCCAATGGTGGAAATCAGCGTGCCGTCAGGGAAGAGCGTCGCGGACGTTGTCGGGTATGCCTCCAGTTCTCCCGATTCAGCCGGACGAATCACGGGGGTTGGAAAACGCGCCGTAAGAATCTCGCGTGACATGATCGGGGACTTTTCTCCGTTTTGTACGAGGAAGACTCCGCCCGTGGCCGGATCCTGAATGAGCGTTCCTTGCGGGTAGGCCGTATCCTCCGTGATCGGCTCGCCTTCCTCATACAGGGCGAGATCCTCAAGGGTCACGTCAACGATCTCGTCCGAATTGAATCCGATCGCGCGAAACGCCTCTTGCGAGGAAATTCCTCGCAAGGTGTCGTCTACGAGGAGGTAGACGGTTCCGCGCGGCGAGCGGAGCAGGGAATAGTTTGGGAGGGAAATTGCCGCGCCGATCGGATAAACCGCCAACGACGTCTCATCGACCAGAACGATCGCGCTTTCGTTAAAGCGCGTGAGCAGCGCCGCGCGGGAGGTAATCGGACGGCGTCTGCCGTCTCGGATCAGCCAGACGCCGCCATCGTCGCTATTTTGCAATAAGGTGCCGTCCGGATAGTCGTGCGTAAACCAGAGCTGCCATAATTTTGAAAAGTTTGAGTTTCCGTGCGTATGCGGAGTGTACGTATAGAGCGCGGCCGTCGCGTCATTCGCGAACATGACGGTCGCGTCGTCGATTTCCGTCACGATTCCCGGCCCGAATCCCATGACGGTCTTTCCAAAGGAGGCGAGGTCGGCCATGTAGCCCTCAATAATTTGAAGCGTGGCAGAATTGACCTGCTTTGCAAATCCGCGAAATCGTTGCGCGGTATCCGTTTGGTAGTCGCAGTCATCGCAGATCGCATACCCCATGGCCCAGTCAAGTTGGTCGCTCGTCGGATTTTCGTCATTGATCAGGCTTTGTTCTTTTTGCAGCATGACTAAAATGACGCGCGGGTTGATTCCGTTGCGCCGGGCCGCCTCGTAAATGATTTTTGCCGAATTTTTTCGAACGCCATCAACGTCGGTGAAGGATTGTTCGCCGAGACTTCCGTACGCGTTAAGAAACGAGAGGATTTCCTCTTCGGTCATGCTGTCCTCATCCAACATCTCGGAGTCCGAAATTACGTAGTTCGGATTGAATTCGAACGCCGTCGCCGGAGAGGCGAGCGAAATCATTAAAATTCCCAATAACGCAGCAATATAATGGCGTCGCATCATAGCGACGCCATTATACTATGAGATCGTGATTTCGTCCCCCTTCGCCCCAATGGCGACGGTGGCTCCATCCGCAAGATCGCCAGAAACGATTTTCAGTGCCAAAGGGTTGAGAATCAGCTGCTGGATGACACGCTTCAGCGGCCGTGCGCCATACGCCGGATCGTATCCCTTGCGCGCGATGAGCTTGCGCGCGGCCGGCGTGACGGTCATGGTAATCGAGCGCTCTCGTTTTATGCGTTCGAATACGCGAATGAGCTGCAGATTGACGATTTCAGCGATCTGTTCCTCGGTGAGCGCGTGGAACATGATGACGTCATCCACGCGGTTGAGAAATTCCGGTCGGAAATGATCCTTCAACATTCCGAGAACTCGGTCGCGAACCTCGGCTCCTTCTGAACTTCGGTCTTCCTCGTCTGAAAAACCGATGGCCGCCTTTGTCTTTCCTGAGTCAAGAATGATGTCTGAACCGATATTTGATGTCATGATGATGACGGTATTCTTGAAATTCACCTTGCGACCCCTCGCGTCGGTGAGATGACCGTCATCGAGAATTTGAAGCAGGATGTTGAACGTGTCCGAATGTGCCTTTTCAATTTCATCGAACAGGAGAACGGAGTACGGGCGACGACGGACGATTTCCGTAAGCTGGCCGCCTTCCTCATATCCGACATAGCCGGGCGGGGAACCGATGATTTTGGAGATCGCATGCTTCTCCATGTATTCGGACATGTCGAGGCGCACGAGCGAGGATTCGTCGTTGAACATGAAGGCTGCAAGGGCTCGCGCCAACTCGGTTTTTCCAACGCCCGTCGGCCCGAGAAAGATAAAGGATCCGATGGGTCGGTTCGATTCGGCAATGCCGGCGCGGGAACGGCGCAACGCGTTTGATACCGCGGCAATGGCCTCCGTCTGCCCGATGATGCGCGTTCCTAGCTCATCCTCCATGCGGGTAAGTTTTTTAAGTTCCGACTCGAGCATCTTCGCGACGGGAATGCCCGTCCATCGCGAAACGACGGTCGCGACGTCTTCGTCCGCCACCACCTGCTTGAGAATTCCCCGGTCCTGCTGCAACTTCGTAAGCGCGGTTTCCACGGCCTTTAGACGCTTTTCGTCGGAAGGGATCGTTCCATATCGAATTTTCGCAACCGTTTCGAGATCGCCGCGGCGTTCCGCGATTTCCGCTTCGGCGCGGTATTTTTCAATCCCGGCCTTGATGGTTTGGATTTCAGAAATTTTTTCCTTTTCATTCTTCCATTTGCCTTCGAGCGCGTCGGTTTTTTCTCGAAGGTCGGCAATTTGTCGCTCGATATCGGACAAACGCGCCTTTGACTCCTTGTCTTCTTCCTTTTCAAGCGCGCGTCGTTCAATTTCGTGCCGCATGAGATCGCGCTTCAGCATGTCGAGCTCTTCAGGCATTGAATCGATTTGCATGCGCAACGCGGACGCGGCCTCGTCGATGAGGTCAACGGCCTTGTCCGGAAGATGACGGTCCGTGATATACCGCTGCGACAATTCCGCGGCCGCGACGATTGCCGGGTCCGAAATGCGGACGCCGTGGTGCAACTCATATTTTTCCTTGATTCCGCGCAGGATGGCGATGGTGTCCTCCGTGGACGGCTCTTCCACCATGACGGGCTGAAAACGGCGTTCCAACGCAGGATCCTTTTCGATATATCGTTGGTATTCCTTGATCGTTGTCGCTCCTACTGCTCGAAGTTTTCCTCGCGCGAGCGCGGGTTTGAGCATGTTTGCCGCATCAAGCGAGCTGCCCTCGGTCGTTCCGGCTCCTACGAGCGTATGGAGTTCATCGATGAATAGGATAATTTTACCTCCGGATTCTTCGATTTCCTTCAATACCGCCTTGAGTCGATCTTCAAATTCGCCGCGATATTTCGTTCCCGCGACCATGGAACCGATATCAAGCGCGACGATTTCCTTGTCGATCAGCGTTTCAGGAACGTCGCCCGCGATCACGCGTTGAGCAAGACCCTCGATGATCGCGGTTTTTCCAACGCCGGCCTCGCCGATCAGCACCGGGTTGTTTTTGGTACGGCGCGAAATGACCTGCATGACGCGGCGAATTTCCGCGTCTCGTCCGATGACCGGATCGAGTTCTCCCGCCCGTGCCGCGTCCGTGAGATTTCGGCTGTATTTTTTAAGCGCCTGGTAGCGCGATTCCGGCTCCTGCGTGTCAACGCGCTGGGTTCCGCGAATGTCCTTGAGCGCGCGCATGACCGTATCCTCCGTCATGTTGTGCTGCCCGAGAAGCCTCGCCACGTTTTTATTCGACAATAGACCGAGAAGGAGATGTTCGGTTGAAATGTAATCGTCTTTAAACTGCTTCGCGACCTTTCCTGATTCGGATAGGACCGCGGCCATTTCGGGAGAAAGAAAAATTTGTCCGATGCCGCCGCCGCGCGCGCGCTGCTTTGGAAGCGAATCAAGAATACGGTCAAGTTCCGCACGCAGATCAGACGGATTTCCAACGACTTTGTTTACGATTGCCCTGACGACCCCATCATCTTGCGACAGCAGGGAAGCGAGAAGATGAATGGGCTCAAGGGCAGGCTGTCCTCCTTCCGATGCAATGGAATTCGCATTTTGGAGTGCTTCTTGTGATTTGAGCGTAAAGTTGTTCGGAAGCATAGGTCCTGAGTCAATTAGCACTCCGCAGTATAGAGTGCTAATTTGAAAAAGTCAACAAAACAGCTAAGATGTTTTTCAATATGCGAAAATATGAAATCTTCGGCTTGAAGATTGATGACATATCGACGGAAGAGCTCCTTCGTTGCCTTTCAAACTGGCTTCAAGGCATTCGTCCGCGCGTGATCGTGACGCCGAATCCGGAATTTCTTATGCTTGCGCGACGAGACGTGGCATTCCGAGAACTCTTGAATCGGGCGGACCTGGCGCTTCCCGATGGAGTCGGCCTGAGGTTTGCCATTCCGGCGCTTACGGGAAAACTCTTATCGTACAGGCACACCGGCGTCGATACGCTCGTCCAGCTCGCGCGCGCATGTGCCGCTTCTGAGAAAAGCCTTGCCCTGTTTGGAGGCGATGCGGGAGTCGCGGAGCTTGCCGCGCAAAGGCTTCGTGCGCTCGTACCAGGCCTTTTCGTGGTCGGCATAGATCCGGGAATCATCAACCATGCGGAAATTGAGAGTTCTACGGTTCGTCGGCTTGAAGGGTTTTCCGTTATTGCCGTTGGATTGGGACAGGGGAAACAGGAACGAGTGATGGAATTTCTCCGCGTTCACGCGAGTCCGAGCCTGCGCGTTCTTATCGGCGTGGGCGGTGCCTTTGACATGCTTTCCGGAATGAAACGTCGCGCCCCCGCCTGGATGCGTGCCATAGGGCTTGAATGGATCTGGCGAGCCGTGATTGAACCGAGTCGCATTCGTCGTATATTTATGGCGTTCCCAGGCTTTCCGGCGCTCGTTATTTGGGATACACTTAAACACCGTAGATTCATGTCTGCCTGCCGCGCAGCTATTCCTGAAATATTTCGTCAATTACGTGGCTTATGAACGTCCGTACTCGTTTTGCCCCATCTCCAACCGGCTACATGCACATCGGCAGCCTGCGTACGTGTTTGTACAACGTCCTTTTCGCAAGGCAGCGCAGCGGCACGTTTGTGCTGCGCGTGGAGGATACCGATCGTGAAAGATATGTCTCGGGCGCCGTCGAGTCGCTTTTGTCCACGTTGGAGCACGTCGGCATGCTTCCGGACGAGGGGCCGATGCTCCGCGACGGGGTTTTGACGCAAGTTGGAGACTATGGCCCCTACGTCCAATCGGAGCGACTTTCCATCTACGCCGAGCACGCGGCGCGGCTCGTCGAGCAAAAAAATGCCTATTATTGTTTCTGTACCAGCGAGCGCCTTGATTCCATTCGAAAGCAGCAGGAGATCGCGAAGCTTCCGACAAAGTACGATCGTCACTGCCTTGGGCTTGCCGACGAGGAAGTCGCAAGGCGCCTTGCCGCGAACGAGCCGTGCGTGATTCGTCTGCGGGTTCCGGAAGGCGAAACCTCGTTTGAGGATGAGATTCGTGGGCGGATCACCATCAACAATGCCGAGGTGGACGACCAAGTTTTGATCAAGTCGGACGGTTTTCCAACCTATCATCTGGCCGTGGTCGTCGACGACCACCTGATGCGCGTCACGCACATCATCCGTGGGGAAGAATGGATCCCGTCCGTGCCCAAACACGTCATTCTTTATCGGTTCTTCGGTTGGGAGACTCCTGCGTTCGCGCATCTGCCCCTTATCCTGAATCCGGACAAGTCGAAATTGTCGAAGCGGCAGGGAGACGTGGCCGTGGAGGATTTTCTAGCAAAGGGCTATCTGCCGGAAACCTTGTTGAACTTCGTTGCCTTGCTTGGCTTTAATCCGAGGGCTGATCAAGAATTGTATTCAATACAGGAGCTGACGGATGCCTTTGATCTGAAAAAAATAAACAAGTCTGGAGCCGTGTTCGACGTCGCGAAGCTGGACTGGATGAATGGGCAGTATCTCTCGAAGAAAAACCCGAAAGAATTGGCTTCGGACACGGAACCGTTTTTGTCACGGGCAGGGAAGACCGTGGATCGGACGCTTTTGGAACGAATTTGCGCGGTTGAACGCTCTCGCATGATCCGTCTTTCGGAGATCGTCGATCTTGTGGACGCATACCTGTCCGTTCCCGAATATGATCCGCAGACGCTCGTTTGGAAAAAAGCCGATGCTTTGGACGCCGTGCGCAATCTTTCGGGTCTTCGCGCTCATCTTGCCTCCGTCGGATCAGAAACGTGGAATGAGGTCGGATTGATTGAGACGTCCATAAAGGAGTATATTGAAAGGAACGGATTGCAAAATGGCAACGTTCTGTGGCCGTCACGAGTTGCGCTTTCCGGACGTTCTTCCTCACCGAGCCCGTTCGAACTCGCATGGGCGCTTGGAACAACGGAAACGCTCCATCGTCTCGATAAAGCCATAACGGCTCTCTCCGCATGACCAGAACCGATCTTCATTTGGTGGCCTTCATTATTTTCGCCGCGAGCTCGGCTTGTTTTGGAGTCGTTCATGCGACCGAAGACATCGGCGTGAGCGATGTCGTGGTTGAGGATGCCTCGGCCTCCGGAGAAATTAACGCGTTGAACGAGCAAATTTCCGAAAAGCGCGGGGACATCGATCAGTTGAACCGAAACATCGATGAGTATCGAAAAAAAATTGAGACGCTTCAACGGAGCGAATCGTCCATTGAAGTCGAGATGGAACTTCTTGAAAATAGAATTGCAAAGACGGAATTGGACGTTCAGGCAACTGGAGATGAAATTTCGATCGTAAACGATGAAATCGTTGTTTTGGAAAAGCGCATGGCTGCCGTCGAGGACCAACTGGAGCGAAGCCGTGCCTCATTGTCTGAAATTCTTCGTCAAATGGACGTGTACGACAATGACATGGCGCTGCAACTTCTCTTCGGCTCGGATTCGTTCGGAGATTTGTTTGCCAGGCTTCAGGAACTTTCAAGCGTGACCGGAGATTTGAAAAGCGCCTTGGAACGCGCGGAGGCGGAACGCGAACAAATTACGGGCGATCGAGCGGAACAAGTTGGAAAACGCGAGCGTCTTTCTGAATTATTGTCGCAGCAGGAGAATCAGATGGCACTTTTGGAAAATGAAAAGGGATCGAAGGATCTTCTGCTCGCGCAAACGCAGCGTTCGGAGTCTCAATTTCAAATTTTCCTTTCAGAATTGCGAGGCGAGCAGCAGTATGTAAACCAGCAAATTACGGCGCTCCAAGGAGAAGTGGAACGTAAGCTTACCTCCATTGACAGCGAAGGGCAGGGGAGCGAAGTTCTTTCTTGGCCCGCTGAACCGCTAAAGGGAATTTCCGCATTATTTCATGATTCAACCTATCCGTTTCGACACCTGTTCGAACATCCTGGAATTGATTTGCCAGTTTCATACGGGACTCCCATTGTCTCCGCTGCGCCTGGCTACGTCGCTTGGACCCGAACCGGCACCATGTATGGAAATTATGTCATGGTCATTCATGCGAACGGCATTGCAACGCTGTACGCGCATCTTTCAAGGATTTCCGTTACTCAGGACCAATTTGTCGCGCGTGGAGCCACGATAGGGCTTTCCGGGGGCGTTCCAGGAACGCCTGGAGCGGGTCTTTCAACGGGAGCGCATCTTCATTTTGAGGTCCGTTTAAATGGGATTCCGACAGATCCGCTGAATTATCTTACGGAACGCTAGCCTTTTATGGATCTTGACCTAGCCCTCAAAGTCATCGCATGGGCCATGACCGTCACTCCGGTCACAGTCTTTGTCGTTATATGCGTTTACATGATGCTTGGGGCTGCCCAAGACGATGACTCGATAAAGGGACTCATAATGCTTGGGATCGGAATTTTCGCCATTGGGGTGATCTTGCTGGTCATGACGTATTTTGCTGGATTTTCTACTCAATGGTTCATGTCTTAGGAAAACGGGAAGAGAATATGCCGTAATTACGGCATTTTTCTGTACCCTATCTTGTGTCGCCTAATGAAGGTTAGACGATGCATACGGGTAATTTTCTTATGATCAGACATGTTGAGAGTCGATTTGAGGATGCATTCCAGTAATATTTCGTACGGAACTACATTTCTGTACCGGGTGGAATGGAATCTAGGATTTGCTCGAGCAATATATAGGTTTCATTCAAAGTTCATCTGGAATGCGTGAGGTTGAGCGGTATTATCCTTGCGAGGCACTTCCGTCGTGTTTTCCACCGTTTTGAGATCATTTAGGATTCTGTGATAATTGTTTGCAGGTATCTACATACCACCCAAATCGTCCTAGCGCATCACATTGCCTTGTTGATATACGTTTATAGAACTAATTTTCAACAAATTTTTTGCCGCTTCCCTGATAGAGGCATGCCAGAGTCCATAATTTTACGACGCTTCTGATATTACGAGAGAATTTTTCTCGTTTCCTTCTTTCCCTCCTCTACCCCGGGCTGGTCATAGGCGCTCACCTCGAGCAGTTCGGCCATGTAGGCTGCAGCCGCTTCAAACGTCATAAATAAGGCTCCGATCGTTTCGGGTGAAATCCGCGGAATGCGCAGCGTTCCATTTGCCCGACCATTTTTTGTCAGCGCGCGTTCCGTTCCCGATCGTTCCGCGTGAAGAATTTCTTCAAACGACAGCCCTCCGACATATTTGATCCCATCCTGATCCTTCCATACCGCCGGGACGCGAATGGATCGGCGGAAGCGGTCGATCTCGATGAACGTTATGGTCTTATCATCCGGTCCTTCGTTATAGAGCTGAATCTGGGAGTGTTGGTCGGTGGCGCCAAGTGCCGCAACGGGCGTTGGACCGATGGAAATGCCGTCTCGTTTTTTTCCAAGAGACTCGGCCCAGAGTTGCCGGTACCAAAAACCGAAGGATGAAAGAAGATCCGCGTAAGGCATGAGCACGTGGATATTTCGGCCGTGCTCGGTCATGGAGAGAAATTGGTTGGTCGCAAAACGCGCGGCAACGCCTTCCGCTTTTTTTTCTCTGCGCTCCAATTCCGCCTGTCTCGCGCCATTCAGGATCTTTCGAATGTTCGTGCCGCTTACCGCCGTTGGAAACATGCCGACAACGGACAGAACGGAAAATCTTCCCCCGACGTT
>Ga0172379_10000863_pt1 | contig 68800 bp, 79 predicted proteins | sample GrowelOW334metaG_FD_119756 | JGI IMG/M metagenome (GOLD analysis project Ga0172379, IMG submission 119756) | Groundwater microbial communities from an aquifer near a municipal landfill in Southern Ontario, Canada - Groundwater well OW334 metaG | ecosystem: Environmental > Aquatic > Deep... | reverse complement strand
AGGGCAAACTTGTGTAACATGTCAGACAGGGTTAAGCACTGAGTGTAGGGCTGATGGTAGAAGAGCAACAAATCAGACAAACATTAATTCCGATGGAAGTGGATGTTCTGAAAAATGTACACCTTCAACAGGTTGTACCACGGCTGCTTATCCCGATAGTAGTTTTAAAGATGGAGATTCAATATGTTTTCCAAATGGTTCTATATTTACATGTAACAGCAGTGGGAATTGGGATACTACTGGTACTTCTTGTGGTGTTGGTGAAAAATGTGACAATGGAAAATGTATATCATCTGCAGTAGCTTGTAATGAAGATAATTGGACTTCAACTTTATCGCCAACAGCTTGTCCTGTTACTGGTCAACAAACTAAAACTTGGACTAAAGTTGGAACTTGTGAAGGTGGTGTAACTCATCCATCTAATGAGACAGTGAGTTGTACTTATAATGCAAGTGATTCGGTGGTTAATATTAAATTGGCTTTTGCTGGAGTTAAAAAAGATAATGGCAAATGTGCTATTAATTGGCCAGTTAGTTTAAGAATGGTCGATAGTTCTAATAATAGTATTATTGATAAGATTTTAAGTGGAACTCCAAAACAGACTGGTTCGGTTAATGAAAAAGGAGAAATTGTTTATGATTTTAGCGTAACTGTGGCTAATGTTCCAGAAACTGGTGTAAGTAAATCAGCTTTCTTTTTGACTGGTTCGAAACATATTTCCGTTAAGTATGGAGAAAATAATCAGAAGGCATGGTATTCAACTTTAGCTGGAACCCTTGGTTTGACTAGAGGGACAACTAATAGTTATGATTTTTCAGGATATCCATTATTAGCAGGTGATGTAACGGGAGATACGGTTGGTAAACCAGACGGTAAAATTAATGGTCAAGATTTCTCTTATATTAAGGAAAAGGCAAATGCATTATTGTCGGCTGCTGCTGCTGGAACTAATGTTGAAGGTGATATCAATGGTGATTGTCAGGCTAATGCTGGTGATGTCGGTTTGATTAAGCAGTCATTAAAGGAAATTAATGGTCAAACATATTAAAAGTTAAATTAATTAAAATAAATGAATAATAAAATAATTAAAATGCTGGTACCGGTGATAGCAGTGGTAATTATCTTTGAGAGTGTGGTTTTAGTTTCTAATTTGGAAAAAAGTACGACTGCAACAGTGGTTGGTAATGTGACGCCTATGGTGACTGTAACGGAGGAGGAGAAAGTTAATTCTTTTGATGTAAATTTTTCGACAGATGAGACTCAAATGAAGATTGGAAAGAAATATAAGGTTTTAGTTAAATTAATGCCAAAAGAAAATTATAATTTAAATGCTCTTGATTTATATGTGAAATTTGATCCGGCAATGGTTGCTGTTTCTAATTTGGTTTCGTCTAAAGATTTAGTGACTCCAGATTTAATAAAGGTTAGTGATAAAAAGAATGTAGCGGCATTGAATTATTTATTTACAGATAAAAATGGAATGGCTTTTACAAGAGATAAAGAGGTGACAGTATTGACTTTTACAGCAACTCCTAAAATTGTTGGTTCATCTTTTTTTGAAATTAGTACTGGCGACAGTGAGGGAGATTCTGTTACCATGTTTGTAGACAAGAATACTAGTAAGGGATTATTTTTTACTGGTAGTAAGTTAGAATTCTTAATAATTGATTAAAATGAAAAAAACTGTCCTAAATATTTTTGCTTTTGTTTTTACTGCGTTGTTGGTGGCAGTGAATGTGAGTGCAGTGGCAGCGGTATCTCCAAGATTAACATTAAATCCACTTAGTAAAAGTGTTTCAGTAGGGTCTACTTTTACAGTGGTGGTTGGGGTTAATTCTGATGGGGAAAAGTCGAGTGCGGTTGATGTTTGGGCAACGTTTGACAAGACTAAATTGGAGGTAGTGACAGATGGAATTATTAAAGCATTGAATCCACCTTTTGCTTTTGAGATGACTCCTAAATCTGATAATGTGGCTGGTACTTTTCAGTTTTCTTGTGTGTCAACTAGTATGAATGCTTTTGAAGATACGGTTATAAATGGAGATTTGGCAGTGGTGACATTTAGGGCAAAAGCGGTTGGAACGGCGGCTTTGAATTTTACTTGTAGTCCTGGATCTACTGTTGATTCGAATATCTTTAATTCAGATATTAATGATGTCATTAGTTGTAGTGCTAATGGTGTGGGATCTTATACAATTACTGCAGGTGATTCTACTTCAGTAGTAACTTCAACTCCAACTTTAACACCGACGTCGACTAGTACAAGTTCAGTTTCAAATTCAACACCTACAGTTACTGTGGCGCCGGGGACTTTACCTCAGACAGGAGCAATAGGTGCAACTGTTGGTTTAATTGTCTTTGGAGTTATTAGTTTGGCTTCTGCTTTATTTTTAAAATTCTTATGAAAGGAAAGATTAATTTAAAAACTATTATTATATTTGCTATTTTGATTTTGGTAATAGTGTTATCGGTTTTGGGATTAAATGTGGCAAAAACTTTTATGAGTGGGGCAACAGCTGATTATGAACCACAGGGTTTAACAGCGGTTCCTAGTGCCGATGGTAGCACGGCTACTATTTCTTGGACTACAGACAAATCGGCAACAGCTTCGATTTTTTATGGAACAAATGTAGCAAGTTTACTTTTAATGGCGGAAGATTCGGCAGCAGCGACTGATCATAGTATTTTGTTGACAAATTTGAGAGCAGGTAAAACTTATTATTATAAGATTGTGGTGGGAGAGAATGTGTTTGATAATCAGGGAGCGATGTTTAGTTTTAAAACTGGAGGGACGGCAGAAGTTGTTGCTAATCCGACTGTGATGCCGACTGTGGCTCCAGTGGTAACTTTGCCGATGGCTTCTTCACCTTCAGCTGCTTCATTAACACCATCAGTTTCTCCAGCAGCTACTTCTGCATCAGTTTGTGACAAAATAACTGATTATAATAAGGATGGAGTGATTAATAGTCTTGATTATTTAATGTGTTCGAGAGGAAAATTAACTGTAACTCCAACAAAGGCTGCTAGTAGTATTTAAGTTGTGATAGAATAGAGAACTTTAATAAAGGAGGTGTGAGTTATTAATGCCAATTATAGTAAAAAAAAATAAAGGCGAGTCAAAAGACGATATTATCGGTAAATTTAGAAGACTTTGTTTGGAAGAGGATATTACTGATGAAGTTAGAAAAAGAACTTCTTATGTAAAACCTTCTGAAAAAAGATATGCTCTAAAAAAGATAATTGTTTGGCGAGATAAATGTCGCCGAAAAGCAAAAAATTCTAGAAGACATGATGCGAAATAAATTAAAAAAAGATAGTTTTGATGCATTGAAAAACCGTGATAATAAACGGGTGGATGTGTTGCGATTTTTAATTTCATTAATTGATAAAAAAGAATTGCAATTACCACCCGACGGTTTGACTGAAGCTGAAGAGATTGCAGTTTTAAGGAAAGAATTGAAAAATAAGGAAGAATCTAAAGAAATGTTTTTAAAAGGTGGAAGACAGGATTTGGTTGATCAATTAGATTATGAAATTTCAGTGGTTAGAGAATATTTGCCGGCGGAAATTAGTGAAGAAAAAATTAGAGAGATTGTGGATGAAGTTTTAAAAAACAAAATTGGAGAAGATGTTAATTTTGGATTAATTATGAGAGAAGTGATGTCTAAAACAGGTGGAGCGGTTGATGGAAGTGTGGTGTCAAGAATAGTTAAAGAAAAAATTAATGGATAATTTGGTTTTAATAAATCATAATGAGAATTGGGGTCTGCAAAGCAGACTAGTAGAGGAGTTGGCAAATAAGGCACTTAAAGAAAAAGGTTATAAAGAGGATGTGGAGTTAAGTATTTATTTTGTGGGACGAAAAAAAGCGAAAGATTTGAATATTAGTTATCGAAATATGACTTATATCCCTCAGGTTTTGGGGTTTCCAATGTCAAAAAAAGCCGATATTGATGGTAAGATTCGATTAGGGGATATTGTGATTTGTACGCAGAAATTGAAGTATGAAGTGAAGTTTCAAAAATCTGATTTAGAAACAGTTTTGTATGACTGGTTGATTCATGGGGTGGAGAATTTGTTGAAATGATACATTTACGATTATTGTAAAAAGGGAGTGATTTTGGTTTAATCTTTTGATGTCGGTTTTTCACTTAAAATATAGACCAATTAAATTTTCTGATTTGGATTTGACTGATGTGGCTGATATCTTGAAGAGATATTTGTCTGGTAAAGATATTCCTCAATCGTTTTTATTTTCCGGACCAAAAGGAGCGGGAAAAACCTCAGCGGCAAGGATTTTAGCTAGAGCAGTTAATTGTACTGATTTACAGAACGGCGAACCTTGCGGAAAATGTGATAATTGCAAAGAAATAATTAAGGGTGGGGCTATGGATGTTATTGAAATGGATGCGGCATCAAATAGAGGAATTGAAGATGTTAGAAGTCTTAAAGATAAGGCTTATTTATTGCCGAGCAAATTAAATAAAAAAGTTTTCATTATTGATGAAGTGCATATGTTGACCAAAGATGCTTTTAACGCTTTATTGAAATTGATTGAAGAACCACCAAAACATACAATTTTTGTTTTATGTACGACTGATGCTGAAAAGATTCCAGATACAGTTTTATCAAGGTTGATGAGGGTTGATTTTAGGAAAGGCGGGAAAAAAGAATTGAATAGTTCTCTTAAAAAAATAATTGAAGGTGAGGGGATTGAAATTACTAAAGAAGCTATTGATTTTATTATAGAAAAAAGTGATGGCAGTTTTAGAAATTTGCAAAGAAATTTTAATGAATTGTATTTACAGCTGGGGAAAAAATTAAAAACTGAGGATGTTTTTAATTTTTATTTAGATAAGAGTGGTAGTTATAATGAGGAAGATTTTGATAAAGATTTGAATAATGGAGAGATAAAGTTAATTTTAGAAAAGTTGGAAAAAATGGCAACTGACGGAGTGGATTTTTCTAGTTTTAGGTTGAAATTAATGATTTTTTTTCAAAAAAAAATTCTGGCGTTTTATGGAATTGGAGAGAAAAAAATGGGTGGAGTTAATTTAGAAGAATCGGAATTTTTTATGAATCTTTTAGTGAAGGCATCTAAAATTGAAAAAGATGTGGAAATTGATCAATTGCCAATGGAATTGGCAGTGGTGGAATTTGGGGAGACAAATCGCAGTCAAGAAAATTTTAAAAAAAAATCAGAAATTGATGAAAAAATTATTATTACTGAGGTAGAGACGCCAAGCATGGCGTCTCTACAAAAAAAAACGGATAAAAAGGAAACTGTAAGGCAGATTGTAAATGAAGTAGAAATTATAGAGACACCTTGCAATGCATCTATGCAAGATTCACAACATATTTGTTCTTTGGAATTGGAAACAATAGAGGAAAAATGGGGAAGTTTGTTGGTGGCGGTTAAACCGTTTAATTATGCAGTTGAAGCGTTCTTGAGAGCAACTAAACCAAAATCAATTAAGGGAAATATTTTATTGTTGGAAGTTTTTTATCCGTTTCATAAAGATCGATTGGAAGAAAGTAAAAATAGAAAAATAGTGGAAGAGGGGATTTCTAAGGTTTTTGGAGTGGATTTGGGTTTTGAATGTGTTTTAGCAAAAAATAAAAGACAACCGTTAGTAATTAAAAACGATACACCAATGGAATGCGTTAGTGATCAGTTGGCGGAGAATAAAGGTGACAAAGCTGGTGGTGGAGACATTTATGATGTGGCAAAAGAGATATTCGGTTGATTTATTTTTTAAGTTATAATAGAGAAAATTAAAAATTAATTTAAATTATGTTTGATAAAACAAAAATGTTAGCTCAGGCTTATAAATTGAAAAAAGCAATTGAAGCAGAATCAATTGAAGTTGAAGAAAGTGGAGTTAAAGTAGTTGTAACTGGAGATCAAAAAATTAAGTTTTTGTCAGTGAATGGAGTGGAAAATAAAATCTTAGTGGACACTATTAATAAGGCTTTAAAAAAATCTCAGGAAATGGCGGCGAAAAGAATGAAAGATATGGGTGGACTTGAAGGATTATTTTAAATTTTCTAATGGCAGCAGAATTACCAAAGAGTATTAAAAATTTAATTGCGGCGTTTGAAAGATTGCCGGGAATTGGGCCTAAAAGTGCCAGTAGATTGGTGTTTTACTTACTGAATACTCCAGAGTCTTATGTAATGGAAATAGCTAGATCACTTCTGGCAATCAAAAAAGAAGTAAAGATTTGCAAGGAATGTTTTTCGGTCTGTGAGGGAGAGTTATGCTCTATTTGTGAAGATGAAAAGAGAAATAGAAAAATTATTTGTGTAGTGGAAAGAGCGATTGATGTGATGGCAATTGAAAAAATTGGCGGATTTAATGGTATTTATCATGTATTAGGTGGAGTGGTGAATCCTTTGGAACACGTAGGTCCAGATGATTTAAAAATTGGAGAACTTATTAATAGGGTTGAAACCGATATGGAAATTATTTTGGCGACTAATCCAACAATGGAAGGTGAAGCAACGGCTTTATATATTAAGAAAAAAATTGAAAATTTAGCTAAAGAAAATATTAAAATTTCTCGAATTGGTAGCGGTTTACCGATGGGAGCTGATTTGGAGTATGCTGATCAGGCAACTTTGAGTAGAGCCATGGAAGGACGAAGGGAGATATAATAAATTATGAATCAGGTTATAAATGATTTTAAAAAAGGGTTGGGGCAATTAGGGGTGGAGACGGCGGAGAAATTAGTGGAAGAAACGGGGAAAATTGCTGGATCAGTAATTACGGCACGGGAACTTTTGGGAGATATTAAGCCATTGAATGATCAAGAAATAGCCCAAAGAAAGGCAGAAGATGAAAATAAAAAGCAAGAAGAAATGTCTCGTCTTCGTCAAGGTTTTGGCGGACAAGGACGAAATGTGGAAAATGAAATGGAAAAATTAAGACGACAACAAGAAAAGGAGGAAGAAGAAAAAGGAAATATTGAATTGGAAAATTTAAAAAGACAAAGAGAAATGGAAAGACAAAATCAAATGGCTAATCTTGAATTGATACAACCATCGAAACATCATAAAGACAAAGGTGGAAATAAAAGAAAAACACAACAACCCGACCAGACTCAAATGTCACAAACTAGTGAATATAAGGGTAAAATTGATAAATAATGAAAATTTATAATACTCTAATTAGACAAAAAGAAGAATTTAAGCCTATTAAAAAAAATGAGGTAGGGATTTATTCTTGTGGACCGACAGTTTATTCCAGTCCACATATTGGTAATATGTATGCTTATGTTTGTTGGGATGTTTTGACGCGAACTTTTAAGTATTTAGGATATAGAGTTAATAATGTAATAAATATTACAGATGTTGGTCATTTAACTTCGGATGCGGATAGTGGTGAAGATAAGATGGAAAAAGGTTCTAAAAAGGAAGGATTGACGGTTTGGGAAATTGCTAAGAAATATGAAAATGAATTTTTGGAAAATTTAAAAGAATTAAATATAGAATTGCCTTGGAAAATGCCAAGAGCAACAGATCATATTCAGGAGCAAATTGATTTAATCAAAAAAATTGAGAATAATGGTTTTACTTATAAAATAAGTGATGGAATTTATTTTGACACGTCTAAGTTTATTGATTATGGAAAATTTGCCAATTTAGATTTGAAAAAAATAAGAGAAGGGGTGAGGGTGGAAATTAATGAGGAAAAGAAAAATCCAAGCGACTTTGCTTTGTGGAAATTTAGTCCCAAGGATGAAAAAAGACAAATGGAATGGGAAAGTCCTTGGGGGATGGGATTTCCGGGGTGGCATGTTGAATGCACAGCCATGTCGACTAAATATTTAGGTGATATTTTTGATATTCATACTGGTGGGGAGGATCATATTCCAGTTCATCATACTAATGAAGTTGCTCAATCTTTTGCGGCTTTTGGCCATAACACGGCTCATTACTGGATGCATAATGCTTTTATTTCTTTTAAAGGAGAAAAAATTAGTAAGTCGAGTGGTGGGCTTTACACAATTTTTGATTTAAAAGAAATGGGTTTTGATCCAATGGCTTTTAGATATATGGTGTTAGGTTCTCATTATAGAAAAGGAATTGAATTTTCATTAGAAAATTTAAAAGTATCCGAAAATCGTTTAAATAAAATAAAAAATATTTTATTTTTATGGAAAGAAGGTTTTAAAAAAGGAAATATTGAACCAAATTTAGATATTATTGATGAAGATTATAAAAATAGATTTATTGAAGCAATTAGTAATGATTTAGCTATACCAGAAGTACTGGCAATTATTTCAGAATTATTAGACTCAGATTTGAGTTTTGAAAAAAGATATGCAACTATTTTAGATTTTGATAAAGTTTTAGGATTAAATTTAGATAAAAGAGTTGAGGAGGAAAAGATTCCGGAAGAAATTGCAAAATTAGCAGATGAAAGGCAAAAGGCAAGAGAGAATAAGAATTGGACGGAGTCTGACAAATTAAGGGAAATTATTAAAAATAAAGGTTATCTAGTTGAAGATTTAGGAAATACCTGTAAAATAAGACCAATAACGTAATTGTCAAATTGCGCTTAATATGTTAATCTATTTAGTTCATGAAAGGAAATAAATATCAATATCAAATTATTTTGGTTTTAAGTCCAAAAACCGAAGACAAGGAGAAGGTTTTAACTAAAGCTTATTCTTGGTTAGAAAGCAATAAGGCAGAAATCTTAAACAAAGATCACATGGGTCTTAAAGATTTGGCTTATGAAATTCAAAATCATAATAAGGGTGATTTTTGGGTTTTGGATGTGGAATCTAAGGAAACTTTAAAAATAAAAGAGTTTAATCTTTTATTAGACAGAGAAATAAATGTTATTCGTTATTTAATTTTGAAAAAGTAATAGGAGAAAACTTATGCCAAGTAGATGTCTCAATAGAGTAATGTTAATAGGAAATTTAACTCGTGATCCAGAGTTAAGATATACACCAGCTGGTATGGCGGTGGTTTCTTTTGGTTTAGCTACCAATAGAGTTTGGGTAACTAAGCAGGGTGAGCGAAAAGAAGATGCTCAATTTCATCGAATTGTAGCTTGGAATAAGTTGGCTGAGCTTTGTTCACAACTTTTGTCTAAAGGTCGAAGAGTTTATGTTGATGGAAGAATTCAATATAGAGATTTTGTTGATCAAGAGAATAATAAAAAACAAATTGCTGAAATTATTATTGATGATATGATCATTCTTGATAATAAGGGTAATACTGGTGACCATGATGTTTCTGGTGACTTTGGTGGTACAGATTTATCAGTTGGAAGCCAAGGGTCTCCAATTGAAGATATTGTTATTCCGGATGATTTGGGAGAAATTCCAATCGTGGATGATAATAAAAAGGAAGGAGAAATTTTGATTACTGAAGAAAAGAAAGGTGATGAAATGCCTTTTTAAGGAGAAGATATGATAAAGAAAAGTAAAAAAGATAATATATTAGCAGCAAAAAGAAGAGGGCGAGAGAAAGGTTGTTCTTTTTGTAAAATTAACAGTGTTCCGACTTGGCAAGATTATGAAAAAATGAGAGAATTTTTGTCGGCTAGATCGAGAATTGTGGGATCTCAATTTAGTGGAACTTGTGCCAAACATCAAAGAAAATTAATGAAGGCTATTAAACAAGCAAGGCATTTGGCTTTATTGCCTTTTACAACTCAATAAAATCTCCCTAAATCCCTCTTTGACAAGAGGGACTTGTTTTTTGAGAGAAATTTTAAACCCCGCATTGGCGGGGTTTTTTGGTTATAATTAAATAATGAGCATTAAAGATAAAGGGACATGGGTTATTAAATTGCCGGCTAAGGCAAAGCTTTTAGTTGAGGTTGGGGATAAAGTTGATGTGGGTCAAAAATTGGCTATTTTTAATAGTCATGTGGTAGAGACTTTTAGTTACAGTGGAGATTTGGCGAAAATGAGTGAAAGAAAGAGAGGAGAATTGGACAACTTTTTTAAAGAAAAAATGGTTCAAGAGGGGGAAATTTTTTATGAAATAGGATTTTTTAAAAATAAAATTTGTTTTCCATTGACGGGTGTTTGTTTGGGTTTTGATGAATTTAAAAATTTAAAAATAGAAAAAGTTGAAGATGAAGAAAGAGAAATTTTTTCGCCAATTGAGGCTAGAGTTGGAAAAATAGAAGATGGAAAGTTAGTTTTAGAATTTAAAGCTAAAGAGTATGAGGGTCAAGGGTTAAATGGATTGAAAGCTTGGGGAGAAGGTGAAGTTAAGATTATTGATGAGGTAAAATTTTTAGATTACGAAATGGATGATAATATTTTATTTACTACTAATTTAAATAGAGCGTTTTTATTGAAAGCCCAGGTGGTTGGAGTTAAGGCTGTGGTGGTAAAGAATAATGATGAGGTTAAAGAAGTTGATATGGATGTTCCAGTATTGAGATTAGAAGAACAAATTTGGAATGAATTTATGAAAGAAAATTTGGGAAAGAAAAAGAAGATCTTAGTAAATGCTAAGATGGATAGACTATTATTAGTGTTAGAATAGATGATGAAATTTAGAAATATAAGAAATCTTTTTATAATTTTAGCGTTATTATCGGTTGTTTCTTTAGTTAGCTTCAAAATTGGAAGGGAAACGGCTGGTGTGGTGACTAGTGGTGTTGGTGATAACTTGAATTTGACTTTAATGTGGAAGGTTAAAAATCAATTAAATCAAACGTTTTTGGAAAAAGATAAGTTGGTGGATAAAAATATGGAATATGGGGCGGTTAAGGGAATGGTGGCAGCATTAGATGATCCATATACGGTATTTTTGACTCCTGATGAAAATAAAAGTACAAATGAGACATTAGCTGGAGAGTTTGGTGGGGTGGGGATTTCTTTAGGATATAAAGATAAAACATTGGCAGTGATGTCACCATTGGTAGGTACTCCAGCAGAGAAAGCGGGGGTAAAGGCTGGTGATTTAATTTTACATATAACCGACAAAGTGAATAATGTCGATAAAGATACAACAGATATTGCCTTAGATGATGCGGTGAGTTTGATTAGAGGAAAAATTGGAACTGAAGTGACTTTAAAAATGTATAGAGAGGGTAAAAGCGATTATTTTGACGTGGTTTTAAAAAGAGATAAAATTGTGGTACCAAATATAACTTTGGAGTGGAAAGAACAAGATGGAAAGAAAGTGGCTTGGGTGCGAATAAATCAATTTACTGAGACATTATTTACTGATTGGCTTAAAAAAGTAGAAGAAATTAATGCAGAAAAAGCTAAAGGAAATTTTGGCGGAATTGTGTTGGATTTGAGAAATAATCCAGGTGGATATTTACAGGCTAGTGTTTTAGTGGCTTCTGATTTTATAAAAGATGGCACGATTGTGACACAAAAATCTTATGATGGTAGTGAGGAGAAATATAATGTTGAAGCAGGTAGAGGAAATTTATTGGACGATAAATTGGTGGTATTAATAAATGGGGGATCGGCTTCGGCATCGGAAATTTTAGCTGGAGCACTTAAAGATTATAATAGAGCAAAATTGGTGGGATTAAAAAGTTTTGGTAAAGGAACAGTGCAACAGCCGGAAGATTTTTCTGATGGTAGTGGTTTACATGTGACAATTGCCAAATGGTTATTGCCAAGCGGAAAAAATATTCACAAGGAAGGAATAATGCCGGATGTGGAGGTAAAGATTGCTGATGATGCTAAAACTGATACACAATTAGAGAAGGCAATTGAAATACTCTTAAAATAATTTTATGAAAAAAGGGATATTGGTGGGATTAATTCTGGGGATAGTGGTGATGCTTTCGAGTTTCAATTTAATTAATAAATTTGATGGTAAAACAGAGATAATTAATAAAAAAGAAATTATAGACGAAGAATCGGTGGTGACAACCGTGGTGGAAGATGCAACTCCAAGTGTGGTAACGATTTCGATGGAAAAGACTGATGGTGGTAATCAAGATGTGGGTAGTGGTTTTATTGTTAGTAGTGATGGTTTAATTGTGACTAATAAACATGTGGTGGTGGACATGACGCTTAAATATAAAGTGATAATTGGTAAGGATGAAGTGGTGGAGGTTGAAAATATTTACAGAGATCCATTGAATGATTTGGCCATTCTTAGGGTGAAAAAAACTGGTTTAAGTGCAGTTAATTTGGGTGATTCAGATAAGTTGAAGGTAGGACAATCAGTAATTGCGATTGGAACAGCTTTGGGAGAATTTAGATCGACAGTGACGACGGGAGTGGTTTCTGGACTAGGAAGAGGAATTGTGGCTGGATCAGCTGAAAATACGGAAAAATTGGATAATGTGATTCAAACTGACGCGGCCATTAATCCGGGAAATTCCGGTGGCCCATTATTTAATTCCGGCGGTCAAGTAATTGGGGTTAATGTGGCAGTGTCGGCTAATGGCCAAAATATTGGTTTTGCTCTGCCGATAAATTTAATTAAAGAATCGTTGAATTATTTTAAACAAACAGGAGAATTTGATCGGCCATATTTGGGGGTGGGATATAAAATGGTGACTCAAGAGGAGGCAGTGAAAAATAAAGTGGTGACGGGGGCGTGGGTGCAACAAATTTCTGATAATAGCCCGGCCAGTAAAGCCGGAATTAAAATTGGGGATATTATTACGGCGATTGATGGAGAAAAATTAGTGAACAGTGACAGTGGGGATTTGGTTAAGGTAATTAATAAGAAAAAGATCGGGCAGGTGATTGAGGTGATGGTTTGGCGGGACAAATCTGAACAAAAAATAAATGTGACTTTGGAGAAAAAGGAGAGTTAAAAACCAATTTTTTTTATTTTTTCCAATAAAATTTCTTTTTGGGTAGTGTTAAAATAGCCTTCAATTTTATCTTTAAATTGGCTATTTTCGAAAAATAATAGACATGGTAGCTCTTTAATTTTATATCCGTTAATTAAAGTTTTATCAGTTTTAGTATCGATTCGATTATATAAAATGTTTTTTTTGAATAATTCACGGATGGGAATAGAATTAATTAAACACATCGTAGAAGTTGAATTAAAAACTTCAAAAGCCATTGGATTTTTTTTATTAATTATTGATTGAAAATAAGCATAAGAAATTAAAGAAGTCTTATTAGTGGATTGGGCACCGTAACGATCAATAAAAAGATCTGAAGTTTTTCGAGTATCATTTTTAAATTTTTGTTTAATAAATTCAAAATCAACATCGGCAGCGACTTTAATAGCACCAATAGGACAAGCCTTGACACATAAACCGCAATTAGTACATTTGTTTTCATCGATAATAAGAGTTTTTTTAATATTATCCCAAGTTATGGCTTTAGTTGGGCAAACAGTTAAACCGCCACATTCATCAGAATTATCACAGATTTTAAAATTAATTATGGCTGGCATTTATTTTAAATTTATTAAATTATTAATGGTTAAACTGTCGTAAATAATAATGGCATTGGTTTTATTTTTTGGTTTGGCAATTTTAATTAATTCTTTTTCTAAAAATTGTTTTTTATTTTTATCCCAAACAATTTCTTTGGAACAACTAATAACGAAATCGATTAATTCTTTAAAATCATTAAATTTCCAGTCAACTTTATAACTTGATAATTTATTTATTTTGAATAATTTATTGAAAATAGATTCTTTAATTGACCACATGGAATGTTTTACAACAGTTGAATGATCAAAATATTGAAAGTTTTTATAAGCAACATTGAATATTTGTTGAACCTGATCTGGTGGTTCAGTTGGGTCAACTATTAGTAATTGGCCACCTTTTTTAAGAACTCGATTAATTTCTTGTAGTACTAAACCTTGTTTTTGAACAGCGATCTCATGAAAGCATAAATGCATTAAGACGGTATCAAATGAATTGTTTGGGAATTTAATGTTTTTACTAGAAGTTTGATTAAAAATTAGATTTTTATTTTTGTTATTTTTTTTGGCTTTAGCTATAATATTTTTATTGACATCAATACCAATATATTTTTGACAAAGAGGGGAAATATATTTAGCGATTGTGCCGTCACCACAACCAATTTCTAAAATAATTTTATTTTCAGGTTGAATTAAATCAACTAATTTTTTTCTCTCGGAGTTATTTTTATCAATAATCATGTTTATTGATATTCGGGTATGTTGACCATGTCGTAATAAGTTCCTTCAAATCCTTCTAATTTAAGATTGGAACTAAAAAACTTATCCATATTGGGAAATTTTTCTTTATTTCTTTCAGTTATTACTATCAAGACATCAACAATACCAGTTGTTTTTGGACTGCTTAATTCAGAGATACTTCCTTCAAAATATGTATCTTTCCAAAGATTGGCTAAGTCAGGATTTGAATTAATAAAATTTGAACCTGTTTTAATAATTTTTGTTAATATTCCTGAAGCGGTGTGAACCATGGCTCCAACCATAGGGTCGACTTGTTCACAAGCGTGACATTTTTCAGCGGTTTTCATACCTCTTCTGGTGCCTTTGATAATGTTTTCTGCTGTGGGCTTTTTAATTTCACTAAATATTTTCTTTAATTGTTGTGGAATAACTATATTTTTATAATCATTTTCAATTAAAACAGCCATCATTTGTGTTAATTCGCTGACAGCTCCATTGATGATGGATTCTTGTTCTTCTTTATTTTTGTAATAATTTTCAGGGCTAAGGCCACAAAAAGTTTCTGAGTTGTTGGCAGTGAATTTTAAACTTTCTTCTATTGTAGTGTATGGATCAGATGGATTTGATAATAAATTATTTATTTTTTTTATAAAAACACTTGACTCTAGTGGTTTAGCTAGATATTTTTGTCCATTAATTTCATGTGGACTTTCTTCTTTTAAAGCGATTTTGTACGCGGCAAAAGCGACATTTCTATCTGAATTTTGTATTTCTATCATATTATTTTTTTGTTATTAAATTAAATAATGGGCTATTTTATCTATAAATAAATGGAACTACAAAAATCGTCATAAACGTCGACATTTATGTTATAATTTGGTCATGATAGAAAAAGATAAGATTAAAAGTGAACTGAAAACAGTTTTTCAATATTTAAAATTAGACGATAAATCGGCTGATTTTTACTTAAATTGTTTGGTTAATGGGAAGACAACTATTAATCAGATCTCGAAAAATATAGGGGTGGCAAGAAGTACTTGTTATCTAATTTTAGAAAGACTAAAATTTTTGGGTTTAGTAATGGAGACACCCTTTGGAAAAAAAAGGAGTTTAGTGGCTCAAAATCCAGATAAATTAATTGATCTATTGAAAGAGGAAAAAGAAAAGTCGGAAAATGCGTTTAATTTGGCCAAAGAATTTTTACCTCAAATTAAACTATATTCTACTGTTGATTTGAATTCTAAGGTTAGATTTTATGAGGGTTTGGAATCAATTAAACAAATTTATAATGAAACATTAGAAGCAAAGCAGATTTTGGTTTTTTGTTTGACTCAAATTATTAACTCTGAATTTGAAAAATTTATTGATAATTATGAAAAAAGATTAATTCAAAAGGGAATAGAAACGAATGAAATTGTAACTGATTCTAAATGGGATTTAGAATATATAAAGAAATATTCAACAAAACTAAATACAATAATTTCAATACCAAGAGAAAATAGTACAGATACTGATTATATGCTTTGGGATAATAAAGTAGCGTTTATATCTTTTAAAAAAGGAAGATTTACTGGAGTGGTAATTGAGGATCAAGAGATTACTAATTTTGAAAGAATGAGGTTTAATCTTTTGTGGCGGTTTCTGGTTGGTCGAGGATGGTGAGTTCGAGTAGTAAATCGTCCAAATTGCCCTGCACAATGGAGTCTAAGTTGTTGAAAGATTTGTCGATGCGATGGTCTTTTATTTGATTTCTGGGGTAATTATATGTTCGAATTTTATCAGCTCTAGTTGATTGACTAATGTTTGCTCGGCCAGCCGAAACTTGAGAGGCACGTTTTTCCTCTTCAATTTGCCAAAGTTTATTTTTAAGAAGTTCAAGAGCGATTTCTCTGTTTTGTTGTTGATATCTTTCGGTTCTAACGTCAAACATTAAACCGGTTGGTTTGTGAACTAAATGGACTGCTGTAGATACTTTATTAACATTCTGTCCACCGTTACCACCGGCACGACAAGCGGTGATGGTGACATCTTCCATTCTAAAATTAACTTCTTTGGAATCAATTTTAGGCATAATTGCAATTGAGGCGGTTGATGTTTGAAGACGACCGCGTTTTTCGGTAATAGGAATTCTTTGGACACGATGAGTGCCGGCTTCGTATTTTAATTGGTTATAAGCATCAAAACCGGAAATTTGAATAATAAAACCATCAAGTTGGCTAACTTTCCAATTAACTTTTCCGGCGTAGCGAATGTACATATTCATTAAATCTTGGGCCCATAAAGACGCTTCTTGACCTCCCGGACCTGGGTGAAATTCCATAATGGCAATGTTGGGGTTAATTGTAGGCATAGATATTTAAAATTTTTAATAAAATAAAAACCGTCAAATTATAAAATTTAAACGGTTTTTAAAGTAACTAGTTTGATTTTTTGACGGCTTTTTTAATAGTAGCTTTAGCAGCAGCGTATTTTTTACCTTGACTAACCTTTTCGTTAAATTTATCAATTCTTCCTTTGATGTCAACGAATTTTTGTTGACCAGTAAAGAATGGATGACATTTAGAACAAACTTCAACGTCAATTTTTTCTAAAGTTGAGCCAGTGGTAAATTTATTGCCGCAAGCACAATTAACTTGGCAATCGTCAAAATATTTAGGATGAATTCCTTGTTTCATAGGGTATATTATAACAAATTTTTATAACTTTTGTTTTCTAGAGGTTTTTTGGGACAATCTGGATTATTTGGACCAACACAATCAATATCTTGGTTGTTTATTTCATCAAAAGTAAAAGGAATCCTTTGATCACAAAAAACAGTTGAAGAACATTTTAATTTTCCATCATTAATAAATTGTTTTAATAGAGGGTTAGAATTTAACGGAAGACAACAAATACAAATATTGTTAGATAATTTTTCTGTCATTTTAATTTTAAAGTTTAATAAAAAGTTTTTTTAAATCTTGTTTTAATTGAAGAGGAGATTTGAATAAAATTGTGGTCATACCCATATCTTTGGCTGGTTTTAAATTATCTTCTTGATCATCAATAAAAATACATTCATTTGATTTAACTTTTAGTTTTTTAATAGTAATTTCATAAATTTTCTTATCTGGTTTTAAAATTCCCAATTCATGGGATAAAATTATTGGATCAAAATATTGATACAAACCTTTTTTATAATAATTAGGTGAATTGAGAGGATCAGAATTTGAAAGAATGGCTAATCGATAATTCTTCTTTAATTTGATAATTAAATTTTTCATTGAGAGAGTTGGTTTCCAAGTGGTGGTCCAGATTTTGATAATTTGTTTCATTTGAGAATCAGAAATAGGAACACTAAAATAATTTTGAAAACAAATTTCGGCTGAAATTTTTCCTCGATTAAAATCTTTATCAAAAATTATTTCTTTGTCGGTGTAAAATTTTTTATCAATGCCAAGCAGTTTTCGCGATTTGTTTATAAAATCAATAAAACTACCTTTTAGATAAACTCCACCGACGTCAAAGATTATTACTTTTATCATATAAACCCTCCGCCCTTCGGGCACCTCCCTTGACAGGGCGGCTTTATTTTAATTTATTAACTAATTCATCAAAACTAACCGATTTTTGTTCGGTTGTAGTGAGATTTTTTAAAGTAATTTGGTTATTTTTGGCTTCGTCAGTACCGATAATAGCGAGATAAGGAATACTCATATTATCGGCATATTTTATTTGTTTGCCAAGCTTGTCGGCATCGGGATAAATAATGAAGGGAATATTTTGATCACGAAGCTTACTAATTAAATTTAAAATATTAGTTTCAGTTTCTGGGCCAAAATTAGCAATTAAAATTTTAATTTTGGATCGATTGATTTGGGGAAGGAGATTTAATTCTTGAATAACATCAACTACTCTTTCAAAACCAAAAGCAAAACCGACGGCGGGAATTTGAGGTCCACCGAGAGTGGAAACTAAATTATCATAACGACCACCGCCACCGATGGCTCCCATTTTTGGCTCAGTGACACAGACTTCAAAAATAGTGCCAGTGTAGTAATCACAACCACGGACAAGAGTTGGGTCAAAAATATAGGCATTATCGGGGATGTTTAAGGCTTTTAAATTGTTAAAAACTTGTTTTAAATTGTCGTCTGGCTGAGCCAGTTTGATGTATTTAAAAACGTCATCAATTTGAGTATTAGATAGACCTTTGTCAATGAGTTCTTTTTTTACTCCATCTTCACCAATTTTGTCCAACTTATCGATTGATTGAAGTATTGAATTTTGATTATTTTGGATGTTGCTTTTAGTCAAAATGTCGAAAAGGATTGGCCGGCTGTTGATTTTAATAATGGCGTTTTTAAAATTTAATTTTTGGGTGCCGATATAGATAATGGAAATAATTTCGGCGTCGGCGATGGCGGAGGTGGTACCAAAAATATCTATATCACATTGGACAAATTCTCGGTAACGACCTCGTTGAGTGTTTTCGGCACGCCAGACTGGTTGTATTTGATATCGCTTAAATGGGAGCTGAATTTCATTATTATAGATAGCTAAAACTTTGGCAGTGGGGACAGTTAAATCGTAACGAAGACCAATATCACGACCACCATTGTCTTTAAAAAAATAGCCTAATTTATCATCAGTTTCATTACTATATTTACCTTTTAAAACAGAGGCATATTCTAGTGCTGGAGTTTCGAGAGGTAAAAAGCCATTTTTTTCAAAAATTTCAATTAAAGTATTTTTGACATAATTACGAACTGCCATTTCCTTTGGAAGGAAATCACGAAAGCCTTTTAATGTTTGTGGTTTAATTTGATTCATAATTGATTTTAACATTGTAATAACTATTTATCCCAATAAATCGGAATCGTGTTTTAAGACAAAATATTTTCGTTTGTGACTCAAAATTTTTAATAAGTCAAATAATTAATAGTAAGTTTTTTAAAAAAAAGCCCCTCTATTAAATTATTGTCGTCACTAAATAATAGTGATGATTAAATTTTGAGGGATTTAAATTGATTGTTGATAGGTAGTTTTATTTAGGTTTTTGAAATCCAATAGCCAATTCGCTTATGAGTTGGTTAATTTTATTTTCGTTAGTCAGAATGATGGTTGACTGTTTAATATGAAGTTTATTTTTGAATTTAAAAACTAGAATCTGAAACCAAGGTTTTTTAATATAGACGGCTATTGATCGATCAAGTTGGATTCCGTCTTTTTTATCCCAATCTTGAGCCCATGGAAAAGTGATAATAACTTCTTCATTTTGGATATTAAAAACTAATCCCCAAAACCAACAGTAATCATCACTAGTGGTGGGTCGTATAATTTTTAGAAATCCATCAATTGTTTGACTAACTTTTTCGAATTCGATTCCACGTATTACTTCTCTGTTGCCGCAAATTTGATTTATTATTTTAATGGATTCTGGGAAGATTGGATGTAGACCATCTAAAAGGGCGTCGTGGTGTTGTTTTAAACTCACCGGGATTCCACCTTTCACAAAAATTTAATGTGCTAAATGACTTAAAAAGTCTAGCACGTGATTATACAATAAAAAAAAGATTTATCAACAAATTGTGTTGGGTTTATGGGATTTAAATATTATTTTAATTTAAAATTGACACTGGCGGAAAAAGTGGCTTGGGGCTGGATTTTTTCTGGATTTTCAACAAGACCATTTACATTGCGCATGACTGGTTCAATACAGATAAAATTTTCATCTTTTATGGACCAAGTCCAAATTCGTTGATATTCTGGTGAGGTGTTAAGAGTAATTGTTCCAATTGTTGGAATTTTAGTTTCTAATTTTTGAGGATTATCAATGGAAGTGGTGCCACCGTTTGACCATTTATCAGTTTCATTTTTAATAATTTCACCACCTGGAAAATTAAATTCAATGTTATTTTTTTGATTTGTAGGAACATTGAAATAAGGATGAAGTCCGAAAGAAACTGGTATTTCTTTATTATCTTCATTTTTTACTTCTTGAGTGAGAGTAAAAGAATCGTCTTTCTCAAATTTTCCAATAATGGAAAGTTTAAATTTACAAGGATAGACTTTTAATGTTTCTTCGTTTGAAGATAAATTTTCAATGAATCCGTTGGTGGTTTGTTGAAAATTCCATTTTGAAGAATTTCTAGCAAAACCGTGTTGTTTTAAATTGGAAAATTCTGAATCGGTGGTGGTAATTGGACCGGCGTTGGGAAAAAGAATGGGGATACCACCTCGGACATTATTTTTGACGTCATTAAAATTTTCTGGATTTAAAAAGAGTATTTCAGTGCCATTTAATTTTAAAGAGGTAATTATTCCACCGCGTTGTGGACAGACGGAGACTTCGTTGTTACCTGATTTAATGGTTTCAATTTTGAGTGAATTTAAATTTTCTGGAGTTGAAGTATTTTTTTCGACCATATGGTACTTTATCATATTAAAATTCTGGCGTCCAAAACTTTAACTCCCTGTCCTTGTGGTAATATCAACAGGGGATTAATATCTAATTCTTCAATTTCTGGAAAATCTGAAAGTAATTTGGATAATCGGCCTAAAGTTTCGATTAATACTTCAACATCTAGCGCAACTCCACCTCGAACTCCCTCAAATAATTTTTTAACTTTAATACTATCGATCATTTTTTTAGCATCAGTTTTATTAATCGGTACAATTCCAAAAGTTATATCTTTAAACACTTCCACATAAATTCCCCCCAAACCAACCATTATCGTTTGTCCTAAAGCGGGGTCTTTTTTTGCTCCTAAAATTAATTCAACTCCATTTTTTGGCGCCATTTCCATTAAAAGTACACCTTCAATTTTGGCATTTGGTAATTTAGTTTTAATTTTTTCTACCATTTCAGTAAACTTAATTCCGGCCTCTTCTACTTTAATATCCAGTATCACTCCACCTATATCACTTTTATGTAAAATATCTTGAGAAACTATTTTCATAGCCAAATTAGTTCCAAAATCTTTAGCAATTTCACTAGCTTCATTGGCATTGGTAGCCACTTTATTCTTTAAAAGAGGGAATTTATACGCTTCTAAAATTTTCAAGGCTTGAGCTTCTGGAAATTTAGTTATATTTTGACTACGTGCTTCATTAAAAATTTCTATTACCTTTTGTTTATCAACATCTATTTTTTCAAATTGTTCAATTTCATTTTCTCTAGTAATTTCAGCAAATTTAGTTAGTGCTGCTAAAGATTTTATTGCTTGTTCTGGAAAACTAATTACACTAATTCCATTTGTTCTCATCATCTCCACTGCTTTTATTACAGTTGTTTCTCCCATAAAACAAGCCACAATGGGTTTATTATTTTGTTTTTTGGTTTCGATCAACATTTGAGCCGTAGCTTCAATTTCAGTCGTTGATTGAGGTGTTAAAATTACTACTACACTATCCACTTTTTCATCTTTAATTACTGTTTCCATTGCCGCTCTGTATCTATCAGCCTTTGCATCACCTAATACGTCTATTGGATTATTTACATTAGCTGCTTCCGGTAAATTTTGCTTTAAATTATTTTTTGTTTCTTCACTTAATTTTACCAAAACTAAATTATTTAATATTGCCTCATCAGTAGCTAAAACTCCCGGACCTCCAGCGTTAGTCACAATTGCCACCCTATTTCCTTGGGGTAGGGGGTTATTAGTAAATACTTGAATAAAATCAAAGAATTCAGATACACTTTCAGCTCTGATAATGCCACTTTGTTTAAATAAGGCCTCATATGCTGCATCACTACCACCTAAAGCTCCAGTATGAGAAGCCGAAGCATTGGCTCCATCATTAGTCTTACCCGCTTTAACTAAAATTATTGGTTTTTGTTTTTCTTTAGCTAATTTTAAAACTGATTTAATTAATTCTTGTGCTCTTGTTAATTGTTCTGCATAAATGGCAATCACTTTTGTATTTTGGTCTTCACTAAAATATTCCAAAAAATCAACCTCATCAACGCAGGCTTTGTTGCCTACACTAATAAATTTTGAAAAACCAATCCCTAAAGATTGAGCACAATCTAAAACTGCAGTACATAAGGCTCCGCTTTGTGACAAAAATGCTAAATTCCCCGTATTTGGCATGGACATTGCAAAAGATGAATTCATTTTTATTTCTGGATTAATTACTCCTAAACAATTAGGACCAATTAAAGTAATATCATTTTTAAAACAAATTTCTTTAACTTTATTTTCTAAATCAATTCTCCCCATTTCTTTAAAACCAGCTGAAATGATGATTACTCCTTTAATATTTTTATTAGCAATTTCCTGCATCATTTCAGGTACTATTATCGCTGGCACTACTACGATCGCCAAATCAATTTCATCATCAATATGACCTACGCTTGGATAACACGCTAAATTATAAAGAGTATCTGTTTTTGGATTAATCGGATAAATTTTACCTGTAAATTTTTGATTAACTAAATTCTTAACAATATCATTACCCACAGTTCCTTCTCGAGTTGATGCTCCAATTATGGCAATTGATTTTGGATAAAAAATTTTATTTAAATTCATTTTAGTTTATAAGTATATTTTAAGATAATTTTTAAATCTGGGGTGGTATACCGGACTTGAACCGGCAACCTCAGCTTTCACAGAGCTGCGCTCTAACCAATTGAGCTAATACCACCATGATAATTGCTTGACTATTATATCAAGCTTTGATGGTTTTTAAAAAAAAGGAATGATTCTATTTTTTAGGAGTTGGAGTGGGAGAATTGGAAGTGGAATTTGAATTGAAGGTAATAATATGGGAAACATTAAAAGTGTTGGCAATTTTAGCATCTGGTTGAATTACGGCGACAATTTTTTGACCAGATTTTAACTTACTAATGGTTAAAATGTTTCCATTTTCATCAACAATTTTGGTTTTTGAGTCGGATTTTATTTGATATTGGGTATTTTTGTTTTTTATAGGGATTAAAATCAAGACATTTGATGTTTGAGAGATATCAGCAATCTTTCCAAAAATTATTTCATTTTTATTTTCAATAGATTCTGAAGTAATAATAACAATTCTTTTGGCTTCAAAATTGTCGTATTGATCGTAATAACCCATAGATAAAATTACTTGTCCAGACTTAAGGTTATCAATTTTGATTTTATTTTTTTTAACATCAATAAAAACAGTATCTTCAGAGAAAGTAATAGTTTTTGAATCATTTTTATCAGTGATTATTATTTTACTGTTTTCGATTTTAGAGATAGTGCCAGTAATAGATTTTGGAGTGGTCAAAGAAGAACTATTAGTATCATTCTGTTTAATTTCTTTTACTCTTTTGGCGACCATTTCTCGGACCTCTTCGGTTAAGTTTTTATCTGAAGTTGAAGCGGTAGCAGTGGCTTCTTTGGCAAATATTTGGTTAGGAAAAAATAAAGATAGGAGAAAAGATAAAAGTAAGTACATATTAAATTTTGGTAGTTGAATAAGTAAGATTCAATTCGGTTTCCTCTTGGTTGTCATCTGAATCGATGCTACTGATTTTAATGAAATTGACACCACTGTCAAGTTCGATATTAATATTAAAAACACCATTGGAATTACTTTTGTCACTGAAAGTTTGGGAGGGTGTAGAAATAATTATTAAGCTATTTGGTTTAGTATTACCCTTAATATTAGTTTTGGCAGTGGAAAGAACAGTATTATTTTCTGGAGAAATGATATCGATGGAAGATTTTTTTTCAGAAATGGATGGGGTAATAGAAACTTGAGTAGACATTTGTGTATTGGTGGGAACAGGAGAAATTGTGGTGATATTTTGTTTTGTATTATTTTGATGAAGGGCAAAAAAAGATCCGGTGACACCGAAACCTAAAATTGCGCCGAGGATAATGGCAATAAAATATTCTTTTATCATCTGATGATATAGATCATATCACAAAAAATCGAACTAAGGTGATAGAATTGAACCATATGGAAATAAAAGTTTTAGAAAACAATTCAGTTTATTTAAAAGGTAAAAAGGAAAATATTTTAATTAATCCGAGCGAAAAAAGAAGAGATGATGCTAAATATCCGTCAAGAATTTTTTTATTTACAGCGGAAAAGTATGATGGAATGGGCTTTAGTGGTGATAAAATTTTAATTCGAGCTCCGGGAGAATATGAAGTTGGTGGTGTTGAAATAAATGGTTATTCTGCTGGTGGGGAAAACACTTTTTTTATTGTTAATATTGATGGAATTAAAGTGGTGTTTTTGGGAGATTTAGATGAATCGTTGAGTGATAAAAGAATTGAAAAAATTAATTCAGCTGATGTGTTATTTGCTCCAGTTTTAATAAAAGATGATTTGAGTGGAAAGTCGGTCTTGGGTTGGGCCAAAAAATGGGGTGTAAATTATTTAATTCCGATTGGTTATGATGATGAAGATAATACTAATTTAGATAAATTTTTGGATCAGGTTGATCAAGAAGGATTGGAAGCAGTTGAATCTTTAAAAGTTGATAAAAATGATTTGCCAGACGGTTTGGAATTGAAGGTATTAAAAAAGGTATAATATTTTTATGACAACAGATGTGATTAGGTTACCTCCCTCTTCAGAAGAGGCTGAGGTTTGTGTATTGGGTTCGATTTTAATTGATAATGATGCAGTTTTAGCAGTGTCTGAATTTTTGAGATCGGAACATTTTTACAATTCAAATTATGGCAAGATTTATGAGGCAATGATGAAGTTGTATGAAGAGAGAATGCCGATTGATATTGTGACTGTAGCGGAAAAATTAAAAGAGTTTAAAATTTTAAAAAAGATTGGAGGTAAAGGATTTTTAACTAGATTGGCAAGTGAAGTGCCGACGGCGGCAAATGTGGAAAGTTATGGACATATTATTAAATCGTTGTCGGCTAAAAGAGAGTTAATTTCGGCAGCGGGAAGAATTAGTGAAAAAGCTTTTGATCCTGGTTTACCAGCAGACCAATTATTGGATATTGCCGAACAGGAAATTTTTTCTTTATCACAAAAACATTTAAAATCGATTCCAACTTCATTAAGAGAGGTATTAACAGCGAGTTTTGATCGATTAGATGAATTGCAAAAAATGGGAACAGGGTTAAGGGGAGTGCCGAGTGGTTTTAATGGGTTAGATAACATTTTGGCGGGGATGCAAGATAGTAACTTGTTGATTTTGGCGGCACGGCCAGGTGTAGGTAAAACTGCTTTTGGTTTGAATATTGCTCGTTATGTGGCGGTAGAAAAAAAAATGCCGGTTTGTATATTTTCATTGGAAATGAGCAAAGAAGAACTAGTGGATCGTTTATTGGTTAGACAAGGATTAATTGATGCTTGGAAATTGAAGACGGGACAGTTGTCGGTTAATGACTTTGATTCCTTGTCGGAAGCAATGGGTGTATTAGCCGAAGCACCGCTTTATATAGATGATACACCTGGTTTAACTGTGACAGAATTGAGAACTAAGGCTAGAAGATTGCAGGTGGATAAAGGAATTAAACTTATTGTTGTGGATTATTTACAATTAATGCATGGAAGTACTCGAGATAATCGGGTTCAAGAGGTTTCGGAAATTTCTCAGGGATTAAAAAACTTAGCAAGAGAATTAAAAGTTCCGGTTTTAGCATTGGCTCAATTGTCAAGAGCCATGGAGGCGAGGGGAGGACGACCACGATTGTCTGATTTAAGAGAATCAGGAAGTATTGAGCAGGATGCTGATGTGGTGTTCTTTTTATATCGAGAAGATGAAGAAGTTCGTGAGATGGTGAGTTGTAATATTGAAAAACATAGAAATGGTCCAACCGGAAGTTTTAATTTGTACTTTAATGGTAAACAAGTGAGTTTCTTTGATGTGGAGAAAAAACAATAAAAGAAAATGATATACTCATATTATGAGTGAAAAAAATAATATGGATTATAATGTTAGTATTGATGAGTTTGGTGGTTATAATCCATCTCAAAATGAAAATAAAGTAGAAACAAGAGATGAAAAAATTGCATATTTAAATGGAAGAAAAGCTCTTCAGAAATTATGTCAAGAAGAAATTATAAAGTCACTGGGTGGTAAAGAAAATCTTTTGGCAAAATATCAGTTTTTAGAAAACTATTTTCATCATAGTTATGAATTATCTGATGACAGATTTTCTGTTGTGGATTTATTAAAGACAGAAGATAATATCTTGTCTTATGTTCCGAGTTTAAAAAATGAGGAATTCTATTTAATAGAAGATTCAGAATTTAAAAGTATAAGTAAAGAGATTTATTTTTCAAAAGATAATAATAAAACTATTAGTGAATTGCTTGGAGAATTTAAAAAAGATCCTAAAAATTTAGACATGGCTTTATGTCCTAAGTCAAATGGTTCGGAAACGTTTTTATTAAAGATAGCTAAAGAAAAAATATCAGGACAAATAATGCCAAAAAAGAAAGGTATTCTATACAGAAGTATTCCGGATAAATTGGGATGGGAGTGGGGTAAATAGTTTATTTTGTAAAAATTGTTACAATAATGTGTGGTCGATAATCCAACCAAATTTGCCGACAAATTTAAATTAAAATATTCTCGTCTTCAAAATTGGAATTATTCCACCCCTGGATATTATTTCATCACCATCTGCACTTACAACCATAATAATTTTTTTGGAAAAATTATTGATAATAAAATGAAATTATCTAAACGTGGTGATTTTTACTAAATCTGAATTATTAAAAACATTTAAAATAAGAAAAAATATTAAATTACATGAATGGGTAATTATGCCAAACCATGTGCATATATTAATTCAAATTAAAAACCAACCACTTAACACAAATGTAGAGACGCACTGTGTGCGTCTCTGTCTAACACAGGATACAAACAATAATTCAACACAAAATACAAATAATAATACAAGAGACGCATTCAATGCGTCTCTACAAAAAATTAATATTAAATCCAATCAGATTATTCCTAGAGTTATAAAATTATTTAAAGCTTCAGTAAAATCAATTTGTAACCATCAAAATCTTTGGTTTGCTTGGCAACCTCGTTTCCACGATCAAATCATTAAAGATGAAAAAGAACTATTAATGATCAAAAATTATATAATCAATAATCCTATTAATTGGCAAAAAGATAAATTTTATAAATTGCCCCACAGGGGGTCTCTACAACTTAAAAAATAGCTTTGGTTGTGAGATAATAGATTTACTTTCAAGCCGGAGTGGTGGAATGGTAGACACGCACGACTCAAAATCGTGTGATAGCAATATCATGGGGGTTCAAGTCCCTCCTTCGGTACAAAAAGATAATGGTAAAATAGATTATGAGTTTAGGAATTATAAGAACTTTTGGGATAATACTTTTTGCTTATTTGACTTGGAGAAATTTAAGAGAAAATTACGAAGAAGATAAAATTGTGACTTATTCTTGGATTGCTCTGTTGAGTTTTTTTGTTGGTGGAAGAATTATTTATGGATTGGTTAATTTTGGTGTTTGGAACGATAATTGGATGAGTTGGTTTTCGGTTTGGAATAAACCGGGGATGGATTATGTTGGTGGATTTTTAACTTTGATAGCGACTAGTGTTATTTTTTCTAAAATGAACAATTGGAAAATTATACCTTTTTGCGAAGATGGATTAATTAATAATTTAGTATTGTTGGTTTTTTTGGTGGCAGATGAGTTTTTGAGAACAAAATTTGATCTTAAAATTGGTGCATATTTATTGCTTTTGATCTTAATGGTGTTTTTTGTGAAACTGACAAAAAAGAAATATAGATCTTTTGTTTGGTACAAAAGCGGTAAAAAAGGTTTTGCTTTTTTATCAACTATTTCATTGTCTTTTTTATTACTTGGTTTTTTAGGGGTATTTTTTAAATTTAATATATTTTATTCAATTTTATATTGGGTTATTAGTTTGATTTCTTTGGTGGAATTGTGTATCTTAGGTGAGGTTTTTAATTTTTTAACGATTAATAAGAGGAGATAATATGAGAGAAAAAAAAGATAAAGTAATTTTAAATTTTCCTAGTCGATTGTTGTTGCCGATTAAGTTATTTTTGGAAAAAGAACTAGTTAAGCTTAAAAGAACAAAAAAACAATTAAAAAAAGACGATCCCTTTTTGGATGAAAATAGGACTACTGAGAATTCTTTAGAAGAGGATGTTGATGAACAAATTGGCCATTTTGATAATGAAATTAAGACTAAATTTTTGAGCAGGCAGATTGCACAATTTAGAACTGCATTAACTAGAATTAAAATAGGTAAATATGGAATTTGTGAAAAATGTGGAAAAATGATTGATACTGATAGGTTGGCGGTTAGGGCAGAAGCAACAACTTGTATTAAATGTAGTAAAGAAAGCGAAAATTAATTTTTTGGTTTTATGGTCAAAAATTATGGAATAAGTTTTGGAATAAGTGGGTTTTTTTTTATTGCGTTGAGTGTGATTTTTGTTTTTGTTTTTTTGGTTTTGAGTATTAAAAAAGGTCGATGGTATTGGTTTATCTTTATTGGGGGTTTTTTAAACTTAATTGAGAGAATAATGTTTGGATATGTTGGTGATTATTGGAATTTTTTAGGAACGGGTCTTTACAATAATATTAATGATTGGATAATTGGAATAGGAGTTTTATTTTGTTTAATTGATTTATTATGGAAAAAGTCAAAATAATTTTTGAGGATAAAGATATTATAGTGATAGAAAAACCGTCATTAATGACGACAACTAAGGAAAAAAAAGAGGAAAGTAATACTTTGGAAGATTATCTACATGAAATTCGACATAATAATTTACCGAGAAATGGAATAATTCATAGATTAGACAAAGGAACTTCAGGATTAGTTTTGGTGGCTAAAAATGAAGAGGTTTTTTTGGGCTTAAAAAAGCAATTTAAAGAAAGAAGTTTAACTAAAAAATATTATTGTTTAATAGGTGGAGACGCCTCTTTTGAGGGGACAGTAGATATGCCGATTGCCAGATCAAAATATTCTTTTGCTAAATTTGGGGTCAATGAGGAAGGAAAAAGAGCATTAACAAAATTTAAATTAATTAAAAAATATAAAAAAAATGGAAAAACTTATAGTTTGTTGGATATTGATTTAAAAACTGGAAGAACGCATCAAATTAGGGTTCATTTGAGTCATTTAAGATGGCCGTTGGTAGGTGATAAAGTTTATGGAGGGGAAGTTCTTGATGGTTTTAAAAGGCCATTTTTGCATGCGTATAAAATAATTTTTGAACATCCAATTAGTAATCAGGAAATGAAAGTGGAAATAGATTTGCCTGAAGATTTGGTTGAAATTTTAAAGAAATATGAAGAATGCTAAAACAAAAAAAATACTGAATTTAAAATTATTGTTAGGATTGGTTTTATTATTATTTTTGGCAATTTTAATTTTAGTTGGTTTTTTGAAAAAGAGAGATAAAAGTGAAAATTTAGACTATAAATTGGGAATAATTGCTAGTGATGGAATTGTTTTAGTATCGATTTCTGATGAGCGAAAAATGATTAATGTGTTAAATTTGGGGCCTGAGGTTGATATTTGGATTCCATATGGAATGTCTTGGTATAACAATAAAAAAGTTAAAAATATTTTAGAACAAGAGAAAAAAATAGATTTAATGAAGGATGTTTTTTGGTATAATTTTGGATTTTTAACGGATAAGATTTTAGTTTTGAATTCAGTTAATGATTGGAAAAAAGATTCGGTTTTGATTGATAATTTAGGATTTTTAAATTGGTTAAAATACAGAATCAATTATGATAAAATGCTTTTGAAAGAGGAAAAAATAGATGGAAGTTTAGATCAAAATGAATTATTTTTAAGTGAGATTATGGTTAGAGATTTTTCGGAAAATAGGTTAAATAATGAGGATTTAAGGTTGTCAATTTTTAATAATACCAGTGAAAGTGGTTTGGCTGGTTTTATGACAAAAAGATTGGAATGGTCAGGATTTTCGGTGATTTCGGCTGATAATAATGAAGGAAAAATAGATAAATGTTTAATGGTTTATGGAGATAAGGTTGATTTAAATTATGGATGGAAAATGATCAATAAAATTTTTGATTGTGATAAAAAATATGATCAAACTTTGAATGAAAATGAGTTGGAATTATATTTTGGTGATAATTTAGCTTCAATGATAAAATACTCTAGTTATTTAAATAGGAATTAATTTATGTCAGGTCACTCTAAATGGTCAAATATTAAAAATCGAAAGGGAGCGCAGGATAAAAAGAGAAGTGCAGTTTTTACTAGAGCATCAAAAAATATTTTGACAGCAATCAGAGACGGAGTGGGTTTAAAGGCGGCGATTGAGAAAGCAAAAGAAGTAAATATGCCAAAGGAAAATATTGATAGATTAATTGCTAAGTTTGAGTCAAGAAAAGCAAATTTGGTAGTAATGACAATGGAAGGTTATGGTCCTTTTGGAGTGCCAGTTGTGATTGAACTAGAAACGGATAATAAAAACAGAATTTTGGGTGAAATTAAATTAATTTTTAGAAATTATGGTGGAAGTTTAGGGGATAACAACTCAGTATTATTTCAATTTAAAAGAGTAGGGGAGATAGAGTTGGATTTTGTGGAGCAGAATGGTGAAATTCCTGAAGAAAAGCAATTGGAATTAATTGATGCTGGGGCAGTTGATTTTGATGGGAATATTGTTTTAGTAGAGCCAAATGATTTGGATAGTGTAGTAAAAAAGATAGAGGATATGGGTTTAACTATAAATAGGTCAGAATTGGTTTTAAGATCAAATAACCCAGTTATGCTTAATTCAGAAGAAGAAGTGGGTAAAATTATGGATATGGTGGAAGAATTGGAAGAAAATGATGATGTGGTAAATGTTTTTATGGGATTCGATTATAAGAAGGTATAATATACTAATGTCAAAAAGATTTAAGTATTTTATTTCATCTTTATTAGCGTCAGTTGGTTTTTATTTTTTTTTAAGTTTACCTTATGAATCTCATTATTATGGGTTATTTATAGGTATTGTTTTAATAATTTTTTGTTTTTGGTTTGGATTGGGAATTGTATTTGATAAGAGTGTATATATTCGTTTGATGTCGATGGTAATGCCGACTGCTTTTTTTATTGGTTTTGCTTTATTTGCAATTTTATTACCCCAAAATTTATTTTTAAGTTTAATGTACAGTTTATTTTTTGGATTTATTTGTTATGCTATGTTTTTAGTGGAAAATGTGTTTTTAGTGGCAATTGGGTTTAGGACTCCACCCTTATATAGAGCTGCTTATACTGTTGGATTAATTTTATTATTGTTGACTTCATTTTTTTTGTTTAACAGTTTATTCTCTTTTAAATTGGTTTATTGGTTAAACATGCTGTTCGTTTTTATTATATCGATGATAATCTTTTTATATATATTTTTTAGTGTGACAATAGAATTGGCTAATGATGGAAAGGATAAAAACATTTGGTATTACATATTAATGCCATCACTTTTGGTCTCAGAAATAGCATTGATTTTAAGTTTTTGGCCGATTGGTATTTTTAAAGGATCAATTTATTTAGTGATGATAGTTTATATAATAAACGGTTTATTACATGCTGAATTAAGGGGTAGATTATTTAAAAGGACTTGGTTAGTTTTTGTATGGGTCGGAATAGCGACTATTTTAGGAATAATACTGACTGGAATTTCAGGTGATTAAATAGGATATAATCAATTTTACTAAGGATGAAAGATAACACTAAAAAAACAGTTAAGTATTATTTAAAGAATATGGGTAATTATAAATTGCTCAGTTTTAGTTTGTGTTTTTTAATTATTACTGGTTCAGTATTAGAGTCAATAATTCCTATATATTTTAAGAATTTTTTTAATGTTTTAACTGAAAACCAGCCTAAAGATATTTTAACCGTAAGTTTGTTTTCGATTTTGTTAGTGATATCAGTATTGAAATTACTTAAGTGGTTTTTTTGGCGAGTTGCATTCTTCATTTTAAATTTCTATGAGTCAAAAATCATGACAGATTTAAGCAAGGAATGCTTTTCTTATTTACATTATCATTCTTTTGCTTATTTTTCTAATAGTTTTACTGGTTCTATTGTTAAAAAAGTTAAAAGTTTTATTGGTGCTTTTGAAGTTCTAGCAGATCAATTTTTTTATCAGTTACTACCATCGTTTATAAAAATATCAATTATTATTATTGTTTTGGCTAAGATTAATATTTATTTGGGGTTGGGAATATTGGTTTGGATAATATTATTCTTATTAATTAATTGGATTTTTACTAAATATAAATTAAAATTTGATATTCAGAGAAGTGAAGCAGAAACGGCTACAAGTAGTTTTTTGGCTGATACGGTAACTAATAATGCTAATATAAAGTTATTTAACGGATATAAAAAGGAAAACAATAGTTTTTCTAATTTGGCAGATAATTTACATAAAGTGAGAGTGTTTGCTTGGGAGTTAGGTTCAGGATTTTATGGTTTACAATCACTTTTACTGGTGTTTTTAGAAGTAGGAATATTTTATTTTGCAATTAAACTTTGGAGTAGAGATGTTATAACTGTTGGTGATTTTGTATTAATACAAACTTATATTATATTTGTGATGTCGATGGTTTGGGATTTTGGTAAAATAATTATGAAGATATATGAAAAATTGGCTGAAGCTGAGGAGATGACAGTTATTTTGAATATTCCACATGAAATTGTTGATACAAAAAATGCTAGTGATTTGAAAGTTAAGTTTGGAAAAATAAATTTTAATAATGTTGGTTTTGCTTATGAAGAAGACGAAAGTATTATTGATGATTTTAGTTTAGAAATTAAGGCAAAAGAAACTGTGGCATTGATAGGAACATCTGGTGCAGGAAAGACGACACTAACTAAATTATTATTAAGGATGTTTGAAATACAAAAAGGGAAAATATTGATTGACGGTCAGGATATTTCACAGGTTACTCAAGAGAGTTTAAGAAACAATATTAGTTTAGTGCCGCAAGATCCGATATTATTTCACAGGAGTTTGATGGAAAATATTCGATATGGTAAGTTTGATGCGACTGATGAAGAAGTAATTAGGGCGGCTAAATTGGCACATTGTGATGAATTTATAAGTAAATTGCATTTTGGTTACGATACTTTTGTTGGGGAAAGAGGAATCAAGCTTTCTGGTGGTGAACGTCAAAGAGTGGCTATTGCTAGGGCAATTTTAAGAAACGCACCAATATTGGTTTTAGATGAGGCTACTTCAAGTTTAGATTCGGAATCAGAAAGATTTATACAAGAATCATTGGATGCGTTAATGAAAAATAAAACGGTGATTATAATTGCTCATAGATTATCTACTATTAAAAAAGCGGATAGAATTGTAGTTATAGATAATAAAAAGATTGTTGAGGAAGGAATTCATGAAAAATTAATTAAACAAGAAAAAGGTGTTTATAAAAGGCTTTGGAATATACAAGTGGGTGGGTTTATAAAATAAAACCCTCCGCCATGCGGGCACCTCCCTTTCGGCCAGAGGCCGATCAGCCTTTGGCTGAGACAGAGCGACTTTATATTTATTTTTAATGGAAAGATAGGTATAATTTGATGGTTTTTTGTTCTTAAAACAGGGGAGTTTAGAATTAATTTTTAAATTGTAGATGATAGGCAATGAACTATTTTTTTAATCTATAAAAAAACCAGAGTTAGGTTAAAAAAACGGGTATTTTAATTTAAAGTTTATAGTTTTTTAATTTTTTTTAAGAACAGGTGGGCAGGGCGGAGGGGAGTCCTATAATATAAAACATCCTATAATATTTTCACGAAATATACTATAGTTTTCACGGAGCAGGTGATATAGTGTGATATAGTCTATGTGGAAAACCTATTTTTTACCGAATGTATCAAAAAGGACTGCCCAAGAGGGAGGAGTAAGAGTTATTTATCAATTAATTAATAATGGAGAATTAATTATTAATTAATAAATAACTAAGAGAGGGAAAAGAGTTTTTATTCCTATCTCCTAGGAGAAGGTGGCTAAATATGCTATGTCGCACAATGTATCTTTTGCGACATTAACTAAAGAGTTAGGTAGGGGGAGTGCTGTTTTTTGTCTTTTTCAAAATTTTTATTTTTTCTTTTATTTGGATCATGCTTTTATTTATTTATTTTTAATAATTAATTAATAAACAAATTCCCTATTTGACTTGCCTGCTTTATAGATGGTCTTTGGGTTTAAAATTTGGTGATTGACTCCCCTGTACTATTTTAAAGAGGAGATTTTGATAATTGTGCCTAAAGATAGGCAAAATGAACCTAAGACGTCACCAGAGCCCCTAGAAATGAAGATTAAAAATTTTCTGATTACTTTTACCTCTTAATTGGTATCATGATAAGATAGTTTATGGAAAATGATTTGAATATTTTGATTAGGCGATTTTTAGAGCATCTGGAAATTGAAAAAAATTGTTCAAGATTGACGATTAGAAATTATCAGCATTATTTAGAAGTCTTGACAAAGTTTTTATCAGAAGGAAAAAAGGAAAATGAAAAAAATACAATTAATGATATAACTTCGGATATGGTGAGAAGGTTTAGATTGTTTTTGGCCAGACAGAAGGGAACTGTGGGAGAAATGAAATTGGTGACGCAAGGTTATTATGTGATTGCCCTGAGGTCATTTTTGAAATGGTTGATTAAAAATGATTACAAAGTGCTTCAACCAGAAAAATTGGATGTGCCGAAAGTTAAAGATCATTCATTAAAATTTTTAGATGCTCAACAGATGGAGAGACTTTTAGTGCAGCCAATCCCCTCTAGTAAAAATGGTTTTAGAGACAGAGCAATTTTAGAACTTTTGTTTTCAACTGGATTGCGGGTTTCGGAATTGGTTCATTTGAATCGTGACCAAATTAATTTAAAAACCAGAGAGTTTGGAGTGATTGGAAAAGGTGGACGAGCGAGAGTGGTTTTTATTTCTAGGCAAGCAGCTGATTATGTCGCAAAATATTTAATGAGTCGAGAGGACAAATATAAACCCCTGTTTAGTAGAGTCTTGCGGCCAAATGAAATTCCAGCGAGTGAAGAAAAAGTTAGATTGACGGTTAGATCGGTGCAAAGATTGGTGAAGCATTATGTAAAAACGGCGAATTTACCGGTTGATGCGACGCCTCATACTTTAAGACATTCAATGGCGACTGACCTGCTTCGATCTGGAGCGGATTTGAGATCAGTCCAAGAACTTTTGGGACATAAAAATATTGCTACGACTCAAATTTACACCCATGTGACAGATGCTAGATTAAGAGAAGTTCATGAGAAATTTCATAGTGGTAATAAATAAGATCACATGTAATATTAATACCCTATAGTGAGGCCATTTTTATAAAAATCACTCCCCTGCACTGTTTTCATTCGGTTTATCTTTAGTAGTGTTGAATTTATCCCTAATTTAGGCCAAAAATAGAAATATGGGGTGTATTAGCAATTATTTATATTATCTGCTAATGTGTGCTTATTAAATGTGTATGTCTTATAGTATTAATAAAATATGTAGAGACGGTCCGAAATTTCGGACCGTCTCTACCAAATAGATTTTATTTTATTTGATTTTTTCGTCTTCCACGGCGGAATCATTTTTGTCAATAATAGTCATGGCATTTAGCTTGTCATCGGTGGATTTGAAACGCATAAGGATAACTCCTTTAGTGTTACGACTAAGGGTGGGAATATTTTTTAATGGTAGTTTGATGGTTATAGCTTTTTTGGAAACAAGAACAACTAATTCATCAACTTCAGAAACGACTTGAGCGGCGGCGATTTTACCGGATTTAACACTGAGATTGGCAACTTTAATGCCGATACCACCTCGTTTTTGGGAAGGGTAGAGATAGACATCAGTTCTTTTACCGACACCATTTTCAGTGACAACTAGAAGGTGTTTAAAAATCCCCTTTTCTTTTTTATCAATAACACTGGGGACAACAGCCATACCAACTAGGGTGTCACCTTCTTTAAGAAGAATGCCTCGAACACCTCGAGTTTGACGACCCATTGGTCGACAATCTCTTTCATCAAAACGAATACATTTACCATTTTTAGTAACTAAAAATATTTGGTTATCACCTTCGGTTAGTTTAGCCCAAGTAAGTTGATCATTGAGATCGAGTTTGATGGCGGCTAAACCGGTTTGACGAATATTTTTAAATTTATCAATAGAAGTCTTTTTGACAACTCCATTTTTTGTGGCAAGTAAAATAAACTTAGCTTTAGTATTTTTACTAATAGGAAGAATTGTTTGAACAGTTTCACCTTGAATAGTATTAATTAAATTGACGACTGCCTGACCTTTGGCTTGTCGACTACCTTCTTGAACATCCCAAACTTTGGTTTTAAAAACTCGACCGCGGTTGGTGAAAAATAAGAGATCATCGTGGGTGTCAACGGAAAGCATACATTCAATTTCGTCTTCATTTTTAGTGGTCATACCAACGACACCGACACCACCGCGTTTTTGAGTATGATAGGTTTCTTTGGCAACTCGTTTAATATAACCTGTTTTAGTAAGAGCGATAAGAACGGCTTCGTTTGGAATTAAATCTTCTTCACTAAAATCGTCTAGACCTCGAACAAATATTTTAGTTTTTCGAACATCTCCATATTTTTCAATAATTTCACTGTTTTCTTTTTTTAGAACAGCAACCATAATTTCTGGTTTGGTGATGATTGCGGTTAATTCATTGATTGTCTCTAATACATTCTTTAATTCTTCTTCGAGTTTTTGACGTTCGAGGGCGGCGAGTTTACGAAGTTGCATTTCAAGAATAGCATTGGCTTGAAGATCTGTAAATTCAAATTTGGTTATTAAATTTTCTCGAGCTTCATCAGTACTTTTTGAAGCACGAATGGTTTTAATAATTTCGTCGATGATATCGAGTGCTTTTTTAAGACCTTCGAGAATATGAGAACGCATCATCATGCCTTTGAGATCAAAAATGGTGCGACGACGAATAACTGTTTCTCGATGTCGAAGGAAAAGAAGTAACATTTGACGTAAGTTGAGAGTTTGAGGAACACCGTCAACCAGAGCCAACATATTGGCTGAATAAGATGATTGAAGAGCGGTATATTTAAAGAGTTTGTTTAAAACTGACTTTGGTCTGCCGATTTTTTTAATTTCAACCACAACTCTAATACCATGACGATCGGATTCGTCGCGAAGATCAGAGATGCCAATTATTTTTTTGTCACGAACTAAATCAGCAATTTTTTTGACAAATTCGGCCTTATTTACTTGGTAAGGTAATTCAGTAATAATGATTCTAATTCGACCAGATTTGGTTTCTTCTATATTGGTTTTACCGCGAACAATAAATTTACCACGGCCAGTGGCATACATTTCAAGAATGCCGGTTTTTCCGTAAATTTCTCCTGAGGTAGGAAAATCTGGGCCTTGAACAAATTTAGTTAAATCTTCGACAGTGGCACTGGTTTCAAAATTAAAATGTTCTTTTTCTAGTTCGTAAATTGGTTTTAAAACTAAATCAATGGTGGTTTTGGGTTGAATTAAAAGATTATTTATTTCAACTTCGGATTCGATTCTTTCAAGACGACTTTTGTCTAAAATAAAATCAATGGCCTGGCATAATTCCTTTAAATTATGAGGTGGAATGCGAGTGGCCATACCAACAGCAATACCGTCGGCACCGTTTAATAAAAGATTGGGAATTCTAGCTGGAAGAACAGTTGGCTCTTCAGTTGAGGCGTCGTAGTTTGGCATCATCTCGACAGTATTTTTATTGATGTCAGTGACCATTTCAGCAGTTAGTTTATCCATTTTAACTTCAGTGTAACGCATGGCGGCTGGAGGATCGCCGTCGATTGAACCAAAGTTTCCTTGACCTTTGATCAGAGGATATCTAAGGGAAAATTCTTGGGCCATACGAACGAGAGCCATGTAGACAGACATGTCGCCGTGTGGATGATAAGATTTTAAAACATCACCGACAACAGCGGCTGATTTTACATTTTTACTGCTGGGAGTCATGCCGGCTTGATTCATGGCGTAAATAATGCGACGATGAACCGGTTTCATGCCGTCCCGAACGTCTGGAAGAGCGCGTTGAACGATAACACTCATTGAATAATCGAGGTAAGATTTTTCCATTTCAGGAACAAGATCGACATCAAGAATCTTACCAATATTAAATGGAGTTTTGTTTTGGATTTTATCTTCTATATTACTAGCCATATTTTTTTCTCCCTTATAAATCTAATGTTGCTAAATGAGCATGAGTCATGATGAATTTTTTACGAGGTGGAACATCTTCACCCATTAAAATACGAAATATTTCATCGGCTTTTTGGGCATCACCAATAGAAATTCTTTTAAGAAGTCGAGTTTCAGGGTTCATGGTGGTGTCCCAAAGTTGTTGAGGATTCATTTCACCTAAACCTTTATAACGTTGAATGTCATAAGATTTTGAGGTGTCGATAGTTTTTAAATAAGATTCTTTTTCTTCATCGGTATAAACATATTTAGAATTTTTACCTTGTTTAATGCGATAAAGTGGTGGCATGGCTATGTAAACAAAACCACCTTCAATGGTTTGAGGTAAATGACGGAAAATAAAAGTTAAAAGAAGAGTAGCAATATGAGCACCATCAACATCAGCATCGGACATTAATATAATGCGATGATAACGGAGTTTTTGAAGGTTAAATGTTTCACCAATACCCATACCTAAGGCAATAATGAAATCTTTTAGTTTTTCAGAACCAACGATTTTATCAAGACGCATACCTTCAGTATTAAGGGCTTTACCCCAAAGAGGAAGAATGGCTTGAAAACGACGATCTCTCCCCTGTTTTGCAGAACCACCAGCAGAGTCTCCTTCAACGATGTAAATTTCACTTTCGGCTGGATCTTTTGATTGGCAATCGGCTAGTTTTCCGGGAAGACCTAAAGATTCAAAAGCACCTTTGCGCATAATGACGTCTCTAGCAGCTTTTGCAGCTTTGCGAATTTGAATGGTTAATAGGGCTTTGCCAACAATAATTTTGGCAATATCAGGATGTTCTTCAAAATAAATTTCTAGTTCTTCTTTAACAATTTTATTAACGATGGGTTGAACTTCACTATTACCTAATTTACCTTTGGTTTGACCTTCAAATTGGAGATCTTTAGATCCCATTTTAATGGAGACAACAGCAGTAAGACCTTCACGAACATCATCACCAGTGATGGTGTCATCTTTGGCTTTTAATAATTCTTTTTTAGCGGCATAATCTCTAATTACCTTAGTTAAGGCAATTTTAAAACCATTTAAATGAGTTCCGCCTTCGTGGGTGTTAATAATATTAACAAACGATGGAGTGTTTTCTTGAAACGAATCGTTATATTGGATGGCAACTTCGACATCAACTCCATCCTCTTCACGATGGAGATAAATTGGTTCATGAGCAATTGTCTTATTTTTATTTAATTCGCGAATTAGGGAAATAATGCCGCCTTCAAAATAATAATGATGTTGAGTATTATTTCTTTCGTCATAAAAATGGAAGAAAATTTTGGAGGTAAGATAGGCGCGATCTTTAATTGATTTAATAATTACTTTAGAGTCAAATTCGGTAGTTTCTTTAAAAATTTCTGGATCAGGATAGAAAGTAGTGGTGGTACCAGAAGTTTTTAGTGGAATTATTTTTTTTAGTTTTTCAATTTTGGTTTCTGGAATTTGAGTTAGTTTTGTTTTTAGAAAACCTCTTGAGAATTCAATAAAATTAATTTTATCGTCACGACGAATTTCTACTTGATAAAGACTAGAAAGAGCATTAACACAGGCGGCACCGACACCGTGAAGACCACCAGAAACTTTATAGGCAGCACCTTCAAATTTACCTCCAGAATGAAGTGTAGTCATAATGACTTCAACTGCTGGTTTTTTAAATTTAGGCATGATATCTATAGGAATACCACGGCCGTCGTCGGCGACAGTTACGGAATTATCGGGATGAATGATGATCCAAATGTTTTTAGCAAAACCAGCGAGAGCTTCGTCGATGGAATTGTCAATGATTTCGACTAAACAATGGTGTAGTCCTCTGGTATCAGTGGAGCCAATATACATGGCTGGTCGTTTTCTGACTGGTTCTAATCCTTCTAAAACTATAATTTGTTCGCCAGTATAATCTTGTTTTGTCTGAGGCATGAATTCATTTTAACAGAGCAAAATTAGCTTTACAACAAGCAAATTATTCCTATCTTTAGGATAAATTTTTGTATAAAATTGTATAAAATTATTTTTTAAAAAATGCCCTACTTTAGGCTTTTTTATGTGTAAGTTTAGATACAACATCAAAACTGATAACAGAAGTGGCAACTAAAACGTTTAGAGAGATATTTATCCCAAACATAGGTATTTCTACTACTTTATCAACCAATTTTAAAACATCTTTAGAGATTCCAAATGATTCACTGCCAGCAATTATGGCGACTGGAAATTTATATTTGGCATCTAAATAATTAATACTGTCTTTGGTTTGTTCACAGGCAATGATTTGATAACCGTCTTTTTTAAGTTTTTCAATACATTCTTTTGTGTTTTGATATTGTTCCCAGGGAACCCACTTCCAAGTGCCAATTGAAGCTCGGTGAATTTTTATGTTTGGTGGAGTGACTACTGGACCACAAAGACAAATTTTTTCGACAGCTAAGGCATCGGCCAGACGAAAAAAAGAGCCAATATTGTAAGTATCTAGGACATTATCTAAAACTAAAACAATTGGATTTCTTTTGATTTGTTTTTGTAGCTTTAAAGAATCCCCTACTTTTGATTTGCGGATTTGATGGGAATTGAGTTTCATAGGTAGATTATAACCAAAAAACCCTCCGAAATTTCGGAGGGTTTTTAAATTGCAAAAAACTATTGAGCGGCGCAACCACCGCCAGCAGCGACTGCAGCAGCAGGTTGGCCATTGGCAGCAACTGCTTCTTCTATTTTAGTCTTACATTCTTTTGGTTGATTTTTGAAACCAGTGCAAAGAGCAGCTTTAATCACATTTGAAGTGCGAGTATTGGCTAAAGTAAAAACTTCTTTTCCAATTTTGATGTTTTGGTCAGTTGAAGCACTGTCAATTGTTGGAGGAAAAGCTTTGTCAGCTATCATTAAAGTTGGAGATCCAGAAATTTTATTTTTAGTAGTATCAGCAATTTCTGCTTCAATTAAATTAGCAGCATCTTTGTTGAAACACTCAGTAATTTTATTGGCATCGAGACCAGCTTTAGTGGCTTGCTCTTCCCAACAAGTATCAGCGTTTTGTACTGTGCAGTTATCATTGACGTTTTTAACAAAATCCCACCAAAGTTTTTTATTATCAGCTAAATTGTAGGCACAAAGTTCTCGAACATCTTGATTTGCCTCAACTCGACCATGCAGGGATGAATAAAGGTTATTACCTATTTTTAAATATTGACTTTCATTATTGCAGGTTTTAACCATAGCGGCAATTTGGTTTTTACAATCATCAACATCTTTGAGTTGACCATTACTATTTTTGACATAAGTAGCGCAATTGGTTGCGTCTGGACTACTGTTTTTACAGTAGGTAGTTAAATCGCCTTCTATTTTTTCAAAAATATAACGAGGCTTAATGGTGACTTTGTCGCCAAGAAGGTCAAAGACAGGGCGAAGGGTAGTTTCCATTTGATTACCGTATGGGCAAAAACTCATAACATAAAAATCTAATTCTGGTTTATCAGTATTATCTGCATCAAAAACATTACCAGAGGTTAATTTTGTATCGGTAACTGTTGATGGATTGTCTCCATTTTTGATTTTCATTAAAGAGAATCCGGCAGCGAAAGAAGCAGCAACTAATAGTAGTAGAAACAGAATAACCCCAATTAGAGGGACTTTTATATAAATTTTATTTAATTCTTTTATAGTTTTTGGAGAACTATTTTCTTTAATTGATTTTTTGATTTTGACCATATTTTTTTATAAATTATTAATTTATTGTTCGATAGTAATGGCACTGACAGGACAAGCCTCAACAGCGGACTTGATATTGTCAGTAATAATTTCTGGCTGTTTTTTAACTTTGGCCTTGTATATAGTGGTATCCATTTCAAAAGTTTCTGGATCCATTAAAACACAGGTATTACAACCAATACATTTATTTTGATCGAGATTAATTTTTATCATGTCTTTATATTACTAGATTTAATGTTTATGTCAATAATAATAAGATTGATATAATAGGTCCTATGGAAATTGAATGTAAAATTGATAATTTAAAAAACCATCAGATTTTTTTGAAAATAAAAGGATTGGCAAGTGTTTTTTTGCAAAAAAATGATTTTGAAGAAATCGATACTCCCCTACTCTCACCTAAACTAATACCAGAGTCTTATTTGGAAATTTTTGAAACTAAAAATTTATTTAATAAAGATAAACAGGAAATGTATCTAATTCCGTCGCCAGAATTGTTTTTAAAAAGATTAATAGTTGGAGGAATTGGTAATTGTTATTTTTTGGGAAAATCTTTTAGAAATAATGAGCCGGTCGAAAAAAAACATTCCTATGAATTTACAATGTTGGAATTTTATCGGGTAAATGGTGATTATTTCGATATTATCGAAGATGTGATGGAAATGTTGAGGTTTATGGCCAAAAAAATGTTTAATAAAAATGAATTGGAGTATCAGGGTAAAAAAATAAACTTAAATACTTATGAAAAAATTACTGTGGCTGAGGCTTTTAAAAAATATGCCGGAATAACTGATATTTTTAATCATAAGATTTTTTTTGGACAAGCAAAGGAAAAAGGTTATCGAACTGAAGGAATGGATTATACTGATGTTTGGTCTCAGATTTACGGAATTGAAGTGGAGCCAAATTTAGGAAAAGATGGTTTAGTGACTTTTATTTACGAATATCCACGAGAATTAGCAGCTACGGCTCAATATAATAAAGAAAAAAACATTGCTGAAAGATTAGAATTTTACATAGAGGGAATTGAATTGGGAAATTGCGGTAATGCTTCCACTGAAAAAACTAATATAGAGGAACATAGAAGAAGATTTGAAGAAGATATTCAAATTAGAGAAAAAACAAAGATGATTAAAATAGAACCAGATTATAATTTTATAGATATTTTACAAAAATTACCAAAATGTGCAGGAATCGCTATTGGAATGGATAGGTTGGCTATGATTTTGGCTGACTTAAAAAGTATTCAAGATTTAAGAGTTATTACTATTTTAAATAGTAGTAATGAATAAAATTCCAATTATTTACAGTTTGGAAAATAAAAAATATAGTCCAGTTTTATTATGGAATGAGGAACATTTTGATCAAGTTAAAAGAATAGACAATATATTAAGTGAGTTAAAGAAAAAAAATATAGGTGTTGAATTTGGTCCGGAAAATTTAGAAACAGAATTTATTAAAGAAATCCATGATTCAGATTATGTGGATTTTTTGGGAGATTTAGATAAATCAATTATTGATGAGGCATATCATTTTCCGACTGATTTTTGGCATGATAAAAAACGTGAGTTATCGAGTTTTTTACCTAAATTAGGGAGATTTAGCTTAGATATCTATACTCCGGTTTCTAAAAATATTTTTACTAGTATTTTGTCTAGTGCGGCTGTTGCTTATACTGCAGCAAAAAAAGTAGTTGATGGAAATAAAATAGTTTATGCTTTGACTAGACCATCAGGACATCATGCAATGAAATCTTTAATGGGAGGTTTTTGTTATTTAAATAATGCAGCGATTGCAGCTCAATATTTGTCAAAATTAGGAACGGTAGCTGTTTTGGATATTGATTATCATCATGGTAACGGAACGCAAGATATTTTTTATGATAGAGGTGATGTTTTAACTGTTTCCATTCATGCAGATCCACGAAATAAATTTCCTTATTATTGGGGTTTTGAAGATGAAATTGGTGTGGGTTTAGGTGAAAATAAAAATTTAAATATAATTTTATCTTCGGGTGCTAATGATAATGATTATTCTAAAGCTTTAAAAAAAGCTCTAGAAAAAATTAAAATTTTTGGCCCGAAATATTTAGTTATAAGTTTAGGATTGGATACCTACAAAAAAGACTTGTTGGGTGATTTTAAATTAACAAATGATTATTACCAAAATATGGCTAAAGAAATAGAATCTTTAAATTGCCCAACAGTAATTGTTCAAGAAGGTGGTTACCATGAAGACGTTGGTAAGAATGTTTTTTCTTTTTTAAGTGGTTTTTTGACTTAATTCTTTCCAAAATTGCCAAGATTGAGTTGGTGGAGTGATATAGAATAAAAAAAGTGAATTAAATTTTCTATATTCTGGAGGAATAGTAGTGTCATTGGCTTCAATATTTTTACCATCGGTAACCATAAAAGAGGTTCGTTTTAAAAAATATTTAGTGGCTTCAAAACCACCAACTTCTTTGGCAAGTTTAATACTTTCTGGTACACATTCAACTTCAATACCGTCGATTTGATGATTAATAGCATTAATCATACCAATATTTAGAACCGTATATAAAACTTCTTTTGGTATTTCACTACCTCTTTTTTTAATCCAATCATTTGATTCACAAATGTTGATAGTAGTGTCTTCTAATGGATATTGAGTAAATTCATTAGCCATGACGGCTTCTATTTGATTGGTTTGAGTATTAATTCCAACCAAGAGGACGGTTTCATTACTATCGGCTACTGTATTCAAAATATATTCAGGATCATCATTTGGAGCAACATAGATAGGCATCCTGTCTTTGTATAATTTAGCAATTTGAGTGGCGTAATCTTTAGTTATTTCTTCAAATTTAACGAATTTTGGAACCTCATTTGTTTGAAGTTGACTTATCCTTTTTTTTGTTCCCAATAAAACGAAACGATAATTATTGGGGATTTGTTCAATATGAGATTTTAATTGAATTTCTGATTTTTGATGGATTTCTTTTAAAAATTGTTTTTCTAAAGTTGGATCAAGGTTTCGATTTTTAGTGTTACCTCCCACCCATACCCAAAAAATTTCTTGGTTATTTAATCGATCTATTTTACCTAAAGGAATTTGAGCTTCGACTTTAAGTAAAAATTTTTCTATTCTTTGATCATCAATTAAAGAAGTTAGATTGGCTATGCCTTTTTTGGTGACAAAATAACGACTGCAAAGTCGGCTTGGATTTTGGTCGAGTAAATTGGGAATAGATTGTTTTAAATGATCAAAAATTTCTTGGCTGTTATTGACTAATTTTGTGTATGACCCTTTAAGACGCTCAGTTCCGTTTTCTTGAAATTCGAGGCTGTTGATTGATCCAATATTAGCATCAATATTTTTAGAAATATTAATCTCTAGTTCTTTCATGGTTGTATGATAACATATCTCCATGACCAGGGATCTTTTTAAAGAAGACAAATATACCCCAACCAAAGGCCTAATTAGGAGATATGAAAACAGGGTTTTAATTGAGTTAACTTTAAAATGTCCAGTGGAATGTGAATTTTGTTATAGGAAGTGGAAAAAAGAGGAAAATAGAGAAGTATTAAATAAAAAGGATATTGATAAAATTGTGGAATATATTATCCAACATAAGGAAATTACAGAAGTGATTTTTTCGGGTGGTGAACCGTTGATGATGGTAGATTTATTAGATTATTTAATTAAAAAATTAAAAGTTTTGGACCAAATCAAAATTTTTAGAATTCACACTCGAGCGGTGATTACTGCTCCATTATTGGTATCAGAGGAGTTTTTAAAAATTTTAAGACAACAATATAAACAAATAATTTATCTTTCAATTCATATTAATCATTACAAAGAATTAAATTCAAAAGTTGAATTGGCTATTAAAAAAATTAGAAAGACAGGTGTAATTTTATATTCTCAATCAGTGTTTTTAAAAGGAGTAAATGATTCGTTTGAAGTTTTAGAAAAACTTTTTTCTAGGCTAATTAAACTTGGCGTTAGACCTTACAATATCTATCAGTGCAATAAGATTGAAGGAATAGAACATTTTATAGTACCGTTAAAGAAAGAAATAGAGATTATGACAGAGTTGAGAAGGAAACTTTCTGGATTAGCTTGTCCAACTTTAATTTTTGACGTACCAGGGAGTGCTGAAAAAATACCAGTGCCTTTGAATTTTAATAATAAGTTGATTGAGATTGACGAATAATTTCTTTGTTTTTGACTAAAAACTCCCCTGCTTTAATAATTGTTTTTAAAAGTAAATCGATTCTTTCTTGGGCTTGTATTAAAGTTAAATCTTGAGATGTATTGGGAAAATAATGAAAAATTTCATTTCGACCGAACTTCCAGGCGGTCCAGAGATCTTCGGCTAATTCTTCACCATCATTGTGAATATCGGCTAACTTTTGAAAAACGGAAAATCTTTTATAACGAAGAGATGGGTTTAAAGTTTTACCAACCCTAAAACGATCACTTTCGTAGTCATTTTCAGAAATAATACCTATTTTAAGGAAAAAATCTTTCAAAAATCCTTCGTAAGCTTTGGAAATTGGAGCAACAAAAAAAGAATAATCGTGGATATTGTCAACAGAATCAATTCTTTGGAGAACGGTTTCAACATCGCTCAATAAATCTTGTTGATGTTGAGATAAAAATTTTTTAGCATCATCGAAAAGTTGAGGTGATGACATAATCATGTTTTAGATTTTACAAGAAGGAATAGGAAAATAAAGAAGAGAATAATAAAAATTATTAAATAATTTTTAAGAGATTCTATTGACAATTGTTTTTCTTCCCTTGCAAAAAGCCAATTTTGAAGAAATTTTGGATTACGTAAATAGTCTCGAATTTCGTCGGTTAAGAGATGTAAATTGATGGATAAAAGAAAAGAAAGACAAAAAATGTTTGATGAAGAAATAAAAATAAAAAATGAAATCAAATTGATACTAACTTGGAAGAAATAATGATGGAAAATTAAATTATCATGACTAGTTCTGGCCGCTTTTATTAATTTAAAAAATGACTTAAAGTCTTTTTTTTCGAGAGTGTTTTTTATAATTCGGCTTTCGTCAGTGTTGGGTTTTCGGTAAAACCAATAAATGACATGATCGAGATCGAGAAAGATATGTCCTAAAATTAGGCCAATTAATAGGTAGAGTATTTCAATATTGGAAATTCCAAAAATAACCCAAAAAATAGAAACTATAAAAAAAACAATAATTGTTGGCAATAAATCAAACAGTAAATTTTGTTTCACTTTATTAATAATAGCAAAATAAAACTATTCGTATCTAAGGGCTTCGATTGGGGAAAGTTTGGAGGCTTTTCTGGCTGGAGCAACTCCAAATATGATACCGACAGCTGATGAAACACCAAAAGCTAATAGAACAGAGGATAAGGTGATTTTGGCGGGAAAAAATGGATTAATAGCTAACGTTCCTAAAAATCCAATAATAATGCCTATTATTCCACCAAAACAAGATAAAATAACAGCCTCGATTAAAAATTGAATTAAAATGGCATTTGGAGAAGCGCCAATGGCTTTTCTAAGACCAATTTCTCTGGTGCGTTCGGTGACAGAAACTAACATTATGTTCATAATGCCGATACCGCCGACAACAAGGGAAATAGCAGCGATGCCACTAAGACCGATAGTAAGAATATTAATAATTGAATTTATTGAATTCAAAAGTTGAGAACTATCAAAAACAGAAAAAGCATCTGAGTCATATTTTTTTAACATAACTTTAGTAATATCTTTTTTTGTTTTTTCAATTACCTCTTTATTGATTGTTTTAACCAAAATAGTATTTATATTTTCATTTCCAGAAAAATTAAAAGCAATAGATAAAGGAACGTATGCTTGATCATCTATACTTGGTCCACCCATTGATGCACCTTTTTTATCAACAATACCAATAACTTTAAGATTTTTACCTTTAACTATTACTTTTTTACCTAGAGCACTAGATTTGGGAAAAAGATCTTGGGCTAATTTGTACCCTAAAACAATAACAGGGGTATTTTTTTCTTCTTCTTCTTTTGTAAACCAACGACCATTTTCATTGGAAGGGATAAGATTAGTGGCTTTACCAAAACCTTCAGTAGCACCATCTATTTCGATTGATTTTTTAGTTGCTTGAGACGAGCTAATGTCAGTAAATACAGCATTAACAGGAATAATTTCGACATCTTTTATTTCTCTTTTTAACGAACTAATATCTTTTTGAGTGAAACTGGTAGTCATCATCCCCCCACTATTACTGAATCCGCCATTGTCATTAAAGACTTTTCCAGGCATAACATAAATGGAATTTGCTCCTAAAGAATCAAACTGTTTAGTGATATAACCTTTAAGACCATTACCAATTGAGGTTAAGAGAATTACTGAAGTGACACCAATAATAATTCCAAGAGAAGTTAAAATAGTTCGACTTTTATTTTTTAAAATAGAGCGGACACTTGAGCGAAGTAATTCGTTAAATGAAGGTTTAAGCATAATTAAATTATTTGACCGTCTTTAATAATAATAATTTTTTTAGCTTGTTTAGCAAGGTCTGAGTCATGAGTGACAAAAACAATAGTTTTCCCCTCTTTGTTTAATTGGTGGAGAAATTTCATGATGGCGGCACCAGATTTACTGTCGAGATTTCCAGTTGGTTCGTCGGCTAAAATTATTTGAGGATTATTTATTAATGCTCTGGCAATAGCCACACGTTGTTGTTGACCACCAGAGAGTTGATTTGGAGTGTTTTTAAATTTATCTTGAAGGCCAACTTTGGTTAGCATTTTTATACCCATTTGATTTCTGTCTTTTTGGGGTACATCGGAATAAACCAAAGGTAAAATAACATTTTCTAAAGATGAAGTTTTAGCTAATAAATTAAATTGTTGAAAAACAAAACCAAGAGTAACGTTTCTGATTTGGGCTAATTTTTTTTCGGGAAGTTGAGAAATATTTTTTCTATTTAAAAGAACTTCACCAGAAGTGGGGTTGTCTAATAAACCGATAATGTGCATTAGGGTTGATTTTCCGGATCCAGATGGACCGGTAATAGAAATAAAATCACCTTCGTTAATTTTAAAAGAAACATTTTTAAGGGCATAAAAAAGATCTTCATTAGAAAAATAAGTTTTAAAAACATTTTTTAATTCCAAAATGGTTTTAGAATTATTTAGAGATGACGATTTGGTCATTTTCGGAAAGTCCTTCTAAAATTTCAACAAAAGTATCAGTTTCAATACCAGTTTTAACGTATTTTTTAGACATATTAGTATTATTATTTTCTTTTACAAAGACGTAGATCTGGTCATTTTCTTGATGGAGTGATTCTATCGGAATAGTTAAAGCATTTTCAACTTCTCTTAGAGAAATAACAGCATCTCCATCCATACCAAGACGATATTGAAGATTGTCGTTTTCTTTTGGAAACTTAAATCTAACTTCATATATAGTATTTGATTCTCCAGTAATTGGGGTAAAAGCAATATATTCTATTTCTGATTCAAATGTTTTTTCTGGAAAACTGTCTAATTTAATAGTTGTTTTATCTCCAACTTTTATTTTTGAAACATCTTCTTGATCAATTTTTGATCTGAAATAAAGACTGTTTGGATCGATAATGACGAAAGAAGCACTACTGGGAGTGATATTAACACCACTATTTGGCTGCTCGATATCAACGACTACACCAGCAATAGGTGAAACTAAGGTGGCGTATTTAATAGCTAAATCTTGAAGTTCGTAATTGATGACAGAATTATCTAAAGTATTTTGATTGCGTTCAAGAATTCTTCTAACTTCGGTAGTGAGAGCGGAGTCTTTATATTCATCGGCTTTATCGTAAAAATTAGAAGCAGCTGTTTTGTAATTATTAAAATCGGATTGAAGCTGTTTTTTTAGTACTTCTTTATTTAGGCTAGCGATGGCTTGATATTTTTTTACTTTATCCCCTACTTTAACTCCAATCCAAGCAAGTTGTCCGCTTGTTTGAAATTGAAGATTGGCTTTGGAGGTGGCATCGATAGATCCTGTTAGGGTAATTTCTTCTTTTATGTTTTGTCTAGTCGGAGAAATGGTGGTTTCTTTTTTAATATCGAAAGTTTGAGCTTTGTTTCCGGTTGATCTGACTTTAATAGTTACACCTGTAATTATAAGTAAAATTACAGTAATAATAATTATTTTCTTAAAATTTTTTTTAAAAAAAGACATATATTGGAATTATACTATAATTTACTTTCTTTAATCTGGCGAAGTTTCCACATAAAGAGCTTATATGGAGTTTTAATGGCACCTGGGTTTTGGTCTTTGACAAAATATCTGGCTGTTTCTAAAATTTGACGATCCATGGTTTTGGATAAACGAATATAAAGAGAACGATTTTTCCAGTCACCTAATTCTTTGGCTAGTTCAAGACCGTATGATTGAAATTCATTCTTGATATATTTTTTACGCTGATCTAAAGTTTCTTTAAATTTAAATAGTTGATCGCCAATTGCGGTTGGTTGGTTTTTGGTCATTTGTCTTTGAGGTATAAAATATAAGCTTGGCCGTCGGTAAGAAAATTATTTCCACTTTTTTTGGATCCATAAGCTAGACCGGTGAGATTAATTTTTTCGAATGATTTTAAGAAACCATTTTGTTCTAAATTATTTTTAATCTCTTCTCGTTCTTTGTCGACCATTTTGTCAGTAGTGTGAATGGGTAAAATTAGTTTACCGATAGTTTTTATCTCTTCATCAAAATGAGCAGTACCGACCCAAATCAACTGATTATCGGAGGTGATGAAATTGGTTTCCCAAAAATGAATGTGTTGGCGAGAATTGGCTAAATTTTCTGAGGTAGGTTTACCAAAACCAATATCATTGGAACGAGTGTCCCAAAAAACTGGAAGGCCAGGTGTTTGAGGGTAAGATTGTTTTTTGATAATAGAACTAATAATTTTTAGACTAGTTTTGGGATTAATCTGATCTAATAAAAACCAGCCGGAATTAATGAAGGCTTTATTTAAAACTTTTTTATTAGTAACGATAATAATATTTATCGGTTCGGCCGGAGCGGCAGTGATGGTTTCACTGATTTTAGGTAAGGTTGTAAATAATTTAGTGTCAATTTCGTTGGTTTCGATAATTGTTTTAGAAATTGGAGCGACGGTTATATTTTTAAGTGGATGGTTTTGATAAAAGAGATAAACAATAAAAGAAAAGATTATTATTAGTAGGATACTAATTTTAGAAATGGTTTTAGATGATAAACGGGGTGATTGGATAATTTTGGGATGAAATTTTTTCTTGATATGAGTGATGGTAATAATAATGGAAAGCCAAGCCAGACTCGAGGCATAGCTGGCCAGGACATCTGATGGCCAGTGAGCGCCAAGATAAATTCTGGAAGTGCCGATTAAAATTACTAAAATAATTCCTAAGATTAGACTAATGATTTTGAGATATTTTTTTTTGAGACTGTCGAAAAGAAAAAAAACAATAAGACCGTAAAAAGCGATGGCAATGAAACTGTGACCGCTAGGGAAACTATAACTGGTTTCAGTAACTAAGGCTTCGGATAATGGTGGTCGTTGGCGGTCGACAATGTTTTTAATAACCCAGACAAACAATTCTCCTCCGACCACAAAAACTAAAAGACTGCGAAGATAAGACCATTTGCGAAGTAAGAATAAAATTATTAGGGAAAAAATAACAGCAATGGCAATGATTTCTCCTTGAGCTAGATAAGTGATAAAAAGCATGAATTGGTTTAGCTCAGGGGTACGAAAATGACTGATGAGATTTATGATTCTTAGGTCGGCGCGAATTAAAGCTTCTTGTCCGATATAGCTTTGAATAACTTTAAAGAATAAGTAAATGAAAAATAAAGTAATCAGGCTACCAATGGTTAAATAGAGACCATATTTTTCATTAATGGTAAGTCTGTTTTTGATAAATCTAAAAGTTTTTGGATATTTGTTGTAGATGCGTTTAATTTCGGGGTCATTTTTAATCCCGTGGCCGACTGATTTAACGACTGATTTTAAAACGATTTTTACCATAGTGGACCCACTGGGAATTGAACCCAGAATACGTCAATGCGAATGACGCGTTATACCGTTTAACTATGAGCCCAAAATATTTTTAATTTCTTCAAATATTTCAGGAGTTAGAGTATTGATTGTATCTTTTTCTTCAGAGGAAAATGGCTGGAGGACATAGTCTTCAACGGGAATATTATTTTGAGACTTGCCGATACCGATTCTAATGCGATTAAACTGTTGGGTACCTAAGTTTTCAATAATAGACTTAATGCCATTGTGGCCGGCTGGACCACGATCAAATTGAACTTTATAATCTCCTACCTCTAAATCAAGATCATCATGGATGACATAAATATTTAAGGGAGAAATTTTATAAAATTGAGAGATTTTTTGGACGGTGATTCCTGAATTGTTCATGTATTCAGTGGGGATGGCAAAAATTGTTTTATTAGTCCCCTGTCCGATTTCGTAAATTTGAGCGGAGAGGTTTGATTTGGTTATAAAGGGCGTGTCACGCCACGCCCGTACAAAATCAATAATAATTTTTTGGCCTAAATTATGGCGAGTGTTTTGATATTTTTTATCTGGGTTACCGAGACCGACGATTAGTTTCATAGTCTATTTTAGCATTGATAAATTGATATATATAATAGTATATATATAGTATTTAGATATATATTGATACTTATTTATACCTAAAGATAGGAAAAAGTAAAAACCAGGCTTATATTAGCAGTCGATTCACTAGACTGCTAATAATTCAAAATCAGATTCAGAAATTATTTTGGTTCCAAATTTTTTAGCGTTTAAAAATTTACTGGAATTGGATTCGGTTTCGTTAGTAATCAAATAGTTAGTATTTTTAGAAATAGAGGAAACTAATTGACCACCGAGAGAAATGATTTGATCTTCAATTTCTTTTCTGGGTTTATTAAGAGCGCCGGTGATGGCAAAAGATAGGTTGTTTAGTTTGTTTGATGTAGAGACGTCCCGGCGGGGCGTCTCTACATGAGCAAGAATGGATATAATAAAATCGCGGCGGTCTTGGATGCCTTGATAGATTTTTTTAGCCAAAGTAATTTGAATTCCGGGAAGTGCTTCGAGCTGATCGATGGTGATATTTAAAATTTTTTCAGGAGTATCGAAACCAGCATTAATCAGTTGAACAATTCGTTGAGAACTAAAGTTGGGAATAATTGCGGCGTCAAAAATTTGTTTTAATGATAGTTTTCTTTTATTTTGGATTTCTTTAATGATATTGGTCCCCGATTTGTGGCCAAGGCCAAAAAGTTTTTCAAAATAGGAAACTTTTAGGTCATAAAAATCACCCGGAAGGCGAATTAATTTTTCTTTATAAAGTTTGTCGATGGTTTTTTCGGAGATACCTTTAATTTCTAAAGTGCTACAAAATAATTTAAGAGAACCGAGAATTTGAGTAGGACAATTTTTAATATTAGGACAGCGCAAAAATTTATTATCGATGATTAATTTGGTGCCACAAGAAGGACAAACTGTGGGAGCGACGATGTGGCCGGGATTAATTTTGGTAATGACGTTTTCAATGTGAGGGATAACATCTCCTCTTCTTTGAATTTCAACGATGTCATTAATATTAATATTTTTTTCTTTGATTAAATCGTAATTGGCCAGCGAGGCAAAGGTAATGATGGCGCCGGAAATTTCGATGGGATCGACTTCGGCGACAGGAGTAATTGTTCCCATTGGACCAACTTGCCAATTGATATTAATAATTCTCGTTTGACTGGAGCGAGATGGAAATTTGTAGGCCACTTGACCTTTGGGACGATTATTTTTAGAACCTAGACGATGTTGTATTTCAGTATCGTTAATTTTAATGACGAGACCGTCGATTTCAAAAGGATAATTTTTTCTTTTTTTAATTAAAAATTCTTGGTAGATTTTTTCGATTTGGTCAAAATTTTGACAATGAAGATCTTCAACAGTAGTGAAGCCATGATGTTTTAGAAAATCAATTTTTTCTTGTTCGGTTTTGAAACCCTCCGCCCTTTGGGCACCTCCCTTGACAGGGAGGCTATAAATGTCGACAGCATAAAGACTACAGAGTTCAGAAAATTTGCCGTCAAGGCGCTGTGAGATACCAGAGACGGCATTGCGAGAGTTACTGTAGAAACCCTCCGTCCCCGCTGTGGCGGGGACACCTCCCTTTCCGCCAGAGGCGGATCGGCCTGTGGCCGAGATAGGGCGGTTTTTTATTATTTCATTTAATTTTTGAAAATCTTTTTCGAGCATTACGATTTCGCAACGGACTGAGCCGGAAAAATTGTCCTTGAATTCTTGGACAAAATTTTTCATTTTGACAACATTTTGGGTGATAACATCTCCTATTTCGCCGTCGCCGCGAGTGATAGCATCAACTAATTTACCATTTTTATATTCAATTTCTAAGGAAATGCCGTCACATTTTGGTTGAACGACCAATCCACCCCTATCCCCTCCTTTGACAAGGAGGGGTAAAACTTTCTTTAATTCAAAATAGTGAACGAGATCGTCGATTTTATTGACTTTGTTTTGGGAGCCCATGGGCATGGAATGCTTTTTTTTGTCAAAACCGCTATTGAAATGGGAACTGCCGATTTTAGTAAAAATCCGATGATAAGGATTAATTTTTCGCAATATGTCTTCGAGAATATCGTAGGTGTGATCATCCATGATGGGCTTGCTGTCGGTGTAGTAAGCTTTTTTGGCTTCGATTAGAAGTTCACCCAATTTTTCGGGAGAAATATTTTTTAATTCGGGAGAATCAAGATTGATCATGGAATTATTATAAACTAAAAAACAAAGAGGATTTAGGCGTTGGCGAGACAGTAGTAGGCGCCTTTGGTGGAACCGCGTTTTTCGACTGCTCCACTGTCGACTAATTTTTTGAGATCACGCCAGATGGTGTCGTCGGAAACCATAGGAAGAAGTTGTTGGGCATCGGGCATGCGAAGCCCACCGAATTGTTGCATATATTCAACTAATTTAATTTGTCGCTCGGTTAAATGAATTTGTTTGCCACCAAGTTTTTGTTTTAATTTGATGTCTCTGGAAAGAGATTGAACTTTTGCCTTAACACGGGATAATTCTATGGCAACAGCCTCTGTAAAATAGCTAATCCAATTGGTTAGATCTCTTTTGAAAATATCAGAAGAAAGTTCATGAGTGCTTTGAAGAGTGTTGTAATAAATTTCTGCGTTGCGATCGAAATATTCTTCAAGAGAAAAAAGACGGCGAATGTCATAACCTTCAACATAAAGAGGCAGCATGGCGAAAGCACGACTGACACGACCATTGCCTTCAATGAAAGGATGAATGGCAACTAAAATGTATTGGGAAATAGCGGCACGAATAGCAGGATGGATTTCCCTGGAAGAATGACCATTAAACCAATCAATAAAATCGGCGATTAAATAAGGAACTTCAATGGCTGGAGGTGGTCGATGGGCAATTTCGCCAGTGCGAGTGTTTTTTAAAACGACTTGTTGATGACGATATTTACCACAATCGAGTTCTGGAATAATTTTAGCAGTGGTTAATTGGTGAATTCTTTTAATGATAGTTTCACTGTAGAAAAATGGTCGATTTTTATTGTCGGAAAAAGCAGGAACGGTTTTTTCTTCAGGAAGTGGCATGTTGGCATCGTAAAGAGACCAAAGTTCTTCGAGATAAGAGACAACATTGCGATAGTTTATAACTTCTTGAATGTCACGTTCGGTGGCGGTGATTTTTTGACCTTCAACTAGTTTTGCGACTTCTTGATAAGTTAAATCATTTCCTTCGATGCGGGTGCCGAAATGGACAGTACGAACAATTGCTTCTTGTTGAAATTGTTTTTCGTATGCAGGAATTAATGGGGCTTCATCAATAATAGCTTTAGCACCTTCGATGGCACCAATATTTTTTAGAATTTGATTATTGATTGAAAAGATGGGGTAAAACATCTAAGTAAGATTATAACACTTTTTTAAAAATCAATAAGGGGAAAATGCGGAAATTGATTAAATTATAAAAACATAATCAAGGGCATTTCGAGGGTCTACGTTGGCGTTAATCATCTGAATGGCTTTAATAATTTTTTCAATGGGATAGGCGTTTTTTTGACTTGGATTTTTAATTAATTCTTGTTGGTAAAAATAAAGTTGGTTTTCGAGTAGGGGTAAAATATCTTCTTTATTTTTGCCAAGAGTTTCAGATAAAGTTAAATCTTTTTGAAGATTTCCAGTAATTTTTATTTTTTGAGAAATATCTTTTTTAGAAAAAGAAATTAGTTTGATGGTCTGGCAGCGGGAAATAATGGTGGGTAAAATACTTTTGATTTTGTTAGTAGCAAGAATTATATAATTTTCTTTGCCCGGTTCCTCTAAAATTTTTAATAAGGCGTTTTGAGATTCAGTGTTTAGATTTTGAGCTTCCAAAATGATGATAATTTTGCTTTGATGAGAAAATGGTTTTTGATAAAGAAAATTATTAATTTTTCTGATTTGGTCAATTCCCCACCCAGAAATCTGATTGATTAATAAAATATCAGGATTGTTTTGATTAATTTTATGTCCTAAATCAGAACACAACTGGTCGATTTTCGAGTCGATAGTTTCATTTTTTTTGCTGATAATTAATGTTGATGGAAAGAGATTCATAGCGTATTATGATTATATACTATGAATGATTTTGCCTCAAAAATATATAAGAATTTAAAGGGAGTCCTTTTGGAAAAAGGATTAATTAATCAAGAAAAGGTAGAGGAAATTAAGTTGAGACAGTTAAAAACTGGAGAGACAGAAGAAGAAGTAATTAAGGCGTTGAGATTTGTTTCAGATGTAGATTTTATTAAGGCGAAAGCGGATTTTTTAAGAGTACCATTTGTCGATTTAGAAACGATTGGATTTTCACCAGAAGCTTTAACTTTGGTACCAGAGAGTGTGGCCCGAAAATATAAAATAGTCCCCTATAATCTAGATACAAAGAATAAGATTTTGTCAGTGGCCATGGTTAATCCGTTAGATTTGGAGACTATTGAATTTTTAGAAAAGAAAACGGGTTTAAAAGTGGGTGTTGCAATTGCTTTGGAAAAACAGATTGTTTCTTTCGTTAAAGAAAAATATATCAGGGAGAAAAATATTACTTCAGAGGTGACAAGGGCTTTGGATGAAAGAAAAGATGAAGAAAAAATAATGAAATTAGCTGAAGAAAAAGTGACAGTAGAAGCACCAGTATCGAAAATAGTAACAACAATTTTGGAATACGCTGTTAAATCAAGAGCTTCTGATGTTCATATTGAACCACAGGAAGATAGTGTTAGGATTAGGTATAGAATTGACGGAATTTTGCAGGAAAAATATTTATTACCAAGAAACGTTCATGACGCGGTAATATCAAGAATTAAAATTTTGTCTGGTTTAAAAATTGATGAAAAAAGAATACCTCAAGACGGAAGATTTTTCTTTACGACTGATGGTAATGATGTTGATTTACGTATATCAACCTTACCGACAACTTACGGTGAAAAAGTGGTTATGCGTTTACTTAAAAAATCTCAAAAAGTGCCAACATTGCAAGATTTGGGGCTGAGAGGATTGGCTTTAAAAAATTTAATGAATGCGATTCAGAGACCTCATGGAATTATTATTATTTGTGGTCCAACTGGATCTGGTAAAACAACAACTTTATATTCGATTTTAGATATTGTGGCAACATCGAAGGTTAATGTGGTGACAGTTGAGGATCCAGTGGAATATCAAATGAAAGGTGTAAATCAGGTTCAGGTGAATGTCCAGGCTGGTTTGACTTTTGCTTCGGCGTTGAGATCATTTTTACGTCAAGATCCTAACATAATTATGGTGGGAGAAATTCGTGATTCAGAAACGGCAGATTTGGCTATTAATGCTGCCTTGACTGGTCATTTAGTTTTTTCAACACTACATACTAATGACGCTTCAGGTGTGCCTCCAAGACTTTTAGATATGGGAGCGGAGCCGTTTTTATTAGTATCGTCTTTGAATTGTGTGGTGGGGCAAAGAGTTTTAAGAAAAGTTTGTAAAACTTGTGTAAGTGAAATGGAAATACCGCCAGATAAATTAGAAGAACTTAAAAAAACTTTGGGTCCTATTTATAATATGATTGAGGATAAATTTAAAAAAGAAGGAAAGAAAATGATGTTGCCTAAAATTGTTGGTTGTGAAAAATGTAATAATACTGGATATTTAGGAAGAATTGCTATTTATGAGGTGATGCCGATTAGTGAAAAAATAAGTAAGTTAATAGTTGGTAAAGCGTCGGCTTCAGATATCCAGAGATTGGCGATGGAAGAAGGAATGTTATCAATGAAAGAAGATGGATATGTAAAGGTTTTAGAAGGAGTGACAAGTATGGATGAAGTTATTAGAGTTGCTCAATATTAAAAAATTAAAAACAAAAGTATGAACATAAAAATGGAGGAAATTTTAAAATATGCAGTTGATTATAAGGCTTCGGATGTTCATTTAATTTCAGACGTATCTCCAAAAATTAGGGTTGATGGAGAGCTTTTAAATGTGTTTGGTTTTGAAAAAACAACGAATAAAGAAATAATGGAAATGGTTTTATCGCTTTTAAATGAGGAACAATTAGAAATTTTTAAAAAAGAAAAAGAATTGGATTTTTCATTTGAGGCAGTTGGGGTTCGTTTTAGGGCGAATGTTTATTTACAAAAAGGTGACCCTGCTTGTGCTTTGAGGTTAATTTCTTCAAAAATACCTGATTTTGAGGAATTAAGTATTCCAAGTATTTTAAGAGATTTTATTAAATATAAACAAGGTTTTATATTAGTTACTGGTCCAACTGGACATGGTAAATCAACGACAGTGGCGGCAATACTGGAGGAAATTAATAGGACTAAGGGTGGGCATATTGTGACGATTGAGGATCCGGTTGAGTATTTAATTAAGCCAGAAAAAGCGATAATTTCACAAAGAGAAATGGGGGGAGACACAAATAGTTTTGGTTTAGCATTAAGGTCTTGTTTAAGGCAGGATCCAAATGTGGTGTTTTTAGGTGAAATGAGGGATTTAGAATCGACGTCTTCGGCTTTAACGATTGCTGAAACAGGACATTTAGTTTTTTCGGTTTTACATACAAATTCAGCGGCACAGACAATTGATAGGATTGTGGATGTTTTTCCAATTGGATCAAAGGATCAGATCAGAGTTCAGTTGGCAACAGTAATTACAGCAATTGTTTCTCAAAGATTAGTGCCAGCAATTGCTGGTGGTAGAATTCCTGTTTTTGAAATTTTAATTGCCACACCGGCGGTTCGAAATGTAATAAGGGAAGGAAAATCTTTTATGATTGATAATATTATTCAGACTGGTGCTGATATTGGGATGATAAGTTTTGATGCATATATGGCTAAATTGGTCTTGGAAGGAAAAGTTTCGGAAGAAGTGGCCATGACTTATGCAAATAATGCAATTGAACTACAGGGTAAATTAGGACGTCAAAAAATATGACGAAATTTTTTTATAAAGCTAAAGATTGGAATGGAAAAACAATTAAGGGGTTTTTGGAATCGCAAGACAAGAATTCAGCTGTGGAATCAATAAAAGGTGGAGGGTTAGTACCATTGTCGGTAGTTGTTGAAAGTACTTCGATTATAAATGAGATGTATAAAAAGATTTTTTCAAAAATTAATTTGAAACAAATTACTAATTTTACTAGACAGTTATCAACAATGATGACTTCTGGTCTAGTTTTAACCGATGCTTTATCGCTTTTGAAAAGTCAATCTGATAAAAAAAGCTTGATGTTTGAAATTTTGGAATATACTTTGGCAACGGTTCAAGGAGGGCATACTTTGGCAGATGGTTTAGGAAGGTATAAAAAAAATTTTGGTGAGGCATATATTGCTTCGATTGAAGCTGGTGAAGAAGGTGGGGTTTTGGAGGAAGTATTGGTTAAATTAGCTGATAATTTGGAAAAACAAAATGAATTTTCCGGTAAGGTTAAAGGAGCAATGATTTATCCGGCAATTGTGGTTGTAGGTATGATTATTGTGGTTATTATAATGATGATTTTTGTGATTCCAAAAATGATGTCTTTGTATGAGGATTTTGATGCAAAAATGCCAGCATCAACCCAAGCCTTAATGGCAACATCTGATTTTATAGTTAAATTTTGGTTTTTAATTCCATTTTTAATTTTTGGTTTTTTTGTACTTTTTAAGATTGGAGATAGAAATGCTAAGTTTAGATTAAAGGTGGATATTTATAAATTAAAAATTCCAATTATCGGACCCTTAAGCCAAAAAACTGTTTTGGCAGATACTATTAGGACTTTGTCAATGCTTTTATCGGCAGGAATTTCTTTAGTTGATGCTTTAAGAATTGTTTCAAGTGTGTCGGCAAATGAACTTTTTAGAGGGGCGTATTTAAAAATATCTGAAAGAGTTCAAAAAGGTTTTTCGATTGCGAATTCTTTTGAAGAAACAGGAGTTTTTCCGGTAATTGTAAACCAGATGGTGGCGACAGGCGAAGCAACGGGAAAATTAGATAGTGTACTTTTAAAAGTATCAGATTATTTTTCGGCTGAGGCGGAACAATCGGTTAAATCATTGACTTCAGCAATTGAGCCGATAATTATGATTTTGTTGGGGATAGGTGTGGCTTTTTTAGTGGTGGCGGTTTTGATGCCAATCTATAATTTGACATCGAGTATGTAATTTAAAAAACAACAACTTGACATCGTAATTTTAGTGGTGAATAATGAATTAAATAGAATTAAATATTTATTAAAATAAATGAAAAATAAGATAAGTAAAATGAGAGGTTTTACCTTAGTGGAACTTTTAATTGTTATAGCGTTGATTGCAATTTTGTCGGTGGCTGTGTTGGCGACTATTAATCCAATTGAACAATCGAATAAGGCGAAGGATGCGACTGCACAGAATGATGCAGCTGAAGTTATGAATGCTTATGAAAGGTATTATACTGTTAAATTTACTTATCCTTGGATGGACACTAATAGTGGTGCGGTCGCTTCTGCTGATACTGCATGGGTTGGATCTAGTAATATGGTGGGAGCTGGTTTATGTTCTACTAATAGCATTGACCCTCTTTTACAAACTCCTACTTCTTTGTGTAGTAGTTATAATCAACGGGGGGCTTTAGTAGTAAAGGATGAGTTAAAAGATTCATTTTTGATTAAGGGATATACTTCACTTTCTAGTGCTGATCCCAAATTTGTTGATGATGGAACTAATTATTTGGTTATTAATAAGCTTGGGACTGCGGAGGGTAATTCAGTTCTTGTTTGTTATATCCCGAAGGCAAAAGCAAATAGAGCTGGTACAGTTGATACTGTACTTTATAAACCTACTATGACTGGTGCAAATGTAACTTCTTTAACTAGAGTTATTAATACTGATGCTGCAGTGTTTGACCAAACTACTGGTTATCCTGTATCTCCATGGGATTTTGAAACTGTTGCAACATCTTTGTTTAAATGTGTTCCTTAATAAAGAATTAAGAATAAACTTTAAACCCCGCTTGATGGCGGGGTTTTTGATTGGAGAAAACCTCTCTGTCCCGATAAATCGGGACATCTCCCCTTAAAAAAGGGAGAAGCCTTTAATTTTTGTTAGAATGAGATATGGAAATGTTAATTGGAATTATTATTTTTGTTTTGGGTTTATGTTTTGGGAGTTTTGTGAATATGTTGGTTTATAGGACGGCTGTAAATTATAAAATTTTAAAAATTAAAAGGGCGGACACAAGGGTTAGCCCCTACATAAATGAGAAAAGATCGTTTTGTGATTATTGTGGTAGACAATTGAATTGGTATGAAAATGTGCCAGTGATTTCTTGGTTGATTTTAAAAGGTAAAACAAAATGTTGCTATAAAAAATTACCACTCTCCTACCCTGTTGTGGAATTAGTTATGGGGATTTTATTTGTATTGTTTTTTTTAGTTTTTAGGTTTAATTTCGTAGAGACGTTGCATGCAACGTCTCTACTACAGTTAATTTTAGGTTTTTTGATTATTGTTTTCTTGGTTTTTAGTGCGGTATTTGATTTAAAATATATGATTTTGCCGGATTTTTCGACAGTAATTTTAATTGGATGTGCAATTGTTTTTCTGCTGGGCGATATGTGGGGCAGACACATCGGTCTGCCCTTACAACAAATACTATCAGCGTTGGTGGCTAGTGGGTTTTTATTAATTTTAAATTTGATAACTAAAGGTAGTGGAATGGGGATGGGAGATGTTAAGTTGGCTTTGTTTATGGGATTGTTTTTAGGATATCCTAAAACGATAATAGCCTTTTATGTGGCTTTTGTTGTTGGGGCAATTTTGGGGTTAATATTGATGATTTTTAAAAAAGCGGATAGGAAAACACAAGTCCCTTTTGGTCCGTTTATGATTTTAGGAATTTTGGTGGCTTGGTGGTGGGGAGATTTAATTGTAAAATTAATACAGTAATGAAAAAAGGAATAAACCCTCTGTCCCGACAAGTCGGGACATCTCCCTTGATAGGGCGACGTAATTTAGGTTTTACTTTGGTGGAAATTTTAATAGTAATGACAATTGTTATTATGATAGCGATAATAATGATTGGAGCTTTTGTGATGATTAATCCGGTGAATAAGAGTAGAGATTCGCAGAGGAAAAAAGATCTAAATAGAATTAAACAGGCTTTTGAGGAATATTTTAATGATAAGGGATATTATCCGCAAGATATTAGTAATTGGAATATAAAATCAAATTGTCATAGTAATAGTATTAATTTTTCCCAATATTTGTCTCCGTGGCCGTGTGATCCAGACGGAAATCCTTATATGGTAATTGCGGAAACAAATAAATTTAGGGTGATGACTAATTTAGAAAACAAGGAAGATGATGACATTCCGAAAGATTGGTATATACGAACAGATATACTTTTAACTGGTATAACTAAAAATAAAGTTAACTATGGGGTGTCGAGTCCAAACATTGTATGGTATGAGAATTATATAAATCCAGATTGTGATACTAGTTCCTGTTTAGTAGGTAGTGTGGGTGGTAGTTGTGAAAGTAGAAGTGGTGGTTGTAGTGGTGATAATTGTTTTTATGTGTCAATTGATAGCGGTGATTGTTTAAGTAAATGTCAAGTTAGTTGTTGTGGTGATGAGTGTTTATGAAAAAAAAGACTTGTTTGGAATTATTAATAATAGTGACAGTGGTTGGAATTTTGTCTTTTATAACTTGTAAACAATTTGATTTAGCCCAGGCAAAATCTAGAGATTTACAAAGGAGATCTGATTTGAATGAATTTTCTAAAGTAATTAAACTTTATTTTACTGATTATGGAAAGTTGCCGAGTAATGAATTGGTTAATAGTCTTTGGGGAAAGAGTTTTGTTGATAATGGTTATACATATGCAAATTCAGTGCCAAGGGAAAAACATGGAGATAAAGAATATTGTTATGAGATTGGAAGTGATGGTGTTTCTTTTAAAATGTCTGCTGAATTTGAAAATAAAAATGACACTGATTGTAAAGAAAATAAATACTTGTGCAATGGAATTAAATATTGTTATACTGATATTAATAACGTTAATGAAACAAATGAAACAACAAAATAATAGTGGTTTTAGTTTAATTGAATTATTGGTGGTGATTTCGATTATTGGAATTTTGACAGCTGTTTTGGTGGTGAATTTTATGGGGATGAGAGAGAGAGCTAAAGATGCTCAAAAAATTCAGGATTTGAATTCGATTAAATCTGCGTTGAGAATGTATTATAATGATAATCAGTCTTATCCGACTACGGGTTGTGATGATGAAGTTGGTGTTTATAACTCTACTTGTTTAAATGAATCAGTTGGTAAAACTTATATGCCGTCGATGGAAAATATTGGTTATAGTTATGCTTATATGGATTCTAGTGGTGATACTTTTAGGTTAAAAGCGGCTTTGGAGACTGGGGCTGGAAGTGATGATACTGATTCTCAGGTGAAATGTGGTGTTGGTGTAACAGAAGATAAGGTTTTTATGGTTTGTGGAAATTAAAAATATGAAAAATAAAAATCAAAGAACAAAACCACTCTTTTCACTTCGTTCAAAGACCTCCCTTAAAAAAGGAGGATTTAATTTTGGTTTTACTTTAGTAGAATTATTGGTGGTGATTTCGATTATTGGAATTTTGACAATGATTGGAGCGGTGGCCTTTTCTGGGGCTCAAAAGAAAGCTCGGGATACTCAAAGAAAAACTGAGTTAGATGCGTTGTCAAAAGCTTTGATTATGTATTACAATGATAATGGAGTTTTGCCGGATTTAAATTCAGATGCTTTTTTGGGAAGTAGTGTTGGTTTGACTGGTCCTGGAGGAATTGTTTATATGGCGGAAATGCCAAAAGATCCAAAAAATGTGGACCCTTATATATATTCTTATAGACATAAGACTGATAATAAAACCTTCTATCTTTTTGCTAATTTGGAAAATAAAAGTGATTCTCAATGTAAATCTGCTTTTGTGTCTAATAGTGTAACCTATTGTTATGGTATTTCTAGTCCTAATTCTGCTCTTACTTCAGGTTTTGACGAGACTAAATTATAATGAGTATTGAAAAAAAAAGAGATTATATATATTGGCAAATCGGGTTTTCATTATTTGAGTTGTTGATAGTGATTTCGATTATTGGAATTTTGACGGCGATAGTGTCGGTGGCTTATTCTGGAGCTCAGAAGAAAACTAGAGATGTAAGAAGAATAGAAGATTTAAAATTAATACAGACAGCAGCTGAACAATATTATTCTCAAAATGCGTATTCTTACCCAACTACTTATAGTTCTGGGGATCAGTGGTCTCCGGCTAGTGGTGTTGTTGTTTTAGAGAGTTATCCAAGTGGTCCTAAAGGTGAAGATTATAGTTGTGCTACTGATTGTAACGCAAGTGGATATTGTATTTGTGTTGCAATGGAAAATAGTGCTAATTCTAATGCTAATGTTAGTTGTCAATTTAACGTGTCTCCAAAAGGTTATTTTTGTGTAAAAAATCAACAATAAAAACCCACCCTACCCTCCCTTGAGGAAAGGAGGGTTTAAAAGATATGAAAAATCAAGGAACAAACCCACCCCTTTCACTTCGTTCAAGGACCTCCCTTAAAAAGGAAGGTAATTCAGGCTTTACTTTGATTGAGTTGATTGTGACGGTAACGATAATTGCAGTATTAACTGTAGTAGGAATGGTTAGTTATAGTGGAACCAGCAAAAAAGCTAGGGATAATAGAAGAATGGCTGATTTGGAAAAAATAAGAATAGCGTTGGAATTGTATAGACAAAATGTGGGGACTTCTTATCCGGCGCTTTCGTCATCTTTAGTTCCTAGTTATCTTCAAAATTTGCCTAAGGATCCGAAAACTAATCAAGATTATGATTATACCCATTCGGGTTATACTTATACTATTACTGCAACTTTAGAAGAAACTGGTGATTATACTGTGACTAATCCGTAAATGAAAAAAAATAGTTTTGGTTTTACTTTAATTGAATTATTGATAGCAATAACGATTGGGATGTTGGTGGTGGGTTTTGGTACAGTGTCTTTGAATAATTTTTTTGAAAATCAAAAAGTAGAATCGACTAGACAAGAGTTAATATCTAATTTGAGATTTGCCAGAAATTATGCTGCTACTAATCAATTTACGGGCGATGGAAACAGATTATTCGTAAAAATTAATAGTGATGGATTGATGGAAATGGAATCTTACAAGGAAGATGATATTTCTTATATTGAAACCATTTTTTCAAAAGATATTACTCCAAAAGGAGTGGGAGTAACTTTTTATGGCCCAGGCGGAACAGGAATAATTAGATTTAGTGTTACTGATGGTAGATCAATTGGTGGAACGGCTAGTATTATTATTAATGGTGTGGGTGCAACTAAAAATATTAAAATTGATGAATCAGGATTAATTTATGAAAAATAATAAAGGGCAAAGTTTAGTTGAAGTAATTTTTTCGATGGGAATTGTAATTTTAGTGTTGGTGGGAGTGGTGATGTTGATGGTGGTTACGGCTAAGGCTAAAAGAATAGCTTCAGAGAGGCAAAAAGCAATAGAATTGTCTCAATTGTTAATTGAAGATAAGGTTAATTATTTTAAAGATGAAAATAATATTCTCAGTTTTTGGAATGCACCAAGCCATACTAATATCACTAATCAATCTAACACTGATTTTTCTGGTTATTCGTATGATACTACATATGATAATTGCGATAATAATAGTTGTAAAATTATTTTTACAATAACATGGGGAGATTCTCAAAGGTTATCTGTTGAAAGAGTTTTTTTGAGAAAAGGATTATGAAAAAAGGCCATGCCTGTCGGCAGACAGGTTTTACATTCATTGAAATTTTAATAGTAATTAGTTTGATTATGATTATAATTGGATCGATAAGTGGAATAATGTCGGGAGTTTTTAGTTCGCAAAGTAAAAATAAAGCGACTGATAAAATTAATCAGAATGGTAGTTGGATTTTGAATGAACTCAAAAAAAATATTTTGAATGCTAATAGTAGTGGTTATAATGGAGCGGATTCTAATTTTAATTGTCCAGTGGGCGGTGGCACTTCTATGGTGATGACTAATGTTAAAGATGGGGAGAAAACAACCATTTCTTGTCTTTATGATTCTGGTACTAATAGTTATAAAATTGCTTCGATTTCGGGGAAAAAAGATGTAGGAACAACAATTTATTTGTTTCAAAAAAATAATGATTTGTATTTAGAAAATTGTGATGGATTTGTAACTTGTTCTACTCTCCCCTCTTTACAGTTGTCTAAAGTTAAATTTAATTTTAATTTAGGAGCGGGGGTATTTGGTTTATCTAGTGGAACGACTAGATCATTTTCAATTGATGTAATTTTGAGAAACTAAAAACAGTAATTTTTTTAGAGGTCTTTACTTTACCTATCTATTTATATATATTTATCGTAGATGACCGATGATTTGAGTAAAAATAGCTGCTCGAAATTGGCTTTGCCAATAGGAAGAATTAAGGTGCTTAAGTTTTTATATTTTATATTAATTGTTTTGGGAGTTTTGGTTTTGATTATTGGTGGTACATATTTGTATGTGAAAAAAGATATTAATAAAACTAGTGTAAATAAAACTTTAACAACTAATCAGGATGCAGTTGAAGCATCTAATTCAGAAATAGTAAAATCAGTTATTGATTGGTTAGATGGTGAGCGTGACGAGCGAGGGATGTATTGGTTTAGTCAAAAATGTTTAATAGATGAACCAAATAATTGTCAAAAAAAGGAGAAAAGTAGCTATTCCGGTATAGCGGTTATGTGGGGTATGAATAAATATTATTTGGAAACTAAAGACCAAAATATTTTAAATACAATTAAAAACGATATTAATAATTATGATGATAGAAAAAAGAATCCATCAATTGGTACTAATAAATTTGGCTGTAAATTACTGATGGAGATCAAAGTAAATAATGATTTAACTGAAATAGATAAAAAAAAGCTTGATAGTATTTGTATAAAAATTGAATATCCAGATAGTATTGACTATAAAAAATACAATAAAAGAACTGATGAAATTAAATTAAGTTTGAATAAAAAAATAAAGACAATTTTAGATTCAGACACAGATAATTTTAATTATAGTTCTGATCAGTATACTGATTTAATTAAAAACGTTAATTTAAATGAACATGCAAATTACACCTCGGAATATATTTATAGAAATAAATTAATTTTAAGTGAAGAATACACGAGGAAGTCATATTTAATTTTTGATATTATTCTAGATTTATATCTTATTGATCCTACAATACTAAACAGAGATGAACTGGCTTGTAAAATTGGAAGGTCGGCACTAGACTTAAATCAATTAGAAGAAAATAAAAATTATAGCGAATTAGCCAAAAAGATTTTTAATTGGTATTCAAATAAAAATTCTTTGGATTGTGCAATGTTGGCAAGTAATTTATATAAGGAAACTAATGATAAAAAATTTTTAAATTATAAAAACAATTACTTAACAAGTTTAAAAGATTCTGAAATTGAAAATAGTTGGGAAAATGGTTTTATTACAAGATTAAATGAAAATGATTTTGAGAGAGGTATTTATGAAAATGGATTAATTGTTGGTTTATTGTCAGAATAAATGAAAAAGTTAACATATTTTTTATTAATGTTTTTTTTATTAATAACACTTTTTAATAAAAATATTTTAGCTGATTGCACTAATAACGAGACTCATAAACCTTACACTGTTGGAGAAGTTTCTTGTTTACCATCTACTGGTGCGGTATATCGTTGTACTAGTTCAGGATGGATAAATATTGGGAGTTCTTGTACTACTACGTTTTGTCCTGCTAGTGGAGCAATGTCTTGTGAAACTCTTGGTTGTTATAATATCAACGACAACAGTGCTTGTAGTGCTTCTTGTGTTAGCGGAGATTGCAACGTTTATGGACGATGGTGTGCTGGTAGTTCATTAAAATATTGTATCTATCCTCCTTATGAAGGTACTTTGTCTCAAAATTCTTGTGTCTCTCCCTCAAAAGCAATTATTACAGATACTTGTACTAGTTGTAGTAATATAGGTTATTGTTGTAAGATTTGTCCAGCAGCAGGTACTTGTTTGAGTACTTGTAGCAGTAGTGAGAGAACCGTAGATGATGGAAGCTGTGGAACAATAACTTGTTCCCATAATTATCCGACAGCTACGACTTGTCCAAGTACTTGCAGTAGTGATAATAGATATTATTACACTGGATCATCTTGTAGCCAAAGTACTTGTTCCCATAATTATCCGACAGCT
>Ga0172379_10000862_pt1 | contig 68892 bp, 66 predicted proteins | sample GrowelOW334metaG_FD_119756 | JGI IMG/M metagenome (GOLD analysis project Ga0172379, IMG submission 119756) | Groundwater microbial communities from an aquifer near a municipal landfill in Southern Ontario, Canada - Groundwater well OW334 metaG | ecosystem: Environmental > Aquatic > Deep... | reverse complement strand
TATTATACCAAAAACCGGTTAGTATCGCTCTTCTTTTCAGCGCTACTAACCGGCTTTCCTTGGTTTTGTGTTTTGTATTCTTTTGTATCGTTATTGCGCTACGGCTTTTTACACAGCCCCTTTATTTATATTATAGCCGATTCGATAAAATCGAGCAGTATTTGCTTCTTTTCGGCGTCAAGCCTTAACCGCGGCTTTATCACAATGCTGTTGTTTAGCATACTAACAGTAACTGCCGTACTAAAAAACAATTTCTCTACAAATGGCTTTAGTTCCTCGGCATCCTGCCATGGTTGCTTGAACATTCCAACAACTTTTTGACCAACATCAATCGTCCAACAATTGTTTTCAACAGCTATCGCCATCTGGTTGCTTTCAAGTTTACTCGTCAGTAGCGGCAACACATATTTTATAAATTTATAACTGTCCAACCGAAATCGGATTTTTACATCGCCACCATCACGCCGAATTTCGAAAGCACGAAATTTCAGCGTAAAATCAAGCTCGCCGATAATTGGAAACCTTCTGCTTACTGTTATATCAAAACCGTCAGTAATAAATCCAACCGATTTAACGGACGAACCTGCAAGTTTGTTTTGTAACATTGCGCGCATCGGCGCAGTCAATGGTACAATCAAACTTCCGGATTGCAAACTTAACCTTGTCTGCGTTTGAATACATTCCTTAATAAAACCAACAAGCAACTGTCTCACAACAACCTCCAATAATTAAATAACTCCTGCAAACATTCGCTGATATCCGCATGAATAACAATACCAAATTCCGAATCAACACTGGTTGTTTGCAAATTGATTATTGCCTTGTTGCTATGCGAAAAATAACGCGGAATCATATTCACCGGTGCCACTTCCAGACTTGAACCCATAACCAGCAGAAAATCAAAGTTGTCAATTCTGCGCATCAAGTCATCAAAATCATTCGGTAAGCCGTCACCAAACAAGGTAATATCGGTATCAAAACGCCGGTTACAGCACGGCGTTTTGGGGACCTCGATGCCATTGTATAGCTCAAGAACCTGCTCCGTCGAATATTTTTTACCACACCCCAAACAGGGCATTGTTGCTGCCGTACCGTGCAGCTCGTATACTATAAAATTTTCGCTTGTAAACCGTTTATGCAAACCGTCGATATTTTGCGTGACAATTGTTGCTTCTAGCCCGCTATCACCTAGTTTTCGCAACCACTCATAAGGTTCGTCGCTGGTTATCTCCCTAAACTCTGTATACATTTTCTTGAAAGCAATAAAAAATTCGGCCTGCGCGTAAGTAAATCCGTCACGGGAAAACAAGTACTGATTGCGTTTGCCGTTTGGACCGTTCCAAATACCGGTTGGCGAACGAAAATCCGGAATACCGCAAGCCGTAGACATTCCAGCTCCGGTCAAAATCAACAAATTGGTTGCCGACCGTAGTTTCTCCGCCAATAAATTAATTTCTTGCATGATTATTTCCCGTTAAGCACTTTCAACAGCAGCGGCGGATTGTTAGTTGTTATTGCGTCCACCCCTAAAGCAATATACTTTTTCATATCGCTTTCTTTATTTATAGTCCAAACGCTAATCAACTTTCCGTGGGCATGGGCAGCATTGATTTCAGCGGCAGTTGCCAAATTGAAATTTGGTGATGCAATTTCTGCGTTATATTGCTCGGCAAACTGCCATGCCGGAATTTTCAACGCCTCACCGTATAAAACTCCGCAGCGGATTTTCGGTTCAATCTGTCTCACTGTTTTACAGCTCTCCGGATCGAAAGAAATAACCAGTACTTTATCTATCATGTTCTTAGCACGAATACAATCAACTACCTTTTGCTCGATTCCCGGATATTTTTGTCCGCCATATTTAATTTCGATAACCACTCCGCATTTTCCCTGCGCAAGATTAAGTGCCTGTTCCAACAACGGCACCCGCTCCCCGGCATATAACGGGTTGAATTTTATACCGGCATCCAATTGCTTTATTTCCGCCAATGTCATATCACAAATTTCGCCTTTACCATTTGTCGTACGGCTGACATCACCATCATGCATCACAACAAGCTGTCCGTCTTTGCTGACATGCACATCCAATTCAAAATAATCACAACCCCAGAAAATACTATTGGCAAAAGCAGCAAGTGTGTTTTCCGGCGCCAAATCTGCGCCGCCGCGATGTGCAATTACCAACGGCCGTGCCAAACCAGTTGTCGTTAACAAAAATGTCACTAGCAAAGTCAAAACAAACAGCCTAATCATTTCAATTCTCCTTTGGATTGTTTTGGTCGTTCAATTTAAAATATTACGCCCGACTTCAAAATAATATTAGCGTAGGGCGAGCATTCACCGGTGCGGATAATTGCTTTACAGTTCTTCGTTTTTTCTTTGAACTGTTCATGACCGCAATACTCTATCGAAGTTTTTTCATCAAATAAATCTTCAATTGCTTGCGCAATTTCATAATTCTTAACACATATTTCTTCTGCCAAGATAACTTCTTCAACCTGCATATCCGCCAGCACCGCTTCCAGTGTTTCCAAAAACGATGGCGAACCGAGTTTGAGTGCAATATCAATTCGCTTGACACCTTCGGGAATCGGCAAACCGCAGTCGGCGATACAAATGCTGTCGGCGTGCCCCATATCAGCCAAAACTTTTGCAATTTCCGAATTTAGCATCCCCTGCTTTTTCATACATTCCTCCATAACATTGCATTACGGCAAAAAATGATAAGTCTTATTTGTGATAATTGCCACGGATTGTCTGAGCAAGTTTATATATTTTCATTGCCAAACTTAACTTACGCTTATCAAACGGAACAATATTATTTACAATAAAGCCAGGCAATTGAAACATTAGCTGTAACAGCAATTTCAAAAAGGTAACCAGTCGATAAAAATATACCGGCGGATTTTTACTCATAATCTTCATTCTCACTATGTCGGTTATTGTATTTTGCTTTTGTCTCTACACTTTCGGTTACTTTTAACTTTAGTACATTATAGCTTAATGACCACTTGTTTACAAAGCATTATCAATTTATAAATAAGCGCACCAAGCTTACCAAATATTGTTCCAGCGATAACCCCAACCAAAACATCAGTTGGATAATGTTGTCCGAGATATATACGGCTGTAGCCTACCACCAAACCAGCACAGTATAAAAACAATTTGATGAACCGGTTTTTAACTATCGACGCCACCAGCACCACCGGCACAAAAGCGTTGGCTGCATGGGCCGAATAAAAACTGGCGTCTTTTAATTTATAATCATTTATTATCCGAATCTTTTTGTCATTAACAAAAGGGCGCTTTCGCTTAACTTTATTTTTAGCAATCAGAACAACCAACTCACTTAACAGCATCATCAAAATTATCAGCGAAATCAGTAATCTTGGTGACCGCTTTCTAAATACAAAATACAAAACCGAAAAAACAATTATTTGCAACGGAATTTTATTCAAGCGCTCGCTGACAAACCACATCAGCTTATCGGCCCATGGGGTGTGATTTTTGTTTATCAGTAGTAGAAGTTTTTTATCTAATTCTAAAATAGCGTTCATCAACACTCCCACAAGCTATTTTTGCCGTCAATCACTTTGTCTTAATAATGTCAGCACATTTAGCACCTGCAATTCCACACCCATCCGCAGCACACTGTCATCAATATCAAAATTATCTTCATGGGCGTTGCGCGGTTCACCATACGCCGGATTCCAGGTACCGATAGTGAAGAAGCCGCTCGGTGCACAATCTGCAAAATAGGAAAAATCTTCACCGCCCATTTCCGGCTGCGGGATGAAGTAATTTTTAAAGCCAAGCACTTCAGAATTCCGGGCAATCTTGTCGATAATAGCCGGATCATTAAATAGCGCCGGATAATCTGCGTTGATTTCTGCCAAACAACTGCCGCCAAACCCCAAACAAAGGCTCTCGCAAATCGCCTTGATTCGTTCGACAACTTCGCCGCGTTTTTCTTTGGTTAACGTACGCAGTGTTCCGCTCAGTACCACTTCATCACAAATAATATTATCTGCCGTTCCACCGTTCATCTGCCCGATGGTCAGCACCACCGAATCCAGCGGATCAACGCTGCGACTGACAACTGACTGCAACGCCACCACGAGCTGCGAAGCAATTAATATCGCATCGATACCAGTGTGCGGATAGGCACCGTGCGATTGTTTGCCACGTACGGTTATCCGGACATCGTCGATTGCAGCACAGGTTTTGCCGGGAATTAAGCCGATTGTCGCAAACGGCTGCAGATTTTCAGTATGCCAGCCAAGCACATAGTCTACTCTCGGATTCTCCATGCAACCCAATTCGATCATTTTTTTGGCGCCGCCGATATTCTCTTCGGCAGGTTGAAAAAACAATTTAACGCTGCCGGAAAACTTGTGTTTATTATCGTTTAGCACTTTTGCCACGCCTAACAGCACTGCCGTATGCGCATCGTGTCCGCAGGCATGCATAATGCCAGGAATTGTTGACGCATAAGCACAATCGACCTTTCGATCGTCCATCGGTAATGCGTCGATATCCGCCCGCAACGCCACAACTTTTCCGGGCTGCTTTCCTTCGATTATTCCAATCACCCCGGTATCATAAGCGCTCAATTTCCAAGGAATACCTAACTCGCTCAAACATTCTTGAATCTTTTTGCTGGTACGAAATTCCTCTCCACCAAGCTCTGGATGCATATGGAAGTCACGACGCACATTAATAACCCAATCATTTATTTTACTGACACTGTCTTTGATTTGTTGAATATCCATGTTTTGCTCCTTTTAAAACTTTAGTTGTGATAAATATTTCTACATATAATCAGATATTCCTGCTTCGTAATCGATTTATTTTTATATCGGTCTTTTATGATGCAGGTATTTTAGTACACTGCGTCGAATTTACTAATTTATGAGACAAATAACGTTCAGGAGTTACAGATGAAAACCATAATTGAACCTTTCCGAATCAAGATGGTAGAACCAATATCCATGACCACTCGTGAAGAACGCGAACGCTATCTGAAAGCCGCCGGTAACAATTTGTTTTTGCTCCGCGCCGAACACGTAATAATTGATTTATTGACTGACAGCGGTACTGGCGCCATGAGCAGCGAACAATGGGCCTCATTGATGCGCGGCGATGAATCTTATGCCGGAGCCCGCAGTTTTTATCGATTGGAAGCCGCCGTTCATGACATCATGGGTTTACCGCTCGTCATGCCGGTTCATCAGGGCCGTGCTGCCGAGAAAATTCTATTCTCAGTCATCGGCGGTCCGGGTAAAGTCATTCCTAACAACAGCCATTTCGATACGACCCGCGCAAATTGCGAAGCCACCGGCGCCAAAGCGCTTGATCTGGTAATCGACGAAGCCTATAATCCCAAGCTGCGCCATCCATTTAAAGGCAACATGGATATCGACAAACTCGAGCGCTGCTTTGCAGAATATGGAGCTGCCAATATTCCGGCAGTAATGATGACAATAACCAACAACAGCGGCGGCGGCCAACCGGTAAGCCTTGCCAATCTGCGCGCCGTTAAAGCCGTTTGCGACAAATATGGCAAGCCACTTATTCTCGATGCTTGCCGGTTTGCAGAAAATGCCTACTTTATCAAACACCGCGAAGCCGGTCAGGAAAACCGATCAGTCAAGGAAATCGTCCGCGAAATTTTTGATCTTTGCGATGCATCAACCATCAGCGCCAAGAAAGACGGCATCGTCAATATCGGCGGTTTGCTGTTGATGCGCAATCAGGAGTGGTTTGACGAAGCGAAAAATGTCCTCATCCTTACTGAAGGATTTCCGACTTATGGCGGACTGGCCGGGCGCGACCTTGACGCGCTGGCCACCGGACTGTATGAAGTTCTCGATGAAAACTATCTCCTCTACCGCATCCGTTCAACCGAATTCGTCGGCGAAAAACTACTGGCATGCGGCGTACAAATTATCGAACCGACTGGCGGCCACGCCGTTTATATCGACGCTCAGGCGTTTTATCCGCACATCCCGCGCGAACAATTGCCCGGACAGGTGCTGGCTTGCGAACTTTACAAAGCCGGTGGCATCCGCAGTTGTGAAATCGGCAGCGTAATGTTCAATGAGCACGGCGACTACAAAGGACTGGAATTAGTACGACTGGCAATCCCGCGCCGAGTCTATACCCAGTCGCACATGGAATATGTCGCCGAAGTTGTTGAGGAAGTATTCCAAAATCGCGCCAACGCCCGCGGTATGAAGATTGCCAAAGCGCCAAAAGCGTTGCGGCACTTCACTTGTGAATTTGATTATTGCGAATAGTTTAAAACATAAAAGACCGCCGTGCAGGATTGCCGGCGGTCTTTTATATTTCTAGCTGTTAATTAGTTCGCGCGTTTTTACAACAAACTATTACAGTAAAAAGTGCAATTGTTTATTTTTTGTAAATTGCTCCAACCGGCGCTTGATGCAATGCTGTTACCGTCACTTCGCAAATCTGAACGTGTTTTGGCTGTACTGCGGTGTATACAACAATATCGGCAATATCTTCCGGCGTAAGCGGAGTAATTCCGGCATAAATTTTCTTGGCCCGCTCACTATCACCTTTAAAACGCACCATCGAAAACTCAGTTTCAACCATCCCCGGCTGAATATTGGTAACTTTTATCGGCTTATCTACCATTTCCATCCGGATGGCATCGGTAATAAATTTAACTGCGGCTTTGCTAGCACAATATACCGCACCGTTGATATAGGGATAGATTCCGGCGACCGACCCGATATTGATTATCTGTCCTTCATTCTCAACGATACCCGGCAGCAACTCTTTGCAAACATTAAGCACCCCTTTGACATTAGTGTCGATCATAACATCCCAGTCATCCGAGTTACCATCGACAACTTTTTCCATTCCCAGCGCCAGTCCGGCATTGTTAATAAGTATATCCACATTTTTCCCGCCGCACGGCAACTGCGCTATTGCTGTCTTGATTGCGACGCGGTCACGCACGTCCATTTTCAATGCAATGACTTTAATGTTATATTTTTGTTCAAGTTCGGCAGCCAGTCCGATTAGTTTATCAATATTTCGTGCAGTCAAAACTAAATTTGCGCCCTGTTCGGCAAACGCTCGCGCGCAAGCTGCGCCGATACCGCTGGAAGCTCCGGTAATAAAAACAATTTTCCCCTGAAGTTTGGTTTTCATTTTTTCATCCTCACACTTAACATTTTCTTTTCATGCTATAATTCGTTTTCTGATCTTCCACAAGACGATCATTTTGAGCAATTTATAGGCAATCGTCATTGTCCGTGGATTGAGAATAATTTTTTTATTAAAAACCGCATCGACTAATCCGTCAATTTCAACCAAATTACTGTTTTGCATATATTTGGTAATAGTTTTGTCCAGCGCAAACTTTTCTTTGAGCAGCAAGTTAAGCCGGTTTTGATAACCGGACACGTCGCCATCCAGTATCGCACGCGCCGCCAAGGTGCCGCTTATACATGCCAAATCAATTCCTTCGCCGCTGAATTCCGAAGTTATTCCGGCGGCATCTCCGACAAGCAAAATATTGTCATGGACAAGCTTATTCGGTCTGGATATTGGGAGAAATCCGCCGCCCCTACCCGTAATCGTCATAGTTTGCAAATTTTCCAAGCGAATAACTTCATCAAGTTTTTGCCACAAATTAACTGTTTTGCCCTTCGTATCAGTACGATATCCGATACCAACATTGGCACTTTGATCGTCTTTGGGAAATATCCAATAGTAGCCGGGCATGTTCTCGGCGGGAATATCGGGAAGAAAGCCAATCAAAATTGATTTTTTGAACTTAGAAAAATCGCCGCGCAACTCGTATTGACAAGCAACGTTGAATTTATTTAAATATTCGCTATGAAAACCATAGGCCTGACCGGTAACGGAGGGCGCACCGCTGCAATCAATGATGAAATCAAATTCCTGACTCAATTGTCTTAACTGCGCTGGTAAGATTTCCTTGTTTTCATGAATTTTCACTCCAAGCCCAACAGCCTCCGCCGCCAATCCACGCTGCCAAGCGCTTCGGTCCATCATCCAAAGGCGGTTGTATTTTGCAACCGCCTTCGTATATGTATTATGAGCATGAACAATAATGTTTTCTACTGTATAACGATATCCATATCGGGGTTGTTGTAGCGTTCCAAAAAAATCAAATATACACTCTCCGCAAACAATTCCTTCACCCACGCAGCGTTTTTCGAATACTGTTACTTCTGCGCCGTGAGTTGCAGCTGTTATGGCTGCATACACCCCCGCAGGCCCGGCTCCAATAATAGCTATTTTCATTTATGCCTCTTGCTATATTAAAAATTTCTACGAACTTTGTTTGTGTTCCTCAGCCAGCATCCGTTTGTCCATAATTCTGATAAACGGCAGATAAATTGCCATACCGACAAAAATATCAAACAACTGCAGGAACGAACCGCTGATTGAGCCGGTTACCAGCCAACCTTGAATGAGCGGCGGCGTTGTCCATGGCAAAAACACTCCGGTCGGTTTTGCGACAATATCAAAATACATGGCAAAATAATTTATCACCACCATTACTATCGGTGCAATGGAAAAAGGGATTATCATCAACGGATTGAGTACAATCGGCAGACCAAACATTATTGGTTCATTAATGTTGAATAACGCCGGTGCTATCGCCAAACGCGACAATTCCTTATATTGTTCGGAATGACTTTTTATAAGCATAATCAGCACCAGCGCCAGAGTTGCGCCAGCACCGCCCATCCAGATCAAATCATAGAATTGTTCGGTAATAATATTGGGCGGTAACAAACCAGCCTTGATCGCAAGAATGTTTTGTTCCTGCAGCGGCATCCAAACCGGCCGCAAAAAACCGCTGGTAATCGAACCGCCATTCAAGCCAATCGTCCAAAATAGCGTCGTTGCAAAAACAGTCAATATTGCGCCCGGCAGCGAATTCCCAATCAAACTCAACGGCGCCGTGACTGTAGCATTAATAAACCCGGTCAATGTTTCAAAAGGAGTTAGTGCAAAGCCGATACGGATAAATAACGCTACCGTTATCGCACACCCGGCAGGAATAAGCGCCGCAAACGATCGCGCCACTCCCGGGGGTACACCGTCCGGCATTTTTATCACGATTCCCTTTTGCACAATTTTTCTGAATATCTCAACCGAAACTATCGCCATCAGCAACGCCACAAATAAACCGCGTGACCCGATGTACTGCGCTGGAATTGCGCCGACAACTTTATCACCAACTACAACGCCAAACGGGATGGTTATAAGAAAACAAACCAATCCGGTGATTCCAGCGGCCAGCGTATCCACTTTATAGGACAATGCCAGTTTGTAAGCAACAGCTGTTCCGACAAAAATCGACATAATCCCGAAAGTCGCATCAGCCGGTAAACCGACGTAAAAATCCCATTTCGCGCCAAAGATGCTTTTCATTAAGCTTGAATAACCCGGTAACGGAAAATTGGCAACAATCAAGAACAACGAACCGATAATCATAAACGGCATGAATACGATAAATCCTTCGCGAATCGCTGACAAATGCCGTTGCCCCGACACTTTAACAGCAGCGGGCATAATTTTTTCTTCGAGAAACCAACTAAACCAGTTCATAATGCCTCCAAAATAATTTGCAATCATAGCCATCAATTTTTCATTACATAGGTACTGCATAGTAATTCGTCAGCAAACCCTAACTTCCTGCTACAATACAAAAAAATCTCTGAATTTATTCAGAGATTTTTGTATTCTTTATTTTGTTCCAAAAATCCGGTCACCAGCATCACCCAGGCCCGGTACAATATAACCATGGTCGTTCAGACACTCATCCACCGCTGCGACAAATATTTCCACATCCGGATGCGCCTTGTTAATCGCCTTCACGCCCTCAGGCGCAGCGACCAGACACATGAGTTTGATATTTTTACCGCCTTTTTGTTTTATCAACGTAATCGCTGCATCAGCTGAACCGCCGGTTGCCAGCATCGGATCGACAACCACAATTTCGCGTTCTTCAATGTCCGGTGGTAATTTGCAATAGTATTCATGCGGAATAAGTGTAACCGGGTCACGATAGCAACCAATATGGCCAATTTTCGCCGCTGGAAGCAGCTTAACCAAACCTTCGACCATGCCCAATCCGGCACGCAGAATCGGCACCAAAGCAATTTTGCGGCCTTCAATTAAATAAGCCTTGCACTTGACAACCGGTGTTTCTATTTCAACTTCAACCAGCGATAAATCACGGGTAATCTCATAACCCATCAGCATCGCAACCTCATCTAGCAATTCACGGAACTCCTTGGTACCGGTATTTTTATCGCGCATCAAAGTAAGTTTATGCTGAATCAACGGATGATTAATTATTTTGACTTTCATATAACCCTCTCCTCACACTAGTTCATCTCAACATTAAAATATCACTGATTAACATACATCGGATACTTGGCACAGATAGCCGCTACCCGTTGGGCAGCTTGTTCTCTGATGGCCTCACTGTCCGGATTCGTCAGCACCAATTTAATTATCGCGGCGATTTCTTTCATATCGTCCGTATTCAAGCCACGGGTTGTTGCCGCCGGTGTCCCGATACGGATGCCGCTGGTAATAAACGGGCTTGTCGGATCAAAAGGAATGGCATTCTTATTAACAGTAATACCAATTTCGTCCAACAACTTTTCCGCCACTTTACCTGTCAAGCCAATATTTCGCAAATCGACCAACATTAAATGATTGTCGGTTCCGCCAGAAACCAGGTTAAAACCATTTTCAGTCAGCGCAGTAGCCAAGGCCTGCGCATTGTCAATTATTCGTTGTTGGTATTCGACAAATTCCGGTTGCAGGGCTTCTTGCAGCGCAACTGCTTTGGCCGCAATGATATGCATCAAAGGACCGCCCTGGATGCCGGGGAAAATTGCTTTGTTGATTTTTGCTGCCCATTGTTCCTTGCAAAGAATCAAACCGCCACGCGGTCCGCGCAACGTTTTATGCGTAGTCGTGGTTACAATATCAGCATGCGGTACCGGACTTGGATGCAGACCAGCGGCCACCAATCCGGCAATGTGTGCCATGTCTACCATGAAAACCGCGCCAACTTCGCGGGCAATTTCACCCATCGTCGCAAAATCAATCTCGCGCGGATAAGCGCTTGCCCCGGCAATTATCAGTTTCGGTTTGTGCTCGACTGCCAAGCGGCGCACTTCAGCGTAATCAATATAAAATGTTTTTTCATCTACGCCGTAAGGCACAATATTATAGTAGCTTCCCGACATGTTTACCGGGCTTCCGTGCGTCAAATGACCACCATGCGCCAAGTTCATACCGAGAATAGTATCGCCGGGACGCAAAAATGCAAAACATACTGCCATGTTCGCTTGCGCGCCGCTATGCGGTTGAACATTAGCATGTTCAGCACCGAACAGCTTTTTAGCGCGTTCAATCGCCAAAATCTCAACAATATCTACATATTCACAACCGCCATAATAACGTTTCCCCGGATAGCCTTCGGCGTACTTGTTGGTCAGTACTGACCCCTGAGCTTCTAACACCGCTTCAGAAACAAAATTTTCCGAGGCAATTAATTCAATTTTGTCACGTTGCCGTCCTAACTCCTGGGACATCGCCAAGAATACTTCCGGATCTTGTTTTTTAAGTATACTCATTTACTGTCTTCCTTTTTTAAAATATATACAATTTTACTGGTACTGTGCACGCTCGCCGCCGATAAGTTTCGGACGCGATTTGGCAGCCACGATCCGCGCTTCGCCAATATAGTTGTTCTCAAGCTTAAGCGGCACTGCGACGTGGCGGATATGCATACCAATCAACACACCGCCAATATCAATTCCGGCATCGGCCTTGGCAAATTCAACCACCACCGGATCGTTCATTGTTTGATAGGCAAGGCTTGCCAATGCGCCGCCGGCCTTGGGTTTCGGCACAACCGATACGATTTCCAGATGTTGCTCAAGTGCTATTTTATGATCGACAACAACCGCGCGATTAAGGTGCTCACAACATTGAAATACAACATTTATATTTTGCTCTGCAGCTTTATTTATAATAATCGGATAAATCAATTGCGCGACGTCAGTTGAACCGGCCGAACCAATTTTTTTGCCCAAAATCGCGCTGGTACTGCAGCCAATTGCTAATACTGCGCCGGCATTTAATGCTGCCAGTTCAAAAAACTCGTCCAACATTTTCTCAGTTTGTGAGCGCAACAGCTCAAAATCAATCATAATAAACTTTCACTCACTATCTTCAAGTTTCATCATCTTATCTACACGACGCTCATGACGACCGCCCTCAAACTCTGTTCCCAACCAAGTGCTGGTAATCATCCGTGCCAAACCGGCGCCTATCACTCGCTCGCCCATACACAGAACATTGGTGTTATTGTGCGCGCGGGTTGCTTGAGCCGAAAAAACATCACTGCATAATGCCGCGCGGATACCATGAATTTTGTTTGCGGAAATGCTAATGCCAATACCAGTACCGCAAATTAATATTCCCCGTTCAAACTCGCCCCGCAACATCGCCTTGCAAACGATCTCGGCAATATCAGGGTAATCTGCTGCTTCGTCATGCTGTACACCAAAATCATGGTATTCAATGTTCAGTTCATCCAGCTGCGCTTTTATTTCCGCCTTTAGGTTAACGCCGCCATGATCACTACCAATTGCAACACGCAACCGCTCGGTCAATTCGAGAAATTTCGGAAAAGAACGGTCGATCAATAATGATATTTCACCAAGACAATCAACATATTCTTCGACAGGCTTATCATAAGGGTCGAGCACATCACCGCTTTCACCGGCGTATTCTTTCAGTGTGAATACTTTTTTTGCAGAAAGCTGCGCCATGTTTTTTAGCAATTGTTTGTGTGACTCCGTCATGCACAGCACCAAATCTGCCTCTACTAATTGTTCCGGCAAGACCTGACGTGCCTGATGATTTTCCAGCGACATTCCAACGCTGGTCGCAGCAAAACGCGCACCGCGCGAGGCTGCGCGGCTGGATTCAATTGCTAAACCGGCAGAAACTACCAATAACCTGTCGGTTAAATTGTTTTCTTCAAGGCGCTTTTTCAATACCATCTCCGCCATCGGGCTGCGGCAAGTATTACCGGTGTCGACGATCAGAATTTTTTTCACAATTCCTCCAACTACGAATAACTGGTTCAATTATAAGTGTTTATAAACGGCTAGTTAATCTTACTATTTCCTGAAGCTTTTCGCAACCGGTTCATTAACGCCATTCCTATGTCTGTATCAGACCAGGTTTCGGCAAAAATTAATTCTATATTATGCTCATCCATCGTCCTAATGGCCTTAAACAAATTCGCTGCCGCCCGCTTAATTTCCTGTTTTTTTGCAAGTGCAAAGCAAAAAATATTTCCCGGCATCCGGTCGCATGTTTCCTGGCTGCCGATAAAACCGATCCGTTTGTTAACACTTTTCAGTTGTTTTTGCAGTTCGCTCCATTGATCACAATCATCAACATCGACGAGTATTAATGGCGCACGCGGCGCATAGTGCCGGTATTTCATTCCCGGCGCACGCGGTGCATCATTATCACCCAATAAATCAAATGACTGCAATGCCGCTTCACCCAATACCACTTCAATCATCTCCGCTGTAACACTACCGGGACGAAGCACCACCGGTATTTCGCCGGTACAATCAATCACTGTCGATTCAAGACCGATTTCACAGTCACCACCATCAATAATATAAGCAATTTTCGCATCCAAATCAGCTAATACCGCTGCAGCACAGGTCGGACTCGGACGACCGGACGTGTTAGCGCTTGGCGCGGCAATTGGAACGTCACTTGCCAATATCAAAGCTTGTGCAATCGGGCAGGCCGGCCAACGTACAGCTACGGTGTCCAATCCACCGCAGGTCACCGCTGGCACCAAGTCGGTTTTGCGTAAAACTACGGTCAGCGGACCAGGCCAAAACGCATCAAGCAATAACGCTGTTTTTGCATTGACTTCACAAACAATTTCGTCCAGCATCGATTCTTTGGCAATATGCAGTATCAATGGATTGTCGCTCGGACGGCCTTTGGCTGCAAATATCTTCCGAACTGCATTCGCATCCAAACCGTTTGCGCCTAGGCCGTACACTGTTTCGGTTGGAAAAGCCACTAACTCGCCTTTGCGGATTGCCTGTGCCGTTTCAGATATTACTGTCCGTGCGGCACCAGACTGGATGTCATCAATCTTATAATATTTTGTCTTCATTAACTTGGACCATTCGCCGAAATAACTACAACCCGGTCGATGCCGGAATAATCTTTTACAAATTCAACGCTTCCGTATTTATTTGCTGATTTGGCAATTTTCGCAACCGCTTCTGCCTGATTAAAACCAACTTCAAGAAACAATTTACCATTAACAGCCAAGTATTCATATGCCCGCGCCAAAATTGTCCGGTAACAACACAATCCGTCGGCATCGGCGTACAACGCCGACTGCGGCTCATATCCCAACTCTGGTTGTAATTTTCCCAGTGAAGACAGTTCGATATATGGCGGATTAGAAACGATAATATCAAATCGCTCTGACGCAATATTCGTAAACCAATCGCTGACTACGAATTCTGTCCTGACTGCTACTGAATGTTTTTCGGCATTAGCGCGCGCAATTTCTAAAGCCGCTGTCGATAAATCACTGGCTTTCATAATTAATTCCGGTAAATTGACCAACAAACTTACCGCAATTGCGCCGCTACCTGTTCCTAAATCTAATGCGCGTTTTGAATCAGCAACTTTGGCTTGTTCGATCGCTGACGCCACCAATATTTCTGTTTCCGGACGCGGTATCAGCACCGCTGGAGTTACCGTAAAATCCAGCTTATAGAATTCACGACGTCCAAGAATATACGCTAACGGTTCGTTTGCAGCCCGACGCTTAACTCGTTCTTTATAACCAGCCAATTCATCCGCAAGTAGCGGCCGGTCAAAATTAACGTACAAGTAAATTCGATCGTGTCCAAGCAAATCGGCTAATAATAGTTCGGCATCCAACCGCGCTGAACTAATCGATTTTTTTGCAAAATAATCAGCCGTCCAACTAAGCAACGTCGCAATCGTCCAAATTTGTTCCACTATTTCCCCTATCTTCAATCCCCGAAGCGGCAACTTGTTAATTAGCTTGCCGTTTGCAGTCGTGCAGCCTGATCTGCTGTTATCAACGAATCGATGGTTTCCTGTAAATCACCGTTCAATATGAATTCCAGCTTATGCAGCGTCAAACCAATACGGTGATCAGTCATACGGCTCTGCGGAAAGTTATAGGTACGAATTTTCTCACTGCGGTCACCACTGCCCACCTGATTTTTGCGCATCTCGCCAACTTCGCTGGCCTGCTGTGCTTCGGCGGCTTCCAACATCTTAGCGCGCAACATCCGCATACACTGTTCTTTGTTTTGCAGCTGCGACCGCTCGCTCTGGCAAGTAACAATAATGTTTGTCGGAACATGAGTAATTCGCACTGCCGATTCGGTTTTGTTAACATTCTGTCCGCCAGCACCGCTGGAACAGTATGTATCAATACGCAAATCACCGGTATTGATCTCAATGTCAACTTCCTGAGCTTCCGGCAAAACCGCAACTGTGACGGTCGAAGTGTGAATACGCCCGGCGCTTTCAGTCGCCGGAACCCGCTGTACACGATGCACACCACTCTCGTATTTAAGCTGCGAATAAGCACCATCACCATTAATCATAAACACTATTTCTTTATAACCACCAAGTCCGGTCGGATTCTCATCAAGAATCTCTGTCCGCCAGCCGCGGCCTTCGGCGTAACGCGTATACATCCGAAATAAATCCCCGGCAAATAACGCAGCCTCATCGCCGCCGGCACCACCGCGAATTTCCACGATAATGTTTTTGTCGTCATTAGGATCTTTTGGCAGCAGCAAAACTTTTAGTTCCTGGGCTAATCGTTCTTTATTATCTTTTAATTCAGCAATTTCCGCTTTGACCAATTCACGAAAATCATCATCGATTTTCTCATCCAGCATGCTATGGTTGTCTTCCAGTTGACGCACCACACTTTTATATTCGCGATAAGCGTTGATAATTCCGGACAATTTGGAATGTTGCTTGGTCAGTTTTTGCCATTCCTTCATATCATTCATTGTTTCCGGATCACTTATCGCGGTTTCTATCTCCAAATATTTATCTTCCAACTGCTGTAGTTTATTTATCATAATACCCTCTCATGCTGTGACGAATTATTGGAACTCTTGTCCGTCGCCTTCTTCAACGCTGGGAATAACTGCCTTTGCCGAAACGATTGCCACTTCCAGCATCGAATCATCCGGTTCACGCGTTGTTAACTTCTGTAACATCAGCCCGGGTAGCATCAACTTGGCAACAAATGTGCTCTTGCTTCTTATTGCCCAACGAATTGCTTCATAGGAAACTCCAGCAATAACCGGCATCAACAGTACTCTGGTCAAAATTCGCTCCAGCAGCGACGGCCAACCAAAAGCCGCAAAAGCAAAAATACTAATTACCATTACTATCAACAGAAAATTAGTTCCACAACGCGGATGCAACGGTGATTGCGGACGCACGTTTTCCACCGTTAATTCCAATCCGGCTTCAAAAGCATGAATGGTTTTGTGTTCGGCGCCGTGATATGAGAAAACCCGGCGAATATCTTTCATTTGCGAAATTGCGCCGATATAAGCCAAAAATATCGCTAACCGCAAAATTCCTTCAGAAATATTGAGCCAGATCGGATTTGCTGAAATCATTTTCAAAAATTTTGCCGCATAGGTAGGAATGACAATGAATAATACTATTGCCAAGCCAAAAGCAATCAACATCGTCGATACAATTTCTTTTTTACTGAGTTTGGCTTCTTCCTCACCAGCCGCTTGTGCGGAATAAGACAGCGCCTTTATTCCGTAAACCAGTGACTCCACCAGTGATATCACTCCGCGCAACAACGGCTTGCGCAACAACGGGTATTTTTCGATAATCGGATTAAAATCATTTTTTTCAAATATTATCGTGCCATCCGGTTGCCGCACTGCTGTGGCGATGCAATCCGGACCACGCATCATTACGCCTTCGATGACCGCTTGACCACCGATAAATGGTTTAGCCATAATTTCTCCTTGTACAATATCACATCACACAAATACAGCAGAGCTGTAAGCTCTGCTGTATCAAACTAATTCAGTTTTTAATTTTCCACTCCGTAACGCTTGTTGAATTTTTCAACACGGCCGCGCGCCAGTAACGAACGCTGGGTGCCGGTGTAGAACGGATGACAGTTCGAGCAAACATCAACCTTCAATTCTTTTTTTACCGAGCCGGTAACGAATGTGTTGCCACAACCACAGGAAACTGTTGCTTCCTGATATTTCGGATGAATTTTCTCTTTCATTATGTATCTCCTTATAATCATTAAAAAGTTAGCATAGAAATTATATCATAGTGCACGAAAAATGCAACACCGATTTCAAAGATAATTGCCACGAGAATCAACAAAAAACAAATATCAAGCAATGCAATTGAAAATATTTTAAACCTAAAATAAAATAATCGGTTTAATCCAGCAGGATATTTCTATTATTTGGCGAATAAATAAACAATCTATTTTTCAGGAGGCAAGATTATGGGAAAGACTTACCGGCAAAAATTCGTCGATTTAGTCAGCAATGTCAACCCGCTAATGGTTGTATTCGGAATGTGTGTTTTATTTTCGATTTTGACCTTCATCATTCCCGGTGGCGAATTCGAACGCAGAGCCGTAGAAATCATGGGCGTCGAACGCAGTGTTGTTGTTCCCGGTTCATTTCACTATGTTCCTTCAGTTCCACAAGGTATTGCCCAAACCTGGACACTGTTTATGCGCGGGGCGATTGACGGCGCGGAACGGTCATTTCTAATAATGCTATCCGCCGGAGCGCTAACCGCGATAATTGCAACGAACTCCATAACTGCCGGATTACACCTGCTGATTTCAAAAACCCAGAAATTAGGTTTATTTTTCATTCCGATTCTGGTTTTTGCTTTTGGACTATGCGCCGCCACTTTTGGAATGTATGAAGAAGGCATTCCCTTTATCCTGGTTATCACACCGTTGATGTTGACATTAGGCTTTGATTCAATGGTCGCCGTATTTATCTTGTTTTGGAGTATTCCAATCGGTTTTGCCGCCGGAATAACCAATCCCTACAATGTCATGATTGGACAAGTTTTGGCAGGCGTTCCGGTGTATTCTGGATCCTGGTTTAGAATAATCAGTTTTTTGGTCTTCATGTCTGTCGTCAGCATCGTTATTATGCGTTACGCACACCTTGCCCGCAAGGACCCGCAAAAAAACTCGTTGTCCTATGATGAAGATCTTTGTAAACGGCGCGAGCTACAAAAACACGACGTTAACCCTGAAGACAGCAAAATGACCGCTCGACGGGCTTTGGCACTAATAATGCTGATTTCTGGTTTTGGCGTTATTATCTACGGTTTGATGGCACACAACTGGGGGTTTACAGAAATCGCTTCCGTGTTCTTCTGGATGGGAATCATTATTCCGCTGGTCGGCGGGCTTTCTCTCGTTCTTATGATTGAAAAAATGATTGAGGGCATGCGCAGCGTTATGATTGCGGTCGTAATGATGTCAGCGGCTTGCGCGATGAGTTTTATTTTGAGAGATGGCAAGATAATGGATACGATGCTGAATTTTTTGGCAGGTTATTTATATGGCGTGCCGCATGTATTTATCGCCTATATTATGTTTGGCATCAGCGCACTTTGCGCGGGAATTATCTCTAGCGCTTCAGGCACAGCGGTCGTCGTCATGCCAATTTTGGGACCGTTGGCCGAAGTGCTCAATTTCTCCAAGCAGACCGTAGTACTGGCATTTCAATATGCTACAGGCGCCTTTAACTTCTGGATGCCATGGGATGGAATACTGTTCACAGTTTGCACAATGGCTGGCGTCGGTTTCTTCAAGTATATCCGTTATACGGCGCGATTTGCGGTATTCATTTATTTTCCGGTAGCAATAATAATGTTGACCATAGCAGTATTGGTAAATTATCAATAAATCTCCGGCTTGAAAAAGTTAAAAACCGTTTATGCTTAAAATCGGCATAAACGGTTTTTTTATCTGTTTAGCAAGTGGTTGATAAAAGTTCGGGTATGTCTTCCGGAATTAGCCGCGATGATGTTCAAAACACAAGTGAACTCGTTCTCATCCGTTATTTTCGCGCCGCTTCTGATTGGCTGACTGTTATAGATTGAATTTGCCGATGCTGTAATAATTTTATCCAGCTCCTTCTTATCAATAACAAGGTTTTTTACTGCATGATAAGCTCTGTCACGCAAACAGTACGCCTCTTTGGCAACAACATCTCGAGCGTAAAAATCATCAATTTTCGAAAAGATTTCATTGTCTCCACTAAGCAAAGAGCGATGGACAGCTGCCGTGCGGTCATGGTCTACAAACGCCAAGTTAAGCCGCTCATAATGCATTACTTCAAACATCACATGCGTGCAGGCAATATCCAAAAACATTTCTTCGTATGGTTTTTTCACACCGCAAACTTTAGCGGCAACGGCGCCAAAAACCATTGGGAATGAATATCCCGGTGTCATCGAAGCATGAAACGGCACAGTCAAATCATGAATGTAGTGCAACGCCCGTCCGGCGAACCGGCAGGCCCAATATTCATGTCCGGTTTGCCGCGCAAGTTTGGCCAGCTCTGAATAAGTTTTTATTCGCACCAAAGTATAGTTGCCCCGCAAGGGTTTTGCCAGCATCCGCAAAAACTTGTCATGCATAAAACTCAGATGAAATGGTGCCTGTGACTGCACCATATCATTTGGATCAGCAAAAGGTTGTTTACCAAAATCATAACACGAACCGGCAACCGTTGCGTTATTGTTCCACAGTCCCATATCTAAACCATAATCCGGTTCGTCGGCTGCCGTCGCAATTACATCAAGCGCTTTGACTTCTTGACCGGAACAGATTCGAACGTATGGAAAAGAATATTTATAATCAGTAACGCAGACGTCATTCCAAGCCAATTGTTGTTCGATAGCACAATTACTACCGTCAATAATTTGCAGGTAGTTTTCTCTTGAAGCAAGCGGATTGGCTCGTATTGCTTCAATAAATGCTGTTTCCAAATTTTCGTTGGTTGAATTTGCAAATTTCAAATTTAACGGCACTGATCGGTACCCGGCAATATTTTTCACTGACCAGGCATCAACATTATCCAATGTTACCCCAACTTGGGCATGTTCGGATAGCAGAAAGATTTGCAGTTTTTCAACAACAACTTTTTTTTGCAAATACTCCTGATTTTCCAATGCACCATGAGCTGTGAGTGAATGATTATAGTAAGCCGCAGTTCTGCGGCTATAAAACAGCATTACAACACAAAAAACACTGATAACAATACCCGCCATAATTACTACCTTTTCAATTTTCTGCTAACTCATTGACCTTTTTCCAAAAAAACAAATTTTCTAATGGCTTTGGCAACGCCTGCCGCTTCATGCCCTGCGGTAACGTGATCAGCAACTTCTTTTAAAGCAGCATGCGCGTTGCCCACAGCAACCCCGATTCCGGCAGATTGCAACATATCAATATCATTAAACGAATCACCGATAGCGAAAATTTCTTCGTGCTTGATTCCATAACTCTCTGCCAGCCAGATTAACGACTTGCCTTTTCCAGCCGCCATACTCATCACATCCATGCACGGCGGCATAGAAATCACAATATGCAGTTCATCGCCAAATTTACCCTGCAAAGCATCCTGCGCGCAATAAATTTCCGGTGCATCAACCAGTACCAGCATACTATCCGCTTCCTGCTTGCCTTGATAGTATTCAGCACCGGTAATACGAATATCAATCGGATAACCATCATCCAGCCATTTTTGAGCGGCCGCCGGCATGGTATCGGAATAGACAACGCTATTTAGTGAAGCCGCTGAAGCCCAACCACGCTTGCGACACTCGGTTGCTACCATTAAAACTTGCTCCTGCGTCAGCGGGCAATGATAGAGCAATTCCCCGGTATTAATATCGGTAATACGTGCGCCATTATTGGAAATCAGCGGCGCATTAACACCAATTTCCTTGGCAATAGCCAACGCCGCCGTATAATGCCGGCCGGTATTAACTACAACTTTTATACCGCGCGTCATAGCTTCTTGCAGTGCCAAGCGATTTTCTGCAGGTAAATTGTGTCCACTATCCAAGGTCGTTCCGTCTAAATCTATTGAAATCAGTCTAATCATTTTACCTCTCAGCTATTTATCCAGATTAATCTCTATACTTCATTATTTCTGAAAAAGTTATAAGCCTGCTCAGCGGCAAACCGACTCATTCCTTTTATCTGCAAAAAATCATCTACGCTTGCGGACTTCATCGCGGCAATAGTTTTGAAACGCTCCCAAATCGCCTGTTTGCGTTTCTGCCCCAATCCGGAAATTCCATCCAACAAAGACAATTTATTACGTTTAGTACGCAACTGGCGATGATAAGTGACCGCAAACCGGTGTGCTTCATCACGAATACGCTGTAATAAAAACAGTGCTTTAGAACTGCGGGAAAGAACCAGCGGCGCTGATTGATTTTTTACAAATACTTCTTCCTCGGCTTTTGCCAATCCAATCGCCAAAACGTCAGTTATTCCAACGTCTTCAAGTGCCGAATAAGCAGCGCTCAACTGGCCTTTACCGCCATCAATAACCAACAAATCCGGACGCGCCCATTTCTTGGCAAACCGTCTGGACACGGCTTCATACATTGACAAAAAATCGTCTGGTTTGCCTTCAGACCATTCAATTTTGAAGCGGCGATATTCCTTTTTATCGGGTACTCCCTCACGAAAAACTACCATCGAAGCTACCGTTTCACTCCCCTGGGTGTGCGAAATATCAAAACACTCCAACCGGATAATTTCCGACAGTCCTAAGACTTTTGCCAGTTCCCGTGCCGCAAGGCTGTTAAATTCATCCTGTATACGCAATTCGGTTTGGCGTACACGCAAATACTCAGCAGCATTATTAACCGCCATGTCCACTAGTGCTTTTTTCGCACCACGTTCCGGCACAACAATCCGCACTTTATTGCCGCGCTTATCTGTGAGCCAGTCAGCCAGCAAGGCGCTGTCCACTGGTTTATCAGTCAACAGAATTTCTTTCGGCAATGATTCACAACTCGAATAATAACTGCTGATGAACGCTTCCAAAATTTCTGCATGGCTTGAACCATCGGTTTCGGCCAGCACAAAATTTTCCCGGCCCAAAATCTTGCCGTTACGGTTGACAAATAATTGAACGCAGGTTCCTTCCGGTGCTATGACCAATCCGATAACGTCAAAATCTTCGTCAATACCATGTTCGGCCTGTTGCTTCTCATTGATTTTATTTAATGCTGCCAATCGGTCGCGAATACGTGCTGCGCGTTCAAATTGAAGGTCAGCGGCAGCAGACAGCATCTGTTCATTTAACTGCCTTTCCAGTTGCACAGTTTTACCCGTCAATATTTCTTTAATGCCATTAATCGATTTCATATATTCTGCGCGGTTAACTGCTCCGCTACAGGGCGCAAGGCAACGGCCGATATGATGCAGCAAACAAGGCCGGTTATTTTTCATCTTGTTACAGCTCCGTGCTGCAAAAGCCAATTTGAGCAAGTCCAACATTTCCCGTACTGCTGAAGAATCAGTATACGGTCCATAATACACAGCGCCGTCGTTGTACCGGTCGCGCGTTAGTAATACCCGGGGAAATTCATCATTAGTAATTTTGACATAACTGTAACCCTTGTCGTCCTTAAATCGTATATTGTAATGCGGCCGATGTAACTTAATTAAATTGCACTCCAACACCAGTGCATCTAACTCGCTATTACAGACAATATATTCCAATTCATTAATGCGTTCGACTAATGCCGCGGTCTTTGGCGAATCTACTTCCGCGCGAAAATACGACCGAACCCGATTGTGCAGATTCTTGGCTTTACCAATATAAATAATCCGTTCTTTTGCGTCACGGTAAATATAAACTCCCGGCGCCGCCGGAAGATTGGCAACTTTGTGTTTAAGTTTTTCAGTCATTGAGCATCCTTATCAAAAACGGAGCATGTCAATATTCTTATTAACATGCTCTTGTTGATTTTAGGAATTTTTCCGTTGCAAAACTGTCACACTCTCGACATGATAAGTTTGTGGAAACATATCGACAGGAGTTACTGACAAACATTCATATTGCTCCGCGCAGAGGATTTTCAAATCGCGCGCCAGCGTTGCCGGATTGCAGGATACATAAATTATTCTGTGCGGTTTAATTTTGTCAGCATATATCCGCAGTTCATTCTCATCACAACCGGTACGCGGGGGATCCACAACCACCACCGTCGGCAAAAATTCTTCCATCTCCGGTTTGGACAGCACCGCCGCAATATCGCCGCAGTGGTATTCAGCGTTAGCAATATTATTGATGATCGCGTTGCGGTTGGCGTTTTCTACTGCTGACGCCACAATATCGACACCGACTATTTTTTTAACTTTATTCGCCATAAACAAACCGATTGCCCCGGCACCGCAATAAGCATCGAGTAATATATCATCCGGCTGTAATTGCGCAGCTTGTTTGGCGACGGCGTATAACCGTTCAGCCTGATGGGTGTTAACCTGAAAAAACGATTTTGCCGACAGTTCGAAGTTTAACCCGCACATCGCCTCAGTTATATGATTTTTACCCCACAATACAATTTCGCGCACACCAAGAATTACGTTGGTGTTTTGCGAATTAACAATTTGTACAATCGAAACTACCTGCGGCAAAGCCTCGCGCACCCGCCGCACAAATTCGTTCTTTTGGTGAAATATCGGCATCGCTGTGACTAAAACTACCATCGCCTCACCGGTATTAACCCCGGCTCTGCCGATAATATGCCGCAACCAGCCGCGTCCGGTTCGTTCATCATAAGCGTGTAAATCCAAATCCTTGGCAATTTTTTTGACACAGGCGGCAATTTGATCGTTCAAATTGTGTTGAATCGGACAATTCTCCATATCAATTACGGTATGTGTACCCTGCGCAAAAAAACCGGCAACCAATCGGTCGTGTTTATGCTGCACCGGTAGTTGCATCTTGTTACGATAACCAAATTCTTCCATATCCGGAAGAATCGCGCCGATTATGCTCTCGTCTAACCCGCCAATACGAACTATCGCATTTACTACCGATGAGCGTTTCATCCGTAATTGTTCAGCATAACTCAAATGCTGTAACTGACAACCGCCACAACGCTCATATATCACGCAACGCGGAGTAACCCGTTCAGGTGACCCGTCCAAAATCTCGACGATTTTCGCGCGCGAGTAGCTTTTTTTGTTTTCAGTATTGCGCACTAATAACCGCTCGCCAACAATAGCGCCGGACACAAACACCGGTTTCCCGCCAACCCGGCCGACGCCCTCACCGCTGTGTCCGTAATTGTCTATTGTAACTTCATAAGTGTTGTTCATCATATCTCATTTCAAAATTATTTGTCTACCCTGGTAACTTGACTACAGCTTTCTGCGGCTTCTTATCTTCATCTTTGTCACGTCGGCCATGTTTTTCATAACGTCTTAGCGTTTGTAATGCCAAATAATGTATACTGCCACGTGAATAATCACCTTTACGGTTAATTACACCAGCCTTCTTGCCGGTCAAAAGCTCCAAGCCGTCATCAATGGTTTTTACGGCGTAAATATGAAATTTGCCGGATTTAACTGCCTGAATAACTTCATCGTTTAAATTCAGATCAGCGACATTGGTTTCCGGTATCATCACGCCTTGTTTTCCGGTTAACCCTTTTATTTTGCAAATCGCAAAATAGCCCTCAATTTTCTCCGTAGCTCCGCCAATTGGCTGCACTTCACCTTTTTGGTTTACTGAACCGGTAACAGCGATACACTGTCTGATTGGTACGTTGGCAAGGCTGGAAATTATTGCATAAAGCTCCGTAGATGACGCGCTATCGCCGTCAATGCCGCCATACTCCTGCTCAAACGTCAGGCTGCAGGACAACGACAGCGGCTGGTGCTGCGCGTACTTATAACCAAGATAACCGTTCAACGTCAATACACCTTTGCTGTGAATTTGACCGCTCATATTTACTTCACGCTCAATATTGACTACACCGGCACGCCCCATAAAGGTATTGGCAGTGATTTTCGACGGTTTACCAAATCGGTATGATCCCGTATCCAGTACCGCCAGTCCATTAATTTGCCCAACTTTTTCGCCATCGACTTCGACAAGAATTTTGCCTTCGGTAAACAATTCGTGTAACCGGTCTTGATACATATTTTCGCGATTATTCATCTCTTGAATTGTTTTTGCAACAACCGCAGCATCAACATTTTTTTTGTTATCAACCGCCGCCCAGGCATCTGCTTCACAAATAAGCTCAACAATGTCCTTAAACTTTGTACTCAATTTTTTTTGACTACCGGCCAAGCGGCTGGTGTACTCAACTATTTTTACAACTGCATCACGATTGAACGGACGCAACTTGTCTTCTTCGACAATTGAACTGATAAATGATGTCAATTTTTCCAAATTGGCATTATTATTTTGCATTTCAACATCAAAATCGGCATGAATCTTAAATAGTTTTCCAAACTCCTCGTCATATTGACAAAGCATATGGTATATCCAGGGACTGCCAAGTAACACGATTTTCACGTTCAACGGAATGGTCTGGGGGCGCAAACTGGACATTGCGTACAAACTATACTGTTCTCCAAGATTTTCCACTGCCAATTCACGAGTCCGAAGTGCACGCTTCAATCCATCCCATGAACCGATATTCGTCAATAAATCACGGGCGTTCACTATCAGAAAACCGTTGTTAGCACGATGTAATGCACCGGCTTTAATCATTGAATAATCAGTAGTAACTACGTTCATGCGGTTTTCGTATTCTACCCGTCCAAGTAAATTATAATATGTAGGATTCTTCTCAAATACCACCGGCGCGCCACTTTGTTCACGGTTATCCACCAATAAGTTTACAAAATAACGCTCAGCAATCGATTCGCTGCCTTTCTTTTTAAACATGGCAAACATATTGTCTTCTTCCTGGGTTTGCGGTTTGAAGTCGGCAACATTTTTGACCATATCTTTTTTTACGTTTTCCAGATAATCAATAATTTCCGGAATGGCAACATACTGCAGCAAAAGCTCTGAAAGTTCGCTTTGAATCGAATATAACGCGATTTCTTCGTCAAGTTTACGCAGTTTTTCGCGCATTTCCCTTTCGCTTTGCTGCATGTGCCGAATTACTTCCAACGCTAATTCATGCACAGCGAACATCCGCTTATCCACTTCTTCGCGCTCAGCTTTTTCCAACTTTGAATATTCTTCTTGCGAAAGCGCCTTGCCATCCAGCATCGGTACACCGACAAATCCGGTCTGTGACCACTGCGGCGTCACTCCCATAGTTTCTGACTGGTCGTTGAATTTTTGAAATAATTCGCTGCGTTCCTCCTGAAGCGCTTTTAAAATAAGCGCACGCGCCTGCTCATAACCTTCAGAAGAAAATGCTTTGGGTATTGCATTTTTGACTTCATTTACCAGATGTTCCATAGCACTGCGAAATTCTGCTCCCTTACCTGCAGAAAGGGCGATTGCGATCGGTTGCTCTTGTTTGTCAAAATTATTTACGTAAACCCAATCCTGTGCCACCGGTTTGCCTGCAGCTATTTTTGCCACCGCTTTTTTAGCGTAAGTAATTTTCCCTGTACCAACGACACCGGAAATGAAAATGTTGTAACCGCTACTTTTCATTCCCAGACCAAATTCGACCGCTTTTATCGCCCGCTCTTGGCCGATGCTGTCCGCAAGCGGCATAATCTTCTTGGATGACTTAGGTAACTTACTTTCGCAACAATTATATTTTAATTCCTCTGCTACTAATTCGCGAAAACCGCTCATAGACGCTCCTTAAGCAATTTATTAACCAAATCCGGTTTGGCCCGACCTTTGCTCAGTTTCATTACACAGCCAACCAAAAAACCAATCGCTTTCTCCTTACCGCCGCGGTAATCTTCAACAGATTGCGGATTGGCATTGATTACTTCTTCTACAATTATTACAATTTCATCTACGTTGCTGATTTGCACCATACCTTTTTCTTCGACAATTTGCTTGGCGGTTTTGCCACTCTGCCACATCTCCTCAATAACCGTTTTGGCGATTTTCCCGGAAATGGTACCATCCTCAAGTAATTTAAGTAATCCAACAATATTTGCAGCTTTTATCGGACAATCTTCAACTTCAACAGCGTTGGCATTAAGTAAACGCGCCAGCTCTCCAGTCAGCCAGTTGGCAACCAACTTGGCATCTGTAACAGAAACCCGTACCGCGTCATAATATTCGGCCATGGCTTTAGTTGCAGTAATAACCTTGGCATCATATTCAGACAATCCGTCTTGCTCAATCAACCGGGCCACGCGACTATCCGGCAACTCCGGCAACTGTGCACGAATTTCATCGATCAACTGTTTAGTAATCACCAGCGGTGGTAAATCCGGTTCAGGGAAATACCGATAATCATCCGCCTGTTCCTTACTGCGTAACGACAAAGTAACATTTTTCCCTTCATCAAACGACCGGGTTTCCTGAATAACGCGACCACCGTCATTAAGAATTTCCGCTTGGCGAATTTGTTCATATTCTAACCCGCGTTGTACTGACCGAAATGAATTTAAATTTTTCAATTCCGCACGAATACCAAAAGGCTCTGTATCAGCCAAACGCAACGAAATATTGGCATCACAACGCAAACTGCCTTCTTCCATTTTGCAATCCGACACATCAATGTACTGTAATATCGTGCGCATTTTTTCCATATAGGCTTTTGCTTCTTCCGGCGAACGTAAATCCGGTTCGGAAACTATTTCGATAAGCGGCACACCGGTGCGGTTATAATCCACACAGGTAATATCAGACGTGGTAATGGTGCCGGCATGTACCAATTTTCCGGCATCTTCTTCCATATGAATCCGGGTAATGCCGATACGTTTTGTCTTTCCGTCAACCTCAATATCCAACCAACCATGCTCGGCTATTGGTAAATCAAATTGCGACGTCTGAAAGTTCTTCGGTAAATCAGGATAGTAGTAATTTTTGCGATCAAATTTAGAATATTCAGCAATCTGACAATTCAACGCCAAACCAGCGCGAATCGCAAATTCCACAACTGCTTTGTTAAGAACCGGCAACACTCCCGGCAAACCTAAACAAACCGGACAAACATTAGTGTTCGGAGCAGCACCAAACTCGGTACTGCAACCGCAAAATATCTTGGATTTAGTCTTTAATTCGACGTGTACTTCCAATCCAATAACCGTTTTATATTTCACTGTTCACCTCCACAAGGTGCAATTTTGTTAGCCAGCCCGGAGACGCGCTCAAAAGCGTAACCGGCACGCAATAGCAACGCTTCGGACAATGGCGCACCGATTAATTGCATACCAATTGGCAAATTATTCGCAAACGCACACGGCAACGACAGTGCCGGCACACCAGCGAGGTTCACGGTTACAGTACACACATCTGACAAATACATTGTCAACGGGTCATCAGTTTTCTCACCGATTTTGAAAGCCTGCGTTGGCGCGACCGGCGTCAATAATAAATCAACTATTTTAAAAGCCGCATCAAAATCGTTTTTGATCAACCGGCGTACTTTGAGTGCCTTATTGTAATAGGCATCATAATACCCGGCAGACAGCGTGTACGTACCAAGCATGATTCGACGACGAACTTCTTCAGAAAACCCCTGTTCACGAGTTTTTTCCGACATATCGACAATATTGTCGCCTTCAACCCGCAGACCGTAACTGACACCATCATAACGCGCCAAATTTGAACTGGCTTCAGCGGTTGCAATAATATAGTAGGTCGAGAGTGCGTAGTCTGTATTCGGCATATCGACTTCGATGATTTCCGCGCCCAATTCACGATAGGTTTGTATTGCCTGCTCCAGTGCTAATGCCACTTCCGGACTCAAACCTTCGCCATAATATTGTTTTGGCAGTCCGATTTTCAACCCCCGCACTCCCGCAGCGATATTCGCAGTATAATCTTCACGCGGAATATTAATACTGGTTGAATCATGTTCATCATAACCGGCAATAACATTCATGACCAGCGCATTATCATAAACATCACGCGTCAACGCGCCAATAGTATCCAAACTGGAAGCATAGGCAACCAACCCGTAGCGTGACACTCTGCCGTAAGTCGGCTTCAAGCCTACTATTCCGCAAAACGCTGCCGGCAACCGTACCGAACCACCGGTATCTGACCCGAGAGCCCACAATGCCTGACCCGAAGCCACCGCTGCGGCACTACCGCCGCTCGATCCGCCCGGAACCCGGCTTAAATCCCAAGGGTTGCGGGTAATATGATAACCCGAATTTTCAGTGGACGACCCCATGCCGAATTCATCTTGATTAGCTTTGCCAATAATAACTGCTCCGGCTTCGTTAAGCCGGTCAACAACCGTCGCATTATAGGGCGGAATAAAGTTTTCCAAAATCCGCGAACCGCAGGTAGTGCGAATTCCCTGTGTACAAATATTATCTTTAACCGCTCCAGGCATTCCGGCAAGCGGTGAGCGACTTATTATATTATCAACATTAGCTTTGGCATCTGCACACACCGTAATAAATGCTTCAACTGCTGCATCAACTTCCGTAATCCGCTTAGAAACACTAGCCACAACATCTGAAGCGGTTATTTCTCCAGCCGTTATTTTAGTTTGCAATTGATTTATTGTCTGACGATATAATTCCATAATACTCTCCTACTTCTCCACCACTGTTGGCGCAACAAAATAGTTACCGTCGGATTGTGGCGCATTTTGCAGCGCTAAGGAATGCGCTAGTGACGGTTTTCTGACATCTTCACGACAGATGTTATGTGTTGGCACTGCGTAGATCATCGGCTCGACATCAGCAGTATCCACCGAATTCAACACCTTCATGTATTCAATTATTGCGCCGATTTGTCCGGAAAACTTTTCAATTTCCTGAGGATTTAATTGCAAGCGGCTGAGACTAGCAACTTTTTCAATTTGCTCACGACTAAGCATATGGCCTCCTATTTTTTATAAACAACTTTTATTCCTAATGCTTCAGCAATCTGTTTCAATGGTACATAAACAATTCCATCTTTAGAATACGGAGCCTTGGGTAAATAAGTATTCATGTATCCACTAACAGTTATCGTAGTATCTTTTAGCGCTAGCTTTAACGAGATATCTTTTTTTGAAAGATAATAAATTCCGCTTTCACCTTCATCCACAGCTAATCCAAGCGCATCATTGACAGTAATAAGCGGCAAATAATATTCTTTATCGACCGTGGCCGTTGCCGGCAACCAAATATCACGGCCATTTACCGATATTTTCTGCTCACCAGGAATTATCGACAGATTAAGCGGTTTTACCAGCAATAATTCTTCATATCGATCATGAATAGCTTTAGCAATAGTACGTTCAGGAACATAAGCTGGACTTTGCGGGAGCGCTGTTTTATAAATTCCACCGTTAATAATATAAACAAAACCAAGTTTGCTTATTTGATCAAAGTAAGCCCCGGCGATCAAACCATAAGCATCGCCGGAATGTCCGACCAAACGCCAGCCATCACACAACTGATCAACAACATTTAAGCCTAACCCTTCTTGGCGAAACAAACCGACTTGTTCATCTAGCCCGTCATAACTAACACCCATCCAAAATAATTGCTGCATCATATCTGACGAATGTTTGGTCAGTATTCGTCGTCCATCGTAAACGCCATCATTAGCCAACGCTATCATAAACTTTGCCATGTCGTTTGCCGACACCCTAAGCCCGCCAGTTGGACTCCAACCAATCGCATTCCCCAGCGGTGCCGTTATCTTTATTGGAATTGGTTTACCGTTACCATTTTCATCAAGTACTGCATTAAGCCTGTTAGCTCTATAACGATAAGTAACACCGATATTTTGCCAATTAACAATATCTGCTGCGTCAAAGCCGGCATCCATGTCTAATGGCAGTAAGATGTTTTTTTTGCAGTAATCATCAAACCGCTCATTAGCGACCATTTCCACTATGCTGCCAAGAATACCATAATTAAGATTACTGTAAGAAAACGCTTCACCCGGCGCATATTGGGAAAACAGCGTTTTTTCATAATACTTGCCTTTAGGCGTAAGCAACTCATTCAACGCAATTGTCCGGAACAGCTTGCCGTTACTAAGAATGAAATTATTATAACAACCGCTGTCTTTGATGCTGGAAGTATGTAACAGTAACTGCCGCACTGTAATAATTTCGTTGGGATACATTGGATTGCGCACTTTATAGCCAAGATACTTGGCAATGTCGTCATCAAGATTTAGCCGTCCCTTATCATAGAGCCGCATTATCGCTGTAGCCACAATCATTTTACTAAGAGAAGCAACCCGGAAAATTGACTCACCACTCATTGGCGCGGATGTTGAAATATTCGCGTAACCATAGCCTTTGGAGAAAATCGGCTTTTCGTTTTGAAACACAACAATTGAAACACCAACCAACTTGTTATCTGCCATGCTATTTCGCACCGCTTTGTCAAAATCGGCACTTGAGAATGCGAAACAATTATTACACAACAAAATCAGCGCAACTATCATCACGCCTGATCTATAAATATTTTTTTTAAATACTTTAACGATAATCGCCAATTTATTCACTACTTTCTGTTTCGGCAAGCAACGCCAAAAATTCAGCTTCATTGATAATTTTCAAACCAAGTTTTTCGGCCTTAATCAGTTTGCTGCCAGCATCTGTGCCAACTAAGACAAAATCAACCGCTCTGCTGATAGCAGATAACAGCTTACCACCGTTTCTCTCAATCAAATGTTGCGCTTCCAAACGCTTAAGCTTCGGCAATGTACCGGTAATTACAAATTTCTTGCCGCTAAGTATTCCAGCACCGATAACTTCAGCCGGCATAACTAAACCATAATTTATTAATCTTTTAACTAACATAAGATTAGCAGTGTCAGCAAAGTATTCAACTATGCTTTCAGCAACAATGCTGCCACACGATTCAATGCCTTGCATTTCTTCAATAGTTGCCGACATAATATTTTCAATTGACAACATTGTCGCTGCAATCAACCGTGCGGTTTTCTCGCCGACATGACGAATGCCCAGACCATACAATACTTTATGCAAAGGCGCATTTTTACTGGTCACAAGCGCCGCCAAAAGATTATCGACGGATTTTTCACCGAATCGCTCTAATCCTGCTAAATCATTTTTTTGCAAACCATACAAGTCGGCTACATCTCTGATTAATTGATTGTTTATTAATAATTCGACGTTCGCCGGGCCTAATCCTTCAATATTCATTGCATCACGGGATGCAAAATGGATTATTTTTTCTTTAATCTGCGCCGAGCAAAATTTGTTCATGCAGCGAATGGCCGCAACATCATCCAGTTTAATCAGCGCACTTCCACACGCCGGGCAGTTTGACGGGAAAACATAAATTTGCTCGCTACCATCGCGGATATTTTTGCAAACTTCAATTACCTCAGGAATTATTTCTCCGGCTTTGTGAATTAGCACCGTATCATTGATGCGAATATCTTTTTCAGCGATAAATTCACTATTATGCAAAGTAACATTACTGACCGTACTCCCGGATAATAATACCGGCTGCAGTTGCGCAACCGGCGTAATCACTCCGGTTCTCCCGATACTAGAAATAATAGTCAACACTTTTGTTTGCGCTTGTTCCGGCGGAAATTTGTAAGCAACTGCCCAGCGCGGCTCCTTGGCAGTGTTACCGAGAATCGTCTGCCACTTATAATTATTAACCTTTACGACGATTCCGTCAGTGTCATATTCCAAACCATGGCGTTTATCAGCCCATTTACCAACAAAATCAACAACTGCATCAATGTTTTTGCAAACTGCAAAATTCCTGTTAACATTAAACCGCCAGGCAATTAGCATATCCAAAAACTCGTTATGGTTGACAAAACCGGAACTATCGCCGCAAGCATAAAAAAAAGCATCCAACGCTCGCCCGGCGGCCAATTCGCGGTCCAATTGCCGCAATGACCCGGCGGCGGCATTGCGCGGATTAGCAAATGTCGATTCACCGTTTTCTTCACGCTCGTTATTCAAACGCAAAAAACTAGCACGCGACATATACACCTCGCCCCGGATTTCGATTTGCTCCGGAAAATCCGGCAAAGCAATTTCGTGCGGAATGGATTTTATCGTCAAAATATTAGTAGTCACATCCTCGCCAAATTCTCCATCACCACGCGTGGTGGCGCGTGCAAACTTTCCCTGTTCATACAGTAAACTAATCGCCAGCCCATCGATTTTCAGTTCGCAGATATACTCAACCGCATCCTCTTGCAGCGTTTTTTTGATTCGGGCGTCAAAGCTGCGCAGTTCAGCTTCATTGAAAGCATTGCCTAAACTTATCATGGGCGCCAAATGTTTTGCTTTTAAAAACTTTTCACTAAGCGTGCCGCCAACTTTTTGCGTTGGCGAATCCGCCCGCACAAGTTCCGGGTACTTCGCCTCCAGATCAATTAACTCACGCATCAACGCATCATATTCGGCATCAGTAACGGACGGATTATCGGTATGATAATAATTTTGATTATATACAGTAATCAATTTACGCAATTCGGCAACTCTGACGGCGGGCAAAAACATGGTTTCCTCCACTAACAATAACGAATGTATTATATCACACCAGAGCGCTCTTCAATTACCAACTCTCTGTCAAACTTCAACAAAAACGGCAAATAAATTAGCGCATCCAATATTATTAAACCAAGTACCAAAAGAACCGCCCGATAGTCAAGCGTGGACAAAAATGCGCCAATCGGCGCCGGCATTGTCCATGGCAACATACAAAAGGCAGCGCCAACCATATTATAGCTAATACAAAAATAGGCAACAGCAGCGTTTATAACCGGAACAACCAAATAAGGCACCATCAGTCGCGGATTTTGAATTACCGGATAACCAAACGTCACCAGCTCGTTGATATTAAAAGTAACTGAACCAATTGCTCGTTTGGATGCATTTTGCAAATGTTGTGATTTTGTCATTAACCGTGTAAGTATCACCAACCCCAATGTGGCGCCATTACCGCCGATAATTACTGTATAATTCCGAAACGGATCGGTGAAAGCATGCGTCGTAGCCTGACCATTCATTACCAACTCAGCGTTCAAAAGAATAAATACCGTCATAAATGGTTGAATCAAATGCATTGTTGTATTGCAGCCATGTAACCCAATAAACCAAGTCCATTGTGAGAATAATACAATAAGCAATATAAACGGCAAACTACCGACAACATACAAAATTGGATTTACTGCAAGCCACAAACAGCCGATAAAGCTCAAATTAAAACTTGCTTGACAAGTTTCATTTACGATGAAAATCACAATCAACGTCAAACCGGCAATAATTAACCCAACAATCGAGTGCACAACTGCCGGCGGAACACTTTTCGGTAGTTTTACACGTGATCCAGCATTTCCGATAACACGAGCAATTTCCACAACCAAAAACGCAATAATAATTGCCGGTAATACCCCCTGTGCACCGATTAACCCATCCGGGATGATCGCAAACGGCGCATCTTTCATAAACGCTTTTGCCGACAATTTCATCACGACAATAACATTTTCCGGCGCCGCACACAGTACAACCGCCGCTCCGCTAATCAATCCAAGCTGTAGTTTAGGCAACTTGTAATGTTTAGCTAACCGATACCCTACCGCAATCGCCACCCATACTGCGCTTAGACCGACCGTCAAGTAAACCGGCAATAACAGGGTTTGTAGATGCTCTTCGGCAACCAGTTTCCACAGCTCCAAAAAATTCCCCAACACACCATAGTTTGCAAAATCAATCTTCAGTAGCGCCGGATATGCCAACAGTAAAAATAATCCCCCGGTTGCCAAAAATGGAAATATCGCGTCGATACCATTTTTCGCCGCCTTGAGATAGCGATTTTGGCTTAGAAATACGGCAACCGGCACAATAAAACGATTACCAAAACCATTAATAAAACTCATCAATTCTCCGTATCAAAAAAGCGACCGTCATCCGGTCGCTTTTTATTTTGCAATTACACATGCGCATTTTTCAACGAGTATTTTGTTCAAAAGTATGCAACAACTGCAACTCTCGAAAAGTTCGCTCAAAAATGTGCAGTTACAAGGCGCTTCCGCGCATTTCGACGCGCCGCGTACATAACGTACGTAAGCAAGAAAGCACAGGAGCAACACCGTAAATGCGCGTTTTTCAGCGAAACTACTAGTGCTCGCCGAAGCCGGATTCGATAAGTTTCACAATCGCCGCCACCGCCTCGGCTTCGCCTTCACCGTCAGCGCGAATAATGATTTCTTCTCCGGCTTTAATACCAGCGCCCATAATGCTCAAAATACTTTTAGCATTTACCGCTTTACCGGCTTTTACTAATTCCACAGTGCATTTGAAAGTACCTGCTTCTTTAACAACCATAGATGCCGGACGAGCATGAAGTCCTACACTGTTTTTGATTTGAGTAGCTTGTTCTGTCATGATTAATTCCCCTTTATAATATATTTTTATTATTTGAATCGCGGCAAAAACTCTTTATGTGCTTCAATAAGGTCATCTAATACTGCTTTCGCCAGGCTGGAATCACCGACCAGCGGATTGATAGTCATGGCATGCAACGCAGTCGCATAGTTTCCGGTAACCGCTGCCTCAATCGCCAACTCTTCAAAAGCTTTTTGCAGCTGCAGTATTCCGCGCGCACCAATCGGCATTTTGCCAATGGCTAACGGTTTGGCACCGTCGCGTGTTACCACGCAATTACATTCAATAGCTACATTATCCGGCAAGTCACTGATAGTACCGTTGTTGCGGACATTAACGACATGAATATCGCGTTTATCATTGTAAATTGCCGATATTAAATTTACCGCAGCATCAGAATAATGTGCGCCGCCGCGTTTGCTCAGTTGCTCCGGTTTTTCCGACAAATTAGGATCTTTGTAGAGTTCGAACAATTCGTCTTCCACGCCTTTAACCACTTCGGCGCGAACACCTTTGTCGGCAGCCTCTTTTTTGACTTTTTCGAGGGCATCATTTTTCATATAATAGTAACGGTGATAGCCGCAAGGCAACATTTTTAGATCTTTTAGCAAATCAACATTCCACTCGGCCGGTGGCATGTTTTTCATTGTTCCAATAATTTCACCTTTGACTAGTGCATCAAGAACATCAGCCGTAACATCCAAACCGTCTAGCAGAATTTTTCGCCCCCAGACAAAATGGTTCAATCCGGCAAACTCAATATACACGCGGTTCATTTCCACGCCATACATATCCGCAACCATCTGTTTCATGCCAAGCGGCACGTTACACAGACCAAGAACCTTAATGTTGGTATGTTTCAATACTGCTTCAGTAACCATACCGGAAGGATTAGTAAAATTAATCAACCAGGCATTCGGGCAAAGCTCAGCCATATCTTTGCAAATATCCAAAATTACCGGAATAGTCCGGAGTGCCTTTGCAAACCCTCCAGGGCCATTAGTTTCCTGGCCAATCAGATTATATTTCAAAGGAATTTTCTCGTCTTTAATCCGGGCTTCCAATAAGCCAACACGAAACTGTGTTGTCACAAAATCAGCATTTTTTAACGCCTTACGCCGATCATAAGTAAGATGAATCTTAATGCCGGCATTGGCTTTCTTAACCATACGTTTTGCCAACGTGCCGACAATTTCCAGTTTTTCCTTACCGGCCGGAACATCAACTAAAAACAAATCAGTAAGGGGCAATTCTCCGGACAGCTTTTTGTTAATAAATCCCTCAACAATTTCCGGAGTGTAACTGGAACCACCGCCAATTGTTGCGATTTTGAGCCCTTTTGACATTAACATCCTCCACTAACAAAATACGCTAGTATTATACACTGGAACTACCAAAATATCACGAGTTATTTTATTCGCTGATTTCATTTCTCTATTTCGTTTCCGTTTGCTTTTTGATAGAACTGCGGTTCGCCTTCTGTCCAAATACCTGTTTCAAAACGTCCATCGCTGTCCGCTGTTCCCCGCAGCAAAGTGTCGCAGGTACATTGCCATGCAACGTTGCCAAAACGATCAACAGCAACCAAACCACCGTCATCCGGTTGAAGCTTGCCGCGTTCCGGATTAATCACTGCATCAGTTGCATTAAAAATATCATAACCCAGATATTCCATTTTGTTACTGACATCACGGGCAACGTTATAACGAATAAACTCTTCGCCGGTTCCGGTACAGGACACTGCACAAGTACGGTTATCTGCATATGTACCGGCACCAATTATTGGCGTATCACCGACCCGGCCGTATTTTTTCATAAGAATTCCGCCAGTAGATGTTGCCGCAGCCAAATCGCCATTACAATCCAACGCAACCGCACCAACCGTACCTTTTTTTAATTCTGGTAAGCTTTTTGCGGCTTCCTCTTCAGCTAATGCTGCCAAATAACGCTTATAACGGCTCTCGGTATGAAAATAGTCTGGCAGCATTTTTGTAAAACCAAGTTCTTCGGCAAATCGCTCGGCGCCGCCGCATATCAAAAACACATTTTTGGACTGCTCCATTACCGCGCGCGCTAATTTAACCGGATTTGCAACGGTCCGCACCCCGGCGACCGCCCCGCAGGCAAAATTTTTGCCGTTCATTATCGACGCGTCCAGTTCGATCTCGCCAAGACTGTTATAAGTACCACCGCGTCCGGCATTAAAAATCGGATCATTTTCCATAACCATTACTGAGGCTTCTACAGCGTCAACAGCCGACCCGCCTCGTTCCAGAATTTTCTTGCCGGCATTAACAACCTGAGTCATTAATTCATGTAGCGCTTGTTTTTCAACTTCAGACATATTTTTGTCCTGCGAACCGCAACCGCCGTGAACGGCAATGGCAAATTTTTTCATAGCCCCCCCGAAAAACAATTATACGACTACCAGCGGCTAGCCGCTAGCGGCCGGTAGTCGTATATGAAATGTTTATAATTACACTTTGCTTACAGCTGATAGTGTTCAGTAGAAGTAGCCGCGGCCTTTTCATCGGCAACCAGTTTGCGCTCATAAGCCTTGAAAAACGGATAATAAATCGCCGTCATTAAACACAGATTAAACATTGATAACACCAACGCCCGCCAGTCAAAACCAGTTGACAACAGCGCGCCAATCGGCGCCGGCAACGTCCAGGCAACTAAAATATAAGGAACCTGAACCAAACCAAACTTCATACAAACCCAGGTTGTGGTGCCAATAACCAGCGGTCCAAAAACAAACGGTAACATCATAATCGGATTATACATGATCGGTAAACCAAAAGTAACCGGTTCATTAATATTGAAAATTCCCGGAACTATTGACACCTTACCGATATCACGCAGGTAGGTGGATTTTGAAAACATCATCATAACCACTAACCCAAGCGTACAACCGGAACCACCAATCCACACAAACCACTGCAAGCACTGCTCGGGAAACAAATGCGGCGCCGGCAACCCTTTCAACACCGCTGCGCCGTTTTGCTCAATCATCATTGTCCACAATGGCCGGGCAACCGAGCCGACCACTGAGTCACCGTGAATACCGCAAAACCACAATGCGTCAATCAAAAATACTGGTACCAAAGCGCCAATATATGTGCTGCCCGCAACAACCAACGGCTTAAACAATAGCATAATAATAACGCCAAAATCGATATTCACTATATGCCGGAAAAACCAGATTATTGGGATGACAATGCCTACCGGCACCAGTAACGCAAAAGATCTCGCGATTGACTCCGGCACACCATCCGGCATTTTTATCGTTAGATTCCGTTCGCGGCAAAACCGTAACACTTCAACAGCAATTATTGACACAATAATCGCCACAAACATATCGTGCGCGCCCAACCGCTCAAGCGGAAATGCCAACCCCATTTTGTCGCCAAAAGCGGTTAAGTTTTCGCCAACTACACCCAACTTATTGTCGCCAACGATTTTACTAATCTCTGCACCAACATTTACCGGCAATTGTGTCATCATAAACGCGCCAAACGCCATAATTCCGCCGGCCAGAGGATCAATCTTATAAGATTTTGCCAAGTTATAGCCAATACCAAAGGCAACATACAACGAAATTAAGCCAAGTGATATACGATAAGGTAAAATAATCGTCTGTGCATAAGGTTTGATAAATTCTTTCCAGGCGTCAAACGGCAGCGCAATTGCAATCAAAAAAACGGAACCGACAATTACAAATGGCATTGATGCAACAATCCCGTCGCGGACCGCCATAATGTGCCGCTGTGTAGAAATCTTGGTCATCGGTGGCATCAACACTTTTTCGATGAAGGTCATAACGAAATTCATACAGCTCTCTCCTCAGTATAACTTACAACTTCTATCGCCGATTTCTACTTCGCTGCGGCCGCCTTTGCTTCAGCCAACGCCCGCGCTCCGCCCAGCGGTGTATAACATTGAGGCGACATCGCAATTACCGGCACGTTAGCTTCGTTGCCGGCTTTTTGAAAATTTGCCAAACAATGGCGGACTTGCGGTGCTACCAACCCAACATCCCAACCATTTTTAATCTCGTCTTCAAACTCGTAGATGCCTACAGCCTTAACTTTCATTTCCAGTCCCTGTTTGACACCCTCTTGTTCAATTGCACGAATAACCATTGCACTCGACATCCCGCCGGCGCAGACCATTAAAATTTTCATTTAGCTCTCCTTTAATAAATTGACGAAGTCATTATACTACTAATAATCTTATTTTTAAACCACACGAAACGCTAAATATCGACTATTTGTTTTGGTCGGTTAATCCAACCATTTCGTCTAATTTCATTAACAAATCTCTTAAACAGTGTTCCTAATTTTCAAGCGCAATATTCACCGCGCCCAACGCCGCATCGCACTCCAGCGGAATCAACACACCCCGGTCGCCGATTCCGGCGCGGATGGTTTTAAAAATAGCCGGGACGTTATTGACCACACTACCGCAAGTAATAATTTTGACATCGCTTTCCTCAGAGAAGCCGCGAATTAATATTGAATTCACTAAATCACTCAACGCACTACCGGCGGTTTTGATGATTTTTTTTGCGCATTTATCACCACTGTTGGCGCATTGGACAACAGCTTCAGCAAGTTTTGCCAATTCAGCCTTATTATTGGATTGCTGATAAACATAGCCAATCAATTCATCGCGGCTATTCAACCCGGCCGCCGCCGCCAACACCGGCAATAATGCTGTCGGCTGTGATCGGCCTTCTTCAGCCGTTAATGCACAACGGATGGCATTCATTGAAATATCATAGCCACTACCTTCATCACCAATCAAGTGGCCAAAACCGCCGGCGCGAAACTCTTCACCACGAGCATTCACACCGTAGGCGATTGAGCCGGTACCAGAAATTACCACGATTCCGTGTTTTTTGCCGGCTCCGGCGGCCAACGCTATCGCCGCATCGTGATTAAGAATTATTTTACAAGTAATACCGACATCGCGTAACGACTCGCGTACTATTCGCTCGTCTTCCGGGCGGTCAACACCGGCCAATCCGAGCGAAAATACTTCCAAATCTTTCATTTGCGCGCCGGTCAAATGAATCAACTGTTTTGTTATCGAAATAATTACCCGTTTAAACTCATCTACTCCGACTACATGATAATTTGATGCAGTCTCTTGTGCTTTGGCAATAATTTCACCGTCGCTAGTCGCGGCGTAGGCAATTGTCTTTGTACCACCACCATCAATGCCAATAATCCATTTTTTCATCTATCAATTCTCCTTAAATCACTTCAAAATATTTTTCTCGATATAATTTGCTACACCGTCCTCATCATTGGAAAGTGTAACGCAATCAGCAACCGCCAACAACTCCGGCACGGCATTTGCCACCGCCACACCGGTTCCGGCGTTTTTAATCATATCAAAATCATTATACGAATCACCAAACGCCAGAACTTCGCTCATGGTCAATCCATAATAACCCGCCAACCATGTCAATGCCTGTCCTTTTGTGGCGGATTTATCAGTCAGCTCCAAACAAGGTGGTTTGGAAATCGCAATCTCATATTCAGCACCATAGATTTTTCGTAAAAACTCCTGCGCAACATAAATTTCCGGCGCTTCAATAATCAACAATATTTTCTCCGGTTGGAAAATTGCTCTAAAAAATTCAGCGCCGACAATATTTATCCGCACTGCATTTAACTCATCATGCAAATATTTATCGCGATACTTAATTAAAAATTCATTCCAGCTATCTGAATACATTTGATCGTTGTAACAAGCAATTAGCGGCCAGGATTTGCTTTGGGCAAGATCAAGCAGCGTTTGATATTTTTCGATTGACAGCGGCCGATGTAACAACACTTTATCTGACTTTAATTCACGCACCAACGCTCCGTTGGCACAAATTATCACATCTTCAAACTCCATATGACGGATATGATTCATAGCTGATTCAAACATCCGGCCGGTACAAGCCGCCATGATAATACCGCGCTTTTTCACTTCGCGTACAACATTCTCGGTATATTCGGAAATAGTGCCGCCTTTTCCCAATAAAGTATCATCTAAATCCGTTGCAATAAGTTTTACTTTCATGCTCATCCTCACATTTTTTCCGCCACCAAATAACAATCCGGACAACCCACAACATAGTCGCTACCAGCAGTATCCGAATAAACATCGCGTAGTTTCAAACCGCTGTCAGCAAATATCCGCTTTGTTTCGGCCAAAGTATAAACGTAATGATAAATCTGTTTGGTGTGTCGCGCTCCGTCGTCATTAATAAAAGTATAATCGGTAATAAGCATAGATTGGAGCGGATTATAGGAATGCTCCAACAAAACATTTAACCCGGCAACATTATGCCACGTCCGCTCCTCGATATTCAACAACAAACTCTCAGCAATCACGCCGCTATGGACAATGAACGGGCTGTGTTTTTGCAATGATTTACTGACGTTACCAACAAATTTTTTCATAAGCCGAAAGTCGAAATAATTGAAACTATTTCCAAAACAGCAGGCTCCGGCAAATTTTTCAAAAGCCACATATTCCGTCATATCGGCAACCAACGCTGTCAGCTTCGGACTAGACACGGTGTGCTTCAGCTTTGCGATATTTTCTTCCGAGACATCGACGGCAGTGACCGCAAAACCGCGTTCAAGCAGAACTTTTGCCAAACGTCCGCATCCGGAAGGAATATCCAGCAACTCGGCGCCGGCAGGTAAGATACTCGTTAAAAAGTTACATTCCGCCAGCGTCCGCTCAACCGATATTGCTGAATCCCAATATTTATTGGCAGCACCGACGAAAAAATCACGATACCAGTTTTTAGGTGTTTTGGTCATATCGCAATCTTCACACTCCCATATTCAGTGTCTTCCACAATTTGCGTTTCTAAATATCGACCGATGTAAACATCAAGAAAGACTTTTTTCGCCGCCTGCCCGCAAGCCGCAACCGCCAGACCGTCAACCGCGCCGCCAACCACACCGCCCAGCAACGGAACTACACGAATAATCCGTGGCGCTAGTCGTTTAGATAACCGTTCAATCACTTGGCGCAACGCTTTCTCCTGAATCTGGCGCAACGCCAGTTTGTTCAGGGCGCCCACTAATCTGCCGGCTGATGACTTGGCAGTGTTTATCATAAAGCTCTTTATCAAATCCACGGCCCCCTCACCCACCAGACAAGCCATAACAAAAGTTTTCACCCGCTTATCCTGGGGATCGCAACCGCAAATTATTGCAATCGCCGTAATCAACCGTATTTGAACAAACATCACGCTCGCAAGGTTAAGCGGCAAAGTAACTGCCATTACCGCGAATCCGCCGAATCCCGACAAAAAGCCACTGCTAGCACCTAACACTACATGGCTTTTTATCAGCTTGTCAATCCGTTGTTCAACGTTCAGCGGCATTTTATTATATTTTGCCGCGAGTTCGTAAGCCGAATCTGAACCCGGTAACGAGCCATTGACGGTAATGTCATAAACTTTAGCCGCATAATCATGGATTTTGTCTTTATCAATTTTCATTATATCCCCCATAACTTTAATTAAACTCATCAAGCTCAACATCGAGCGCCGGGTATTCACGCCATTCGCTATCGCAGTAATGCCACCATTCACTGTCGATGCTCTCAAAACCCGCACTTTCCATGGCGTCGGTCAGCACTGCCAGATTCTCGCGAATATGCAACGGCAACGTCTCAGCGTGCTTTCTGCCGGCGTTGTAGGTTACATCGTCGAACACCGTCGGCATTTCCAGCTCATTGCCGTCCGTGTCAATTAATGTCAAATCGATAGCGCAACCACGCGAATGCTTGCTGCCGCCAGTCGCCGGATTTGCGATATAATCAGAATCCGGCAATACTTCCCAAAACAGATTGTGTACCGCCACCGGACGATAGGCGTCCCAAATCTTGAACCTAAACCCCAATCGCTCAATGTAATCAGCGGCAATTTTCAATTTGTCCGCAGTTCCGCGCCTGGCAACGGCAATAGCGCAAGGATATAGTACCTTATTTAGAAAATTGTCTGCGGTTGCGTAGCGGATATCGAACGTCAACCTGTTGTCAAATTCATCTAATCGCACCAAATCAAACTTGTCCGGCATTTTTTCGAGCTCCCTAATCTTTCAAATCCGCCAGCGCTGGCGGATTTCGATGAATTTCAAAATTGAACAGCGCTGTCCGAGATTTGCGCTTTTAATATTAATTCGGCAAAACTTGCCGTTTTCCTGCCTGTATTAAACAAAAAGCCCCGTGAAAATCACGGAGCTTGATTTTTTTTTGGCGCGCCCGGCAGGAATCGAACCTGCGCTTTCGGCTCCGGAGGCCGACGCTCTATCCCCTGAGCTACGGGCGCATTGTTACTCTACAACTGAGTTGCACTTGGGACAAGCGCTCTTGTCAAACGGTATTTCAGCGCCGCACATCCGACAATACATAACCGGTTTTTTGGAATCAGCTAATATTTCCGGCTTTGCTTCATCATCTGGAAGCACTTCCGCCTGAACGTCGATGGTGTTGTTGTCCTGTGGTGGTTTAACGCCTTTTTTACCAATAAAGAAATAAGCGGCTACTACCAACAATGACATCGGCAACGGAATTACTATTGTTCCCAACGTCCACATCAATATCCGCATTTGCGGCATCCCGATTTTCTTTGCGTCATTATATATCCAATAAGCGATCGCCAATTGAATCACTAAAACTAAAATACTACTCATATACCCTCGATTAAACATTTTTAGCTACACGCCAGAGTACATTATAACAGACCTGTCAACTTGGTGCGGATATTAGTTTTAGCCGATTTGTTTATAGAAACTCTCACCATCCGGTAATTTCGGCAATGCAAAATTTTCAATAATGGTCGCAGCAATATCCGCAAACGATCTACGGGTGCCAAGATCAACCAGACCGATATGTTTGTGATATACCAGCAACGGTACGTATTCACGAGTATGATCAGTACCCGGGAAAGTCGGATCACAACCATGATCTGCGGTAATGAACAACAAGTCTTTATCGGTCATAGCAGCTTTAATAGTATCTAGTTTACCGTCAAACCACTCCAGTTCATTTGCATATTTTGCCGCATCGCGGCGATGTCCGTACAACATATCAAAATCAACCAGATTCACAAACAGCAAACCTTTTTCATTTTGCTTTTGTTTCATGAAATCCAGCATTACTTCAACGCCGTGTGCATTGCCTTTAGTAGATTTGGTTTCGCTAACACCGACACCGTCAAAAATGTCGAAGATTTTACCCACGCCAACGGTCATATATCCGGCATCCTGTAATTCATCCAAAACAGTTCGTTTTGGTGGACGCAAACTGTAGTCGTGGCGGTTGGAAGTACGGGTATAAGCGCCATTTCCGCCGGTAAACGGACGAGCGATTATCCGGCCACAGGCATGTTTGCCAACCATGACTTTATCACGGGCAATTTTACACAATTCGTATAACCGCGGCAACGGAATAACATCTTCGTGAGCGGCAATTTGAAATACACTGTCAGCCGAAGTATATACTATCGGATAGCCAGTGCGTACATGCTCATCACCAAGCTCGTTAATGATTTCTGTACCAGATGCCGCCTTGTTGCCAAGAATGCCTTTTTCGCCGGTCTCACGCAAAAATGCTTCGAGTACATCAGCCGGAAAACCATTATCGGTGTAATACGGAAACGGTAGTTCCATCGGCGAACCAGCTATTTCCCAATGCCCACCGGTAGTATCTTTGCACGGCGATATTTCCGCCATCTTGCCGTAAGCGCCGACCGTTGCTTTGTTTGGGTCAACCCCGGCTATTTCAGCAACTCGGCCCAAACCCATTTTTTCCATATTGGGAACATGGATTCCGCCAACCGCTTTAGCTAAATTTGGAATGGTGCTTGCGCCAACATCGCCATAATCAGCCGCATCCGGCATTGCGCCTACACCGGCGCTGTCCAATACTACAATAATTGCTCTGTCAAACATAGGTTACCTCCATTAAGTTTTGTAGTAGTATATTTCGACGCGATTTGCAAAACTTCCTGCCGGTAAGCGATTTTATTTACAGTTTTTCCAGCTTGACTTTATCAACACTTACGCCCGCGGATGAGCGTTTTTATAAATTTCCCGTAATCGCTTGCGTGAAACGAAAGTGTATATTTGCGTCGATGAGATGTCCACATGTCCGAGCAATTCCTGCACAATCCGCAAATCAGCTCCGGCATCAAGCAAATGAGTAGCAAACGAATGGCGAAAAGTATGCGGCGTGATTATTTTATCAATCCCGGCAGCTGCAGCGTGAGCCTTGAGGATTTTCCAAAATCCCTGCCGCGTCATCCGTGTACCGCGGGCACTTAAAAATAACGCATCGGTGGCTTGGGTTTTGTGAAAACTGCAACGCGCCTCAGCAAGATATTTTTTCAACCATTTTAACGCGATACCGCCAACTGGCACGATGCGTTCCTTGGCACCTTTGCCAAACACCCGCACAAAGCGCATATCGTAATTTATCGCGGAGCAGTCGATACCAATTAATTCTGATACCCTGATTCCAGTGGCATACAACGTCTCCAACATTGCCCGGTCGCGTATACCATAGGCATCAGAGGTATCAATAGCTTTTAATATTTGTTCGACATCGCCTATTGCAATCGCTTTAGGTAACCGCTTGATTCCTCTGGGCGTTTCGAAAATTTCTGACGGATCGCTTTCAATATGTCGTTCAAAAAACAAAAACTTGCAAAAAGATTTTATCGCCGCCAAATGCCGTGAAATAGTCGAAACCGCCATCCCTTTGGTCTGTAATTCGTTGAGATAACGAAAAATCGCCTGCTTGTTGAGCGAAATCAAAGTATCGCTGTCTAATGTAGCAACAAAATCAGTCAAGTCAAACCGATAAGAAACGACGGTATTTTCCGCTAAGCCACGCTCAACATTCAAATAATCAAGAAACATTTCAATATAGCCCTGCAAAATTCGCCGGTTGACTGCTTCTGTCACTCCATTATTCCTATCAGCATCAACGCCACCAGCGATTTAGCGTCTGATAATTCACCGCTCTTAATCAGCTCCCGCAATTTGCTGCGCGACAATATCTCCACATTGACAAATTCGTCTTCATCCAAACATTGTTTTTTGAAATGCAAGTTTTCCGCAATATACAGATGAATCAATTCATCAGAAAATCCCGGGGTGGTGTGAATGGCGATAAGTTTGCGCACGCTGCCGGTATAACCGGTCTCTTCTTCTAATTCACGCAGCGCGCATTGCTCCGGCTGTTCACCGCAATCAAGTTTTCCGGCAGGTATTTCCAAAATAGCCTTACAAATCGGATAACGGAATTGCCGCACCATAACAATGTCGCCATTAGGCAACACCGGTACAACCGCTACCGCGCCGGGATGGCGCACAATCTCGCGTTTGGCACAATTGCCGTTTGGCAATTCAACGTCATCGTGTTGCAGTGTTAGAATTTTCCCCTCAAACAACGTTTCCCCATTTAATCGTTTTTCTTCAAGTACCATGGTCGCTCCTTATTTGATATAGTTAAAATGCCTTCGTAAATAATAAACCGGATAATCAACCGCAATCACATCATCACGCAACCATTCCGGCAACACGACAAACTTTAACGGTAATTTTGTTTCAGCTGCCGCTGATGCAATTTCCGCCAGCCCGGCAAGTGCAATTTTACAATCAGTTGATTCTGCCAAATTACAGTTACAAACAATTCCGGTGATTTTCAATCCGGTTCGAGTTTCCAGTGATTTTTTTTCATCAACTATTTCAGCAGTGGTTTTGGAAAATGGCCGGTAGATATTTACCACCAGCAACACATCCGTTGACCGGGTATTAAGCAAATCAGAATACTGACCGATAGTTACTGCCGAATCGCCGCCGCCGACATCGAAGACCGCAGAACTTTCGCCATAAATAACTTGCGGAATCATCTGTGGCAAAACACGCAATTCCAAATGATCAAAACATTGCGGTGAACCAACAACTGCAACCCCATGTTTGATCAGTAACTCTCGAAAATCGCGACTGCTGTTCATCGGTTTGGCAATGTCCAAATCAACCAGCGTTCGCTGTTCGCGGATCGCCGCGTTTACGGCCAACTCCGACTTGCCGCTGCCAAATTCGCCGACCAGCACGATAAATTTTCTGTCGGACAATGTTTTTATTTCATTCATATTTCATTCTTTCTACACTATCAATATGCTTTTTTTAATATTCCTGCGCCGGCTCTTCCCCGCGCAACACCCGTAACGCACCTTCAGTCAGCGACTGCATTTCATCTTCACCGGGAAACAGCAATATTGGAGCAATCCAATTTACCCGTTCGCCGATCAGCGAAGTTAAATAAGCAGAATGTGCCAAACCGCCAGTCAAAACTATCGCATTAACTGCACCAAAAAGCACCGTTGCCAGAGCCCCGACTTGCTTGGCAATATTATAGGCCATCGCATTCATAATCAATTCGGCTTTTTTGTCACCCTCATTAATACGATGAAGTATTTCTTTGCCATCACTAGTACCAAGATGCGCCACTAACCCGGCGGTTCCAACCAGCTTTTTTTTCAGTTGGGGAACCGAAAATTTACCACTCATACACATTTTCATAAATTCCTGCATCGGCAAACCACCGGCGCGTTCCGGAGAAAAAGCTCCTTCGTCGTTTGGATTGGAAATATCAATCATTTTGCCGCCCTTACTTGCGGCAAGCGACACCCCGCCACCCAAATGCACCAATACCAGATTTGTGTCAGCTACCGCTCTTTTCAATTCTGCCGTCGCGCGTAACGCCGCCGCACGCAAATTTAGCGCATGCACTAAACTTCGTCGGCTAATTTCCGGCAGACCGGTAATCCGCGCCACGGCTTCCAATTCGTCAACACAGACCGGATCAACGATGAATGCTGGTATTCCGACTGTATCGGCGATGCCACGCGCCAGCAACCCGCCAAGATTAGACGCATGTTCACCTTGAACGCCAATTTTCAAATCGGCACACATCGCATCATTAACACGATAAGTGCCGCTCGCCAGCGGCTTTATCAAACCACCCCGTCCGACTACCGCATCCAGCTCGTTAATTTCGACTGCGTTGTTCGCGAGCGTCCGCAAAATAAGTTGCCGCCGGTATTCATATTGATCAGTGATTTTTTCATATTTCTTCAATTCATCGGTACTATGTCGCACCGTCTCGACAAAAACCGGTTGAGCATCGATGAAAAAAGCAATTTTAGTGGAAGTCGAACCAGGATTGATAGACAAAATCCGATACTGTTTTTGCACAATGCTACTCCTTTATTTTTGATTTATTTAATCGCAACGAAAGGTTTTGTTCGTAACCATTGTCCGTAGGCACGTAATATTTTTTTCCAACCATTTCATCCGGAAGATACTGCTGCTCCACCCAATTGCCGGGAAAAGCGTGCGGATAAAGATATTTGCGTTTTCCAGCGGTTAGTTGCGGATCATAGTGGTTACGCAAATAAACCGGCACCAGATAGACAGGCATACCTTCCACATCTTTTATGGCATCATCTACCGCACAATAAGCAGCATTAGACTTCGGCGCACAGGCAATATAGATTGCCGCTTGTGACAAAATTATTCGTGCTTCGGGCATGCCGATGTTTTTGATCGCAAGCAAAGCATTGGTAGCGACAACCAACGCCATTGGATCGGCATTGCCAACATCTTCACTCGCAGCTACAACTATCCGCCTGGCAATGAATTCCGGATCTTCACCGGCACTTAGCAACCGCGCCATATAGTGCGATACAGCCTGTGGATCCGAACCGCGCATGCTTTTAATAAATGCAGACACAATGTCGCTGCGGTTATTATTATCCGGGTCGTAACCGCGCCGGATTTCACCGGTTAACTCACGTACGATTTCGGCGGAAATTTGTTTTTCTTCTTGCAATGCCGCCATAAATACCGCTTGCTCGAGAACATTCAACGCCACACGGGCATCACCAGCTGCAAGCATTGCAATAAGTGTTTCGGCTTCACCGGCAATGCTGACCGCCCACACCCCCATTCCACGTTCATTATCAACGATGGCATCACGCATCAAACTAATCAAATCAGCTTCGCCAAGTGCATTCAACCGGATAGCGCGCATCCGTGACAGCAACGGTGGATTAACTTCAGTGTAGGGGTTTTCCGTGGTCGCGCCGATCAGCGTAATCGCGCCGCTTTCAACATGCGGCAACAACGAATCCTGCTGCAGTTTGTTGAAGCGATGAATCTCGTCAATAAAAACTATCGTTTTGATATTCTGATCACGCAAGCGGCGATAGGCCTCTTCCGCCAGCCGTTTAACATCAGCCGTTCCGGCGGCCACCGCGTTTAGTTTCTCAAAATGCGACTTGGTGCCATTGGCGATAATATGCGCTAAAGTTGTTTTACCGCAACCGGGCGGACCAAAAAACAACAACGACGGAACATTGTCGCTATTGATAAGCTTGCGCAAAAAGGCATTATCGCCGGTTATGCTTTTCTGACCAAAAAACTCATTCAACGTTCGTGGCCGCATTCGTGCTGCCAGCGGCGCTGCTTTAGCTAAGTTTTCTCGTTCCTGTTCACTAAACAAACTCATCGCTTATTCCTTCTTGAACAATTCATCAATAACAGCTAATACGGCATCAACCTGCTGGTCATTAATATCATTATGCAGCACGAACCGCACCGCTGTTTTCGAAAAAGCACTTGCCAAAACACCGTGTGCACGAAGTGCATCGACACATTCATCAGCAGTTGCATAAAACGGCCGCGGATCGAATAACAAAATATTAGTCTGCACTTTAGCGAGGTTAATAAAAACACCGTTTGCAGCAAGTTTATCAGCCACAATTTTAGCATTGGCGTGATCAATTGCCAGCCGCGCCGACATTTTCCCCAAAGCGATAATACCGGCTGCCGCCAAAATTCCAGCTTGGCGCATCCCGCCACCCAACAATTTGCGCATTTGCCGGGCACGGCTGATGAATTCGGCGCTTCCGGCTAAAATCGATCCAACCGGCGCACATAAGCCTTTAGATAAACAAAACATAACACTATCGCAATGTGCTGCTAAAACCGATGCATCAAGCTTGAGATATGCTGCAGCATTAAAAATTCGCGCTCCGTCGCAATGAATCCGGATATTGTGCTTTTGGGCAACCGCGGCCAATTCGTCGAGCTGCGCCATCGAATAACAAGTTCCACCGCCGCGATTATGACTGTTTTCAATCCACAACAGACTGGTACGCGGCATATGCATATCAACCTTGCGAATAGCCTCTTCGAAATCGAGCGGATTTATCTGCCCGTCACAATGCTCAAGCGTACGTAATTGACAACCGGCAAGTGCTGCCGCTCCGGCATTTTCATAGAAAAAAATGTGTGCGTCTTTATCGCAAACCACTTCGTCACCGCGTCGCGTGTGGGTCAACAACGCAATTTGGTTGCCCATAGTTCCGCTCGGCACAAACAATGCTGCTTCCTTGCCAATAACCGCTGCAGCATAATGCTCCAATTCATTGATAGTCGGATCCTCGCCATAAACATCGTCACCAACCGGCGCTATCGCCATTGCAGCACGCATCTCGTCAGTCGGCTGAGTAACAGTATCACTACGTAAATCAATTTTTAGCATCATTCCTCACAATTCGTTTAAGTTTTCCGGTTTCGCCAGCTATCAACCTGGTTCTGCAATAACTGCAAAAATTCATCTAAACCATTGGCTTTTAAGTCAATAATCAGCGCTGCTACCGCTTGATCAACATCCAGTGCTCCGCTGCGAAGGCCGTTCTGATATTTTGATACCGCATTAACCAAACCCGGCAACAAACGTTTCAATGGTTGGACATCAACGACAAAACCGGCGAGCGGCGAAACAGAAGCACTGGTATCATATTCCTGAACCGCCTGCCATTTATTCAGCGGTTGTGTTTCCGGCACATAATCTAAAAAAGCGTTCCCAAAAGCGGTCTCTTCAATTAGATAATTTCCGTGATCAGTCAAAAAGTGAATATGGCCATCGGCTGTTTTTTCATAATGCCGATTTTCAATACCAAACGTCAATAAATTTTTTAAGTATTCATCGGCATAAAGCAACTCAATCAAACGCAATGCCCGCGTCGGATGGGCGCTGGTAGCTGAAATAACCAGCGCCGACGCATTTACGTTCAAAGCAGTAATGCGTTGATTAGCCGTTAGTGGAATAATGTTGGCTTTATTGAACTTCGTCTTTGTAAATCTGTCCAGATAGGACAACGATTCGATCAGCGAAAACGCATTGTTGGCCGCAAAAACATTTTGGCTTTCAGCGGCATTCATGTCTTTGACATAATACTGTTTTTGTGCGGCAACACGAATTGTTTTCAATAGCGCAATATAATTCGGATCTTCAAATTGATTAATTATCCTGCAAGTTTTATCGTCGAATTTAACCGCCGCCGGAAAATAGCCATCTACAACATAGTCAAGATTTGCAGCACGTGTCAATTCACCAAGATTGGTTATCACAACAATACCGGGATCTTCCGTGTGAGCGCGCGCAAAGGTCTTCATCAGCTCATTGGAATTAGTTATCGGCGCTCTGGTAACCAGCGTCAATTGGTGAGCCAATCCATAATTTGCCGGAATAGCATAGCACTCGCCATTAATTTGCGCTGCCGACCAGGCAATCGGATTGATTATTTGTTTAAGCGCGGGTGTATTTTTTTTTAGCAATTCATTAAGCGGGGAAATATAACCAACGCCAGCAGCCACACGGTAATCGAACATATTCGGCAGGCTGTTGGCGATGTCGTATTTATCCCCGGCAGTAGTAATTGTCGTCAACTTGGTATCATATTCCTTATCACCGACGAAAACAATTTTCAGCGTGCAATTGAGTTTATTTTTTAAATATTCATTGGCTGTTGAAAGAACTACATCCATATCTGCCGGACGCTGGCCGTTAGTATACCAGACTAGTTCGACAAATTCATCGGGGTTGTCTTTATCATCTGGCAATCCGGATACGCCGCAGCCGGAAGTCACAGCAATAAAAACAATAATTATCATCGACACAATTTGTTTTTTCATCAGCACAAAATCTTTCTGACATAATGTCTGCCACTAATCTCGATGCCTAATTTAAATTGTCCCAAAAAACGCGTTCGTGCTTATCCGGATCATGCTTTAGTTCACATTTTTCATCAATTAGCATAGTTGCATAGTTGGTATCGTCAAACAATTCCCAATTGATAGTTGTTCCGGTAGCCGGTGTCCCTGTCTTAATAAACGCCGCCCAGGCGTTGTGCATCGCATTCACGACTGTTTGTGGTGGTTTGCGATATTCACGATCCGGTTTAACATCAGCATCGTAACGTCCAAATACAAATGGTGATTCACTACCATGCAAAGCACCGTCTTTTCCGCCCCAATCAAAACGATAATAATACACCGGCGCATATTTGCTCTGCGCAATTGCCATATGCAACTGCGGTAACAAAAACACCCCGGCAGTTGCCGCCTTGAACAGCCTGTCTGGTTTGGACAGAAATTTGTAGTTGCGATTATAAAAGTCGGCCACAACATCATCAATCCGGCCAAAATATTCACTTACATCTTGAGGTACAATCCATTTAAATATTCTAAAACTTAAAATCTTCGTTATTCGAGAAATATGCTTAAACCCATTCATCTCATCTTTGGCAGTTCCGGTCAAAAACTTCACGCCTTTTGCCGCGCCATGTTCTAAAGCTAAAAAAGGTTCCTCTGGTATCACGACATTGTCACGAACCGGCGCAAATGCTGTTTCTTTGGCAGTAAACCCATATTTTTTCAAAGTCCGTGAATAAGCTTTGAAGAGTTTTTCGTGCGGTAACGCACGCATTTCGGACAAATTAGCAACCCCGGTATATTTCATAAAAGTTTGGGCAACTGCATTGGCTTTTTCCACACTTTTAGTTAAACGCAATGAGCCACTTTGGGCAATTGCTTTATTAAACAAGCCTTTCGCCTGTTCGACAACCATCAACGCCGCTACAGAACCGCCACCAGCCGAGCAACCCAGGATTGTAACTTCATCAGGATTTCCGCCAAATGCCGCAATATTTTTTTTCACCCAGCGCAGTGCGGCAATTTGGTCCAAAATACCAATACAGCCACTGCCTTGGCAACTTTTATCAATATCATCGAGATACAGAAAACCGTATGGTCCCAGGCGATAGTTAATCGTAACAAAAATCATCCCCTGCTCGACAAAATTTCTTCCGTCTTCATCTTCATTCGCACCGGTGCCAATAGTGTAACCGCCGCCATGAATATGTACAGCAACCGGCAAACTTCCGCAGGCGTTCCGCGACGCGCGTATGTTTAAGTATAAACAGTCCTCAGACTGCGTGTCTTCCTCGATTTCAATCCAGGTGCTTTTCGGCTGCGGACAAGTGCCGCCGTATTTATCAGCAAAAAAAACATCACGAAAAACCGGCATTTCAACCGGATTTCGCCAGCGCAAATCACCAACAGGCGGCTTTGCGTAAGGAATACCTAAAAACAATGCCTGGTTATTTTCATAAAACCCGGCAATTTTTCCGCAAGGCGCTTCCAAAAATGGACGAAATTTATTCATATCTACCTCCCGCGCAGTGTTTTCACCGCAATTTCATATAAAGTTTCCAACCCGTCACGATTTTCCCCGCTGTGAAATTCCGGCCGCCAGGAAAAATCCGCCAGCGAGTCACTTACGCAGAAAAAAGCCCCCAATTCAACACTGTGGTATTTTGCGACAACAAATAACGCCGAGGCTTCCATTTCCACAGTTTTCACGCCTTCTACCTGATAGCGTTTTACTTCATCAAACGTCTCACGATACAATGCATCAACTGTCCACGAAGTGCCACGCGTGTATTCATGCCCCATTTGTTCCAAGGTATTGGCGATTTGCGCCGTGATGACTTTGGATGGATAGGCGTATTTTGCACTCGCCAGATAGTGATGCGATGTTCCTTCATCACGAATGGCACGCTCACACAATACGATGTCTCCAATCGCCAATTCATGTTGCAACGCGCCAGCCTCGCCGATTGACAAAAATTGTTTGACTCCGAATGCAATCATTTCTTCGAGTTTCGCTATTGCAACCGGTGCACCGATTCCAAAACCACCAACAACGGCAATGTCCCCTTCAACATCCAGTAACAGCATTTCGCCTGCCGGGGTGCTCACCCTGCGTTTGGTATGAATCTCCATAATGTATTTGTAAAGTCGGTTGCTATAGCAGATGATTACCGACTGAGGAGCAATTACCAAATCAAATTTGTGCAGTTTTTTAACATAATCAATATATTGCCGGGCAGTCACAACCGAACTGCAACCTTGTTTGTTTTTGAAATTTGGATATAACATTAACTTACTCCTGTAGCCCGTAGACTAAACATCTGCTTCATAAATTGGGTAGTATTGTTTAATAATATCAGCATAGCACTCAATAAATACTTCTACCAATATTGGATCAAATTGCTCGCCACTCAGATCAGCAATGATGTTTTTGCTTGTTTCGGAATTATAGGCCGGTTTATAACAGCGCGACGATATCAAAGCATCGAATACGTCGGCAATCGCGGTTATTCGTGCTGACAGTGGAATTTCCACGCCGCCAATTCCTCTTGGATAACCTTTACCACTCCACCTTTCATGATGACAGCGCGCGATTTCGCAAGCCATTTTCAAAAACTCATTTGCAGGATATTTTTCGGACATTTCCTGCAAGGCATTCGCACCAAGTACTGTATGTTTTTTTATCATTTCAAACTCTTCAGCAGTTAGATCAGCGCTTTTGTTTAATATCGCATCGCTGACACCTACTTTGCCAATATCATGTAATGTCGCTGCTACTTCAATCGCTGAAATAAATTTATCGTCAATCAACGCCGAATATTCTGGACGCAAACGCGCCATACCGGCAATTAGTTTGCAGGTTCGGGAAATTCTCGCGAGGTGAATACCCGTATCATTATCACGGCATTCGGCTAATTTTGCCAACGAATATATTGTACCGATCTGGGCTTCGTTTAATTGTTGTTCGATTTTTTTGTGTTCTTCGAGCTCGGTCAACAAATTCTTGTACAACACCCCAACTTCGTTAATAGTTTGATTGAATGCTTTCGCCATATCATTGAGTTCATCCTCGCCACTCAGTTCAAGCCGTTTGACATTGAACCGCAGTTGATTTACATCAAACCGCTGAAGAAAGTCGGCAATAATATTGAATTTTCCAAACAAAACCCGTCGTGCAATAATAAAGTGTAACAATACCACTGTAAGCACACACGTCAGCAATATTAATACAAACATCTCCATTTTGCCTTTGGCTTTTCCTTCTACCATAACCGTAGTTTTCACATACAGCGGTTGTTTTCCTAAAGTCCGCACAACAAAAAATCCGCTCTCGTTTTCTGACTGGGGGTCCGGATAATATTTAAACAACTGAACGGAGTTTGAAATCTTTGTTCGCAACCATTGAGGAGGGTCATCAGAAAATTCAAGTTTCACATCGTGGATATAGTTTTTTTTAAGTAAATCCGCCAAAAATTTATCATTTATTTCTTTACCAAACAATACATGGCCGCTAAACTCGCCTTTGCCGTTATTTGGCATAACCTTTGTTGCAGCAACCAGTATTGGATTCTTTCCACACATAACAACCGTAGTGAATGCACCCCCAGTATTAGATTTCTCTAATTGTAATTGTTGCAAAACACCATCCTTGGCAAACACCGAGCTTAGTTTGCCATCGTCTACCAGTGAACGTTCACGGCTACTGTCAGCAAAAGATGTCAGTAATTTATTACCATCTTTGTCATACAATAACATTAAATCAACACCCATTTTTGACAACGATAGTGCATTTGTCTGGCCATATTGCTCAGCAAATTCCGGTTTTACTCCATTGACAAAAGCGTAAGCGTCATCCCAAAATCCCCAATCGTTAGTAAGTGTCAACAATATATTACAGTTCTGATCAAAGGCAGCCGCAATTCTGGCTATTCGCTCGCGATTTTCACCTTGTTCGCGAGCAATATAATCTTCCAGCCAAAAAGCATTGCCAAAATATAACAAAACAACAGTAAATCCCGTCAACAAAACGATTTGAGTGATTGCTAAACTAGTTTTGATTTTCATAATTCACTCTTTAAACAAAAATCCCCCACACATGCCGTAACGCGCCCGAGTTTTCGAACCTGTTCTCACAGGTGGGCGCCTCTCGCCTCCGTTTGCCGTTTCCCGCTGCTGGGCGGTCCTACATGCCAGGAATTGAAGTACGGTTCCCTTAACTCAATTTGTTGGTTCAAAACAAATGACACTACACGCACACAGTAGGGTTAGAAAAATTGTAACACACTACGTTTTTTTTTCAAGTGCTCACAAAAAATATATCAGCAGTTTCATTTTTTGAAGTTGGAAAAACATTGACAAAGCTCGATGATTAAAAGATACTAAATATAGTACGTTTTATCAACAAACAGCGTCGGTGCAGGAGTTTGTTATGAAAATTAAAGTTCTGTTTATTTTTTTGACGCTTTTGGGGATGTTGACAATCACCGCAACTGGTTTTGCCGACAATTTTACCGTGTCCACCGAATTCAAAAACATCCAAGATATTTGGACAGAAGAATATAGCGCCGAATTCCCGGTTGACGAAACTACCACGGCTCAACCTGCACTAACCTCATTGGCAGATTTACGCTACGAGTTTTCAGCACTTGATCAGCAAACGATATTTACAGCATTGCTTGCCATTAATTCACAAGCCGGCAATTTGAAAACCGCAAAATTGCTGGCAGATTGTGGTTTTAAAAACGAAACCAGCGATGACAATTTCATAAACATCTATTCAAGATCTACCAGTAAACAACTCCAATTATACGTTGTTTTTCAAAATCTTTTGCCGCAAAACCTCGCCCGATTCGCGGCTGATTGTGGAACGCCGGTACGTTATATGGATTTTGACGATGCCGTCCATAATTATTTTTCGGCAGTCGCCGAGCCGGCTATGCAGAAAAATAAGCTTTATAACATATGCCAAGCAGCCAAAGCTGATATCAACGTGCAGATCACCTTTTGCGGTACAGAATTTGGTGGTGGTTTTGCGCTAATTGCCGGAGCAATAGCCAGCAGAAACTTTGGCATACTGCCACAACAACTGAACGTCATTCAATTTTCCGCCCCTTCAATTGCCGGCAAGGGCTTTGCCGATTCAATCAAAGGCAAGCTAAACGTAATTAATTTTATTCGTCCAAATGATCCGCTGGCGCTTACTCTGAATTCAATCGATTTTTACCCGGTTGGTAACGTGGTAACTGTTCCTTGCCAATACGCTAATGTTTTAGATAATTCCAGACTGTACCAAACAGTCCTAAACAATGTCTGTGCAAATTTTATAACCGATGTCTGGAACACCGAATATCCGCAGGCAGCATTTGATGCAACAATCATTCCATTGGCGGATATAATTCCGCCGCCCAAAGCAAACCTAACCAATATCAACAGTCAGCAGTATTTGTTTTTAGGCGGATTAACCGTCGGAGCAGCCTTAGCGGCTTATAACGATAACTATTTGCCATTTGCTAATCATCTTACCAAACATGATTTCAACCTTACGCGTTTTAACGGCAAAGGCATTTATCAAACACCAACATCAGCAACGCCGGTCGCAACTTTTTCGGTAGTATACAGTAAACGGTTGGACACCGACGGCAAGCATTACTACATCATCGGTATTGGCGTAAGCTCTTTAGATTTTTTGAAACGACTGGATAAAGATTTTATCGTGGAATCACCTGCCTTTGGCAAGATGTTGAAACCGGTCGCCGATGACTTGAACCAGTTGCTAAAAGACCCCGCTTTCAGCAGTTTTGTTGAACAATTAAAAGCCGACAAAGACAGCCGCGTGCTCCTTGCTGGTTTTGGTGCCGGCGGTAGCTATGCTGCATACCTTGCGGCGCTAATCGCCAGTGACCAAAAAGTTGAGGCCGGACATATTCGTTTGCTTACCACTGGCGATTGGGCCGCGATTAGTCCGGAAATGCAAACTTTATTGACGCAAAAAGTTAAAGCTTATCAAGTCACTAATTATCGGGACGTAATACCGCAGTTAGGCGAATTTGCTTCTAACACAACTGTTTTGCAATTGCCGCTGTTCATGCCGCAAAACGGCGATTTAGTATCACTCCCCCCTGGCTATATTGCCAATTACACCCTTGCCGAACACAGTTATAAAAAATACTTCGGTATAATATTAAAGAACAGCCATGATTACATTCACCGCTGGAACGAGGAAATTTGGCTGCGTCAACAAGCAAAACTCGACAATGAGATTAAACAAACTGAAATTAAATCCAATGATCGGATGATCTGTGTAACCGGACCCTGTGATCCGTGGTAGAAGGAGAAATCCATGGCAATAAAATTATCTTGGTATAAGGATTATCGCTGGACGATTATCATCATCATGCTCATTGGTTCGATTATGAATTACCTCGATCGCGTAAACCTGAGTATGGCCAACACCACTATTGCCGGAGAATTCGGCTTTAATTCGGTGCAAATGGGTTGGTTGCTGTCGGCATTTGCCATTTCATACATGTGGACCAATTTACCGATGGGTTGGCTGGTCGACAAATGGGGTTTAGGTAGAATTTTTTTGTGGTCAACATTAGCTTGGTCGGTTGCCACAGTCGCCGGCGGTTTTATCCAGGGGTTTATGTCGATGTTTCTTATCCGCATACTATTGGGTATCGCCGAAGCGCCATTTTTTATTTGTGCAGGCAAAGTTACCCAATTATACTTTGCCGATAAAGAACGTGGATTAGCTTCGTCCGTAGTGAACATGGGTCCGAAAATCGCTAACGGGTTCGCGCCGCCCTTAATCACCTATATGATGTTGTTTATGGGTTGGCGCGGCATGTTCATCGCACTCGGACTTTTTGGTATCGTCATCGCAGTTTTGTGGCTAATATACTATCGCGGCGACAACTACAAACCGCCGCACGCACCGATTTTTAAAACAGCAAGTCTTGTGCGAAATTTCAGTTTTAATAAACTACTATGGCATCCGACGACTATTTGGCTCAATCTCGGTAACATCGGCACCAGCTATGTATTTTGGCTATATTTCACCTGGTTGCCAACCTATCTGACTAAAGACCGCGGTATGTCATTAACCACTGCTGGTTGGATTGCCGCAATCCCATTTTTGGCGGGTGTTCTGGCTGTGCCAATCGGCGGCTGGATATCCGATAAATTAATTAAACGCGGTATGTCTACAATTAAGGCACGCCTCGTACCAACTGTCGGTGGTTCACTTTTGGCTGCTGTTGCGGTAATTCCGGTAAACTATGTTTCCAGCACAACAATTGCAGTGGCACTTATTACTATCAGCTTGTTCGCCGGAGCGTTGCGGGTCGGAGTGCTCTGGGCATTAGTCGGCGACATTTCGCCACGTGAAGCGGTCGGAACAATAGGCGGAATTCAAAACTCAGCCAGTTTCATCGGCGGAGCGCTAGCGCCGCTTGGCACCGGTTATATTATTGCCTTTACCGGTTCCTATGACTTTGTCTTCGTCATCAGCGGTATACTCTGCGCGATTAGCGCAATATGCTACGCGATGATCAAGCGCCCAATTGCTGCTGACGAGATCATCAAATCAGCCTCGACAACAGCTTAACAACCGAATAAGTCCCTTATTTTATTCAACTGCCTCTTGACTCATAAAATCAGCTATGCTATTATATCAAGGCTGTTACCTGCGGTCGTGGCGGAACGGCAGACGCGCTAGCCTCAGGAGCTAGTGAGGGCAACCTCGTGATGGTTCAAATCCATTCGACCGCACCAAATTTGGCATTTTACCCGCGGTTGTGGCGGAACGGCAGACGCACCATCTTGAGGGGGTGGCGCCGAAAGGTGTATGGGTTCAAATCCCATCAACCGCACCATAATTATTTAAACCGACATCATTACGATGTCGGTTTTTTTTATAAACGAACAAAAATCAAATAATATGAGGAATATTTAATCATAAATATCCATAATTTAATTATTATGAGTTATAATTAGGTGCAGGACAATGTTTCTGTGACAATTGTCGTTTTATTTAGGCTGTTATTGTTTCTGTAATCAATTAATCTAATCCGCGTCTGTATTATATATGTAATAATAACGGAGGCTTTATGAAAAGGTTAATAATAGTTGCGATGGTTCTTTTTCTGACTTTTTCCTCAATGTGTTGTAGCAAAAACGACCAAGCGTCGCAAAAAAAAGCTACAGAACAAGTAATTAGTCAAAACAACGCGAAAATTAATCAATCCGTAAAAGAGTTTTCCGAAAAATATGATGCTGTTGAATTAACTGATAACGAAGATTGTCTCCAAATCGGTAAAGTGCTGGTTCTAGATGATATATTAGTTTACAAAACGGTAGGCGATATTATTATTGGTTTTGCCAAAGCAACTGGCTATCGTGGCAGATATAAGTTTTTGATGAAAACTGACAAAAATCAACTATATGCAATTAAACACGTAAAAACAAGCCAGACTATCGTTTATGTTGTCAAAGTTAATAATCATAAATATTCGAGTGAAAATGAAATAGAAATTGCGCCACCAGTAATTAATTCAGAGTTAATTGATTATAAGATTATTGATTTAATACCGCTTCCTTGAAATAACAAATGTTCTTGACCATTGATAAAAAAAGACTCCGCGAAAGCGGAGTCTTTTGAACTTATTACGCAAATTTTTCCATAAGCAGATCTTTCAATGTCGGTTTACCTGGTTCAACTATTTCTTCGAGCTCATAACGCACACGCGCCATTGGCTTGTTGACAGTTACTATCCGCGCCAAATCGATTGGTGTCGCAGAAATAACAACATCACAATCAGTATTGTTTATTGATTCTTCCAGATCTTTGATTTGTTGTTCGCCATACCCCATAGCCGGCATCAAAATACCGATATCAGGATATTTCTCGAAAGTTTCCGTAATCGAACCCACAGTGTATGGACGAGGATCAACCAACTCACCGGCCCCAAACATTTTTGCTGCAACCACGCCAGCGCCGTATTTCATCTCGCCGTGTGTCAACGTCGGGCCATCTTCAACGACCAAGCAGCGTTTACCTTTTACCAGTTCAGCGTTGTCCATCTCCAGACGTGAATTAGCTTTGATAATGACTGCTTTAGGGTTATATTTTTTTACATTTTCAATAACGATTTCAACATTCGCCGGATCAGCGCTATCCATTTTGTTGATAACAATTACATCAGCGCGCCGGAGGTTAACTTCGCCCGGATGATACAACAGCTCATGATTCGGACGATGCGGATCTACCACCACAATTTCCAAATCAGATTTGTAAAATGGCGTATCATTATTACCGCCATCCCACAACACTACGTCAGCTTCTTTTTCGGCAGCACGGAGAATCTCTTCATAATCCACACCAGCATATATTACCCGACCAGCGTCGATATGCGGCTCATACTCTTCCATTTCTTCAATGGTACAGTTGTGGCACGCCAAATCTTCGGTCTTTGCAAATCGTTGACAACGCTGTTCAACCAAGTTGCCGTAAGGCATCGGGTGTCGAACGGCTACCACTGATTTACCCATTTCTGAAAGAATTCGAGAAACTGCTCGCGTGGTTTGTGATTTACCGCAACCGGTACGAACGGCACAAATCGAAACAACCGGTTTGCGCGACACAATCATTGTCTTAGTCGGCGAAAGTAGAGTGAATTTCGCGCCATAAGCCAAAACTTCCGACGCTAGGTGCATAACATTGTTGTGGGTCACGTCAGAGTAGGAATGTACAACAATGTCGGCCTCATACTTTTCAATCAAACTGCTCAAGTTCTCTTCAGCATAGATCGGAATACCATACGGATATAGTTTCCCTGCCAATTCTTTTGGATATTCTCTTCCATCAATGTCGGGGATTTGTGCGGCAGTGAACGCCACTACGTCAAATTCAGGATTATCGCGATAGATAACGTTAAAATTGTGAAAGTCGCGCCCCGCGGCGCCACAAATGATGACTTTTTTTCTCTTCATGTATCCTCCAAAATAAATAGAGACCTCTCGCTATTATATCAAAAAATATAATTCGCGAACCGGCCTCGCTCTTAATCCGCTAATATTATACTCTTTTTGTCAAATCAAAGCCAGCTAAAATGCATTTTTATTCTCCAACTTTCTAGTTCTCGTTGCAATTCAGCTCAACAAACGCTGTGAAAAATAAGCTTCACAAGACTCGCACTTGATTATTTTTTATACAATCAAAAAATCTATATGGTATAATTAAGCTAGCTCATTTATTTAATATACCAGCTTGAAAAGCATCAAAGCATCATTTGAAGGGAGTGTGCAAAATGAACAAATTATTCATGATTTTACTCACAACAATAATGTTGGGTGTAACCGTAATTTTTGTCGCCGGATGCGGCAATAGCAAGACCGCCGACAGAATCATCGTCGGTGTGGACAATAATCCGCCATATACTTTTGTAACTCAACCTGTCTCGGTAATTCTTGACGATGGTCTTTCTACAGCGTCTGTCGCCAAAACAGCAGAATACCAGGGATTCGATGTGGATGTAATAACCGCTGCCGCCAAAAAAGCTGGACTGACAATTGAATTTCGCGACATCGCTTTCGGAAAAATATTCGAACAAATTGAGCAAGGGAAAAATATCGACGTTGCCATCGGCGGTGTTTCAATAACCGACGACCGCAAACAGAATGTCGGTTTCACGATTCCCTACGCAAAAGGTGGTGCTTGCATCGTAGCCTTTAAAAACGACAACATTACCAGCGCAGATGACTTGTCCGGCAAAATTGTCGGTGTCGAATTAAATACAACAATGGTTCCGCAAGCCAGCGCTATCAAGGGCGCCAAAATTCGCGGTTATCAAAACCAGCAAGATATGTTTATCGATCTGTTCAACGGCGATCTTGATGCGATAATAATGGATAAAATGTCAGCAGAGTATGCATTGAGTGAACGCAAAATGAAACGCTTAAAAATTGTAAATATGTTATCTGACGAAGAATTTGCAATGGTTGTAAAAAAAGACAATACTCAATTAATTGAAAAATTAAACAAAGCGCTTACCGAAATGAAGAAAAACGGCGAATTGCAAAAAATCTATGATAAGTGGTTTGCGAAAAAATAAAAATTTAACAACAAAAATAACCGTTGATTAAATAATACTATTTAATCAACGGTTATTTTTTACTTGTTAAGCATCTATGCTCACTCAAATATTACCGTAATGAGCGAAAAAACATCAGCAAGTCTTTCTTGATATCAGGCGACAACATTTTTTTGTTAATGCCTAAAACCGCTGCTTCTAGAGCATAAAGCATATTTATGCAAGCAGTATCATGCACAATCATAATCCGTACAAATGTCTGTCTGCTGCCACATGCAACCAATTGCTCAGGCGTCTCAATTTCGATTTGATTGAGCAAACCAGCCAATTTGGCGCCAATGTTTGGCAGCTCGGTTAATTTATTCATTACACAGCTCCAACAATTAAACTAAAGTATCTCTTTCACTCTGCCAACTATACCGCCCTGCAACCGTACTTTAATGCCGCGACTGTGAACTGCTGAGCTGGTTAATAATCGTTCAACGACACCTTCGGTAGTTTGTCCACTACGCTGATGCGGTTTTTGGATAACCAATACTCGAGCTCCAATTTTGATATCTTCACGTTTTGTTCCATCCATAGCTATAATTTCTCCAATCAGCGCATTGTCAATTCTTTTGCATAAGCATTTCCTTAATTCCACCTAAACTCGACAGCACGCCAGTCGCCTCAAACGGCATATAAACGACTTTATTGTCTTTGCCTTCAACCATGGTTTTTAACGCTTCAATGTATTTCAAGGCAACAAGATAGTTAGTCGGATCGCCTTTGATGGCTTCTGCAACCCTGATTATTGCTGCTGCTTCAGCGTCTGCAACCACCACACGGGCTTTCGCCTGGCCTTCGGCCGACAGAATAGCAGCTTGCTTTTGGCCATCAGCCTGGTTAATTGCCGCCATCTTAACTCCTTCAGACGACAAAATTGCTGATTGCTTCAAGCCTTCAGCTTCAAGAATAACCGCACGACGATCGCGCTCAGCACGCATTTGCTTTTCCATTGCCTGCTTGATGTCGGCTGGCGGAATAATATCCTGCAATTCGACACGATTGACTTTAACACCCCATTTTTCAGTTGCTTCATCGAGGATAACCCGCAGCTTGTTATTTATAGTATCACGGCTGACAAAAGTCTGGTCCAGACTTATGTCACCAAAAATATTCCGCAGCGTGGTCTGTGATAATTTTTCAATCGCGTCTGGCAAATTGGCAATTTCATAAACAACCTTCATTGGTTCAATTACTTGGTAAAAAATAACGACGTTGATTTCAATTACGACATTATCACTGGTAATAACATTCTGGCGCGGGAAATCATAGACAGTCTCGCGCAAATCAATACGATTTACAGTCCTGCGAGTAACAATCTGGCGGCCACTCATATCGCTGGCAATATATTTCCAGGTTGTCGAACGCGGCCGGTCAAGAATAGGAATGATGACATGTAACCCACTAGCCAATGTCGCATGATATTTACCCAATCGCTCGATAACTACTGTCTCCGCTTGACGAACAACAATTACACCGCTAGCAATAAAAGTTACTGCAAAGATAAAAACAACCGCTGCCAATATACTAAATTCTAACATTATTAAGCTCCTTATTTTTTTATAATTGAATCAAACATATTTTAGAATTTTATTTTACAATTACCGTACCACCATGCCGGCCAACAATTTGCAAAACCGCACCAAGCGGATGGCCTTTGCCGTCAACATCAGCCGCCGGCCAAACATCACCGCCCTGTTTTACCCGGCCAGAGCCGTTTTCCGTTATAGCTTCAACAACTTCAACTTGCTTACCTATGATCGCGTCGATATTGGTAAGATCAGCTGGTCCGCTCAGGAAATGGCTTTTTGCCAGCGGACGGACAAAAACCATTGCAATAAGTGCAATAACTGCAGCAATTCCAATTGAAAGTGCAACGCTTCCAAATAATGCCGATGCCAGCGCTCCGAATAAGCAACCGACCGCAATACAAGCCAAGTAAAATCCGCCGCCAACCATTTCCATAATTATCAGTAGCACAGCCGCTGCAATCCACATTACTGCATGCATTTTTCCCTCCATCTGCAATTAGCGTTATTTATTAGTTATAGTACCAGCATTCATACTTTCGGAAATATATTTTTTAAATTTCGAATAATATTTCTCGATAGTCTGCAATATTTTGCTTTGTTGTTGCTGTTTTTGGGCAATTTTATAATCCTCAACCGTTTCAATATCATTGTTACTTCTGTGACGGTCAGCTTTTGCAACCAAAACAATTTCAGTATAAATTTTTGACGGACACTGTTCGCCTTGATGTGCTTTAATTGCCGACGCAACACCAATTTTTCCCATCGCATAAGGATTCTGCGAAACCGTCGCGTCTAGTTTATTATCTGCGATGGCTTTTAAAGCAGCTTCTGATCCATCAACGCCGACTATGCGAATGTTTTTCACACCTAATTCAATTACCGCATCAGCAGCACCTAGCGCCATTTCATCGTTTGTTGCGAATACACAATCAACATTATTATTTCTTAACCGCAAAACGTTTTTCAGTTGCTCTTTAGCTTTAATTCGATCAGAATCAGCAACAAGCAACTCTTTTATCTGAATATTATGTGTAACAAAAACATTCTTGCAGCCCTCAACTCTGGCATCGTGTGATGAATCACCGTTAGCACCACGAATAATTACTGCAGTTTTACAGCCATCGTCAAAGATATGATTAGCCGCGAGCTCGCCGATCATATAATTATTGCTCTCAATAGAGGTTATCGCTCCATCAAATACTACGGTACTATCAATAAATATTATTTTTATATTAGCATTCCGCGCCTTAACCAGCGCATCAACAACCATCTGGCGATTTATCGGAGCGATAACGATAGCATAAGCTCTTTCTGCAATTGCTTTGTTTATCAACCGAACCTGCGTCAGATAATCAATTTCTTCTTCCGGTCCATCTATACCAACATCGTACAATTCTTTTGCGCCAGCCTTAGCACCACTGATAACATCCGTCCAAAACGGATTATCCGTTTTGTCTTGCAGAATAACGTGAATTTTCTTTGCCGCTCCAAAGCCTCCGCTCCAAGCAATTATATGGTATAAACCAATGCCAAACAAAACCAAGATCACAAAAACAATTAATTTGCGCATATCAACCTCAAAATTCTTTTACTGGCCTGGTTAATCATAAATTGTTTCTATTTTTTGAAGAACGCATATACGCCGACATGATCAGATACCCGTCCGAAACATTTTTCTGTGAAAATACGCTGCGCAAGTATTGGCTTAAGTTTCGCTCCATCATTCATAAATATGTAGTCAATCCGTTTTCCCAGACCATCACCATCCTGCCAACCATCAATTTTTCCACCTATAGTTGAATCAAGCATACTGTTAGCAAAACAAGCAAAATAGCTGTCGATGATCTTACCGTTTTTTATCGTATAATTATAGCCTTCACTTCCTGCCGCTTCATTAAAATCACCGCACATAAATGTCGCAGTAATTTTCTTGTTTTGCAGACTACTTTCCCAGCTTAATAAATTATCGATCTGAAATCTGTAAGGTTCTTCGGTATCGGTCCACCAGCCCAGATGTGCCGAAAACACGTTAATTGTACCTAGCGGAGTAGCCACTTCAGCGTAAACAACATTGCGGGACTTCCAAAAAGTTTTTTCGGTATTATGTGACACGTAGTGCGAATCGCATTTTGCAAGAGGATATTTTGCTAGCACCGCAACACCTTCTTCCCAACGATCCCAGCCATAATGCGACCAATCCCAATAATAGTCGTAGTTCTTTGCGTATTTTTCTCGAAGCAATGTTGTGATAATTTCCGCCATATTATCGGTGCGGATATCTTTTCCATAGTGCTTTTTCAATAACGGCGAACTTCTGTCCTGTGCGCATTCCTGGAAACAGACAATATCCGGATTAAGTTTATTGATTGCAAGTGCAATTGTTGCAAGTTTTTCAGATTGATTTTTTTCTTGATAGGTATGCATATTGAGCGTCAATATAGTCAGAATATCCGATGGTTTTATCTTGTCAGGATTATAGGGATAAAGTAAACCGTCTTTTAACCAACTTTCCTGACTGTTTAGCGAATAATCTTCCGCCGGATCCCCTGGATATTCGCCCAGCACTCCGCCAAGATTATCTGTCTGCCCTTTATCATCTACGATATTAAACCGAATTAAATCCGGCAACTCATCAGCATACCACCAATTATTGCTTTCTTTTTCCATTTTTAGTGCCCGATAAAACTGTCCCGGTTCCTGATAATTTAGATATAACTGGCCGGCTTGTGAATATACATGCAATTTCGCTGCGCTCACAACAAAAATATTAGAAAATAACGTCACGGCCATAATTGCCAAAAACAAGGCTATCCAAGAAATATAACAAGATTTTAAACATATTTTCATGACCAGCCTCCGATACCTTCACACAAACTCTTTATAGTAATTCGCCAAAAACAAAAAAATACCTGCTTTTTTTGCTTATTGTAAAAATTAACTTGATCAATACAATTTTTTCAACATTAATATTCTTATTTTACATTATTTACCCTATAATATAAGCATATCATCTTACGGAGGGCAATGATGCTTGGTGCAATGTTGAAAAAATTTCGAGTGCAACACGCCATGACACAAGCGGAGCTTAGTGAAATTCTCGGTGTGACTCAGGAAAGCATTAGTGGTTGGGAACGTGACCGCTTCACCCCTGATTACACTACGCTATTAAAACTCGCCCGGCTTTACAAAACCAGTATGGATTCGCTGTTTGAATATCACCCCGAAGCAACAGCAATGTGGGATGTCTATGTAAGGCTAGAACCCGCACAAAAAGACATTATCCAGACCCTGATAAATACATTTGATAAAGCCAATTCTAACATTCAATAAATCGAGTAGGAGTCTGACAATTAATTTATCAGCCGACCTCTCACACCACCGTACGTACCGTTCGGTATACGGCGGTTCAGTAAATTAAGCACAGGTTCTCGTATCGCTTGAGTATATTATCAT